>Ga0209023_10007635_pt1 | contig 11029 bp, 10 predicted proteins | sample LakOneMetagenome_FD_187468 | JGI IMG/M metagenome (GOLD analysis project Ga0209023, IMG submission 187468) | Freshwater and sediment microbial communities from Lake Erie, Canada (SPAdes) (version 2) | ecosystem: Environmental > Aquatic > Freshwater > Lentic | place: Lake Erie, Canada...
CCGTTGTCGGCCGCGGCGCGCTGACGGTGGCGCAGCTCGATCGCCACCTGCTGCCCAAGTTAGAGCGGCAAGTGCTGCTGGTCAGCGATTCGCACGCGGCGTATCGCAGCTTCGCGCGCAAACATGGCATTGCCCACGAGGCCGTGAACCTGCGCGCCGGCATCCGGGTACGTTGCGCGAGCGCCAGTGCCATCCACGTCCAGAACGTCAACGCCTATCACCAGCGCTTCCGCCAGTGGTTGCGCCGCTTTCACGGCGTGGCCTCGCGCTACCTGCCGAATTACCTGGGATGGCGGCGGGCGCTCGATGGTGGACGGATCACTTCTGCAGAGCAATTGCTGCGCATCGCGATCAGGGTCATCCATAGCGAGCGATGACAGCGCCTTTTACTTTCTGCCAAGACTGCGCTGACACCGGAGGTATAATTCCCGTGTGAACAAACTCGAAGCCTTCGGATACATCGCCGCCCAGGCCGCGCGTGGGGACATCAGCTTTCCCACCAGCGTGAATGCCGTGCTGCGCTTGCAGCTGGCCCTGGACGACCCGGATTGCCACGTGGACGAGGCGATCCGGCTGGTGCTGTCCGAACCCCAGCTGGCCGCGCGCACGGTGGCGCTGGCCAATACCGCGGCCTACGGCAGCGGCGGGGCGCAGGTGACCAATGTGCGCGCCGCCGTGCTGCGCATCGGCTACCGCCGTCTGCGCGGCCTGGTCGCGGCCCTGATGGTGCGCCAGTTCGGCCACCGCATCGCCGACCCGGTCCTGCGCGTCAAGGCTGGGCAATTGTGGACCCACAGCGCCCAGGTCGGGGCGATGGCCCAGGCGCTGGCGCGCCACGTCACGCGCACCGATCCCGACACCGCCCTGTTCGCCGGCATCGTGCACGAGGTCGGCGGCTTCTACCTGCTCTCGCGCGCCGACGAATTCCCCGGCCTGCTCGAGGACGACGCCGAGAACTGGGGCGCGCTGGTCGAGGACGTGGTCAGCCTGGAAGTCATGCGCAAGCTGGCCATTCCGCCGGACGTGGCGCACGCCATCGGCGCCCTGCGCGACGGCGCTTTGAACTCCGAGCCGCACACCCTGCTCGACACCCTGCTGCTGGCCAACCGCTACGCGCAGGTCGCCTCGCCGCTGGCAGCAAGCGACAGCGTGCCGGACGACGGCCCGCTGGATGCGGCCACCCTACAGCTCGTGCACGCCGAAGCGGCCGAGACGGCCGAGGCGCTGGGCGACGCCGTGCTGGTCTGAGTTTTCAACCGACGATCGCCACATGCACAGCTTGCCCCCCAACGCCGCCCTGATCAGCATCGACGTCCAGCAGGCCTTCGACGACCCGCGCTGGGGCCAGCGCAACAATCCCGGAGCGGAAGGCCGCATCGCCGCGCTGCTGGCGGCCTGGCGCGCCACCGGCAGGCCGGTGTTCCACATCCAGCACCGCTCGGCCTCGCCGGACGGCCTGTTCCAGCCCGACAGGCCGGGCTTTGCCCACAAGCCGGAAGGACTGCCGCTGCCGGGCGAGCCGGTGATCGTCAAGAACGTCAACAGTTCCTTCATCGGCACCGACCTCGAAGCACGCCTGCGCGCGGCCGGTATCCAGGACCTGGTCATTGTCGGTTTGACCACCGACCATTGCGTCTCTACGACGGCGCGCATGGCCGGCAACCTGGGCTTCACGGTCTGGTTCGTGGCCGATGCGACCGCCACCTTTGCACGCACCGGCCCGGATGGCTGTCATTTCACCGCGCAACAGATGCACGACACGGCCCTGGCTAGCCTGCATGGCGAATTCGCAACGGTCGTGTGGTCGAGTACGGTATTGGAAGCCCTCAAGGCTCTGCCAAAAGCAGGAAGCGTCACGTAAATTGCGTAAATTGATGATACGATGAGGAATCATTAGTTTCCTTTGGGAATCATCATGCGCCGATCTGGTTTGGTTGTGGCAGCACTTCTGACTGCAGGCACTGTCCAAGCGGGCATCATCGACCTCGGCAGCATGATGGGCGGCGCTAATATCTACACGCTCGGCAATTTCTCGGCCCGCTCGAGCGACGTCGAAGGTGCCGTGGCCGCGGCCGGCAACGTCAATATCGGTTCGTATTCGATCAACGCCAACAACCGGGCGGCCTTCGGTACCCACGCCGTGGTGGCCAAGGGCGACATCACCCTGTCGGGCGGTTCGATCAACCACGGCGCGATGTACGCCGGCGGCAAGACCTCGCTGCAATCCGCAGCCACGCCGCCGAGCACCGCGACCAGTCCGATCGATTTTGCCGCCGCGTCCAGCTATTACCTGAAACTGTCGAGCGACCTGGCCAAGGCCCAAGGCACCGGCAGCGTCGGCAAGCTGTGGAGCGGGGTGGTGGTGCAGGGCAGCGGCCTGGGTGGCGTGGACGTGTTCAACGTCTCCGCCGACGTGTTCCGCACCTCGAGCAGCTGGACCCTGGACAAACTGGTGGTCGGGCAGACCCTGATCTTCAACGTCAGCGGCGACACGGCCACCTTCAACGACGGCGGCATCAGCTTCGAGCCGCTGCGCAACTACAACGTGCTGTTCAACTTCCCGGACGCAAAGGCCCTGAACGTCAAGGGCATCATCGGCAGCGTGCTGGCGCCGAAGGCGGCCGTCACCGCGGACTGGGGCGTGATCAACGGACAGGTGGTGGTGGGCAGCTGGAACTCGACCATCCAGGTCAACGCAAACCATTATTTTGTCGCAACCAACCTCGGCGGCGTCAACGACGTCAAGGCCGACCTGCCGGAGCCGGGCACGCTGGCCCTGATGCTGGCCGGCGTGCTCATGGCCGTGGCCGGCCGCCGCAGTTTGCGCGGCCCGGTGCCGCTCGCCGGCTGAGCGAACTCAGGCGGCGGCGCGCGCCGCCGCCCGGCCTTGAGCCAGCATCGTCAGGGACAATGCCACGCCGGCCAGCGCCAGTCCCGCCGCCACCCACTGCGGCGAGGCATACGAATAGCCCAGGGTCAGTGGAATCCCGCCGAGGAAGGCGCCCAGCGCATTGCCGATATTAAAGCCCGACTGGCCCAGCGAGGAGCCCAGCATTTCCGCTTCGCGCGAATGGCCGATCAAGAGCATCTGGATCGGCGGACCGAGCGCCAGCGCGTTCGCGCCGGTAGCGAAGGCCAACGCCAGCATGGCCGGCTGCGAAGCGGCGAAAAAGCCATTGCACACCAGCAGGGCCGTCATCGTGCCCAGCAGGATCAGGATCGCCTGCAGTGGCGGCACCCGGTCGGCCAGGCGCCCGCCCAGGTGCACGCCGACCGTCATGCCGACGCCGACCGCGGTCATGACCATCGGGATCGAGGCCGGCGCGAAGCCGCTGACCTCGGTCAGCAGCGGGGCGATGTAGCTGAAGAAGGCGAAGAAGCCGCCGGTGCCGATCGACGTGATGCCCAGCGCCAGCCACAGGACCGGATTGCGGAAGATGCGCAGGTCTTGCAGCAGGCTGGTGCGCGCCTTCGCTTCGATGTGCGGCACCAGGCGGTGCAGCGCCAGCACGGTCAGCAGGCCGATCGCCGCCACCACCAGGAACACCGCGCGCCAGCTCATGTTGTGGCCGAGCCAGGTGCCGGCCGGCACCCCGACCACGTTGGCCAGGGTCAGGCCGGTGAACATGGTGGCCAGTGCCGCCGCCACCTTGCCCTCGTCGGCCAGGCGGCTGGCGACCACGGCGCCGACACCGAAGAAGGCGCCATGCGGCAGGCCGGCCATGAAGCGCGACAGCATCATGGTTTCGAAGTTGGGCGAGAACGCGGACATCGCATTGAACAGCGTGAACATGCCCATGAACCACATCAGGACGCTGCGCGGCGGCCGGTGCGCCATCAGGCTGACCAAGGTCGGCGCGCCCACCACCACACCCAGCGCATAGGCGGTAATAAGGTGGCCGGCTTCGGGAATACTGATCTGCAGGCCGCGGGCAACGTCGGGGAGGATGCCCATGATGACGAATTCGGTCATGCCGATGCCGAAGCCACCGAGGGCGAGGGGGAAGAGACTTTTTTTGATCAAAACGCGGCGGGAAGTGCTTGGAGGATCGGCCACTATAGCCCCTGCCGCGCGCGCAGTCCGCTTTCGTCTCGTGATGTCAGGTATAGCGGGACGCTATGTACCTACTCTTCCACGCCCGGCCAGCCGATGCGGCCGTGCCCCGCATTGTCGAGCCGGGTGCGCAGCGGGCCGGCATCCTGGACCGGCAGGCTGAAGTCGAATTGCACGTCGTCGCCATGGGCGACGCCCAGCAGGCGCGCGCCGGCCGCGTCGAGCTCGCGCCGCACCAGGCCCTCGAGCGCATACGGCGCCGTGCAGCGCAGTTGCTGCAGTTTGATGATCGCCACCTTCTGCGCCTCCAGCAGGGCCTGGGCCACGCTGTCGGTGTAGGCGCGCACCAGGCCGCCCGCACCGAGTTTTACTCCCCCAAAATAACGGACCACGGTGGCCAGCACCCCTTCGAGGTCCTGGTGGCGCAGCACGTCCAGCATCGGGCGCCCCGCAGTGCCGCTCGGCTCGCCGTCATCGACGGCCGCCGACTGGCCGCCGGCCAGCAGGGCCCAGCACACGTGGGCGGCGCCGGGATGCTCGGCGCGAAGACTGGCCACGACCTGCTGAGCGCCGGCGCGGTCCGGCATCGGCTGGACGCAGGCGATGAAACGGCTCTTCTTGATGACGAGTTCGAAATGGACGGGGGCAGCGATGGAGTAGGGCATGGCGCCGATTATCGGCGGCGGCGCCGGAAATGCCAACCGTCATGGGCGGCATTTCCCTGGTCGACTTCAGTAGGTGAGGTTGATCTGCAGGATCGCAGTGGTGCCGCTGACCTCGTTGCCGACCACCAGCAGCGGCTTGCCGTTCGGCGACTTGTCGGCCGGGATCAAGGTCAGGCCCTCCGGACCCAGGTCGCCGGTCTCGCCGGTGCGCGTGTTCAGGTAGGTGACGAAGGTCGCTGCCGACGGCTTGCTGACGTCGTACACCATCACGCCGCCAATGCGCTCCAGGCCGATGAAGGCATAGGACTTCTTGCCGAAACGGGCAACCGCCACGCCTTCCGGTTCCGGTCCCTTGGCCGGGCTGCGGGCATCCAGGGTGTTGTTGTCATTGCTGGCGTTGAACTGGCCGTTCGCCAGTGCGCTCGTCTTGCGCTCGAACTCGTCGCCGGAGTCGTACACACGGTTCAGGCTGGTGTCCCAGATCGAGAACGAGCGCGCACCAAAGGTGTATAACTCGGTGCACTGGCCGGCGGCGTTCTTGCCGGCGCTGCCGCCGTTGGGTGTGGTGGTGATGCGCAGCCGTCCCAGGTTCGAATCGAGGATCAGGTTGGCGGCATCGCCGAACACGGCCGGGTCGAGCCCGGCGGTGCAATGGCTGCGCACCCGGGTTTCTTCGTTAAAACCCGGCCAGTCGGCACGCGCATCGCCTTCGTTGGCGGTGATGAGGTAGGTCGCGCCATCCACCGTGAAGCGGGCAATGGCGTCGGGCAGGTACATGCCTTTTACCGGCTGCGGCGCGATTTTCACGGCCGGGCTGCCGCTGTTGGTGTTGGCGCCGCCATCCTCGTCGGATGCGTCCAGGCCCATGCCGGCCAGGTTGTGGTTCTTGGTGCCGAGCGGCTTGATGGCGGTGACCTTCGCGCTGGCGACGTCGACCGTGGCGATGGCATTGTTTTCCTGCAGCGTGACCCAGGCGGTGCGCCCGTCTTCGCTGACGGCGATGTATTCCGGCTCGAAGTCCTGCGCGGCGCTCGCGCCCGGACCGTAGATGCGGATGCCCTGGCTGCGCAGCGCCGCTTCCTGGCCGTTGAAGGCGCGGAAATCGGCGGTCGCCACGCTCGGGGTGCCGCCGCGGTTGACGGTGATGACGCTGACCGAGCCTTCCGGATCGCTCGAATCGGCCAGGCCGTAGCTGTTCGGCTCGCCTTCGTTGGCGACCAGCACGGTACGGCCGTCCGGGGTAAAGGTGAGCATGTCGGGCAGGGCGCCGACCTTCACGCTGTTGACCAGCTTCAGGTCCGCGGCATTGTAGAAGGCGACCGTGCCGGGCGCGGTCTTGGGGGCGGCTTCGATGGCCAGCGCGACCAGACCGTCGTGGATGGCAACGCTGTTCACCCCGGCGCCCAGGCCGGCGACGCTGATGGTGCCGACCAGTTTCGGCGCGGCGGGCGCGGACAGGTCGAGCACGTCGACGGTGCCGTTGGCACCATTGACCACGAACAGGCGCTTGCTGGCGGCGTCATAGGCGGTGATCTCGGCGGCGCCGGCCTTGCCGCCGTTGTACCCGCCAATTTTTTCCATGGCCAGCGTCTTGGGCGTCGGTTCTTCATCGTCATTGCCGCTGCCGCAAGCGGCAAGGAGGCCGGCGGCGAGCATGGCGGCGCACAGGACGCGCAGGGGTTTCGGCGAGGCGGCGAGATCGAGGAAGGACATTGTCGGATTTCCCAAGTTGAAAAGCCGACAGCATAGAAGCCGAGGATGACAGCAATATGACGGAAGAAAAACAAAAAAGGCGTCACGATTGCTCATGACGCCTTCCCTGCTGAATCTTTGGTAGGCCGTGCTGGGCTCGAACCAGCGACCAACGGATTAAAAGTCCGCTGCTCTACCAACTGAGCTAACGACCCGAAGAAGCCAAGATTATAGCGACGTTTGCGCGAATATCCAAGTGCTTCGTGTCAATTTTGTTGGCGAGACTGGCTTCTGAAGGGCGTCCGCGCCAAGTTCCCCCTCCCGGGGGGATGGGATGGTCCCACGCATCCCGGCACAATGTGCGGCATCGGATCACCCATCAGAGAGAGATTTCCATGTTCCTGCAAAAACACCTCGCGCTTGCCGTTTCGAGCCTGTTCGTCCTGCCGGCCGTTCACGCCGCGCAGCCGGTGCAGAAAGTGAAGCCGTCCGTCAGTCAGGCGTATATCGATCTCGCCACCTTCTCCGGCGGTGCGCCGATGCCCGGCGCCGGCGGCCCGATGGGCGGCCTGTTCGGCGCCAGGAACGACGGCAACAGCTTCGGCATGACGCAGGCCCAGAGCCCGGGCCGCTGGATGGACGTGACGCTGCTCACCCGCAACAACGGCAAGCTGAAGACGGCCACCCAGAGCCTGCCCGCGGGCGCCAAGATGGGCCCGACCTTGAACCTGCTGGCGCCGGAACAGGGACCAGTGGAAGCCAGTATCCCGGATGACACCCCGGAACCGCCGAAGTTTGAGATGCCGAAGGGGAAGATGTACCTCTACTGGGGCTGCGGCGCCGAAGTGCGCAAGGGACAGCCCCTGGTGATCGACCTCGCCAAGATCGATCCTGCGCAGTTCAACAAGTTCTTCCAGAACCGTAGCGCCACCTCGCGCGTGCCGCAGCCGGCGCCCGGCCGCCCGGCCTGGCCGAACAAGAACGATACGCGCCGCCTGCCGGACGGCGCCTCGCTGGCCGGCGAGCACGCCTTTGCCGGCGATGGCGTGGTGGATGGTTTTACATTCAACATCGACCCCCAGCACGACCTGATGCCGGCCGTCGAAGCGAGCCGCAACGACGAAGGCAACGGGGTGCTGTTCAAGTGGAAGCCGATGCGGCAGGCCACCGGCTGGTTCGTGCAGGCGATGGGCGTGCGCGACATGAGCAAGGCCGAAAGCGGCGGGATGGAGATGGTGTATTGGACATCGAGCGAATTGCCGGACATGGGCATGGGCCTGCTGAACTACCAGCCGAACGGCTCGATTAACAAGTGGCAGAAAGAAAAGGTGCTGCTGCCGGCTGCGGCGACCGAATGCATGGCGCCGAAGGAAGCGGTGAGCGCCATGTCGATGTCGCGCGTGATCGGCTACGGCGAAGAGCTGAACATGGTGTATCCGGCGCGGCCGAAGGATCCGAAGATCACCTGGGAACCGCAGTGGGACGTCAAGGTGCGGCTGAAGTCGGTCGCTTCGCTGATGCCGGGCATTGGAGCGCCGATGTCGGCCGCCATGGCGGGCCAGCAGGACGCGCCTGAAGAGAAAGGGGCGCCGGCGTCGGTCCAGGGTGCGGTCAAGGAATCAGTGACGAAAGGTGTGGTCGATTCGCTGGTGCGCGGATTGTTCAAGCGATGATCCGCGCACCCGCGCTGTTCAAGTTTCGACGTGCTTGTCTTCCTCTTGCGCCTGATGCATCGCTTCCGGCTCGAGTTTTTCGGCTTCGACGTTGAGGCGAACGAAGATGCCCCAACTGGCCAGCAGGATGGCGGCCACGACGCCGATCGACGCGACCTGGGGCAGTAGCTCGGGTTTCGTATGCAGGAACTGGAACACCCCGACCAGGCATTCCACTCCTAACGACACCACGACGACGATGAGAAAGCGCGACAGGAAACGGCGCAGGCGCGTCGGGGAGCTGACATGCACCTCGCGCTGCACTTCTTCTTCCAGCACAGTCTGGCCTAGTTCGAATGCGGCAACGGAAATCGTCAGCAGGCCCACGCATTCCAGGATGCCCTGAAACTGCTGCCTGCTCGTCTGGTCGCCCCCGCCCATGAGGGCGGACCAGATCTCCATCGCGGCGAGGACGATCAGTGTGAATCCGCAAATAAAGAACAGTAGGGCGACCAGGATATAGCCGAGCGAGCTGATTTTCTGTAGATATTTCACCGGACACCTCGAGTAGGGAGTGTGGAGACTCTAGCACCAGTGCCTCTGTGCGACTGTTCGGTAGTGCACCAGACGATCGAGGGGGATAGTTGCAGCGAAAGGATGGGAACAAAAACAAAGAAGGCGTCACGATCACTCGTAACGCCTTCTTTGCTACAACATATTCTGGTAGGCCGTGCTGGGCTCGAACCAGCGACCAACGGATTAAAAGTCGCCGGGTCGAAATGAGCATTCTTTATTAATCAATGACTTGCAACGCTTGCCAACTGCGATAACCAGTCATGCCAAAGGGGAGGAATGGTAGCTTATCAGGAGTCACGTCACAAGTACGTCACATCGCGATTCGGGCTCAACCGACCGTTGCTAGCACGCTGCCGATCAGCTTGCACCCGCACTCCGTTGTGCATCCTTCGACGGCAACGGGTACCCCGTCGACTGTCAGTGTGTTGTGGGCGGTGATGATCTTGTTTACACCGTGCGGTTTGCCGCCGGGGTAGGGTAGCGGACAGTTAACTTTGTCGCCCAGTCGGGCGATCGCTCGTCCCCTGATGTCGTGGTTGGGCGAACCGCTAATAACCGTGCCGCCGTGATCGGTTTTGTCTCCGACTGTAATAATCTTCAATGACATTTGGCTCTCCAGTGGAATTGGTGACGGATAACGGTTGCTGCGGCCGTGTATTCAGATCTTTGAACGAAGAATGCTCAGAGCTGCCTGAACCTTGTCAATCGCTTCCGGTTTCAACCCCCCCTGATTATTTCCGATGCGTTGCCAACTGTAGAGGAAGTACCGCAATGCCACTGCAGTCCACGTGTCAGATGGTGTTGCGCTCGCAGGTACCTGATTGAACTCCTCTTTAGCCTCTGACAGAGGATCAAACGTCAATGCAAACTTCGAGAATGTAGACCAGTTGAAATCTCTTTGTGGCACATCTCCCCTGCTCAGATCGCGAGTCGCAATAATTATCATGGCACTTTCCTCTACGCTACAACTTCGCTCTGGCGGATGTACCTAGGTAACTGACGACACGATTATCGGCTCGGATTGATTTTGGAAATCGTGCCGTCAATTTCATTTATTGACAATCGAAAGTCACCTGATGATCCCGATAAGAAGAAGCATAGCTCGCCGGAAACATAATAAACATCGGAGAATGACGAAGTAGTTAATTCGCTTGGCTTGTTTATTTCAAAGCGAATGCTTCCGTCCGCATTCATGACGTAAGCATGATTTTTTTGTCCCGTTTCGAATGGCCCCTCCACAATGGCAATACTGCGAAAATCGTTTAACGGTACTGCGAGAACTCCCCATGGTTTCAACACTTCATATTTTTGTCCATTGTGTTCCCATGATGCCCCAACTGGGAGTAGTTCCCTCACTGTTAATCGCTTCGGGTTCTGTATTTTGTCGTAGCTCGGGTCCAGTTCGATATGTCTGAAGTTCTGTAATTTAGTCATAGCCTGTCTCTGTTATTCAATACGTCTTGGTGCTCCAATGGGAACGAGTTTGGCACGGTCCGCGTAATTCAGAATCTGTACTTGGCTGCCTCCACCGGGATAAGTTGCGCAGCCATGCGTCTGAGGTCCAACCATTCCATGCTGGAGCTGCACTCCTTCAGGAATGAGAAATGTTTGTACATGCGACACTTCAGGTTTGAATTGTGGTGTCACAGCTAAATTTTTTCGTACATAGGCCACATCGGGGATGTGGTCTTGTGTCGCCCATCCACCTGGTCGAGTTTGCCCAGGCGCCATCGCCATTTGAACCACTAATCCGCCTGCTGGAGCAGGAGCCGATTCAATAGGAGTATTCGGCATCCAAGGATTTGATGCTGTCGGAGCAGGAAGCGCAAGAGGCCGTTTTGCCAAGTTCGGCAGTTTACAAGAAAGCCCAAGCGGATCAATTAGATTAACTGGGTTTCCAACGTAGCGGTACAAATTGAATCCACCCGCCAACCCAATCGGATCCTGCGTCAAATACCGAGCAGTGTCCGGATCATAGTACCGACTGCGGTTGTAATGCAGTCCGGTATCTTCATCGAAGTACTGCCCTTGGAACCGAATCGGATTGCGTATCCCGGCCCGGTACGCCGCGTCGCTGATCGCCTCCTTCGCTTGTCCCCACGCCTTGTACTGCGCCGACCAGGCGACCTGGCCCTCGCCATCCGTCAACTCCTGCGGCGTGCCCAGATGATCGCATTGATAGAACGCGATCTCCTCCTTACCGAACGGATCGGCTTCTTGCTCGCACTCACCGTTCCAGAGCGGATCAAGCGCAATATCGTATTGAATCGCCACGGCTTTTCTAGACACTCCTGAGCCGCTGGAAATACTGCTTTTCATACTCGACCGGCGACAAGTCATTGCTGAAGCTGTGCCGGCGCTTCGGATTGTAGAACATCTCGATATAGTCG
>Ga0209023_10007636_pt1 | contig 11027 bp, 8 predicted proteins | sample LakOneMetagenome_FD_187468 | JGI IMG/M metagenome (GOLD analysis project Ga0209023, IMG submission 187468) | Freshwater and sediment microbial communities from Lake Erie, Canada (SPAdes) (version 2) | ecosystem: Environmental > Aquatic > Freshwater > Lentic | place: Lake Erie, Canada | collected...
TTTTGATCCCAAAGTTGATTTTTCAACTGCAACTTATGCTGCAAAAATTGCTGTTGGTGATATCGATAGTGATGGTAAGCCGGATATTGCTGTTACCAACAGCGATGCAGCAGGAACTTTTTCTGTGTTTAAGAATACAGGTGCTGTTGGAGGCGCCATTAGTTTTGCTAATAAAATAGATTTTACAACCGGTGGACAACCCGAAGGTATTTCTATCGGAGATCTTGATGCTGACGGTAAAGTTGATGTTGTTGTAGCGAATTATGCTACAGCCTCCAGTTCAATCTCCATGTTTAGAAATACCTCGGCATCCGGAACTATTTCTTTTGCACCCAAACAGGATATACCAGTTGTATTTTCACCATCAGGTATTGATATTACTGATCTTAATGGAGATGGTAAACCTGATATTGCCGTGGCTAATTACGGATCACAGGTTTCGGTTTTGCAAAATTCGAGTTCTGCAGGAACCATATCAATGTTGCCTAAAGTTGATTATACCGCCAATAGCGGTAATGGGTATGCGTATGTGGCTATATGCGATTTTACAGGAGATGAAAAACCGGATATCGCCGTTACAAATGCATTTTTAGTATCTGTTCTGCGTAACAGGCTTAGTGAACCAAATATTACCTCCTTTACACCTAATAACGGTTATGTGGGAACGCATGTAACAATTACCGGAACTAATTTTACCGGCACCAATGCTGTTTTTTTTGGTGCTTATAATGCACAGTCATTTACAATTCAATCCCCAACTTCTATTGATGCAATTGTAGGGGAGGGAGGCAGTGGAAATGTGACTGTCATTAACAATTATGGTTTTGGAACCAAGGCCGGGTTTACTTATAATTATCCGCAGGAAGTAAATTTTTGTCCGCCACCAACCGGCAGCAGCAGTTTGTTGTCGAGTTTATCAGGAAGCACTTATCAATGGCAGTTGAGTACAGATAGTGTTGTGTATACTCCAATTACTAATGGCGGTTATTATTCGGCTGTTAATACCCGTTTCCTCGGATTGAATAATATTCCTTCAAGTTTTTATGGATACCGGTACCGTTGTCTTGTGGATGGAAGTTATAGTACCATTCAAACAATACGTTTTACAGATACCTGGACGGGAGCAAATTCAACTGCATGGGAAGATCCTGCAAACTGGAGTTGTGGAAGGGTTCCTGACAATAATACTACAGTAACAATAAATTCAGGAACTGTAACAGTTAACTCAAATATTACGATCAGGAATATTACGCTGGCTCCGGGAGTTATTTTTACAGTCTCACCAGGTTATACACTCACAATAACACATTAAAACGATCAGGAAGATTTTAATACACCCAGTTGCTTCCCAACTTTTGTAAATGCTTCAATGGCTTTGTCTAAATGACGTTGTTCATGGGCGGCACTTAACTGAACCCTGATACGTGCCTGGCCTTTGGCAACAACAGGAAAGAAGAAACCGATCACATAAATTCCTTCGTCTAAAAGTTTGGCTGCAAAATTTTGTGCGATAACCGCATCATACAACATAATTGGAACAATAGGGTGGTCTCCTGGTTTGATATCAAACCCAGCTTCCGTCATCTTTGTGCGGAAATATTTTGTGTTGCTTTCCAGTTTATCCCGCAGGTCGGTTGTCTGGTTCAGCATATCCAATACGGCGATGGAAGCCCCAACAATGCTTGGTGCAACGGTATTGCTGAAAAGGTAAGGGCGGCTGCGCTGGCGTAACATTTCAATGATCTCTTTTCTGCCGGAAGTAAATCCGCCACTGGCACCACCAAGTGCTTTCCCTAGAGTGCCGGTGATAATATCTATACGTCCCATTACATTCCTGTATTCATGGGTGCCACGACCCGTTTTACCTAAAAAACCGGAAGAATGACATTCATCGATCATAACTATGGCGTCATATTTATCAGCCAGGTCACAGATCTTGTCAAGCTGTGCAATAGTTCCGTCCATGCTGAAAGATCCATCAGTAACGATGATCCGGCTGCGTAAGGAGGAAGATTCCTTTAATTTTTCTTCCAGGTCGGCCATATTATTGTGTTCATACCGGTAACGCTGTGCTTTACATAAACGCACGCCGTCAATAATGGAAGCATGGTTCAAAGCATCGCTGATGATGGCATCCTGTTCATTGAACAATGGCTCAAAAACACCCCCATTGGCATCAAAAGCGGCAGCATATAAAATCGTATCTTCTGTACCCAGGAATTCAGCAAGCTTTTTTTCGAGTTCTTTATGGATGTCCTGTGTGCCGCATATAAAACGTACACTGCTCATGCCATATCCACGATAATCGATGTATTTTTTGGCGGCTTCCAGTACTTTGGGATGCGATGACAATCCAAGGTAATTGTTGGCGCAGAAATTAAGGACGGTTTTCCCGTTTACTATGATCTCGGCGCCTTGTTCACTACTGATAATACGCTCAGTTTTAAAAAGCCCCGCCGACCTGATCTCTTCTACTTCAGCTCCTACACGTTTTACAAAAGATGTATTCATTTGATTTGAGTATTTATCTGCCACAAATCTAACAACTGAAACCGGGAAATGAATATTTCAGGTTTAATTTGTTTCACTGTGCAGCGAAATACATTTTGAATATGTTTAACATTATAGAAGACCGGCTGTAACTATTTAGTTTTTACATTCGTTATAGCTTCAAACTACTGCCATGAAGATCAAAAAGGAAATACTGCTTTTTTTTATCCTTGTAATATTGAGTATTACCCTGATCATGGCTGCGGATCTTTCAAACAATACCCCTAAAAACTGCACTGAGCCTTCAGGCTCCTGTAATAATTACATAAAGAATAATAACTATACTTCTCCCTGGAACTTCATTACACAGGGGATTTTGCACTTTTCTGCATAAATTTTTGAATTGTTTGTAACTTTTTGAGTTATGTATGCGTATAGCATCTACCAATAGGTTGGCTTACATTTGCCAGTAACATAATCGCTATATGACGGAGAGAGAATATAATGAATGTGTAAATCACTATGCGGATAATGTTTATCGCTTTATCCTGAAGAATCTTCGGCACGAAGAAGATTCAAGGGATGTAGTGCAGGGTGCATTCGAGAAGATGTGGGTGAACCGCCAGAACGTAAACAATGATAAATGCAAAAGTTATTTATTTACGGTGGCCTATCACCAGATGATCGATCATATCAGGAAGAATAAACGGATCAGCCTCAAAGAAGATTTTAATGAAAATGACCGTGGTGCTGCCAGGGAGCATTCAAATGCAAAAAGAATTTTAGATGAAGCACTCAGCAAACTAAGTGAAACACAAAGAAGCCTTGTGATGCTGAAAGATTATGAAGGATATAATTATGCTGAGATTGGTGAAATAACCGGGCTGAATGAAAGCCAGGTGAAAGTGTATTTACACAGGGCAAGGTTGCAGTTAAGGGCATATATTGTGAAACCAGAAAACGTGATTTAAAATAGCCGGGGAATCGGCAAGACGTACAATAAAAAACGTCTTTCAGCCTTTCCGGTAAAAGAATAACATGAATATAAACCGCCATAATTACGAAACAATTTTCCTACTGTATGTAGACAATGAATTGTCTGCTGCCGACAGGAAAGCTGTTGAATTATTTGTGCAGGAAAATACTGACCTGGGGGAAGAACTTGTATCACTGCTTGAAACAACATTGCCTGCTGAAACGATCAGTTTTAATGTAAAGAACAAGTTGTACAAAAATGAAATAGGCGAGGAACTTCAGGAGAATTTATTATTACAGCTTGATAAAGAACTTGCCCCTGCTGATGCACAAAAAATTGAAGCACTGATCGCTTCAGATATAAATGCAGGAAATGAATGGAAGATACTTCAGCAGACAAAACTTGATCCGAACGAAAAAATAGTATTTGAAAATAAAAGTATTTTATACCGCCATGAAGGAAGCCGTGTAATTGCAATGCGTTTCTGGCGTATAGCTGCAGCAGCTGCAATTTTATTGCTGTGTTTGTTTACCGGTATCACTTTGCTGAAAAATAATAAAACAGGCGATAATGAAATTGCAAAAGGAAACAATATGCCTTCAACAGAAAAGCAAATAAAAAATAATCCGGTTCCGGATAATAATAATGCGGGAACAAACAGCAATACTGTTGAACCAACTCAAACAAATACTCCTGAAAATATTGCTTCTGTAAATGATAAAGAAAAGCAACAAGAACAGCCGAATCAAAAGGCGTCAGTTACTAACAAACAAAATGCAGCACAGGATAAAAATCAAATAGCTTCTGATAATAAGTCATTAAAAAAAGAAAAAAATATTTTACCTGAACCTTCTTTGGAAAATATTAACAACGAAGAAAGTAACAAAACATTTACCGCATCCGTATTAGATAAGAACAACGGGAAGGTTATCATAAACAAAGCTCCTGAAGAACTTGCAACAATATCGATAAAGGAAAAGATCAAGGCCCCTTCTGCTCCCATTATTGATTATAATTCGGTACCGGCCATATCCGACAGTTATGCAAGAACAACAGTGCTGAATGAAGCGGCTCCCAATGACAACAAGATCCTCTACATGAACGAAGAAACTGTAACCAGGTCGAAGATCGGCGGTCTCTTCAGAAAAGTAAAAAGAGTTATTGAAAGAAACACAAATATTAAAACAGGAAACGGCATAAGGGTTGCCGGGTTCGAGATCGCAGTTAAATAATCACACTAAAAATTGAACAATGAAACAGCTAAACATTTTATTAGCAGCAGTATTCTTTTGCATGGCCGCATCGGCGCAAACGGATTCTACCAAGAACACAAAAAAGAGCGATACCATGCGTATCGGTAATATTATCATTATAAAGAAAGGAAAATCGCCGGGAGATACAGGTAAATCAATCATCCAGAGAGACAGGGAGGCTTTTGAAAAAAAGAATGCCAAAAAAGTAAGTACCAACTGGTGGATCGTTGACCTTGGTTTTGCTAACTATGATGACCAGACGAATTATGCAAATGCAACTGCCAGTGGTTACTTAGGTTCACCAAGACCTGGTTATCCTGGTATTTCAAAAAGCGATTTTAAATTAAGAACAGGAAAAAGTGTGAATGTAAATATCTGGTTGTTCATGCAGCGCATTAACCTGATCAAGAAAAATGTGAATTTTAAATATGGCCTTGGCGTGGAATTGAATAACTATCGTTATAAATCTACATCAGCACTTAGTTATAAAGAAGGTGGTGTAGAACCATATAATAACGGGGTGCAAAGGAACAGCCCATTTATTTTCAGGGATTCAATTTCTTTTTCAAAGAATAAACTGGCAGCTGATTATGTAACAGTGCCTCTTATGCTTAATTTTTCAACTACACCCAGGTTTAATAAAACAACTGTAAGCTTCAGTGCCGGTGTTAGTATGGGCTACCTGTACAGCCAGCGAAATAAGCAAAGAAGCCAAGAACGTGGCAAACTAAAAAACAAAGGTGATTATGACCTCGAGAAATTTAAATTCTCTTATGTTGCGGAATTGGGTGTTGGGCCGGTTAAAGTTTACGGATCATACAGTCCCAAGTCGATGTATGAGCACAGTCTTGATATGCGCCCTTACAACTTTGGAATAAGGTTCAGCAGCTGGTAAGAACTGATTAATATTCTCTCTCCATAACCTCTGTGGCAATAAAACTTGTTTTAAAGCTGCAGGGGTTTTTTATTTCGGAGCGCTGAAGCATATTCATTAAATTAGCATTTAATATAAAACAGGAATTCAAGGGTGAAAGATTTTAAAGCATTCATAAGCGATTTTGAGAAAAAATTATCGGATATAATTGTTGATGATATATCACCTGAACTCTATTGCAGAAAATATCTCTCCCATCTTTTATTACATAAAAAATATTACCTCGCTATTTATGCCAATGTGCTGAATAAACTGATGCTACAATCTTCTAAAGCAAAAGAAGAGATATTATTAATTGATGTTGGTGCCGGAAACGGGTTACTCGGCATCTTTGCAAAATACTGCGGTTTTAAAAAAGTTATAATTAATGACATTGATGATAAGTTTGTAAACGCATCCCGGAAACTTGCTGAGCAGTTGGATATTAAAATAGATGGGTTTGCTACAGGTGATATCAACTCTGTTCAATCATATTTTAAAAACGAAACGCCTGATGCAGTTGTTGCAACAGATGTCATCGAACATATTTATGATCTTGATGATTTCTTTGCAGGCATTCAAAAGATGAATCCATCAATGATCTCTGTTTTCACTACAGCTTCAAATCCTTTCAATCCATTTAAAGTAAAAGAACTGAAGAAAATACAAATAAAGGATGAACTTAAGGGCGGCGATCCGGGCGATCATATATTGTTTGGAGAAAGTCCGCTGGAGCCATTTTTAAAGATCAGGGAACAGATCATAAAAAAGAATTATCCTGTATTGACGGATAAGGAAATCTCGGTACTGGCAACTGAGACACGGGGCATGGTTGAGAATGATATTATCACTGCAGTTGATGAATATAAACTATCAGGGAAGTTCCCTGTTCCTGCCGATGGGATGAATACCTGTAATCCGCTAAATGGCAGCTGGACCGAAAGAATACTATCTCCCGAAGCCTATATTTCACTATATAACAATGCCGGTTTTACCTGTAAATTTTACGCAGGGTTTTATAATGATTACGAAGGAGGCTTAAAAAATTTTGCAAAAAAATTGCTAAACGCGGGTATTACTACGTTCGGTAAAAGAATTTCTCCATACATTGTAATTGTCGGTTTTAAAAAATAATTAATTTCACTAATTATTGTTAATGTTAACAGAGGCCCTGAAATAATATTCCATGGCATATCGTTTGAGACAATGAGCAAAACCTTTTATCAATGAAATTTCGTCTTTTAATTTTCCTTGTAGCTTTTTGTTCACTGCCCATGTTGATGGCTTTTGCACCCGAAGGCAAAAAAAAGAAGCCTGCAAAAAAATCCGCTGTTTCAAAAAACAAGGCTACGCCGGTGGTAAGTAAACCTGAGCCGGATAATCCATATTACATTATAGTTGATAAAAGTGATTACGAATTAAAAGTATATGATGACGAAGGCTGGTATGCGACTTACCCGATCGTATTTGGCAGTAAAGATCTTTCAGACAAGATGAGGGAAGGTGATAAACGAACACCTAACGGAAGTTTTAAAATCATTCTTAAAAAGATACATCCCAAATGGGGCCCGGAACTTTTGCTTGATTACCCTAATGATGAAAGCTACAGGGTATTCAATGAACGTAAAGCAAAGGGCCTGTTGCCTAAGAATGCCAGGATAGGCAGTGGTATTGCGATCCATGCCACAAGGCCGGAAGAAGAATGGACCATAGATAATTTTTACAACTGGACTGATGGCTGTGTTTCGGTAAAATACACAGAGATGAAAGACCTGTTCAGTTATATTCCTGTTGGCACTCCTGTTACCATACAACCTTAAGAAATAAAGATCAGGTTCCCGTCTCCATAACTGAGGAACCTGTAATCATGTTCAAGCGCATGATCATATATCTTTTTCCAGTTATCTCCAATGGCGGCAGCAACCAGTAATAACAGAGTAGATTGTGGCTGGTGAAAATTTGTGATCAATGCCTTTGCTATTCTGAATTGATAACCAGGCACTATCAATAATTGTGTTTGAGTAAATACCCGGACCATCTTTCTTTTTTTCAGCCAGTCAATTAGTGACTTTAATGCATCTTGTGTTGTGAAGTTCCCGTTTTGTAATTGAGGTTCGTATACATCCCATTGATGAATATTTAAGCCTTCAATTCCGGGATCAATTATAGTTTTTACTCCCAGCCAATACAATGTTTCGAGTGTTCTTAAAGAAGTTGTTCCTACTGCAATAACCTCATCATTTTTTGATATTATTTTTTCCAGCGTTTCAATATTAACATCGATCCATTCTGCGTGCATTTCATGGTCATTCATGTGGGCTGCTTTCACAGGTTTGAAGGTGCCTGCACCAACATGTAATGTTACATAAGCAGTATCAATATTTTTATCGGACAGTTTTTTAAAAATATTTTCTGTAAAATGTAGCCCTGCAGTAGGGGCTGCCACCGATCCGTCATATTTTGCATAGATTGTCTGATACCTTGATGAATCTTCAATATCTGTATCGCGTTTTATATAAGGAGGTAATGGAATATCACCTGCGGCTTCTATAACTTCTGCAAAAGAATAATGTTCAGGAGCCCAGGAAAATTCTATTATATAAGCATCTGAAAGTTTCTCAACTAATAATGCCCTAATTATTAATTCTTCATTATTAAATATTATTTTTTTAATAAGTTCTGCATCTTTCCATTTTGCAGCGCCTCCAACAAAACATTTCCATCGTACAGTTTTTGTTTTGTTCATGATGCTGCTGTATTCATTAAGCAGATCATAAGGTTCGAGGCAAAAAATTTCTATAATACCACCGGTGTCTTTTTTAAATCTTATTCTTGCGTTAATTACCTTGCTGTTATTAAAGACAAGCAAACTGTTTCCTGGTAAATAGCTGGCTATATTACTGTAAACATCCTCCCGGATATTCCCATCTTTGTATATAAGTAATTTGGAAGCATCCCTTTCCTGCAATGGATGCAATGCAATTTTTTCTTCAGGTAAATCGTAAGTATAGTCCTGTATTGATATTTTCCTGGGATCGGTCATTTTAAGAAAGCTGTAATTTCGTTAACCCACTTTTCATTTTCTTTTTTGCAAAGCGATTCATGCCCGCAATATTCATACACAACTAATTTTTTGGGAGCACTGATATTATTATAGATCTCATTTGTTTCATGTTCTGTAACGCGTGGATCATGCTTTCCCCATTGAAGCAATACAGGGCATTGTATCTTCTTTACATATTGTGATGGTTTCATATTATAAGCCCAGAACCCATGTTCAACACCTCCCCAGAAAGTGATCAGTGTTGCAAGTGGTTCTCCCGGAAGTCCCATCATCTTTATCCTGCCCGATGCAGCTTCTTTAATAGAGCCAAACGGCATTTCCAGTATTATTTTTTTGGCATCCAGGTTATAGTCATTGATAGATTTTGAGACCGCAGCAGCACCCATCGATATTCCCCACAATACAATGTTTTTTTCGCCTTTGTTTTTGATAAAGTCATAAGCAAGTTTTACATCTTCACTTTCGTCGTAACCGATAGTCGATGTATTTCCTTCACTATTTCCATGTGCCCTGAAATCCAGCAGTAAAGTATTGTAACCTAATTTTCTGAATACAATTGATTCTTCAAATACACCGGATTTTGTTCCGCCGTGCCCGTGAAACATGCAAACTGTCCCTTTCGGATTATTTGCAGTGATATACCAGGCCTCCAGTTTGGGGCATGTAGATGATTTTAAATAAACTGTTTGAAAGGAAGAATCAGCAACAACGGTATTTGCCTGTTTTACAGCATTGATGCCAAACAATATCTCTTTGGTTTTATCCCAACCTGATTTTTCTCCTGGTTTTTTTAAGGTAAGTTCTGCCCTGTCATAAAAATGCGTAAACTTATATGCATGAAATGCAGTGATAATGTTTACCAGTAAAAATAATGCTAGCAGTAACCTTAGTAAGAACTTTGAAACTTTCCTCATAAATGAATTTAAGTTTCAAAAATAGCCCAATCAATTTAGATTGGGCCATTCGGTTTTATAACTTTCCTGATTTAATTTCATCAACTACTAGCGGATCTAATAATGTGGTAGTGTCGCCGAGGCTGCTCATTTCTCCTTCAGCAATTTTGCGCAGGATGCGTCGCATGATCTTTCCACTTCTTGTTTTTGGTAGTCCTGATACAAACTGGATCTTATCGGGCTTGGCAATTGGGCCAATGATCTTAGAAACGGTAAGGCTTATATCCTGGCGGCGAAGGTTTTCATCTCCGTGATGACCATTGTAAATAACATATGCATAAATACCTTGTCCTTTGATATCATGCGGATAGCCAACAACGGCACTTTCAACCACACCTGCATGCATATTGATAGCATTTTCTACCTCGGCTGTTCCAATGCGGTGACCGCTGATATTTAAAACATCATCCACCCTTCCGGTGATCCGGTAATTCCCATTTTCATCTTTCATTGCGCCATCACCTGTGAAATAAAGATTTGGGTAAGTGGCAAAATAATTTGTGCGGCAACGTTCATGATCACCATAAGTAGTTCTTAAAATGCCGGGCCAGGGCGCTTTGATGCAAAGGTTTCCTTTCAGTAAGCCATGTTCATCTTTTTCTGTTACCTCTTTTCCGTTCTCATCTACCAGTAAAGGCTGTACGCCGGGCATTGGTAATGTAGCCCAACTTGGTTTGGAAGGGGTTATTCCTGCGAGGTTACTGATCAGGCAGGCGCCGGTTTCAGTTTGCCACCAGGTATCAATAATGGGACATTTTTTCTTGCCTATATTCTCATCATACCAATGCCATGCTTCTTCGTTGATCGGCTCACCAACCGTTCCTAACACAGTTAATGAAGAAAGGTCTTTTCCCTGAATGGGATCTGTGCCATAGCTCATCAAACTTCGTATAGCCGTTGGTGCTGTGTAGATGCAGTTCACTTTGTGTTTTTCTACAATATCCCAGAAGCGTCCCGCATCCGGCCAGGTGGGAATCCCTTCAAACATCATGGATGTGGCACCTGCACTCAGTGGACCATAAACGATATAACTGTGCCCTGTTATCCAACCGATATCTGCAGTGCAGAAATGTATATCTCCCGGTTTGTATTGAAATACATTTACAAATGTGTAAGTTGTCCATAACATATAACCGGCGCAACTATGTACCACGCCCTTTGGTTTACCCGTTGAGCCCGAAGTATATAATATGAACAGCGGGTCTTCTGCGTCCATTTCTTCTGCGGGAAAAGAAACCACGCCGTCTTTTTCAACCTGTGTTTCTGCATATTCCATTTCATCTTCCCACCACACATCTCTTCCTTTGATCATGGAAACCGGAGTTCTTGTTCTTGTGTAAACGATCACACGTTTAATTGTTTTGTTCCCGATCAATGC
>Ga0209023_10007637_pt1 | contig 11027 bp, 6 predicted proteins | sample LakOneMetagenome_FD_187468 | JGI IMG/M metagenome (GOLD analysis project Ga0209023, IMG submission 187468) | Freshwater and sediment microbial communities from Lake Erie, Canada (SPAdes) (version 2) | ecosystem: Environmental > Aquatic > Freshwater > Lentic | place: Lake Erie, Canada | collected...
ACGGTATATATGTTTTGGTTCTAAAAAATATTTTTTAAAGAACATATTTGCCGAGTTGATACTACTATCACGAAAATTTATGCCTGTTATACAGTCTTCTAAATGCGGCGTTTTTGTGCTTTAATATGACCTCAAATTTTTAGCGGCAGTGCCCGTGATCCGGGACTGTCTTAGCTCGTATTCTTACGAAAGGCCTCACCATGACCCAAGTGATAGCTTCTAATCCTCCAGCATTCGTTCGCCATACCAAGCTTATCGCTTGGGTGGAACAAATCGCAGCACTGACCCAACCAGACCGTATCGAATGGGTTGATGGCAGCGAAGAAGAGAATCAACGCCTACTTGATCTGATGGTCAGTTCAGGCATGATGCAAAAATTAAATGAAGAAAAACGCCCAGGCTCTTATCTCGCGTTATCAAGCCCATCTGATGTGGCACGCGTAGAAGAACGTACCTTTATTTGTTCTGAGAAAAAAGAAGACGCAGGTTCAACCAATAACTGGGCTGCGCCTGCTGAAATGCGCGCAACTTTGAACGGTCTGTTCGAAGGTTGTATGCGTGGTCGTACGATGTATGTTGTACCGTTCTCAATGGGCCCATTGGGTAGCCACATTGCGCACGTTGGGATTGAGCTGAGTGACTCTCCTTACGTTGTAGTCAATATGCGTATTATGGCGCGTATGGGCAAAGAAGTGTATGACGTGATCGGTACTGATGGTGAGTTTGTACCATGTGTACACTCAGTTGGTTCACCGCTCGCTGCGGGTCAAGCTGACGTGAAATGGCCATGTAACGACACTAAATACATCGTGCATTACCCAGAAACCCGTGAAATCTGGTCTTATGGTTCAGGTTACGGCGGCAACGCATTGCTCGGCAAAAAATGTTTAGCACTCCGCATCGCATCTGTCATGGGTCGCGACCAAGGTTGGTTGGCTGAACACATGTTGATTTTGGGCTTAACCAGTCCAAAAGGTGAAAAACATTACGTTGCAGCTGCGTTCCCTTCTGCTTGTGGTAAAACTAACTTTGCGATGTTGATTCCACCAGCAGGGTTTGAAGGCTGGAAAATTGAAACTGTCGGTGATGACATTGCTTGGCTCAAGCCAGGTGCTGATGGTCGTCTGTATGCAATCAACCCAGAAGCAGGTTTCTTCGGTGTTGCACCAGGTACTAGCGAAAAAACTAACCCGAACTGCTTGGCAACATTGTATAAAAACACCATTTATACCAATGTCGCGATGACTGAAGACGGTGATGTATGGTGGGAAGGTTTGAGCAAAGAAGCGCCCGCTAACCTGACTGATTGGAAAGGTCAAGCATGGTCAAAAGACTTGGGTACGCCAGCAGCGCATCCAAATTCACGCTTTACTGTATCTGCAGGTCAATGCCCATCAATCGACGCTGACTGGGAAAATCCAGCAGGTGTCCCGATTTCTGCATTCATCTTCGGTGGTCGTCGTGCAGACACAGTGCCATTGGTTACTGAAGCATTCGACTGGGTTGACGGCGTGTATAAAGCAGCAACGATGGGCTCTGAAACGACTGCTGCGGCTGTTGGTAAGCAAGGTGTTGTTCGTCGTGATCCGTTTGCGATGTTGCCATTCTGTGGTTACAACATGGGCGATTACTTCCAACACTGGTTGAATATGGGCGAAAAACTGCAAGCAGCAACTGCTGTGAGCGGTGCAAAAATGCCTAAGATTTTCAATGTGAACTGGTTCCGTCGTGATGCGAATGGTAACTTCGTATGGCCTGGTTTTGGTCAAAACACTCGCGTTCTAGAGTGGATGATCAACCGTTGTGAAAACACGATCCATGCTGAAGAAACTCCAATTGGTTATGTTCCTGCGTATGAAGATTTGAACTGGACTGGTACGACATTTAGCCGTGAAGAGTTCGAACAAGTCACTTCACAAGATCATGATCTATGGGTCGCTGAGCTGGAAAGCCATAAAGAGCTGTTTGATAAGATTGGTGATGCATTGCCAGAAGTTCTTCGTGAACGTAATGCACAATTGATCGCAGCGTTACAAGAGAAGAAAGCATTAACTGCTTAATTTGATGTAGCACTGGAATAAAAAACCGTCTCAGTTGAGGCGGTTTTTTTATTGGAAGATTGTCTATGGCTTAGCACTATATGCTATTTTTATTCATTATCTAGAGAAATAATCATGGCATTACTCACTCAATACGGTGCATTTGGTGTTTTCTTCGTTGTGCTGTTTGTCCAGCTAGGATTGCCATTCCCTGTGTTGCCTTTATTGTTGCTCATGGGTTCTCTTGCCATGGGTGATCCTCAGTTGGGTTTGATCTCTTTATTGCTCGCAATCATTGCGTCTTTGTTAGGTGATTTTGTTTGGTATTCGGCTGGACGTCGTTTTGGACATCGAATCCTGCATCTTTTATGCCGTATTTCATTGTCACCAGATACTTGTGTACGCCAGTCTGAAACTCATTTTAGTCGATGGGGTGCTGCGACATTGGTGATTGCCAAATTTATCCCGGGATTGGCAACTCTCGCACCTCCTTTAGCGGGAGCATTAGGATTACGTCGTTCAAGTTTTTTCATCTTTAGCACGGCAGGTGCTGCGCTTTGGGCTGGAACGTGGTTAGTTGTCGGAGCAATGTTTCATCAACAAATTAATGGGATTTTGGTTACGCTTTCTGAATTTGGAAAAGCAGCCATATTCTTAATTTTTCTTATTTTAATGGCGTATGTAGTATTTAGATGGTGGCAGCGCTATCAAATCTCAGTTTTTGCCGCGCAAACAAAAATTACTCCTAAAGAGCTTTCTGAACTACTCAAGCAGGAACAGCTTCCCTTGATTTTTGACGCACGGTCGCCGTTGGCAAAAAGCATGGATTTAGAGCGAATCACAGGAGCTCGCTCACTCAATCCTAAAGCAATTGCAGAAGCAGTCGCTGATATTCCTTTGAGTCAGGTCATGGTGGTTTATTGTTCTTGTCCAAATGATGTAAGTGCTGTTCAAGTCGCAAGGGAACTAAGACAACGTGGATATACGAAGGTACGATCTCTACAAGGTGGAATCGATGCTTGGCGCGCCGAGGGATTTTCTGTTGAGTTTTATGAAAATGTGAAGCAAGAGACGTAAGTCGTGTTGATTGAGTGCCTCAGTCAAATGAATAGCGTGCAAAAGATTGGGTTTATTCATGGATTTGTTTCCAATCATCCATTGAATCTCACGGCTAATTCACGCAGGATGTAGGTTATTTTCCAATAATTCGTTGAGATGAGACTTAATGCGCTTTGAGCGTATTTTGTTTAGACTCTGGATAGGGATTTTTTGTGTCATTCTTTGCGATAAGTGCATTGGTTTAGGGTAATTGTTTTATGTTGAATGCGACGAATTTAACGGACGCGCGTGCGCATCGGGTCATGCTGACTATATTTTTGGTGATTATTGGTGCGTATTCTCTGGTTGCGACCGTGACTTATACGCCTTTTGATCCAGGGTGGACGCACTTATCGAGTGATACACAACATGTCAGTAATGCGACAGGGATCGCAGGTGCATGGCTTGCTGATTTATTGCATGGTTTTTTAGGACGTGCGGCGTTATTTTTGCCTTTTTTGATTTTGCTTGAAGCAGTGCAATTGTGGTATCCGCATAGTTTTGTTCAGCGTCCATTTCGTTATGCGGGTGAAATATTTCTAGTCGTGATTGCAGCAACCTTATTTGGATTGCATGGCGTTGAGCCGTCAGATACTTTACAAAATGCTGCAGGCGGAATTTTAGGCTTTGAGATGTCACAGCATTTGCTTGGTTTGATGCCATCGATTGCTGTGACGATCGTACTTATTGTTTTGTTTCTGGTGATATTCACCTTTTCGTTTGGTGTGGTATGGAGCAAGACCTTTGATGCAGTGGGTGAGATTCCATTATTGCTAAATGAGCTGTTTTACCGAAATGAGCCTGAAGAGGTTGTTTCTCGTAAAAATGACGAACACCCTGTTGCGGCGGCTGTTGCACCAGCTGTTGTCACATCAAATGCAATAGCTGCTAACACAGCGACTAAAGCTGAAAGTAAGCAGGATGGTATTGTTACAACTCATGATGTTGTTTCTACTACTGCGCCGACATTATCAGAAAATATAGAAGCATCGACATTGCAGCCAACCGTACAAGAATCAGAATCTTTTGCATCGGTGATGGCTGAAGCGGCAACACCATCTTCGATGGTGTCTACATCTGTGACTCAAGCTAAGAGTTCTGTTGTACCAGAATCTGTGGCTACGTCAACTATACAAGCTGCACCAGTTTTAGCTGTACAGACTGCGACACCAGTTGTGACGCGTGTTGCGCCGAAGGTAGATTGGGAAGATGATTTTTTTCATAAAGTCTTGGATGTGATACCTGAGCATCATGTGGTTGAACCTGTAGAGCAAGCAGTGCAACCACAGACTTCGATCAGTGACTTAGCAGATCTAAATCCTCAATCAACAGCTCAGCAAGATAAGACATTTGAAGATGAGTTTTCTGAGTTTATTGATCAATCTTCTGGTCGTACGCAAGTTGAGCAAGATCATAATATTTCACATTCTCAGCAACAACCGACTTCATCTCAGGGTTTCGAGAATGTCACTACGTCTGCTGTAGTTGATGTGATTTCTAATGATGAACCGACTTTTGCTGAAGTGGCAACACCAAATTCCGTTGCGCAGAGCAATGATTGGGATGAGCCGTTGACTGATGCGATGGGACGTCCAATGTCGCGTGCGATGCAAACTGCACAGCATCGTGCAGATTTGAGCCCATTACCAAGTCTAGAGCTATTAGAGTTGCCTGATCCGAAGCGTAAAGTCAGCTATTCGGCTGAACAGCTAGAGCGTTTGTCTCGTTTGCTAGAAATTAAACTGAAAGAGTTTAACGTAGTTGCACAAGTGATTGAGGCTCAGCCAGGACCCGTGGTAACACGTTTCGAGTTGGAGCTTGCACCGGGTGTAAAAGCATCAAAAGTCACAAATATTGCCCGAGATTTGGCGCGGTCGTTGTCTATGGCTTCTGTGCGTGTGGTTGAGGTAATTCCGGGTAAGCCATATATTGGTATCGAAGTGCCGAACTCAAATCGCGAGATGGTTCGCTTGATTGAACTACTGGAAACAGATGCTTATCGTGATCCGAAAGGATTGATCAGCATGGCAATGGGTAAGGATATTGCAGGTAAACCAGTATTAACGGATTTGGCGAAAGCACCGCATATGTTGGTTGCTGGAACAACAGGTTCGGGTAAATCTGTTGCGATTAACTCAATGTTGTTATCGATGCTTTTGAAATATACGCCAACACAGTTGCGGTTGATTTTGATTGATCCGAAGCAATTAGAGTTATCCAATTACAATGACATTCCACACTTGCTAACACCCGTTGTGACGGATATGAAAGACGCGGCAAGCTCACTCAATTGGTCAGTTGGTGAGATGGAGCGTCGCTATAAGTTACTTGCGCATATGAAGGTACGTAACCTCGAGGCATTTAACCAGAAGATTTCTGAAGCGAATGAACGTGGCGAAGAAATCTATGATCCACTGTGGCGACCAGAGGACAGTGCATTACAGCAACGTGCTCCACGACTAAAACCAATGCCGATGATTGTGGTCGTTGCCGATGAATTTGCTGACATGATTATGCAGGTCGGTAAAAAAGCTGAGGAGTTAATTCAGCGTTTGGCGCAAAAATCTCGTGCGGCAGGGATTCACTTGATTCTCGCAACACAGCGCCCTTCGGTCGATGTGATCACAGGTTTGATTAAAGCGAATATTCCTACGCGTGCAGCCTTGCGTGTAAATAGTAAAGTCGATTCACGGACGATTTTGGATGAGGGTGGTGCGGAATATCTGTTGGGTCATGGTGATATGTTGTTCCTTGCACCGGGTAAAAATGAGCCTGAACGTGTTCATGGGGCGTTTATTAGTGATGACGAAGTGAACCGTGTCTGTGATGCGTGGCGTGAGCGGGGTAGTCCTGATTATGTTGATGATATTTTGAACGCCTACGATGAAGAAGCCCCGAGCAAAGGCGGAGGTTACGATTCTTCGGAAGGGGATTCAGATCGTGATCCGCTCTATGATGAAGTGTGTGCATTCATTATGGAAACCAAAAAAGTTTCTGCATCTGCAATTCAGCGGAAGTTTTCGTTGGGCTATAACCGTGCGGCACGAATCGTAGATACTTTAGAAGCGAATGGCGTTGTTAGTCCAATGCAATCTAACGGTAAGCGTGAGATCTTAGTTTAAATTGACTTTCCATCTGACAATGTTGTCTTATGAATGAGAAATACAGAGCTGCCTTCGGGCGGCTTTATATTTGTCGCAGATTTACAAAACTATCTCAAGTTCGCTATATAAAAACACATGAATTCAAATTTTATATCCAAGTTTACGCGCACAATACAAACTAGCTAAATCAGTATATGATGTTGATTCATAGTAAGGTTATGAGAGATATGTTGGGAGTCTCGTCAGGATAATTGATCCATACAGCTTACTGACTATAGTAAAAATTATCCTCTTTTACAGGAGAAACAAAATGCGCTTAATGACTTATATGACAGCAACGACGACGTTGGTTTCGACGATGTTGTTAGTTGGTTGTCAAACGATGCCAATGGGTCCAAGCGTTGCAGTGATGCCAGCGCAAGGAAAGCCATTTGATTTGTTCCAAAGAGAAGACCAACAGTGCCGTGATTATGCTGCTAATTCTGTAGGTCCGGGTGCTCAGGCCTCTAACAATTCTGCTGTGGGTACAGCGGTGATCGGTGCTGTGGTCGGCACTGCAGTTGGTGCACTTGCGCATAATGCGGGTGCAGGTGCTGCGGTTGGTTTGGCGGGCGGAACTATGGTTGGTGCTGGAAATGCCCAACAATCATCCTATAGCTTGCAGCAGCGCTATGATATTGCGTATGAACAGTGCATGTATTCAAATGGAAATCAGTTACCTCAACAACCACAAGGTCGAGTGATTTATCGGACTTATGGACCATATCCGTATCCTTACTAGGATGTGCCGATCTTATTTCTCCGTCTAAGGGATGTCAGTTTGTTATTTCATAAAAAAAGCTGCCTAGGAATGTCCTATGCAGCTTTTTGTACAATACATGTTGTTGTTTTATCCCACATCAATTTTTTGCGCTAGATTTAAGCTAATTTACGCAGCTTTTGTATGAAAGTTTACTAATTTGCCTTAGGATGTTGTGTTAGTTAATTTGTTACCGCAATGGTATCGAAAACTTAGAGCCTATGATTTCTGACATGTTTTAAGGTTCAGAGGTCAGGAGAAAAATAATGCTATTTGATCGACTTACCCACAATTTTGCTATTCTGCTTGATTCTTCACCTGTAAAGCGGGCGATGATTATTCCTTATTTCTTATTAGCTGTTTTGATGGAATATTTGTTGTTGGATTTATTTTTTCTTCTTTATCCAACACCGTATATTAACAACAATATCATTCTCAATCTTCTACCATTCAAAAGCATTGTTTTGTCTATTATTTTGTTTTTTATTATCTTTCGTGAGCCGTTAGAAAAATCAGAGTTAGCGCAAAAAATAGTACCTTATTTATTAGTCCTTTTATATTTAGTGAGCTTAATGCCGCTTGGTTATATTGTAGGTTTTATTAGTATGGTCACTGGCATGGTGATGATTGCTGCGCCACTATTTTTAGTTATTTTGTTTGATGAAGTGATGGTCATTTTTCTTTTAGTTATTGGTTTACTTTGGTATTTTTTTAGCGGCTATCTATATGTTTTTAACTTGGCTTCTTATGCGCCAATACTCAACATTACGCCAACCACAGCTGCGAGTATTGATGAAAAGTTGTTTTATTTTGGGTATATGACGATATTGGCTTTTCCTCATTTTATTGGTTTTTTACTCGGAGCTGCGATTTTAATTAGATATTGGCGTTTGCGTGAAACAAATATTCGCCAGATTGGGTTGTTGGATAGTCTCACTAATATTCCTAATCGTCGTGCGATTGGGGATTATTTGGCAAGTACATTAAGTCGACGTATTTATCAAGATCCTGTTTCTATTATTATTTTAGATATCGATTTTTTTAAGATCGTTAATGATACCTATGGACACGCGACGGGTGATTTAGTTCTTCGGCAAATTGGTGAAAGCCTTAAGACGTCGTTGCGTGGCACAGATCAGGTTGGGCGCTATGGTGGTGAAGAGTTTTTAATTGTATTGCCTTCTACGTCATTAGAGCGCGCGATTGAAATTGCTGAACGCTGTCGTGTACAAATCGAGCGAAGTGAAATCAAGGGTTTTGAACAGCAATCTATTCGAGTCACGGCCAGTTTTGGGGTGTATTGCTCTATCTCTCAGCAAGAAGATGCATCGAATATGATTCATTATGCCGATATGCAATTGTATCGCGCCAAACAAAGTGGACGAAATAAAGTGTGTAGCGGTCAGGAAGAGGAGTTTGCGACAGCATCGGCTTGAGCGTGTTTTTTAAGCTAGGTTTATTTATGAAATTTGCCTACGTTAAAAATTAAGAATGGCGTGAAATGCTAAAAAAATGGTGAGACACAGTCAAGTTTAGATGCTGGAACTTTGTATGCTATAACCATCAAATATTATGTATTGGTATATAGAGGTTGCTCGCTATGCGTCGTTGGAATGGTTGGGGTGATGATGCAACGGATTTTCCGCTTAAATCGAAAGGACTTGAGTTTTTAGCGGGAAAATTGGCAGGAAAAGGTACAATTTTGCCAGATGCGACTTTGGTCGAAGTTAAAGCAAAAGTGCCAAAATCACGCTTACCTGTTCATCCTTTGGTGTCGCAAGACATCGAAGTGCGACTGATGCATGCGCGTGGTGAGAGTTTTCCAGATTGGGTAGCGAAGCATTCGGGAGAGTTTGGTTGTTTTCCTGATGGCGTAGCCATGCCAACAAACAGCGATGAAGTGCGTGAAGTGCTGCAATGGGCTTATAGCAATGGCTTCATGGTCGTTATTTATGGTGGTGGTACGTCAGTTGCGGGACATATCAATGTGCCTGCATCTGACAAGCCTGTATTGACCTTGTCTCTTGAAAAAATGAATAAACTGCTGGACTTAAATCGTTCCAGTCAGATTGCGACATTTGGTGCTGGAACAGCTGGTCCTGCGCTTGAAAAACAATTGAAAAAACATGGGTATGTACTGGGACATTTTCCTCAATCTTGGGAGTTGTCTACGGTTGGTGGCTGGGTGGCGAGTCGTTCTTCGGGGCAGCAATCGCTTCGTTATGGTCGTATTGAACAAATGTTTGCGGGCTGCAAGATGGAGACGCCGCGCGGCAGTTTAGAAATCAAAGATATTCCAGCTTCATCGGCGGGTCCTGATCTTCGTGAAGTCGTGATGGGCAGTGAAGGGCGTATGGGGGCGATCACGGAAGTGAAGGTGCGTGTGACACCTTTGCCTGAGCATGAGTCGTTTCATGTGGCGTTTGTACCGAACTGGGAAGCTGGGCTGGATATGGTTCGTGAGCTTGCACAAAGTAAAGTGCAACTGTCACTGATGCGTTTGTCGAATGCTGCCGAGACCGAATCTCATTTGTCATTGGGTGGGAATCATCCGTTATTTAAAGCCTATGATCGTTTATTGCGCCTACAAAAATGTCGTAATGGCGAGCGGTGTATGTTTACCTTTGGTGTCACTGGCAGTAATCGTCAAGCAAAATTTGCATTGGCTGAGGCAAAGCGTGCTATCCACGCGGCTGGCGGGACGTATATCGCAAGTAGCTTTATGGGCGGGATTTGGGAGCATTCGCGTTTTCGTTCGCCATATTTCCGCAATGGCTTGTGGGAGCATGGCTATTCGGTTGATACGTTTGAGACCTGTATTAATTGGGATAAAGTGACGGCGTGTCTGAACGAGATGGAGCAGGCGATTCGTGATGCCAGTGGTGAGCATCCTGTGCAAGTGTTTACCCATCTGTCTCATATGTATGGGCAAGGATGTAGTATTTATACGACTTATATTTTTAAGAATTCAGACAACTATCCTGAATTACTTGAACGCTGGAAAAAATACAAGCAAGCAGCAGGCGATGCGATTGCCAGAATGGGCGGTACGGCAAGTCATCAACATGGTGTCGGTCGTGATCACGCACCGTGGCTACATGTTGAAAAAGGTGCGGAAGGGATGGCGCTGATCGATACGATGGTGAAGCATTTCGATCCGAACGGACAATTAAATCCGGGGTGTTTGTTGCCTTGATGGTTGAGTAGGTGTATTTCTCCTTCCCCTGAGGGGAAGGTCGGGATGAGGGTGCTTTTAAGAATCATCAAAACCATCCCCATCTCTTGCGCTTAGGGCAAAGCAGTGCTTTGCTTTTTCCTAGCTCATCCCCTTGAAGGGGAAGACTTCAAAGCGATGCGATTTATTAATATCAATTTTCTAATGAGTGTGCAGTATGTTGGGTCATCGCCAAGCGTTGAATGAACTGAATAAAACCGATTGGGATTTAATTGTGATCGGTGGTGGGATTACGGGTGCGGGGATTTTGCTGGAAGCAGCGCGTCTGGGTAAGAAGACGTTGTTGCTCGAACAGCAGGATTTTGCGTGGGGCACTTCGAGTCGTTCATCCAAGATGGTGCATGGTGGTCTGCGTTATTTAGCGCAAGGTGATGTCAGTCTGACCAAGCATTCTTTGCATGAACGTGAGCGTTTGTTGGTTGAACTGCCGCATATGGTGGTGCGCTTTCCGTATATTTTTCCGATTCGTCAAGGCAGTTTTCCTGGGCGTATTGCTATGACCGCCGTTTTGACTATGTATGACAAACTGGCGGGGGTGTCTGATCATAGTTGGATTTCAAAGGATAAGTTGTTGCAACAATACCCTAATTTAAACGCAGATGGCTTAAAAGGCGCGATGCGTTATACCGATGCGCTGGTTGATGATGCTCGTCTTGTGATGCGTGTTTTGCATGAAGCTGCCTTGGAAGGTGGTACGGCAAATAACTATAGCCAAGTGAATGCTGTGAATAAGACTGCGCAAGGTTTCACCG
>Ga0209023_10007638_pt1 | contig 11026 bp, 12 predicted proteins | sample LakOneMetagenome_FD_187468 | JGI IMG/M metagenome (GOLD analysis project Ga0209023, IMG submission 187468) | Freshwater and sediment microbial communities from Lake Erie, Canada (SPAdes) (version 2) | ecosystem: Environmental > Aquatic > Freshwater > Lentic | place: Lake Erie, Canada...
TGTTGCGCACGGTGTAGCCCGCGGCGTTCCACTCTTGGACGCGAGCGACATTGCGTTCGAGCAGGGGCCCGGCCCGAGCGACGCTCAGCGTTGCGGGGTCACACTGCGGCATCGCAACGAGGCAGTCGGAGAAGGTCTGCTGCGCGAGTGCGATCGCAGCGCGGATGTCGTCCTCTGGAGACGCCGGTGGCTCGCTCGACGTCGTGGACGTCGAGGACGTCGTCAGCGTCGACGTACTCGTCGTCGAGGTGGTGGTCGTGGTCGACGTCGAGGAGGCGGCTGTCGTCGTAACGGTGGTCGGATCGGTGACGCTGGGCGTGCTCGGCGAGGAGTCGGAACCGTCGGCGCACGCGACTGTTCCGAGGGCAAGGAGCAGGAGCGCCGTCGTGCTGATCACACGACGACCTACCGCACGGTCAACACCCCACATCGGATTGTCCTCGGCATAAATCCCCCGATCAACCCGCCCGTAGGACGAAACGCTAAACGAGCGCAAGCGCTCGCGCAACGGGTGCTTGCGACGAGACATGATCGACCTCCCGAACACAGTCCGCTCGACGCAGCGCCAGCCGCGAAGAGACGTGTCACAGGAGAGACCGTCAGCGCCGCCAGGGATCTCTCGAACCATGCGCAGCGGCGCACAACGAATGATAACCCCGAGCACGGTCCGCGTGTCCACGACCTACAACGGACATCGACCGCGGCGTACAGATGAAACGCGCCCCAGCAAGGGGTCGAACGCGACAGCGCCACGACCGAGTTGCTCGGTCGTGGCGCTAGCGCGGGTGCCGGGTGTGGTGTCAGCGATCCGGCATGACCGTGCTGAAGATGCTCCCATCGCCACGCACATAGGCGGCGCCCATGTGGCCGGCGTACGGGTGGCCGTTGCTGGCGTGATCCTGCACGCCAGGCATGTTCCAGGTCGCCATTGAACCTGGGTCGCTTCCACCGAGCAGTTGCTCGGCGATGTTCTGAGCGACGGGGCGCTCTCCGGGCTTGGGCATGTTCTCTCCTTTGGTTGGTCTACGGATGCGAACCCCCGCCGAGCCAGACAACTCCCAAGGCCGGGACAGGCTTGGGCGTGGTCGGCGGCAGACCCGGAAACGGATTCCCGGGCACCACAAGGGGCGAGGTGATCTGGGCGGGCCAGTTCGGCTCCTGGTGCTGCTGGAACTCGTGCGGGAAGCTCACGTGCCTCAGCGTAAACCTTTCCCGTTGATTATACAACCCTTTCGACGGCAAAAGTTTACCACCGCCGCACCTTGCCCCAGACGCGGCTCGGGGGCCCCACTCGTGCGAGCGGTGACCCCCGAAGCCGAGTCTGGATGGCGAAGGACTAGAGCAGGTCCGACAGTTGATGTACTTCTTGTTTTGTGTCCTTGCGGATGATCACGAGGTCGCCGTACTCCTCGAGCGCCTTATCGATGATGTCCTGTGTGGCCACGGCTCGCCGAAGAAGCTCCGTGACCGTGATCCCCTTGCGTTTCGCCATCTCATCGAGCCGATCGGCGATGCGAGGCGACACGTTGAGCGTCAGCTTTCGTGCGGTTGCGGGTGTGGGCATATTCGGTTGCTCCCCTTCATTCGGTTGAAAACGCAGCCGGGACCCCAGGCGGGGTCCCGGCGGGAGCGCCTGGGCCGCAGTTCCCCTTGTCTGGGGCACACGGCCACGTCGGTTTGCGCTCATGGTACGCCTTTATACCACTCGAATCAACGGCAAAAGTGGACTTGATTCTACGGCTACTCCACGCGAAACTTGCGCAAGCCCAGCGGACGCACCAGGGGGGTGACAGCGCATGGAGGACGAAGCCCGAACAGAGAGCGACGACTTCGACGCGGTTCGCAACCTGGTGTGGGAACTCGTGCGGATGCTGATCGACAATGAGGCCCACCGTCAGCGGAGCGGGCTCTTTCGTCGGACTCCACGAGCGGTGAAGCTCAGCGCCAGCACCATGACAAGCATCAGTCTCACGGCGGCGGACTTCTATTTTCCACCCGAGGAGTGGAGCGGTGACCTCAGCTGGGAAGAGGTCGAACTGCCGGTGCAGCCTGACGACATCGGCTGACGCCGCCCCCGTCACAACGCTCGATGTTCAGGAATAGGCAAGCCGTCGAGTCGATCTAGGCCCCGCCTGCTGACAAGGAGCCGGCGGCCGAGGCGCACGCAGGGTATGCCGGAGGCGCCGCCGTTGCTCAGGAACTCGTTTGCCATGCGGTACGCGAGAGCGTCTCCGATACCCAACGCTTGTGCAGCTTCCTGCACGGTCATGAACGAGCTGGCCTGCCTGACTGTCTGTCGCTTGAAATTCCGACGCTCGACCAAGTTGGGCCTCCTTCGCTCGTTGACCTGATGCATCCCAACGGACAGCTCGCGTTTGTGGTGGATGAATCGGCCGTGGCGTCAGCGGCGGCGCTCAGAGACGACTTCATCTGGAGTGCCGTCGAGAACTGAACCGATCGCTCGTGCGGCGCCAGCATCCGCCGCCTTCACGAAGTGCGCGTAGACGTTGAGTGTCGTGGACGACTGAGCGTGACCGAGCCGGCCAGCGGTTGTCCGGACATCGACTCCGTTGACGAGCATGGTCGTTGCGGCGAAGTGACGGAGGTCGTGCAGCCGAACGTGCCCCATCCCCGTTCGCTCGGCGAGCCGAGCGAACGAGAGCGTGGCGTAGTTCGGATACCACGGCACCGTGCCGTCCGGCTGATGGGAGAACACAAAGGCGTCAGATGGCAGTTCCTCCTCGGCGATGGCGAGCGCGAGCACCATGCGGTCGCGCAGTGCCTCCAGCACTCGCACCGTGCCCTCGTCGAGCGCGACGCGCCGCTCGGCGTGTGTCTTCGTGTCCTTCTCGATGACCGTCTGATTGATCTGGACGATCGCGCCAGCAATGTGGAGCGATCGCGCTTGGAGGTCGATGTTCCGCCAGCGAAGCGCACACAACTCCCCACGCCGCGCGCCCGACGCGGCTGCCAACCGGATGAATGCGGGCAGCGCCGGGTTCACCAGCTCGGCTGCTGCGATGAGACGAGCGATGTCGGCCGGCGACGGGATGTCCAGCTGGCGCCGGAGCACGCGTGGCGGTGTCGCAGCGACTGCAGGGTTCGTTGTGATCCATCCCCATCGAACGCCTTGGTTCAACGCGCGTCGGAGAATCGCATGAACCCGGACGACGCTGTTGGGCGAGAGTGGACCGCCCGTGGCCGAGCCGGATCGACGGAGCTGCGAGTACCAACCGTCGAGTTCCGATGTACGGAGTCGGCGAACCGGAGTCGAGCCCCAGCGAGGCAGGATCCGTCGATCGAGCAGCCGCCGGTACTCGGCCGACACAGCCGGCGAGAGGTTCGGACACGCGTACTCGAACCACTTGTTGCACAGCTCGGCGACTGTTCCAGCAGCAGCGGTCGTCGAACCGGCCTCGACCTCAGCGACTAACCGAGCTAGCTCGCGCTCGGCCTCGCGGCGCCCGCCGCGAAACGTCTTGGAGACGTAGGATTTCTTCCCTGTGATCTCATCGCGGCCTGCGAGCACGCGGAGTTGCCACGAGGTCTTCCCTCGCTGGCGAAGTGAACCGGCCATCGTCTACTCCTCGCCGCTTGCGTCGGGATCGTCCGCAGCTGCGACGACGTCGATGAGGAGCCGCTCGACCGGAAGGGCTGACTGAGCGTCACGGGGGAGATCGGCCAATGTGTAGCCGGCGACCGCCATCGGTGTGGCGACGCCCGACAGTGCATATCTCACCACGACATCGCTTCGAGTCCGGCACAGCAACAGCCCGATCGTCGACGCCTCGTTCGCCGTGCGAAGTTGATCGTCGACGACGTTGACGTAGAAGTTCAGCTTGCCTGCCGCCTCGGGCGTGAACGCCGAACGCTTCAGCTCGACGACCACGTATCGCTTCGTCGGGATGTGGAAGAAGAGCAGGTCGATGAAGAAGTCGTCGTCGCCGACACGCAGCGCGTACTGCCGTCCAACGAACGCGAAACCCTGGCCGAGCTCGAGGAGGAACCGCTCGACCTGCTCGATCAACGCGTTCTCCAGCATCCGCTCCGTTGCCTCCGTCGAGAGGTCGAGGAAGTCGAGGTGGTACGGATCCTTGATGAGTTGCTGGACGAGTTCCGACTCCGGCGGCGGCAGAGCGGTCGAGAAATTCGACGGAGCTGCACCACTGCGAAGGTGCAACTTCGACATGATCTGGGCGGCCAGCACGTTGCGCGACCATCCATTCGCGATGGCCTGCTCTGCGTACCAGACCCGGTCGGATGGGGCGTCGAGGCCCGAGAGCAGCTCCACGTTGTGACCCCACGGAAGTTGTGCAATGAGTCGTTGCACAACCTCGACGTCAGGCCACGCCTCGGCGAAGGAGCGCATGTAGTGCAGGTTCCGGCGGCCAAGGCCGCGCATCTCGGGGAACGCCACGCGCAGGTCGGCGGCGAGCCTTTCGATCACCTTGGTGCCGTAGATCTCAACGTCCTGGCGATCGAGGATCAGCCGACCGAGCCGCCAGTAGAGCTCGACCAGCTCTCGGTTGACCGCAAGCGCGGCTCGCGTGCGCGCCGATTGAACTTCCGACTTCACTCGTTCGAGCAGAACGGCGTAGCCACGCATTTCGAGTTCCGACATGTCACAACGCTCCTGAGTCCAGGGGACTTCGAGGAGCGCCAAGCGGGCACTCGATCGCTGCGCCAAACCACAGCGCCGACAGACACGATAACCCTGTGCCGGAAGGACAAGATGGACAAGTGGATGGACAACTCGGGCTGTCGGCCACTTCGACCGACCATCAGATGGCCATCTACCTGGTCTTTCTTGGCGCCCCCGGTAGGAATCGAACCTACGACCTGCGGTTTAGGAACCCGACGGTCAGAACCAGTGTTCGACCAGTTCAGGGGCACCGGAGCCGATCGTCGGACTAGGGTCTTCCCAAGGCCTTCCCACGACTGCGGGTCACTCGCGGTCAATGACGGTGAGTTCACTGGGGGTGATGTCTGATGGCCCGGCCGATGCAGGTGGTCAAGATCTACGGCGTCCAGGATCGCCGTTCGACCGCGCAGGCGAAGCTGCCGTGGGTGGTGCGCTACACGATCGACGGCCGGCACCGCAGTAAGTCATTCCGTACCCGGATCGAGGCCGACCGCTACCGCGGTCGGCTGCTCCAGGCCGTGCAGGACGGCGGACGTTTCGACGAGACGAGCGGCGAACCCCAGGCGTGGCAGACACCGCTGTCCGAGCTTCGTGTGCATGAGTGGGCTCGACGCTGGCTCGCCGAACAATGGCAGGAGTGGCAACCGCGGACCCGGGCGTCGGCGGCCGAGGCACTCGCCAGGTTCACGACTATCGCCGTACGGGGTGGTGCGACGCCACCGCAGGAGTTGCGTGTCTACCTGTACACGGCCCTGTCCCCTGGTTCCGAGCCCAATTGGAACGTGACGCTCGAGCGGTGGATAGCGAAACAGTGTTTGATGCTCGGTGAGCTCGATCGGGAACGCATCGCCGACATCGATCGCAAGCTCGGCCTCAAGCTCGACGGGACACAGATGGCCGCGAACACGGCCAACAGGATCCGCATCGTTGCTCGCGCTTCGATCCAATCGGCGATCGACGCCGGCGCCGTCGCTGCCGATGTGTGGCCGCAGCGATCCAAGTCTCGGGCGCGAAGGAAGGTGTCGCGCACGAAACGAAGCGTCGACATCCGGACCCTGCCGGGCCCGACGGTGATGGCTGCAGCGATCGACGCGATCGTCACCCAACAACCCGCGAGCAAGACATACCGGGTGATGACCGCCGTCGCCTACTACGCCGGCCTACGACCATCCGAAGTCGTCATGCTCCGCGTCCGATCCGTCGACCTCCCGACCGAGGGTTGGGGGCGGCTCGATGTGACCGAAGCCGACATCTCCTTCGATGAACCCGGCGAACCCAAGACCGGCCCCCGCAACGTCCCGATCCCACCAGTGCTCGTCACGATCCTGCGCGAATGGATCGACACGAACCGGCTCACGTCACCAGATCGGTTGCTGTTCCGCACCCGCAACGACACCATGCCGAGCGGTTCGAACTGGGCTCGAGCGTGGCATCGTGCCCTCGAGTCGGTCGGGCAGAAGCCACTGCGTGTCTACGACTGCCGACATGCGGCCGCGACCACATGGCTGCGCGCCGGGGTGCCCCTCGGCGAGACAGCGCGACGACTCGGCCACAGCGTCGAAACCCTCGTGTCCACCTACGTCGGTGCACTCGACGACGAACAACACATCGCCAACCAACGCATCGACTTATACCTCGACGCGTCGACGCCGGCCAACGCCGTCCGGCGCTGACAGCGCGCAACAGTGACGAAATGAAACCCTCAAGCGTGACATTCGGAACCACCCTGGAGTCGCCGCCGGGCGTCACCGGTGACCGTGGGCGCGCGACGGCGATGCGAAGGGCATCTCAACCCGGCCAAGGTCCTCTGCTAGGCGCCCGCTCCTGGACCGGTCCCCGCCCTACGCTGCCATCGTGGAGATCGTGGTGCCGCACGTCGCCGAATGCCCGACACGTGGCCGTGGTCCTCGAGCAGATCGCCGCCGCAAGGGGCAATATCCCGGTTCAGGTCTCCACTCACCTCGTCGAAACCGACTCCGAGGCGGCCACGATTGAACGACGGGGGCCGGACACGACCGCCTGTGGACCCGAGTCGACGCCCTCCGGGAACGTTCGCTACATCAAAAGGTTTGCCGACAGCGCGGAGACGGTGTCGATGAACTCCTCGACGATCTCGAGTACGACCCTGTCAGCCGGTCGCACCGTGTTGATCGAGCCGATGACCTGTCCGACGAAGTAGGTGGCGAGTTCGTTCGCGCCCGATCCGGGCGTGTTCGCCGACCGATTGATGCGGTTCAGAGCAGCGCCGACGAGCAACGGCTGGAGCGGCATCGGCAGCGGCTTCGGTGAGTCTTCACGCTCCCATTCGTCGGTCCACGGGGTGCGGAGCATTCGCGCCGGCTTGCCCGTGATCGATCGTGAACGAACGGTGTCGCTCGACGTCGCCGCGAGGAACTTCTGTTTGACCACCGGTTCGGTTTCCGCCTCGGCCGTGGTCAGCCACACTGAGCCCGTCCACACACCCTTCGCTCCCAACGCCATCGCGGCGGCCATGTGTCGCCCAGATGCGATGCCTCCCGCGGCGAGGACAGGCACAGGCGAGACGGCGTCGACGACCTCGGGCACAAGCACCATGGTGCCCACTTCGCCTGTGTGCCCGCCCGCTTCGGAGCCTTGGGCGACGATGATGTCGGCTCCGGCTTCGGCATGCTTGATCGCGTGGGCCGTTGTGCCGGCGAGCGCGGCGACCTTGACGTTGGCTGAGCGGGCTCGGTCGATCACGTCGGCGGGAGGCGGGCCCAGTGCCGACGCGATGAGTCTGATCGAGTGTGCGAACGCAACGTCGAGCAGCGGTTCGTAGCCTGCCGGCGACACGTTCATGCTCATGCCCCGCGGTCGTTCACCGTCGGGGAGATCGGGGACGCCGAAGCGCCGCAGGATGTCATCGACGAACGCCTGATGTTCGGGCGGGAGGAGTTGGCGTAGCTCACTACGGTCGAGACCCCCTTCTGCGGCGCCGACGTACTTCTGTGGCAGCAGGAGATCGACGCCGTAGGGACGGCCCCCGATTTCGGCGTCGATCCAAGCAAGATCGATCTCGAGTTGTTCCGGGCTGTGCGCAACTGCGCCGAGCACACCGAAGCCGCCGGCACGAGACACTGCGGCCACGACGTCTCGGCAGTGGCTGAACGCGAGGATCGGAAACTCGCAACCGAGGAGTTCAGTGATCTGAGTCTTCATGATGATCAGGCCTTGGGTAGAACGATGGTGACGGTGCCTTGGGCGGCACAGACGCCCTTGCCGTCGTTGGTGATGTCGATGCGGGCGACTCCGCTGCGCTTGGTGAGCGAGATGATCTCGGCGACCGCGACGCACACTCCCGACGAAACCGGTCGCAGTAGGTTGAGCTTGAACTCGGTGGTTGCCACCCACGCACCCTTGGGGATCACCGGGTAGAACACCACGCCAAGACAGTGGTCGACGAACGCCGAAAGGCAGCCGCCATGGAGATTGCCGAACGGGGTCAAGAGATCATCTCGGGCGTCCATCTCCGCCACGAGTCGACCGGCGGTGAGCGCAGTGTGACGGAAGTCGAGATACGTCGAGATCCCCCCTGTCGCTGTGGCGGCACCGAGCATCCGCTCAGCCGTTCGCTCGTCGAACTGTTCAAACTCCATAGGGGCAACCTCCGCGACCTTTGGCTCGACATTGTGAATGAGACACTAGTAGACTTCTGTTTCACCGAGCGAGCCGGACTCGCACGTCCACCCACCAGCACCGGAGCCACCAATGATCGAACGCACCGCCGGCGACGACTCCCCGCTGTCGCCGACCAAGGACTGGGGACGCGATCTCGACATTCTCGATCCCCGGTACGTCGCCGACCCATTCAGCGTCTGGCATGAGCTGCGCGATGCCTGCCCGGTCGCCTTCTCCGAACGCCGTGGCCGGGCGTGGATGCCCGTCAACTACGACGACATCTCCGCGATCGCTCACGACACGGAACACTTCTCGTCGAGGCGGATCGGTGTCGTCGATCTCCCGGAGGAAAAGCGAGAGGGACGCCCGCTGCTGACAGCGCCACCAATCACATCGGACCCCCCGGAACACACCTGGGCACGGCGGATCCTTCTCCCGGCGTTCGCGCCTGCACGAATCGAGACGATGACACCGATCACGCAGAGCCTTGCCCGAGAGCTGCTCGACTCGATCGCTGAGGGACGCCAGGGTGATGCCGCGAGGGACTACGCGCAACACATTCCGGTGAGAGTCATCGCCCACATGCTCGGCGTGCCTGCTGCCGACGAGGAGATGTTCACGAACTGGGCGGTTCGGATCCTCCAAGAAGGCTTCAACGACCTGCAGAAGAGCCTCGATGCGATCATCGAGACGTTGGAGTACTTCGGTGCCCGCGTGGATGAGCGCGCAGCCTTGCCCGCCCACCAACGACCCGACGATCTCATCACACTCCTGGTGGAGACCGAGATCGACGGAGAGCCGCTCGACCGACGCCACCTGTTGGGAACCTGCTTTCTCCTGCTCCTCGCGGGCATCGATACCACGTGGAGCGCGATCGGTTCCTCGTTGTGGCACCTCGCGACCCACCCGGAGGACCAGGCACGACTGCGCGCCGAGCCCGGCCTCATCGACTCGGCAGTCGAGGAGCTCCTGCGCGTGTACAGCCCGGTGACGATGGCGAGAGAAGTGATCGCCGACGTCGAGGTCGCAGGGTGCCCGATGAGGCCCGGCGACAAGGTGCTGATGTCGTTCCCGGCTGGCAACCGCGACCCGGCGCAGTTCGAGAGCCCCGACGAGTTCATCATCGATCGCGAGCGCAATCGTCACGTCGCGTTCGGCTCGGGCATTCATCGCTGCCTCGGGTCCAACCTCGCGCGGATGGAGCTGAAGGTTGCCATCCAGGAGTGGCTCGCCCGCATCCCGACCTTCGAGCTCGCAGATCCCGGCGCAGTGACGTGGACAGGCGGTCAGGTACGGGGACCTCGCACCATTCCCGTCTGCTGGTGAGCAGAAGGGTGCCGAGCGACGGCCAGGGAGGCGTCAGGTCGGGGCGATGATCGGTGGCAGCAGGAATCGGCGAAGGTAGGTGTCGATTCCATCGCGGCTGCGACGTTTCGGCCCGCCGACCGTCAGCAGGCTGAGGATGGAACGAAGAATCCACTCTGCCGCGTCGTCGATCGGCAAACCCGGTCGATGCTCGTTCGAGTGGGCAGAAAACATCGGGCGCAGGAACTCCGTGACCATCTCGAACAGCGCGACCGAGGTCCCCTCGATGATCCCGACGCTGTTGAGGCTGTCGTCACTCGTAAACAACAAAGCGATCGTTTCGTCGCGGTGTGCGGCACGGATCGTGACCTCGACAAACTCCAGGATTGCGCTGCCGAGATCTGGCTGGGCCTCGACTCGCCCTCGAACGCGCTCGAGGTAACGCTCGGTTGCGCGCAGGATGACACCTGACACGACGGCATCGCGCCCCGCGAAGTACCGGTACACGGTTGCCCGCGAGACGCTGGCCTGCTTGGCGATGTCCTCGACGGTCGGTTTGGAGATCCCGGATCGTTCGAAACAGGTCTCTGCCGCGTCGAGCAGGCGATCCCGGGCTGTGTCGGGATCGTTCGGGGCCACGGCCCCCCATCGAAGTGATGCATTCGTCACGACTCCCAGTATGTCTCACGAGCGGACGACTGCACAGGTTCCGGTCGGATCACTGTCGATGCCGCTCGAAATCTGCGCGGCTTTGCCGAGGTGGTTTCCAGTCAACGTCGCAACGTGGACTGATCCCGTGACCGTAGCAGTGCGTCGAAGTGGGCAGCTGGTGATCGATCGCCGAGGATGCGACAAGGGCGGCCGTTCAGCTCGTTCTCGACTGCGATGAGGTGCTCGACGGGGTGGACGCGCAGGTCGGTCCTCTTCGGGAAGAAGTCGCGCAGGAGGCCGTTGGCGGTCTCGTTCGAGCCGCGCTGCCATGGCGAGCGCGAGTCGCAGAGGTAGACCGGAGCACCGAGCGTCTCGGTCACCGTGAGGTGCCGGGCCATCTCGGTGCCCTGGTCCCAAGCGATCGATCGCCGCAGCGCCGGTGGTAGATCGCCGAGGCGGGCGCGGAGCGCGTTGTGGAGTGTGCTGCCGTCGCGCTGGGGCAGATGCAGCAGACGGACCAGGCATGTTTGACGCTCGAGGAGGGTGCCGATCGCCGACCGCTGCTCTTTGCCGATTATCAGATCACCCTCCCAGTGCCCCGCCTCGGCACGGTCCTCGGGCGGGAACGGTCGCTGGTGAACCGACAGCATCGGCTGCTCAGCCCGCGCTCTCTCGTGGCTCATTGAACCTGCGACGTTTGGCCGACTGCGGACGGCGCCCCGGCCCCTTCCTGACACGACGAGACGATGACAACATGAACTCCAGATTCGCGGAGGCGTTGCGACCATC
>Ga0209023_10007639_pt1 | contig 11026 bp, 10 predicted proteins | sample LakOneMetagenome_FD_187468 | JGI IMG/M metagenome (GOLD analysis project Ga0209023, IMG submission 187468) | Freshwater and sediment microbial communities from Lake Erie, Canada (SPAdes) (version 2) | ecosystem: Environmental > Aquatic > Freshwater > Lentic | place: Lake Erie, Canada...
AAAGGGATACCGATTATCAATCCCCACTTGATTAATTCATGAGTTTCCATGTTTGTATGGTTTTAGGTGATGAAAATATGAAATGTTTTTATACAGGCTGTAATTATCCTGTTACAGTTGTGCAGCCAGTAAACAGGCTGGATATGCCACTGTGAAGGAGAACAGCCTTTTATTGTTGAAAGACATAAAGGAAATTATCTCCCGGGTGGAGAAGTATTGAAATTACTGAGGATAAAATCACACAGGAAGTAAGCGGCAAAAGCAGTAAAGCGTTTCATTGCAAATAAATTACCACACAAAGATGTGATGCGGATTTTTATCCAATGGCACTAACTGTGGCGAATGGTAAAGCATGTATTAAGACTGGTATAAAAAGCCATAAGAAAGGATAAAGCAAAACAGGCAGCCATAGCCGCCTGTTTTACCTGGAAAGGGTAATATATTATTTGTAGAGTATCTCGTAATATTCCTGTGCCATACGGTTGCTGTCAAACTGGAACCGCACATCCTGCATACCGTTTTTGGTGATCTGCCTCCACACATCATGATTATCGTAGTACAGTGGCAGCACCTGGTTTTCCAGTATTTCGTACAATTTGTTCAGATCATATTCATCCTGCTCATGTACGCTCACATTTTCGTAATCAATGGGCGGTACAACAAATCCATTATTACCATGGTTAATGAATTCACAGATCCAGCCATCGTTGGTGCTGCAGTTAACAGAACCATTCATTGCCGCTGTCATACCGCTGGTACCGCTGGCTTCCCTTGGCACCCTTGGGTTATTCAGCCAAAGGTCTGATGCCTGCTTTAATCGTTTACTTAAACCCAGTTCGTATCCAATACAAACAGCAACATTATTGTATTTTTTACTCAGGTGCACCAGGTTATTAAAATCGCTGATAGCGGGATAATCAACCGGGTAAGGTTTACCCGCCCAGATAAACTGAACCGGGTATTTTTTATTATTCACCAAAGCTGAAAAACGCTCCTCGTTCCTGGTAAGCAACTCGGCTCTTTTGTAACCAGCAAAGCGGCGTGCCCATACAATAGTAAAAACATCGGGGTTAAATAATTTACCGGTTTGATCTGCCACTACATCAAATGCCCTTCTCTTTAAATATTTTTTGCGGTCATCAAAGGCACCATCATTATTTTCATTCATGAAATTATAGAGTTGCTTATCGGCCCAGTACCGCCAGTTTTGGGCATTGGTAATGGCTTTAATATCGCAGATGCCGGTATATTTTCCCCACATCTTACGGCTAACCTCTCCGTGCAGCTGGCTTACACCATTGGCAAGTTTGGCAAAGCGGAGTGCCGCCAGTGAATGATTGAACAGGTCCCCCTCCATACCGGTAAGGCTCCTTACTTTTTCCAAAGGCATGCCGCAGAAGTAACTCATTTTTTCGCAAAGAAAAATATCATGCTTTTCATTACCGGCTTCCTCAGGAGTGTGCGTGGTAAACACCAGGCGCTTTTTCACTTCTTCCACGCTGCCATATTTTTTATACAGGTAAAAAGCCGAACTGATGGCGTGTGCTTCATTTAAATGATACAGGTCGGGTTTGAAATTCAGTTCATCAATAAGTTTGGCGCCGCCAACACCCAGTAAAATAAACTGTGCCACTTTTGTAGCCACATTGGCATCATAGAGGCGGTGCGTTATGGTTTGGGAAACATAATCGTTCTCAGGCAGGTCGGTACTTAATAAAAACATCGGGGCGCTCTTAAAAGTCTCGGGGTTCAGATACCAGGCTTTAACCCAAACCGGGTGTTCGTGAATCTGTATCTGGAATTTAATGCCGGTGTCTTCCAGGAAATTATAAATTTTTTCATTCCACTGTACCTGCAGGGTTTGGTCCTGGTTACGTGCCTGGTCATAATACCCATACTTCCATAATATACCAATACCAATAAGGTTCTGGCGCAGTTCATATGCACTGCGCATATGGGACCCGCTTAAAAATCCAAGGCCGCCGCTGTAAATTTTCAGTGGCTGGTGTACGGCAAATTCCATCGAAAAATAAGCCACGCGTTTGGTGAAACGTTCATCAATTGAATACGGAACATTAAAATTGGTAAAACTCATTTGTGTCTCGTGTTTTTTGAGGTCGCAATATAAACGGAAATTTTAGTAAAACAGTATTGGAGATGAAATATTGTGTAATTAATACACTATTGCTTACCGGTTTGTTTACTATTCCTGTATTTTTTTGCAAGCGCAGTTAATTAAAAGGTTTCTTACGGTTAAAAACGGGCTCATTTCATATAGCTTTGCATACATCCGTTTTGTTGTTTACAGCGTGGAGCAGCTGCCATGCTGAATGACAATTATTTATACTGTAAAAAAATAAAAGTAACCCTGCGGGGGGGCCCCGTTTGGCAAATAGATATTAACAATTCCTGCGGTAATGTTTATAAAAACCTTATGTGGCATTTAATCACTCCTCGTGTTAGAAAATTTTCAAAAAATATGCCTTCACAAACGTTTGCAATAAGGATTTTCTAATGCTGCTTCACTGTTTTCCCATCAGCATATCGCTGTAAGAAAACGCAATATAATCTTCAGGTTTAATTTCAAATAAAGCGGCATAGTAAAGGCATTGTTCTTTCAGTTTGTCCACGCCGATGGTTCCATCCCGGTCTATGGCTTCCACTTCCACAAATGTGCCCAGGGATGCCACATGGTCAAAATGAAATTTTACATTACCGATAAAGTATATTTTTCTTTGTTTATCCACCACTACTTTTATACTGTGCAGCTTAACTAAAATTTCTTTCAGTGATGGATCGGGGCTGTGATGATAAAGTAAAATATCAGACTGCTTGGCCCCTGCGGTATTATGGCGTTCATAATAGATCAGCGAGTTTTCGATATTGCCCTCACGCAGTTTTAAGCGGCCCGTGGGTACATTAAAATAAGTATCACGCTGGTTATCGAGCCCGATAAATTCTGGGCCCAGGCCCAGTAATTTTTTTTCAAGAATATCCGGTTGCGCTGTTTTTGCCTTAAACTCAAAATTTACTGCCGCCATACTGTTTTATTTTTCAATTATTGCCGTTACTTCAATTTCAATTAACAGCTCATCATTAATTAACCGGCTTACCTGCACCATAGTGGCAACAGGTTTTATGGCTGCAAAAAATTCACCATGCGCCTTTCCCACAGCTTCCCAGTTTGCAATATCCGTAACAAACATCCGGGTACGCACCACATCCTGCATTGTGGCGCCCGCTGCGGCCAATGCCGCTTCTATCTTTTTAAAAATAAAAACAGCCTGTGCATATACGTCACCCCTGCCCACCAGCTGGTCGCCATCCATGGCCGTTGTGCCTGCCACTTCAACCACATTGCCCACCCTTACTGCACGGCTGTAACCAACAATATCCTCCCATGGAGATCCCGAACTGATTAACCGGTGCATACATTAATTTTTATGCAAAATACAATGTTCAGGTGTAACGAAACAACGTTTATATTTTGTAATGCCGGGTTTAATTTTTAGATTTGTCTAAATTTAATTTTTACAGGTTATGAATTTTTCTGTCAGCGAAGAAAACTATATCAAAAGCATTTACCATTTACAGCAGGAAACCGGGCTGGTAAACACCAACAGCCTGGCTGCAGAAATGCACACCCGTGCCGCATCGGTTACCGACATGCTGAAAAAACTTTCCGGTAAAAAAATACTGCAGTATGAAAAGTACAGGGGCTTTAAACTTACCGATAATGGCAGGAAAGTGGCGCTGGCAGTTGTACGCAAGCACCGCCTGTGGGAATATTTTTTAGTGGAGAAATTAGGATTTGAATGGGATAAAGTGCACGATATTGCCGAAGAACTGGAACACATCAGCAGCAATGAACTGATTGAACGGTTACAGCAATTTTTAGGCAACCCCTCTTTTGACCCGCATGGTGACCCGATACCCGACAGTAACGGAAGAATTCCCAAGCTCAGTCAACTCAGCCTTACAGCAATGCCGCTGAACAAAACGGCTGTGGTAAGTTCAGTTACCAACCAGTCGCCACAAATGCTGGAAATGCTGAAACATTATGCCATTGCCATCGGCACTTCAGTAAAGATTGTTAAGCGTTTTGAATTTGACGGCTCTCTGGAAATAAAAGTTTTTAAACAACCTGCCTGTATCATCAGTGAGCCCATAGCTAAAAATATTTTTGTGCATTATGAATAACAACGTACATCCCCATGCTTCCTTAAGCGAAGTGCATGAATCTATCGACACCACAAAAAAGAAAGCGGGCTGGCGTAAGGTTTTTTCTTTTTTAGGCCCGGCTTACCTCGTAAGCGTGGGGTATATGGACCCGGGCAACTGGGCAACTGATCTTGCCGGCGGCAGTAAATTCGGTTATACATTGGTTTGGGTTTTATTAATGAGTAACCTGATGGCTTTACTACTGCAGGGCTTATCAGCACGATTAGGCATTGTAAGAAGAAGGGACCTGGCCCAGGCCAACAGGGAAGCCTACCCACGCCTGGTAAATTATGCATTATGGCTTTTAGCCGAAATAGCTATTGCTGCCTGCGACCTGGCTGAGGTATTGGGAATGGCCATAGGGATTCAGTTACTTACCGGATTGCCGCTGGTATGGGGTGTTTCATTAACAGTGCTGGATACTTTTTTATTACTCTACCTGCAAAAAAAGGGCATGCGCAAAATGGAAGCCTTCATTATTGCACTGGTGTTTATAGTGGCGCTTGCATTTTTGATTGAAATTATTTTAGCCAAACCTGGCCTGGCAGAAGTGGCGAAAGGTTTTATTCCCACTTTCCCTTCCAAAGAAGCGCTGTATATAGCAATCGGGATCATCGGTGCCACTGTAATGCCGCATAACCTGTATTTACATTCTGCATTGGTTCAAACACGTAAAATTGACCGCACCAAAGAAGGTATTACACAGGCACTGAAATTTAACAGGATTGACAGCACCATTGCACTGAATATTGCTTTTTTGGTAAATGCTGCCATTTTAATTTTAGCTGCCACAGTATTTTTTAAAACCGGTAATTCGCAGGTGGGAGAAATAAAAGAGGCACACCGTTTACTGCCCGGTTTTTTGGGCAATGCCGCACCCATACTTTTTGCAGTGGCCCTTATTGCCGCAGGACAAAGCAGTACCATCACCGGCACACTGGCCGGGCAGATCATTATGGAAGGCTACCTGAGCCTGCGGATAAATCCCATGCTGCGCAGGTTAATTACCCGTTTGATTGCCATCATACCTGCATTGATAGTAATAGCCGTTTATGGCGAGGATAATGTTGACGCTTTACTGGTATTAAGCCAGGTAATACTGAGCCTGCAGCTGGGCTTTGCCATTATACCATTGATACATTTTGTAAGTGACAAAAAAACAATGGGCAGTTTTGCTATAACACCTGTTGTTCAAATTGCCGCCTGGCTCATTGCTTCCATACTGATTTACCTGAATTTAAAAATGCTGCTCAATGAAGCTGCAGGCGTATTTGCGGGAGATAATAACTTTGCAAAAATTATCCTGGTTTTACTCGGACTTCTCTTTGCCGCTTTACTGGTGTACATTATACTGCATCCCCTGTTGGCTAAAAATAAAAAAACGGTTTCCATACAGATGCACCCGGGTGTAAGCCCTATAAAAACTTTATCCATCCCGGCTTTCAGTAAAATAGCCGTGGCACTGGATTACAGCACCAACGACGAAAAACTTCTGGCCTATGCCATCGGGCAGGGAAAAGAAAAAACCAATTACCTGCTGCTGCATATTGTAGAAAGCGCCAGTGCCAACCTGCACGGTAAGGACAGTGATGATTTTGAAACCATCAAGGACACGGAACAGATGGAATTTTATGTACAGCAATTAAAAGAAAGAGGTTTTGCCACAGAAGGCAAGCTGGGTTTCCGTAACAGGGTAAAAGAAATTGTACGCATCGTTAATGAAAACAATGCTGACATGCTGGTGATAGGCGCCCACGGCCATACCGCATTAAAAGATTTTATTTATGGTGAAACGGTAAATGCAGTGCGGCACGAATTAAAGATACCAGTACTGGTGGTGAATTTATAACTGGGCGAGTTGTTTATCAATTTTTGCGTTCCACTTTTCCTGTACGGCCGGCAGGCGGCCGTTTTTGGTTTGCCCGTCGTATTCATTTTGCATGTCCTTCAATTGCTGGCGGCTGTCGTTATAAAACTTATCCAGCAACTCATTATAATTATCCCAGGTAAATTTTGCCGTTTTCAGTTTTTGTACAAAGAGGTTCGCCACAATATAACTTACATCAAAATGGTGTTGCTCATGATTCAATGCATAGGCAGTTTCCTTTCCTTTAATTACCCATGACCCGTGCCTGCTGAAATAACAATATACTGTGATGCTGATATTTACTTTCCCATCTTTATATTTTATACCCGCCATATAACCAAATCCGGAAGATGTAATAGCTGTGGCATCGCTGCCGGGTTCGGGTGTACCTTTAAAATCTGCCCAGGTTATTTTTTTTTCAGGGGCATAATAAACGGTATCACTTCCGGCAGCAGGTTCGTACTGCAGCCATTTAACGGAAACAACCGCCTGGGATAAAGCAGGCAGGGAAACCATACATAAAAGAAAAAAGAAGAAATACTTCATAGGCTGCAGTGACTACAACTCAAATCAACAACAAAAATTATTTACTGAGGCGGCGGTGCACCATATTTACAATTTCATTAACAGCAATCAGTTCCATGCATTTGAAATGTCCTTTGGGGCATTTATCATAACCTATTTTACTGCAGGGCCTGCACCAGAGTTTATCAATGCCCACCACGTCATACTGTTGTGCAGATAATTTACCATAATAAGGATACATACCAAATGCAGGAACTGTATTACCCCATATAGAAATGATGGGCTTTTGCAGTGCTGCCGCCATATGCATCAGGCCTGTATCGTGGGTAACCACCAGTTTGGCATTGCGGAGGATATCTGCCGATTCGTTAAGATTAAATTTTCCGCAGGCATTGTACACTTTAATATCGTCAACGGCGGCAATGGCTTTGCCGTCTTCATAATCATTTTTATCGCCCAGTAAGATGATGGGATAATTTACCGCAGCACATAATTCCTTTAATTTATGCAGGGGCATTTTTTTTGTAGCCAGCGCCGCACCTATCACCACGGCCACATAGCCCAGCAAATGAGCAGTGGGGATATCGCCCTTTTTTATTGTATCTGATTCAGGAATAAAATAATCCAGGCCCATATCATCATTTACCACACCCAGCGGCGCCACCGCTTCCAGGCAACGGTCTACAATATGTTTTTTGGGCAGCGTGTTAATTTTAAAATTGGTATAAATGAATTTTTCAACATTCAGTTTATTGAATGAAAATGATGGTACATTTTTTAAAAACCGTTTGATGCGCAGGGTGCGCAGGTTATGGTGCAGGTCGATGATATAATCATATTCTTCAGTTTGCAGTTCATGCAGCATCAGTTCAAAACTGTCGCCCAGTGTATGAATTTTATTTACGTAAGGATTCGAGGCGATGATCCCTTTAAAGGACTGCTTTGTTAAAAAATGAATTTCTGCACCGGGATATTTTTTACGGAGGCAGCGGATCACCGGCGTGGTCAATACAATATCGCCGATGGAAGAAAAACGTATGATGAGGAATTTGGCCACTGCAGTTTACATTTATGGTAAGAGCTCTTCACCTTCAATATAATTAAGGTCTTTTTGAAAGGTTTCCTCAGTAAAATAATATGCGATAAAAGTTATTATCATTACGATTATACCGGTAACAATGCCGCTTTTTACAAGTGGCCATTGCCAGGTCTTTTGAAACAGGTCAAGAAACATCAGGTTGATCAAAGGTAAAGCACCCCTGACCATATTGGGTATGGTGGTTGCGGCGGTTGCCCTGAGGTTGGTGCCAAATTGTTCGGCACCCATCGTTACAAAAATTGCCCAGAACCCTGTACTGAATCCGAGGATGCTGCATAAAAAATACATCCGCGTATCGGAGTTATTGATATTGCTGAAAAATCCCACCAAAGAAATGGCACACAGTATATAAAAAAGCAACAGTGCTTTTTTCCTGCTTTTAAAATACTGGCTTACCAGGCCAATTAAAATATCGCCAATGGCAATTGCAGTATATGCAAACATTATAGAACGGCCCGAATCAATTGTGGTGCTGCCAAACATAGCTTTGCCAAACCTGTCGCTTTGGTTTACCAGGATGCCAATCACATACCAGGTAGGCAACCCGATCAGGATAGCAAGGATATATTTTTTAAACCTGCCGGCATTATTAAAGAACATCAGGAAGTTGCCACGCTGCACATTGGCTTTCTTTACCTGGTTAAACATACCTGATTCGGCCACACTGATCCTGAGAAAAAGGAGCATAATCCCAAGCCCTCCCCCTATCTTATAACAGAGCCTCCAGTTTTCATCAGTAAACTGGTAGGTAAAATATGCCGCCACTGCGCCAAACAAACCAATACCAGCCACCAGTGAAGTGCCAATACCCCTTTTATTTTTTGGCAGCAGTTCACTTACCAGTGTAATACCTGCACCCAGTTCTCCTGCCAAACCAAGCCCCGCTACAAAACGGCAGGTGGCATACTGGTCAACGGTTTGAATAAATCCTGTTAGAAAATTTGCAGCTGAATATAATATGATGGAGCCGAACAATACAGAGAGCCTTCCTTTTTTATCGCCCAAAATACCCCAGATCATTCCGCCGAGTAACAATCCAAACATCTGCCAGTTAATAATTTTTGTACTGTCGGCCAACAGGCTTGCATCGGTGGCACCTACTGCCAGCACACTTGATTTTTTTACAATGGTAAACAACAGCAGGTCGTAAATGTCTACAAAGTAGCCCAGCGCAGCCACAACAACGGCAATATTAAAAATGGAATGGTTTTTAGTTTGAAGCTCCATCAGCAGGCCTTTTTTTCTTACCAAAAAATAGTTTAATAAATATGGGTGCGGTGGTCACCACCACTATACCAATAACAATAATTTCCAAATGCTGTTTCAGGTCAAAGCCATAAGCATCCAGCAGCCATTTTTGTAAAAAGAAGCCGCCCAGTATCATGGAAGTAACCCAGGCAATACAACCCACAATATTATAAAACGAAAATTTAGATTTATTCATGTCCACGATGCCTGCAATCAAAGGGGCAAAGGTTCTTACAATGGGAACAAACCTGGCCAGCACAATGGCACCACCGCCATGTTTTTCATAAAAATCGTGTGCTTCATGCAAATAACGTTTTTTAAAGAACCACCTGTCTTTCCAGTTATACATGCCATGCCCGAATTTTTTTCCAAACCAGTAGCCTAAGGTATTACCCAGTATGCCTGCAATGGAAATCAATACCACCAAAACAAAAAGGTCGAGCCAGTAACTGTGGTTATTATCCATGCCGAAAAGATGCAGGAACTGGTAGCCCAAACCGGGCTGTGTAACCCCTTCCATTTTTATTTCATGAGCAGAAAGGCCGGCAACAAATAATAAAGAATCGCCGGGCAGGAAGAAACCTGCAAACAACCCGGTTTCGGCAAACACCACGGCCAGCACAAACCAGAGCCCGCCATTTAAAATATACCATTGCGGTTGCAGCAACTGGTGCCATTGAAAGTCTAATAAGATGAAGTGTAACATTAAGTTTTATTTTGGGTTTATTACGGATGATCTAACTGACCTTCCCATTTACTAACGGCAGCTGTGGCTAAAGCATTTCCCAGTACATTGGTCATGGTACGGCCCATATCGCAAAATACATCAATGGCTAAGATCAGCCCCACCCCTTCGGGCGGCAGGCCAAACATAGCACCTGTTGCCAGCACCACCACCAGTGATGCCCGGGGCACGCCTGCAATACCTTTGCTGGTAACTAAAAATACCAGCAGCATAATGATTTGTTGTCCCACATCACCTGTAATAGAAGTAATATTAAAAGCCTGTGCTATAAACATACTGGCAAATGTCATGTACATCATGCTGCCGTCTAAATTAAAAGAATAACCAAGGGGCAGCACAAAGCTTACAATTTTGTTATCGCAGCCAAAACGTTCCATCTCTTCCACCAGTTTGGGATATACCGCTTCACTGCTGGCTGTACTGAAGGCAATAGACATGGGCGTGGCAATACGCTTCAATAAAACAGGTAACCGCTGTTTTAAAAACAGGTAACCCACCAGCAATAATACACCCCATAGAATGGCGAGGCCCAGGTAAAATTCGCCGATGTATTTTCCAAATGTAACCAATATACCCAGCCCGTTTTTGGCAATGGCAGCAGCCATGGCGCCAAATACACCCAGCGGTGCCAAATACATTACATAAGAAACCATTTTCAACACCACATGTGCCAGGGCATCCAGTGCATTAATGATGGGCTCGCCTTTTTTGCCAATGGCAGTAAGTGCAATGCCGAAAAAAACTGAGAATACCACCAGTTGTAAAATTTCATTGCTGGCCATGGCTTCTATTACACTGCGGGGCACCACGTGCTCTACAAATTTTGACAATGAAAAACCTTTCGATTTTTCCAGCAGGTCATTTACAGAAGCCATATCGGTATGAGAGATATCAGCGCCCACGCCGGGCTTAAAAACAGTTACCAGTATTAAGCCCAATGACAGGGATATTAATGAAGCAGAAATAAACCAGAGCATGGCCTTGCCCCCAACCCTGCCTACTGTTTTCATATCGCCCAGTTTGGCGATACCCACCACCAGCGTGGCAAAAACTATGGGTGCAATGATCATCTGCACCATGCGGAGGAATATGGTGGTGAGGAGTTTGATATTATCTGCAAATGTCTTTGCGGTATCTGCAGAATAATTTTTATTAACGATGTACCCTGCAACAATACCCAAAAGCATGGCAATGATGATATATAAGGTAAGCCTGCTTTTTTTTGCGGGCTGTTGGGTAATTTCCATGATGCATTATTTAGCAACGCAATATAATATTTAATGCGGTTATCCACGTACAGCCCATAAAAAAGTATTAATGG
>Ga0209023_10007640_pt1 | contig 11025 bp, 10 predicted proteins | sample LakOneMetagenome_FD_187468 | JGI IMG/M metagenome (GOLD analysis project Ga0209023, IMG submission 187468) | Freshwater and sediment microbial communities from Lake Erie, Canada (SPAdes) (version 2) | ecosystem: Environmental > Aquatic > Freshwater > Lentic | place: Lake Erie, Canada...
CCAGGCGCAGTACTGGTCGCGCGACCTCGCCGGCGCCTTCGACATCCTGATGGCGCACTACGAGCACACCTACGTCGCCCCGGGCGAGCCCGGCCCGCGCCGGATGGCCACCAGCGACCCGGTCGAGCGCGACGTGACGACCTACCCCCACGAGGTCGAGGGCAGCGACTTCCGCACGGTGGGCGACATCTTCGCCGCCGAGACCAACCGGGACCGCAAGAAGGCCTTCGACATCCGCACGGTGATGAGGGCGCTGGCCGACCAGGACCACCCGACGCTCGAGCGCTGGGCCTCGATGGCGGACGCCGACACGGCCGTCGTACAGGATGCGCACCTGGGGGGCTACCCGGTGCTGCTGCTCGGCATCGAGTCGCGCCCGGTCCCGCGCCGCGGGTTCCCGCCCACCGACGGGCCGGACATCTACACGGCGGGGACGCTGTTCCCGAAGTCCTCCAAGAAGGCGGCGCGCGCCATCAACGCCGCCAGCGGCAACCGCCCGCTCGTCGTACTGGCCAACCTGTCGGGCTTCGACGGCTCGCCGGACTCGATGCGCAACCTGCAGCTGGAGTACGGCGCCGAGATCGGCCGGGCGATCGTCAACTTCCGCGGGCCGATCGTGTTCTGCGTGATCTCGCGCTACCACGGCGGCGCGTTCGTGGTCTTCTCCAAGCAGCTCAACCCGGACATGACCGTGCTGGCCATCGAGGGCTCGTTCGCCTCGGTCCTCGGTGGGGCCCCGGCCGCCGCTGTGGTGTTCTCGGGCGAGGTCGACAAACGGGCCGCGGCGAGCCCGCTCATCAAGGCGCTGGAGGCCCGGATCGCCGAGGCCTCCGGGCGGGAGCGGGCCACCCTGCTGGTCGAGCTGGCCGAGCTCCGGGCGTCACTGCGGGCCGAGAAGATCAGTGAGGTCGCCGCCGAGTTCGACGGCATCCACAACATCCACCGGGCAGTCGAGGTGGGCTCGGTGGATGCGGTGATCGAGGCCGCGCGGCTGCGCCCCGAGGTGATCGCGGTCATCGAGCGCGGCCTGGAGCGCCGCCGCTGAGCGCTGCCGCTGCCCACCGGGGCAGCGGGTCACCCGACGCGAGCGGTCACGGGGGCGGGCTGTCCTCGAGGCGCGCACGCACCTTGTCGAGGATCGCCCCGAGAGCCCTGACCTCGTCGGCCGACAGCGCGTCGAAGACCAGGCGTCGTACGGTGCGCACGTGCTCCGGCGCCGCCTGCTCGATGGCGGACCGTCCGGCGCTCGTGACGACGACCCAGGCGCCTCGGCCGTCGTCCGCGCACTCCTCGCGCTGCACCAGGCCGCGGCGTTCCATCCTGCTGACGTGGTGGGAGAGCCGGCTGCGCTCCCACTGCAGCGCGCGGGCGAGCCCGGCGACGCGGACCCGCCCCTCGTCGGACTCGGTGAGCTGGACCAGGACGTCGAAGTCGGGCAGCGACAGCTGGGAGTCACGCTGAAGGTCGCGACCCACGGCGGGCCACAGCTGGGCGTTGGCGGCCAGCCAGCTGCGCCAGGTGCGTTGCTGGTCGTCGTCCAGCCATGGCGTCCGCGCGGTCATGGCCCTAGTCTAGGGGAATAGATGACACATCACCTAAGTTGTCCAGCTATCCAGGTGACACCTCACCTGACTTGCGCAGTGGAAGAGGACCCCGCATGAGCACCGTCGACCTGAGCCCCGCCGTGGACGTGCGACGAGCCGAGGACCGGTTCAAGAGCAACTTCGGCTGGCTGGACTCCAAGCACTCGTTCTCCTTCGGCCAGCACCACGACCCGGCCAACACCCACCACGGCCTGCTGCTGGTCAACAACGACGACATCGTGGACGCCGGCACCGGTTTCGACACCCACCCGCACCGCGACATGGAGATCGTCACCTGGGTGCTGCAGGGTTCGCTGGTCCACCAGGACTCGACCGGCCACAACGGCATCATCTACCCCGGTCTCGCCCAGCGGATGAGCGCTGGCCGCGGGATCATGCACTCGGAGAAGAACGACTCCTGGAAGCTCGCCGGGGACACCCACACCGACCCGGTCCACTTCGTCCAGATGTGGGTCGTGCCCGACGAGGGCGGCATCACCCCCGGCTACGAGCAGCTCGAGATCGAGGGCGACCTGCTCGCCGGCGGCCTCGTCCCGGTCGCCTCCGGCATGGACAAGCACGACGGCGCCGCCGCCATCCGGATCCGCAACCGGTACGCCGCGCTGCACGCTGCACGGCTGCAGCCCGGGCAGAGCGTCGAGCTCCCGGAGGCGCCGTTCCTGCACCTGTTCGTGCCCCGCGGGGCGGTCACCCTCGAGGGTGCCGGCGCCCTCGCGACCGGGGACGCCGTCCGGTTCACCGCCACCGGCGGCCAGCGCGTCACCGCCACCGAGGCGTCCGAGATCCTGGTGTGGGAGATGCACGCCACCGTCGCCGCCTGACCATCCGCACCTGTTCCCGTTCCCGACGAAGGAGTACGACGATGACCGAGACGACCCGCGACCTGGTCGCGATCGAGGCCGCCCGCGACCGGATCCGCAGCCAGCACCTGCGGCCGCCCGCCGAGCGCCCGGCCTCCACCGCCCGCGGGCTGCACCACACCGCGCTGATCAGCAGCGACGTGGAACGCACCGTCCGCTTCTACCAGGACGTGCTCGGCTTCCCGCTGACCGAGCTCATCGAGAACCGCGACTACCCGGGCTCGTCGCACTTCTTCTTCGACATCGGCCATGGCAACCTGCTGGCGTTCTTCGACTTCCCGGGGCTCGACGTCGGCCCCTACGCCGAGGTGCTGGGCGGGCTGCACCACCTCGCCATCTCGGTGGAGCCGGAGCGCTGGGCGCAGCTCGCCTCCCGGCTGCAGGAGGCGGGCGTGGAGCACGAGGTGCACAGCGGCGTCTCGATCTACTTCCGCGATCCCGACGGTGCCCGGGTCGAGCTCATCGCGGACCCGCTCGGCGAGATGTACGGCCAGCAGGTGCTCTGATCCTGCCGTCGGCCGGCCGTCAGAGGATGGGGTCGGGCGCCGTGGCGCGGATCTTGTCCGGGCGGAAGCCGTTGTCCACGCCCCAGAGCACGGCCCTGGTGCGGCTGTCGACGCCCAGCTTGCGGTAGGCCGACCGGATGTAGGACTTCACGGTGTTGATGCTCATGTAGGTGCGCCGGGCGATCTCGTCGTTGCCCAGGCCCTGGGTGATGAGCGCGATCACCTCCGCCTCGCGCGGGCTCAGGCCGAACACCCGTCCCGGCCAGTCCCCGGTGTCGACGTCGGGCGAGGACGGGTAGTCCAGGGTGGCGACGACCTCGCCTTGGTGGATCCGCTCGAGCGCGTCGACGAGCTCCTCGGCCGTCAGCCGCTTGTCGAGGAACCCGACCACGCCGAAGCGGGACCAGGTGTCGATCAGCTCCGGCGCCAGGCTCCAGCTGTAGATCACATGGCGCCGCGCGTTGGCCTCGGCCAGGACCAGGTTGACGTCGCGGGTCTGGGCGAACGAGTCGAGGAGCGCGATGTCCACCCGCTCCACCCCGGGCTCGTTCGTGGAGACCTCGACCACGTGCACCCGGTCGGCGAACGGCTCGAACATCCGGGCCAGCCCCTGGACCACCACGTCGTAGTCGTTGACGATCGCGATCCGGACCGGGCTTTGTGGAGTCACTGGATCAAGTTACCCCGCAATCGCGGGCCTGGTGGTCAGACGACGGCGCCGGAGTCCTCGACCGTCCGCGCCCGCTTCACCTTCGTCTCCCGGGTCATCGGCCAGCGGTGCTCGAGGATGATCGCGAGCGGGGTGGCGGTGAACACCGACGAGTAGGTGCCGATGACCAGGCCGAGCAGCAGGGCGATGGAGAAGTCCCGCAGCGAGTCGCCCCCGAAGACGGCGAGCGCACCGAGGATGAACATGGTGCCGAGGCCGGTGTTGACGGTGCGCGGCATCGTCTCGATCGCGGCCGTGTTGGCGACCTCCGCAAAGGTCTGCTTCCCGCGCAGCTGCCGCCACCGCTCACGGATCCGGTCGAAGACCACCACGGTGTCGTTCACCGAGAGCCCGATGATCGTCATCGCGGCCGCGAGGAACACCCCGTCGATCGGCTTGCCGAGCCACGCGAAGACCCCGACCACGATCACCACGTCGTGGAACATCGCGCTCACGGCGGCGAGCCCGAAGGTCCACTTGAAGCGGATCGCGAGGTAGACCATCTGGGCCAGCAGGGCGATCCCGAAGGCGATCAGCGCCTTGTCGCGCAGCTCGCTGCCGAGCGAGGCCCCGATCTGCTCGTCGCGCAGCTTGGTCGCGCCACCGGCGGCCTCGCCGATCGCCTTCTCGATCGCGATCTGCTCGCCGTCGCTGATCTTGCCGGTGCGGACCGAGATCTTGTCGCCGTCGGACGCCTGCACGGTCGCCTCGGGGTACCCGGCAGCCACCACTGCCTCCCGGGCCCGGTCCGCCGAGATCGCCTGGCCGGTGGAGTACTCCATGCTCCGCCCGCCGGTGAACTCGACGCCGAGGTTGAGGCCGTTGACGAAGATCCCGGTGATCGCCAGCACGAGCGCCGCGGCCGAGACGCCCAGCCAGGTACGGCGCCTCGACATCAGGTCGGGGTTGCGCTCGGTGAGCCAGGTCCGCACCCGGCCCACCGACGAGAGCCCCGTGAGCGCCGGACGCCGGCGCACGTACGGGATCGCGACGCCGACCTCGGTCAGTACCCGCGCGATGACCAGCGCCGAGACCATCGAGGCGACGACGCCGATGCTCAGCGTGACGCCGAAGCCCTTGACCGGTCCCGAGGCGAGCACGAACAGCAGCCCGGCGGCGAGCAAGGTGGTGACGTTGGAGTCGATGATCGCGCTCCAGGCCTTCGTGAACCCGATCGAGAGGGCGCGGGGCATGCCGGCAGACGGGTGGGCGACGTACTCCTCGCGGGCGCGCTCGAAGACCAGCACGTTGGCGTCGATCGCCATCCCGATCGCCAGCACGAAGCCGGCGAGGCCGGGCAGGGTGAGCGTCGACCCGAGGCCGACGAGCACGGCGTACGAGATCAGGGCGTACGTCGCCAGCGCCACCGTCGCGAGGAGGCCCACGAAGCGGTAGGCGAAGACGATGAACAGCCCGGTGAGGAGAAGGCCGAGCAGGCCGGCCTTCGCGGAGGCCGAGATGGCGGCATCGCCGAGCGTCGGGCCGACGGTGCGCTGCTCGATGATCTCCACCGGCACCGGCAGGGCGCCGCCCTCGATCAGGATGGCGAGGTCCTTGGCCTGCGCCAGGGTGAAGCCGCCCGTGATCTCGGTGGTCCCGCTGATGCTGCTGCCGCAGGGCACCTGGACCTCGGGCGAGGAGATCACCTGGTCGTCGAGCACGATGGCGATGCGTCGGGCGTCGCCCTCGGCGCAGGCGGCCGTGCCCGACAGCTCCGAGAAGGCGGTGGAGCCGCTCGAGCTGAAGTCGACGGCGACGGTCGTGTCCACCCGGCTGGGGTCGGTCTGCGCCTGCGCGCCGTCGATGTCGTCACCTTCGAGCGCCACCGGGCCGAGCTCGAGGAAGTCGCCCTGGTCGCTGGGCAGGACCTGGTTGGCGGGCTTGCCAGGCTTGGCGTCCGCGCCCGCCACGGCGGCGACGACGGGGTGCACCGTCAGCTGGGCGGTCCGGCCGATCGTCTCGGCCGCCTCCCGCGGGTCCTGGACGTCGGGGAGCTCGACCAGGATCCGGTCCTCGCCCGAGCGGGCCAGCGTCGGCTCGGAGATGCCGAGGGCGTCGACGCGGCCGCGCAGCACCTCGATGGTGCGGTCGGTCGACTCGGCGTTCGCCTCGACCCGGTCGGTGCTGCTGGTCTGGAGCGTGATCTGGGTGCCGCCGCGAAGGTCCAGCCCGAGGCGCGCCTCGTGGGTCAGGGTCAGAGCGGCGCAAGCGCCGAGGAGTCCGACGACGAGCAACAGACGGACGACCACACCACGAGACATGCCAGCCATTCTTTCCCATGCCCGGCTGTCGCGCCGCCGCGGGTCGTCAGAGGCTGCTGGGCCGGGGCGCGAACCCGGCGGCGACGTAGGTCGCATCGATCAGGTCCATGGTGGCCACGGCGTCGTCGACGTCGAGCGGCGGGCGGGTCCCGGTGGCGATCGCCTCGGCCATCGCCTCGAGCTGGAAGTCGTACGACGGGCGGGTGCCCAGCCGCTCGACCCGCGTCCCGGCCGTGGTGGTGATCTCGACCCGGTCGTCGAGGTGGGGCAGCACGAAGTTGTGGGCGACGACCCGGCCGGTGGAGCCGATCACGGTCAGGCTCATCACCACGCTCGGGCCGTCCATGCTCGCGAACGCGCGTCCGGTGACCCCGCCCGGGCAGACGAGCTCGGCGGTCAGCCACTCGTCCACTCCCGGGTGGCCGGCGCGCTCCCGGCCCTGGGCGGACACGACGCGAGGTTCGCCGCCTGCCGTCGCACCGAGCAGGCGCATCGCGTGCAGGCTGTAGCAGCCGAGGTCCATCAGCGCCCCGCCGGCGAGATCGAGGGACCATCGCGGGTTCTCCTCCGCGGGGGCGGGGATGATCATCGTCGAGTCGAGGTGGCGCAGGGCTCCGATCTCTCCCGACGCGGCCACCTCCAGCACGCGCCGCAGCACCGGGTGGAACGCGTAGTGGTAGGCCTCCATGATGATCCCGGCGCTGACCCGGGCGACGTCGGCGACCCGGCGCGCCTCCTCGCCGTTGGCGGCGAAGGGCTTCTCGCTCAGCACGTGCTTGCCGGCGCGGAGCGCCCGGATGTTCCACGGTGCGTGGAGGCTGTTGGCCAGCGGGTTGTAGACGAGGTCGACCTCGGGGTCGGTGAGCACGTCGTCGTAGGTCGCGGCCACCCGCTCCACCCCGTGCTCGGCGGCAAACGCCTCGGCCCGCCCCACGTCCCGCGCAGCCACGACCACGAGCCGGTGTCCACCCCGCCGGGCCGAGCCGACGATGGAGCGCGCGCTGATGTCGGCCGCGCCGAGCAGGCCGATACGCAGGCGGCTACCCGCCGCACCTGGTCCGTCGTTGTCAGTCACTGCTGCCTCCTTGCTCGGGGGTCCACCTGGATCTTGGGGCCGGGGCCGGCCCCGGCGGGTCGCTCTCCGCGCAGGACGGCGCCGACGTCGTCGAGGGTGACGGTGGCGGCGACGAGCGGGCGCGGGTCGACCCGGCCCGACGCGAAGAGGTCGATGGCCCCGGCGAGGCCGGGCGAGGCACTGAGCACGCCCACGGCGGTCACGTCCTTCATCGCCAGGGTGCGGGTGTCGAGGACGCTCGGGGCCTCGGACAGTCCGATGTAGACGACCCGGCGACCGGCATCCACGAGGTCCGCCGCACGAGCCGGCGAGGACGGGTCGTTGGAGGCGTCGATCACGCCGTCCCAGCGCAGGTCCGGGAGGCTGTCGGGCGTCCACGCGCCGTGGACACCGAGGCTGGCCGCGAACCCGACCGAGGCCGCCGTCACCCCGAGCACATGCACCTCACAGCCACGGGCCAGCGCGAACTGGGCCGCCAGCAGCCCGATGGTCCCGGGGCCGAGGACGAGCAGTCGCTCGCCCTCACCGGCCTCGGCACCCCGCACCGCCCGCAGCGCGTTCCCGCCCGGCTCGACCAGGGCGCCGGCCGCGTCGTCGACGCCGTCGGGCAGCGGCAGCAGGGTGGTCACGGGGACGGCCAGCTGCTCGGCCAGGGCACCGTCGAACCCGCGCCGCAGCCCGATCTCGAAACGGTCCTCGCACACGTACTGCCGCCCGGTCAGGCACCGGTGGCAGTGCCCGCAACCCAGCTGGGTGTCGCCCGTCGTACGACGTCCGAGCCAGCCGGGGTCGACCCCGTCGCCGACGGCGGAGACGGTGCCGCACCACTCGTGGCCGAGGCGGAGCGGATAGTGGGCGAGGCCGTCGTGCAGATAGCTCATCTGCCCCGAGTGCATCTCCATGTCGGTGCCGCACACCCCGACGCGGCCGACGTCGACCACCACTTGGCCGGGTCCGGCCGTCGGCGGCTCGACGTCCTGGACGGACGACTCCCCCGGGCCGGTCAGGACGAAGGCGCGCATGCCGGTGCTGCAACGTGATGGCCTGACAGGACTCCCAGCGCTGGACCTTCGCTCTGTCCTCCTCGCTCACCGGGCCTCATACGTGCTCACTCTCGTCGCTCAAGGAAGTCGCCCCGGCCGGGCTGCCGACCAGCCGCCGTCGACCATGAGGCTACTGCGGCGTGCTGGCCGATGGCCTCCCCGACCTGCACCCCGAGCCCCGGCCCTTCGGCATGACGGCAGGCGGGAGCAGCCCGATGTCTCGGCGCCGGTGGTACGTTTCGCGCGCAGACGCTCCAACGACACGGAAGGCGGTGCCCCACGATGGCAGTCGACTACGACGCGCCCCGCAATCGCGAGGAGGACACCACCGAGTCACTCGAAGAGGTCAGGGCTGCACAGGCCGCGACCGCCTCGCAGCAGCCGAACGACGTCGACGTGGACGACGTGAGCGTCGCTGAGTCCTACGAGCTCCCCGGGGCGGACCTCTCCCACGAGACGCTCGAGGTCAGCGTCACCCCCCAGCAAGACGATGAGTTCGTCTGCACCGGGTGCTTCCTCGTCCGTCACCACACCCAACGAGCAGACCGCGGCGGATCGACCTGCATCGACTGCGCCTGAGCCCTGCGGCTGTCTGGCAGGTCACCCGCGAGCGTGGGGGCGACGTGCGCCTCAGGGAGCGCGTGCCTTGAGGAAGTACGCCGGCAGTCTGTGATGCTCGGCATCCGCGTGCCTGATCGTTGGGGACCACCTCACGTCCGCCGACAGAAGGCGACCTTCCCGCCCGGGAGCCGCTGGGTCCGATAGGTCGGGTCGTGGGCTCGGGCGTGGTGGCGCGGGCAGAGCAGCCGCCCGTTGCTCACGCTGGTGCCGCCGCCACGGGACCAGGGTGTGTCGTGATGGGCGTGACAGAGCACCGGCGGCCAGTCGCAGCCGTCGGCTGTGCAACCGCCGTCACGCACCCCGAGGGCCACCCGCTGGGCCTTGCTGTGCAACCGCTTGCGGCGACCCAGGTCGAGGATCTCGGACCGGCCGCCGAGGACAACGGGGATGAGGCCGGCCTCGCATGCCAGCCGACGGGCCTGGCCGGCCGAGATCGTCTCGCCCGTGTCAAGGGCGGCCACGTTGCTCCCACCGAGCAGGGTCGCGAGGTCCAGGGTCACCACGACGCAGGCGTTGACCCCACCGCTCGCGGGGAGGGCCTCCGCGGGGTAGCGCTCGACGTACTCACAGAAGGCCCGACCCATCCGCTCCGGCGTGGGACGCCGCTCCCCCGACCCGCCCTCGGTGGCCGCGAGGTGCTTGGGGGCGGCCAGGGCGGTCAACGCCTTGCGGAGCATCGCACCCTGGGCCGCCGGCAGGGTGAACCGTCCGTGGACCCGACCGTGACCGTCGTCGGACAGGGTGAACCGCACCGACGCTGCGGCTTCGCGCTCTTCCTTCTCGACCTGCTTGGCCTCCTCGCCCTCCGCGACCTCGGGGGCCACCACGTCGAGGATCCGCCGACCCAGGATGCGCAGCGCCTTGGCGTCGTGGTCGGCGGCCAGCCGGAGCAGCTCGGCCTCCGCGAGGGCGAGCACCTCCGGATCCAGGTCGTCGGGGAGGTCGTCGACGGCGCGCACGATCACGTGCGCCTGCTCCACCAGCACCGCCCCCTCGGCGAGGGCGTCACGGACCGGCTCATGGCGAACGTCGAGGGCCCGGGCCAGCGCGATCTTGGCGTGGGCCTCCCGACGGGTCTGGTGCGACACGTGCGCCCACCACGACGCTGTCGACGTGGCGCCCGACGCGTCCTCGACCCCGATCCGCTCGGCATGGGCGGCCACCCGGAGCTCCAGCTCCGAGACCTGCGCAGCCAGTCGGGTCAGCTCCCTCAACGTCGCCCCGGTCTCGGTGGCGCCCATCGACCACACCGACGCCTCCATCAACGACGAGAGCTCAGCGCGCAGGCCCGCGACGGAGCGGCTCACCAGGTGCCGCCGGTCGTGAGCCATCGCTGTCATGCCTTCAACCCAACCACCGAGCGCCGACATTTCTGGGCTCGGAAAGGGCTGTCTGCGGCATCCTGAGATCACGATCAGATCACGAATCCGAAGCGACCCTGACGCCCAGGATCGGTGCAGCCAGGGAGTCACCCCAGGAACGCCGCTGACGTCTCGCTGAACCAGGTCGGGTCGTCGAGCCAGGGGTAGTGACCGCCGCCCGGCAAGGTGACCAGGGTGGCATCCGGGAACACCCCGGCGAGCTCGGCGACGACGCTCGGCGGGCTGTTCGCATCGACCTCACCGGCGATCAGCAGGACGGGCGCACCCAGGGTGGCCAGGGCGGCACGGGTGGCCTCCGGCTGGAAGGCGCCCTCGGCACCGAAGGCGGCGGCGGCCTCGTTGTTGCGCGCCAGCTCCCCCGCCGCGTGATGTGCCTGGGCCGCGGCGTCCCACCGGCCGTAGGTGAAGGGGGTGATGGCGGACCAGTCACTGTCCGTGGCCTGCCCCGCGTTGATCTGCTCGAAGGCGGCCGACGCCGGCCCGAACCAGGGTTCGGCGGCACGGAGCCGGACGGCGTCGCGACGGGCCTCGGCAGTGGCGGCGAGGCCGACCGCGTAGGTGCTCGGGGTGACCAGGACGAGCCTGTCGACGCGTCCGGGGTGCCGGGCGGCGTAGAGCAGGGCGAGGCTCGCGCCCGCGGAGTGCCCGAGCAGGTTCAGGCGGTCGAGGCCGAGCTGCTGACGAAGGGACTCGACGTCATCCACGAGTCGATCGCACCGGTAGGAGGTGAGGTCCGTCGGCGTCCCGGACTGCCCGGTGCCGCGATGGTCCAGCAGGACCAGCCGAAGCCGCTCGGACAGACCTCCGAGGTCCCCGAGGTACGCCGAGTCCTGCATGGGACCGCCCGGCAGACAGACCAGGGGCGTCCCGTCGCCGAGCAGGTGGTAGGCGAGCGGCGTTGCGTCGTACGACGCGAAGGAAGGCATGGGCGTGATCGTCGCAGCGAGACCTCCAGCAGGACTCG
>Ga0209023_10007642_pt1 | contig 11024 bp, 12 predicted proteins | sample LakOneMetagenome_FD_187468 | JGI IMG/M metagenome (GOLD analysis project Ga0209023, IMG submission 187468) | Freshwater and sediment microbial communities from Lake Erie, Canada (SPAdes) (version 2) | ecosystem: Environmental > Aquatic > Freshwater > Lentic | place: Lake Erie, Canada...
GGCCCGTGGTTCATCGAAACCCTGGCGCGCAACGGCGACGTGCTGCACCGCCACCGCGTCGACACGCTGCCGATCCGCATCGGGCGCGGCTACGACAACGACGCCATCCTCGACGATGCCTACGTGGCGCCGCGCCACGCGCAGGTCGAGCTTGACGCCGACGGCGGCCTGCTGCTGCGCGACCTCGGCACCCGCAATGGCATCGTGCACAAGCGCAAGCGTGTCGCCACCCTGGCCTTGCGCGGCGACACCGTGGTGCGCCTCGGGCACACCAGCCTGCGCGTGCGCGCGGCGGACTTTGCGGTGGCGGCGGAAGCCCTGGACCGCACCAAGCACGGCTGGGAGGGCATCCTGCCCGGCCTGGCCGGTACGGCGCTGATCGCGCTGGTGGCCCTGTTTACGATGTGGCTGGCGGACACCCAGCCTTTCCGGCTGTTCCGCTATCTGGCGGCGCTGGCCTACGGCATCGGCGCCGGGCTGGTCTGGGCCGGGCTGTGGGCACTCGGCAACCGCCTGTTCGGGCGCCATGCACGCCTGGGACGCCACCTGTTCATCTTCGGCTGCGGCGTGGCGGTGCTGATGGCCTTCCGGCTGCTCTCCAGCGCGGTCGGCTACGCCTGGTCGATCGAGGTGTTCACGCGCTATGGCTCGCACGTGGCAATCGTGCTGGTGGCGGGCATGGTCTGGTTCCACCTGACGACGGTGGCGCCGCGGCCGCGCAAGCGCTTCACCGCGATCTGCGCGCTGCTGGCGCTGCTCGGCTCGGGGCTGGTACTCATCAGCAACGAAGGGCGCAACGGCAGGCTGGCCGACGAACTCTACATGTCGGTGCTGCTGCCACCCGACATGCGCGCCACGCCCGACGCCTCGGTCGATGCCTTCATGGACGACGTGGCGGCGATGAAGGCCGAGCTGGACCGCGAGCGGGCCGAGGACGAGCGCGAGAAGGACAACGACGGCAACTGAAGGGCCGGCGTTGCCGTCGCATTGGCCAGTCCTGCGGCCGGGCTTACCTGGTGGGTTCGAGAACCCACCCTACCGATACCAGGTCACCTGTGCATCAGGCGCTATGCGCGCCCCTGCCTGCCTGCGAACCCGCAGGGCTGCCGTCGCTGCGGCCGATGCTGCCGCTTTGCCCGCCCTGTACGTGGGTACCGCCATTACCTTGCGCGGACTGCGATGGCGAAGACGACTGCGACTGGCCGGCGCTGCGCGGCGCGGCCTGGCCATTGCCGGTATAGCCCGCACGCACGAAGGGGTCGGTGAAGGGCTCCACGGTTTCCTGCGACTTGCGCAGGCCGCGTTCGGTTTCTTCGCTTGCCGTGCGCGACACTTCGTCCGCCATGGCGCGGGCGGTGCGCGAGGTGTTTTGCACGTGCTGCTCGGTCACGCGCGCCAGTTCGACCTGGGCATCGGCTGCCAGGCGCGAGATGTGCTGCTGGTAGGCGCGCAGTTTTTCGCTGGTCGGCTGGGCACGCGATGCGGCAGCGCTGATGACTTCGCTCTGGCGTTCGGCCGTGATCAATTGCTGGCTGGCGATGGCGCTTTCTTCGAGCATGGTTTGCACGAGCTGGATGTTCAGGTCGCACATCTGCTGGAGGGACTGGAAGAAGGATTTCGACACGTCGTTCAGGAAAGCGGTTTGCGCGTCCAGGTGGGTGCGTACTGCAGGGTGAACCGATTGGGAAAATGGATACATTCTTCGCCTCGTAAGATGTGGTTGTAGGTAATGTTCCGCACCGCCCGTCAAGGCAGGCGCGGTACAGCCGTGCAGAGCGGAGCGGCCTTCCGGGTTGGCGGGAGACCGTCTGTCACACGGAGCTACAAGGCTAGGGCAGCACCGGCCCGCGCGTTTGCGACCGGTCAAAAGTGCGCGGCTGAGGAGAAGAAGGAAAAACGCCGGCACGAGGCCGGCGATTCAGAACGAGGTAAAGCTTGCGCAAGGCTCAGGCGCTATGCTTTTCCACCCAGCCGGCAAAGGTGTCGACGAAGGTCTGCAGGAAGTCGCGCAGCGAGTCGTCGGTCAGCTGGTCGCCCTCGAACTTGGTGGCGATGCCGCCGAGATAGGCTTCCGGCGCCGGCATGGCCGGCATGTTCAGGAAAGGCAGCATCTGGCGCAGGTGGTGGTTGGCGCCGAAGCCGCCCAGCGCGCCCGGCGACTGGCTGACAATGGCGCAGGGTTTGTTGGCCCAGGCCGCCTTGCCGTAAGGGCGCGAGCCGACGTCGATGGCGTTCTTCAGCGCACCCGGCACCGAGCGGTTGTATTCGGGCGTGATGAAGAGCACGCCGTCGGCGGCGCGGATGCTGTCGCGGAAGGCGGTGAACGCCTGGGGTGGCGTCTCGGTGTCGTCGTCCGGGTTGTACATCGGCAGGTCGCGGATCTCGACGATATCCATGTCGAGCTTGCCTTGTGCGAGGCCGATCATGGTTTTCGCGATCTTGCCGCTGAACGAGTCCTTGCGCAGGCTGCCCACCACGATTGCGATTTTCTTGGTTGCCATTTACTCCCCTTTCTTTTTCGTTTGCAAAGTCCCGATGGTAAACATTTTTGCATCGGGATGTGCGCAGCGACGAATCCGGGAATCAGATGCGTCCGCGGCGGAAGGCGGCGAGGAATTTCTTGGCCTTGGCAACGCTCAGCACCTGCACCGGATCGCCATGCCAGGCGTACAGGAAAGGCTCGCCGCCGAGGCGGTCGGTGAGCTTGGCTTGCAGCAGGAAGCGCGTGCCTGGCGGATATTGTTCGGAGTCGCTCAGCGCACGCGCGCACTGCACCCGCATCGACGGCGCGAACGCTTGCCCCGGCATGGGGCGGATCCGCAGCTTGCCGCTGCGTGGGTCCAGCACCGAATGCACGGCCACTTCGCGGTAGGCCCAGGTATCGCGCGCCATTAAGCCTCCACCTTCACGCCTTGGCCGCGGGCAGCATGCCGGCGCGCACCACTGGCGCTTCGCGGATCGGCAGGTTGATCAGGGCCGCGGCCAGCGCCAGGGCAATGTCGGCGTACCACATCCAGCTGAAGTCGCCGAAGCGCACGAACGCCAGCCCGCCGAGCCAGGCGCCGAAGAAGCCGCCGATCTGGTGCGACAGGAGGGTCAGGCCGAACAATGTCGCCAGGTAGCGCGTGCCGAACAGTTTGCCGACCAGGCCGGCGGTCGGCGGCACCGTGGCCAGCCAAGTGAAGCCGAGGGCGGCGGCAAAAATGTAGAAGGTAAGCGCGGTCTTTGGCACGAGCAGGTAGATGCCGATGATGACGGCGCGGCTGAAGTACATCAGGGCCAGCAAATTCTTCATGCGGTAGCGCGTCGACAAGGCGCCGGCAGTCAGGCTGCCGGCGATGTTGAACAGGCCGATCAGACCCAGCGCGGTGCCGGCCACGCCGACCGGCAGGCCGCACAGCGCCACCTCGCCCGGCAGGTGGGTGACGAGGAATGCGATGTGGAAGCCGCAGGTGAAGAAGCCGGCGTGCAGGAACAGATAGCTGCGGTCGCGCATGGCCTGGCGCAGTTGTTCGGTGAGGCCGATGCCGATGATCGGCGCCGCGCCGGCTGCTGCCACGCTCGGCGTCGGGGCGCGCTTGCCGCGCAGCGGCCAGGCCAGCGGAATAGTGAGCAAGGTGGTGGCGGCCATGGTGAGCATGGCGAGGATCCAGCCGGGGCCGGCGATCAGCACCTGCATCAAGGGTGCGAAGACGAACTGGCCGAAGGAGCCGCCGGCGTTGATGAAGCCGGACGCAAAGGGCCGGCGCGCTGCGGGCAGGCGCTGGGCGGTGGCGCCGATCAGGATCGAGAAGCTGCCTGCGCCGGCGCCCGCTGCGGACAGGATGCCGAGGGTCATGAGCAAGCCCCATTCGCTGCTGACGAAAGGCGTGGCGGCCAGGCCGGCGGCGAGCAAGATCGCGCCGAGGACGATCACGCGCGCGGGGCCGTATTTGTCGGCCACGGCGCCGAAGACGGGTTGCGAGGCGCCCCACATGAACTGGCCGATGGCCATGGCGAAGCTGATGCTGGCGATGCCGAGGCCGGTGGCCGTGTTGATCGGCGAGAGGAACAGGCCGGTGGTCAGGCGCGCGCCCATGGTGATCATGAGGATGGCGCTGGCGGCCAGGATCAGCGCCCAGGCGGCGCGGGGGGACATCTCGGTGGTCGTTGTCATTGTTTTCCCCGGAATGGACGCGTTGGACACGCGTGGGTCAGGGATGGGATTTTAGCAACGATGCGGTGGGTTTGCAGGGGGGTGGCAGTTTTTGCCGTTCGCTTGGCGGATGTGATGGCAATCGCGTTAGGGTGTTTTAAAGTACGACCGCGTGGACACAGGTGTCCACCCTACAAAATCGGGTAGGGTGGGTTCTCGAACCCACCACGCAACGCATGCGCGTCGAGGTTTCGTAGGGTGGACTCCCGAGTCCACGCGGTACGGCGCAGGCAGGTCGAAATGCCAGTCTAATCCGCCGACAGCTTCATCAACACCAGCCCCGAGACGATCAACAACGCGGCAACAATTCGCGTCGGACCGACATGCTCACCGAGCACCACGATCCCGACCACGAAGGCCCCCACCGCCCCGATCCCGGTCCAGATGGTATAGGCCGTCCCCAGCGGAATCGAGCGCATCGCAAACGACAGCAAGCCGAAGCTGGCCGCCATCATGACGATGGTAACAATGGAAGGCAGCAGCCGCGTGAACCCTTCCGACTGCTTCATCGAATACGCCCAGACAACCTCGAACACACCCGCAACGAACAACATGATCCAAGCCATACGGCTCTCCTTGAAGAGCCGGGCCGTCCCGGTATTGGTTCCCGATATGGGCGAGGTCGTCCTCGTAAAATGATCAAGGACAGCCCACGGCCGTCCTGCCCGCGCTTAGGTCGAAGCGCGAATCAGCATGGCCACCGCTTCCGCCGCCATGCCCTCTTCCCGTCCGAGATACCCCAGCTTCTCGTTGGTCTTGGCCTTGATGTTCACCTGCTGCGGCGACACGCCAAGGTCTTCGGCGATGCGCGAGACCATTTGCGGGATGTGCGGCGCCATCTTCGGCTGTTGCGCAATGATGGTGGCGTCGACGTTGCCGATGGTGTAGCCGGTCGCCACCACGCGCGTCGCCGCTTCACGCAGCAAGGTGCGCGAATCGGCGCCGGCGAACATCGGGTCCGTATCCGGGAAGTGCTTGCCGATATCGCCCAGCGCGGCGGCGCCAAGCAGCGCGTCGATGATCGCGTGCAGCAGCACGTCGGCATCGGAGTGGCCGAACAGGCCGAGACGGTGCGGGATGGTGACGCCGCCGACGATCAATTTACGGCCTTCGACCAGGCGGTGGCAGTCGTAGCCGGTGCCGATGCGAAACGGTGGGGTCGGGTTATAAGATGCGAGTGCCATGGTTCGGTTACAGGAATGCGGGTTGGGTCGTTGCCAGGTACATCTCGGCAATGCGGATATCGCCGGGCAGCGTGACCTTCAAATTGCGCGGGTCGCCCTCGACCAGCTTCGGCGACAGGCCCAGCGCTTCGACAGCCGAGGCGTCGTCGGTGATCTGCTTCATGTCACGCGCAGCGGACAAGGCATCGCGCAGCAGCTTGTAGCGGAACATCTGCGGTGTCTGCGCCAGCCACATGCCTTCGCGCGAGACGGTGCCGACTTCGCCGGCGATGCAGCGCTTGACGGTATCGACCACCGGCAGCGCGAGCACGCCGCCGACCGGGTGTTCGCCGGTATGGGTAATCAGTTTTTCGATCAGTGCTTCGTCCAGGCCGGGACGCGCGGCGTCGTGCACCAGCACCCAGTCGTTTTCGCGCAGGGTGCCGTTCAGGGCGGCCAGGCCGTTTTGTACCGATTCGGCGCGTGTTGCACCGCCGCATCGGAGCACGGTCACGCCGTGGCTGGGCACGACGCTGTCGATGACAGGATCGTCCGGGCTCACCACGACATAGGTGTGCGCGATCAGTTCGCTGAACAGGAAGGCGTCGATGGCGTGGCGCAGCATCGGCTTGCCGCCGATTTTCAGGTATTGCTTCGGTCCGCTTGCGGCCATGCGCGCCCCGACGCCGGCGGCGGGGATCAAAGCGAAGTAACGTGGAGCCAAGGAATTCATGTGTTGTTTTTTCGTTTTGCCGGTCTAATAAGAGACTGTACCTCACCTGCACAAACTTTGCCGAGTCGCGCGTATTCCTGCGGAGTATCAATTGCTGCCTGTAAGGCCTCGACTTTCGCCATTTCGTTCTTGATGTAATTCATCCAGCCGGTATCGATTTCGCGCTGCAACAAATTCCGGGCCTGGCCGGCTGGCGCGTACAGCGGTTTGCCCGCGAAACGCTTCTCGAGCGCCGCCCGCACCACCTTTTCGGCGCGCGGCAGGAAATCCATGTAGGCGTTCAGGTGGCGCATCTCGTGCGCCAGGATTTCCTTGTACGCGCAGGTACCGGGCGCAAACTCGCGGCCCACGTAGACAATGATCGGCAGGTAAGTCAGGTTGACTTCGAGACGCGGCGCGACGCATTCGTAGCCGGTGGCAGGATCGGACAGCATGCGCCCGGTTGCGGCGATCGTGACCTGCGACTCGGCGCGCGTCAGCCCGAGCACATAAGTGCCGGGCGCGCGCTTGCCCTTCAGGCGCGTGAGGCCGTGGAAAGAATAGGAATGATCGACACGGTAGCCGTTCTGGCGCAGCGTGAACACCGAGACAGCCTGTCCGATGGTGTCCTCGCATTTCGCCTGGAACGGCGTGCGCGCGCTCGCAGGGGCCAGCACGAACAGCGAGGCCAGCGCGAGCGCCCATTTCATCTCAGGCCGGGTTCCAGGTCCCGTTGACGATTTTCTCGAGCCAGAAGGCGCCGATGATGGTCTTCACGTCGGTGATCTCGCCGCTTTTGACCATCGCCATCAATTCCGGCACGGTGACGGTGAACATTTCCAGGAATTCGCCTTCATCGAGCTTCTGTTCGCCGGCCGTGAGACCACGCGCCAGGAACAGCTCCAGGTGCTCGTCGGAATAGGCGATGGCATTGTGGATGGTGCAGACAAAGCGCCAGTCGCTGGCCGTGTAGCCGGTTTCCTCTTCCAGCTCGCGCTGGGCGCAGGCCAGGTGTTCCTCGCCGAGGTCGATCTTCCCAGCCGGGAACTCGATGAAGACGCGGTCGTTCGGATAGCGGAACTGGCGTTCGAGCAGCACGCGGCCATCGTCGAACAGGGGCAGGATACAGACGGCGCCGGGATGGCGGATGTACTCGCGGTGGGTGACTTTCCCGTCAGGGAGTTGAATGCGGTCGCGCGAGACTTTCAGGAACTTGCCATCGTAGGCGACTTCGCCGTCGAGGCGAATTTCTTTCAGCGAATCCATTGGACTCCCAGGGTGAGACGACGTTGACGATCAGCGGCGCTTGCGCAGGTAACGTAGTACAAATCCTGGAAACGCCAGCACGAGGAACAGGCAGCCGGTGATGGCGTAGAACTCCCACCCCTGGGCAAACACGTTGCCGATGGTGGATTCGAGCAGCCAGGCCAGTGCGCCGACGATGAAGTATAAGACAAGCAGCTCGAGCAGGCGCACGAAGAAGGATTTCGTGCGCGCCTGCCCGGCTTGAAGGGAAGCCTTCCCGGAAGAAGGCAGCGGGATGCATCCGAACAGGCGCTCGTTCGCGAACGGGAGGTTGGCGGCGGCCAAAGCCACCGCCACCACCAACCAGCCGGCCAGCGAAACGTCCAATCAGGCCGCCAGGGTTGCGCGGATCGCCTGCAGGCAGGTGCCCAGCAGTGCGCCCGGGACCACGCCCAGGACCAGGATCGCGATGCCGTTGATCGACAGCGCCACGCGCATGTCGGCCGGGGTGGCGATCGGGCTGGTGTCGGCGGCTTCGTCGAACCACATGGTCTTGACGACGCGCAGGTAGTAGAAGGCGCCGATCAGGGAGAACAGCACGGCCACGACGGCCAGCCAGATCATGCCGGTGTTGGCGACTGCCTGCAGCACGGCCCACTTGGCCATGAAGCCCATCATCGGCGGCACGCCGGCCAGCGAGAACATCAACACCGTCATGACGATCGCGAACCACGGGCTGCGGCGGCCCAGGCCCTTGAAGTCGGCGATCTGCTCGGCTTCGAAGCCCGAACGCGCCAGCATCATGATCAGGCCGAAGCTGCCCAGGGTGGTCAGGACATAGGTAATGGAGGAATACATGGCGGCGCTGTAGGCGGTCGGCATGTTGCTGGCGTCGCCACCGACCACGCCGGCCATCATGGCCAGCAGGACGTAGCCCATCTGCGCGATCGACGAGTAGGCCAGCAGGCGCTTGATGTTGGTCTGGGCGATCGCGGTCAGGTTACCGATGGCCAGCGACAGCACGGCCAGGACCATCAGCATCTGCTGCCAGTCGGCGGCCATGCTCGGCAGACCTTCGACCAGCACGCGCATCAGCATGGCGAATGCGGCCAGCTTCGGTGCGCCACCCAGCAGCAGGGTGACGGCGGTCGGTGCGCCCTGGTAGACGTCCGGCGCCCACATGTGGAACGGCACCGCGCCCAGCTTGAAGGCCATGCCGGCCACCACGAACACCAGGCCGAAGACAAGGATGGTGCTGTTTGCGCCGCTTGCTGCGCGGGCGGCGATCTGGTTGACGTCGAGCGAACCGGTGGCGCCGTAGATCATCGAGATACCGTAGAGCAGGAAGCCCGAGGCCAGGGCGCCGAGGATGAAGTACTTCATCGCCGCTTCGGTGGAGGTCGCGTGATCGCGGCGCAGCGCCACCAGGGCGTACAGCGACAGCGACATCAGTTCCAGGCCCAGGTAGATCGACAGCATGCTGTTACCCGAGATCATGATCATCTGGCCCAGCATGGCGAACAGCGCGAGCACGTAGAACTCGCCGCCCAGGTTACCCGAGAGCATGCCGCGCTCGGTGGCGTACTGGCGCGAATAGATCAGCGTGACGCCGACGGCCAGGTAAGTGAACAGCTTGAGCAGGTTCGACATCGGGTCCGACACGTACATGTGGTTGAACGTGTAGACGGTGGCGCCGCTGTTGAAGTCGGCCCAGCTGAACACCGCGCAGCCGACCAGGGTCAGCAGCGAGAGGTAGTAGGTCACGTTGCGGCGCGACCCCTTCAGGTACATATCGATCAGCAGGATCGCGGAAGCCGCGATCAAGAGGAAGATTTCGGCATACACCGGCACCAGGTTGGTGTCGGTCGCCGCTAGCAATGTGTTGTTCATCTCGTTCATATCGATTTATTGAGGCAGCTGTGGCAGCTTGCTCACGGACACGTGTTGCAGGAGGTCTGCGACCGAAGTCTGCAGGGTGTCGGCGATCGGCGCCGGGTACAGGCCCATGTACAGCGTGGCAATCGCCAGCACTGCCAGGATCGCGAACTCGCGCTTGTTCAGGTCAACCAGTTCGGCCACGTGCTTGTTGCCGATCGGGCCAAAGACCACGCGCTTGACCATCCACAGCGAGTAGGCGGCGCCCAGGATCAGGGCGGTGCCGGCAGCCAGGCCGGTCCAGAAGTTGAACTGCACGGCGGCCAGGATGACCATGAATTCGCCGATGAAGCCCGAGGTGGCCGGCAGGCCGGCGTTCGCCATCGAGAACAGCACGGCAAAGGCGGCGAACTTCGGCATCGTGTTGACGACACCGCCGTAGTCGGCGATTTCACGCGAGTGCATGCGGTCGTACAGCACGCCGATGCAGAGGAACATCGCGCCCGACACGAAGCCGTGCGAGATCGCCTGCATGATCCCGCCCTGCACGCCCATCTCGTTGAAGATGAAGAAGCCCAGGGTAACAAAACCCATGTGCGCGATCGACGAATAGGCGACCAGTTTCTTCATGTCCTTCTGGACCATGGCGACCAGGCCGATGTAGATCACGGCGATCAGCGACAGCACGATGACCACCGGCGCCAGGTAGTGCGAAGCGTCCGGGGCGATCGGCAGCGAGAACCGCAGGAAGCCGTAGGCGCCCAGCTTCAGCATGATCGCGGCCAGCACCACGGAACCGCCGGTCGGCGCTTCCACGTGGGCGTCCGGCAGCCAGGTGTGCACCGGCCACATCGGCACCTTCACGGCAAAGGCCATGAAGAAGGCGATGAAGATCAGGATCTGTTCCTTCATGCCCAGGATCTGGGTATGCCATTTCTGGATCTCGAAGGTACCCGAGACGTTGTACAGGTAGATGATCGCGATCAGGGTCAGCAGCGAGCCGAAGAAGGTGTACAGGAAGAACTTGAAGGCTGCGTACACGCGGTTCGGGCCGCCGAAGACGCCGATGATGATGAACATCGGGATCAGGGTCGCTTCGAAGAAGAAGTAGAACAGCACGCCGTCCAGGGCCGCGAAGACGCCGATCATCAGGCCCGACAGCAGCAGGAAGGAGCCCATGTACTGGGCCACGCGCTCTTCGATGACTTCCCAGGCCGCCGCCACCACGATGATGGTGATGAAGGCGGTCAGCGGGATGAACCACATCGACAGGCCGTCGACACCCAGACGGTAGAAGATGTTGAAGCGCTCGATCCACGGCGCCACTTCGGTGAACTGCATGCCGTGGGCGGCGTTGTCGAAGTTGGTGATCAGCGGGATCGTCGGCAGCAGGCTGACGACGGCGCCGACCAGCGACAGCACGCGCACGAAACCGCGGTTGCTGTCGCGGCCCACGGCCAGCACGAGCAGGCCGAACAGGATCGGGAGCCAGATTGCAAGGCTCAGGTAATGAGAGGAGTTCTGCATCATTTGTCTTTTTCTTTGCCTGTGATTAGCGCCAGAACGGGAAGAAGTACAGCAGGGTCGCAGCGATACCCGCAATCATCACGAACGCGTAGTGGTAGATGTAGCCGGTCTGGCCCTTGCGGGTCAGCAGCGCGAACCAGCCGACCGCCTTGGCCGAACCGTTGACGACCAGGCCATCGATCAGCGCGCGGTCGCCCACTTTCCACAGGCCGCCGCCGATGGCGCGTGCGCCGCCGGCAAACACTGCCTGGTTGAACTTGTCCATGTAGTACTTGTTGTCCAGCAGCGTGTGCAGCGGCTTGAACTT
>Ga0209023_10007643_pt1 | contig 11024 bp, 9 predicted proteins | sample LakOneMetagenome_FD_187468 | JGI IMG/M metagenome (GOLD analysis project Ga0209023, IMG submission 187468) | Freshwater and sediment microbial communities from Lake Erie, Canada (SPAdes) (version 2) | ecosystem: Environmental > Aquatic > Freshwater > Lentic | place: Lake Erie, Canada | collected...
GCGCCATCGCAACGCGCATTTCGGCTTCTATCAAGGCCAGCATGTGTGTGACGCCGGCCTCGCCACCGCCCGCCAGCGCATAGGCCCAGGCGCGGCCGAGCAGCACGCCGTGCGCGCCGAGCGCGACCAGGCGGACGACATCGAGCCCCGAGCGCACACCGCCATCGGCGAGGATGGTGAGGCGGTCGCGCACCGCATCGGCGATGGGCGGCAGCGCGCGTGCGGTCGACAGTACACCATCGAGTTGGCGGCCGCCGTGGTTCGAGACGACGATGCCGGTGACGTCGAGATCGGCAGCACGGCGCGCGTCATCGACATCGAGGATGCCTTTGAGGACGATTGGGCCCGGCCATTGTGCGCGTACCCAGGCAACATCGTCCCAGGTCACCGACGGGTCGAAGCTGGTGCGCATCCAGGCAAAAAAGTCTTCGAGGCCCGAGTCGCGACCGAGCAAGGGCGCGACATTGCCGAGCTGGTGCGGGCGGCCATGGAGGCCGACGTCCCACGCCCAATGCGCGCGCGCCACTGCCTGCGCGCCGCGTCGCAGTGCGCCGCGCCAACCGGGCGCACCGGCGAGACCCGAGCGCAAATCGCGGTAGCGCGCGCCGGGGACGGGCATATCGACGGTGAGGATGAGCGTGGTGCAGCCTGCCGCGCGGGCCTGTGCGAGCATGTCGGCGACGAAGCCGCGGTCGCGCACCATGTAGAGCTGGAACCAGAAAGGCCGCGTGGTCGCGGCGGCGACTTCGGCGATCGGACAGAGTGATACTGTCGATAGCGTGAAGGGAATGTTGGCGGCGGCCGCGGCGCGCACGGCCTGGACCTCGCCGCGCCGCGCCGCCAGCCCGGCCAGTCCGATGGGCGCCAGTGCAACGGGCATGGCGCAAACCGTGCCAAGCAGATTGGTCGACAGATCGATGTTCGAGACGTCGCGCAGCACGCGCTGGCGCAGCGCGATAGTGGCGAGATCGCTGATGTTGCGGCGGAGCGTCTCCTCGGCATAGGCGCCGCCATCGATGTATTCGAACAGGAAATGCGGCAGGCGGGCCTTGGCGCGTGCACGATAGTCGGGGATTGATGCGGGCTTCATGGCGGTGCAGCATAGGTCGAATCGCGACGCGCGTCTGCAGCGATGGCGCGCAGTTTAAATTTGGAGTGCACTATAATTTGTCTTGAACTGCACCGCTACAGGCATGATAGCAAAAGCGCTGTCGTCGCCGACGGCAATAATGTGTCGCAACGCCATGATCAGGAGCGTCCATGAACTTTGAATTTTCCGACGAGCAAATCCAGTTGCGCAACGAAGCGCGGCGGTTTCTCGAAGCCAAATGTTCGCCCAAGGCGGTGCGCGCGATATTGGAGGGCGCGGCGCCGTTCGACCGTGCGCTCTGGGCCGGTTTGGGCGAGATGGGATTTCTGGGGATTGCCATCCCCGAAGAATATGGCGGGCTGGGTGCGGGCTATCTCGAGCTTTGCGTGGTCGCCGAGGAGCTGGGGCGGGTGATCGCACCGGTGCCGTTTTCGTCATCGGTGTTCCTCGCGACCGAATTCCTGTTGATGGCAGGCAGCGATGCGCAAAAGGCGGCGTATTTGCCCAAGCTGGCTTCGGGCGAAGTCATCGGCACCTTTGCGTTTGCCGAAGGCACTGGCACAGCGACACCGCGCAGCATCAAGACCGCGGCGAGCGCTGGCACGTTGAGCGGCGTCAAGCTGCCGGTCGCCGATGGTGACATCGCCGATTTCGCGATTGTTGCGGCGCGGACGGGTGCAGGGGGTGACGAGCGGGCGATTTCGCTGTTCATCGTTGACCTTGATGCCAAGGGTGTGAGGCGCGAGGCGGTGGCGACGATCGATCCGACGCGCAGTCATGCCCGGATCAGTCTTGACGGCGCGGCGGCGGAGCCTTTGGGCGCGGCGGGCGAAGGCTGGGCGACGATCCAGGCGGTTTATGACCGCGCGGCGGTGCTGACGGCGTTTGAACAGGTCGGCGGTGCCGACCGCGCGCTCGAAATGGCGCGCGACTATGCGCTCGAGCGGATGGCGTTTGGCCGGCCGATCGGCTCGTTTCAGGCGATCAAGCATATGCTCGCCGACATGTATGTCTCGGCGACCTTGGCGCGCTCGAACAGCTATTACGGCGCCTGGGCGCTGTCGACGGGGGCGGCGGAGCTGCCCGAGGCGGCGGCGAGCGCGCGTGTTTCGGCGACGCAGGCGTTCCAGCATTGCGCCAAGAACGACATTCAGGTGCACGGCGGCATGGGCTTCACCTGGGAGTTCGATTGCCATTTGTACTACCGGCGCGCCAATTTGCTGGCGCTGAATCTGGGTAGCCTGTCGCAATGGGAAGACAGGCTCATCGACCGGCTGCAAGCCAAGAACGCTGCTTGAGGGGATAGGTCATGAATTTCGATGATACGCCGCAGGAAGCGGCATTTCGCACCACCGTTCGTGCGTGGATTGACGCCAATGCCCCCAAGCATCTCGAGGCGCAGTTGCGCACCGCAGGGTTTGCCAGCGGCGGCGTGACCAGCGAAGACCCGATGGCGGCGGGCAAGGCGTGGCAGAAAAAGAAATACGACGCGGGCTATGCGTGTCTGCACTGGCCCAAGGAATATGGCGGCGGCGGCTTCAGCCCGATCGAGCGCGTCATCTGGGGGCAGGAAGAAGGCCCGTATGCGGCGCTCGGCGGGGCGTTCACCATCGGGCACGGCATGTGCTGCCCGACGATGATGGCCTGGGCGAGCGATGCGCAAACGCGCGCGATGCTGCCGCCGGCCGCGGCGGGCGAGCAGATCTGGTGCCAGTTGTTTTCTGAGCCGGCGTCGGGGTCGGACCTTGCCGGACTGCGGACGCGCGCCGAACCCGCCGATGACGGGTCGGGCGACTGGATCATCAACGGCCAGAAGATCTGGACGAGCGGCGCGCATATTTCGGATTGGGGGCTGCTGATCACGCGCACCGATCCGACCGTGGCCAAGCACAAGGGGTTGACGATGTTCTTCCTCGACATGCGTTCGCCGGGAGTCGAGGTGCGGCCGATCAAACAGGCGAATGGCGCGTCGGGGTTCAACGAGGTCTATTTCACCGATGTGCGGATTCCCGATGCGCAGCGGCTGGGCGCTGTCGGGCAGGGCTGGGAAGTCTCGCTGACGACGCTGATGAACGAACGGCTGTCGATCGGCTCGGGGATGCCGACGGGGTTTCCCGAACTGTTCGACCTCGCGTGCCGGTTGGAGACGCCCGATGGGCCGGCGATCAACGACCGTAATGTGCGGTCGAAGCTAGCGACCTGGGCGGTGCGGACCAGCGGGCTGAAATACACCGGCATGCGCGCGATTTCGGCGCTGTCGCGTGGCGAGACGCCGGGGCCGGAGAATTCGATCGGCAAGCTGGTGGCCGGCGCGACGATGCAGGATATTGCGGCGTTCGCGCTGGATTTGCAGGGCGAGGCGGGGATTTTGGTTGATCCCGAAGTCACTGCGGCGAACGGACGGTTTCAGGCGATGCTGCTGCGGTCGCCCGCGACGCGGATCGAGGGCGGATCGGACGAAATCTTGCGCAACATCATCGCCGAGCGTGTGTTGGGGCTGCCGGGTGACATCCGCGTCGATAAGAACGTGCCGTTCAACGCGATCCCGACCAGCGGCAAGCGATAGGAGCCGGGCGATGGCCAACTACACCACGATCACCGTTGAAAAGCGCGGGCAGGTCGATTGGCTGACGCTCAACCGGCCCGAGGCGCTCAACAGCATCTCGCTCGAGATGGTCGATGATTTGAACGACTATTTCGGGCGGCTGTACAATGATGGCAGCGTCCGTGTCGTGGTGATGCGCGGCGCCGGGCGGGCATTTTGCGCCGGGCTCGATATCCGCCAGCGCGACGGCGACCAGCGGCCGGTGCCGTTCGGCGGCGGCTTCGGGTTTCAGGGCTATCTGGCGGACGTTTACATCAAGATGCGCCGTTGCCCGCAGCCGATCATTTCGCTGTTGCACGGGCCGGTATGCGGCGGCGGTTTCGCGTTTGCGCTGGCGTCGGACCTGCGCCTTGCCGGTGAAAGCGTGCGGATGAATTCGGCGTTCATCAAGCTCGGGCTGTCATCGTGCGACATGGGGGTCAGCTATTTCCTGCCACGGCTGGTCGGTGGTTCGGTCGCCGCCGAATTGATGATGACGGGGCGGTTTCTGCACGCGCCGCGCGCGTTGGCGCTGGGGCTGGTTGCTGAAGTGGTTGCCGATGATGCGCTTGAGGCGGCGGCGGCGCCGTGGATCAACGATTTCCTCAATGCCTCGCCGATGGGGCTGCGGCTGACCAAGGAGGGGCTGGCGATGGCGATCGACGCGCCCAGCCTCGAGGCGGCGATGGCGATCGAAAACCGCAACCAGACGCTGTGTGCCAAAAGCGAGGATTTCGCCGAAGGCATGCGGGCGTTTCTTGAAAAGCGCGCACCGGTTTACAGCGGGCGCTGATGCTGCCGGGGATTGATTCATGACTGAACACGCGCGTTATCCGCACGTCTTTTCGCCGCTCGATCTGGGGTTCACGACGCTCAAGAACCGCATCCTGATGGGCTCGATGCACACCGGGCTTGAGGATATTCCCGACGGTTTCGAGCGCCAGGCGGCGTATTTTGCCGAGCGCGCGCGCGGCGGCGTCGGCATGATCATCACCGGCGGCGTGGCACCCAATGGCGAAGCCGGCGGTGGCGGAAAATTATCAACCCCCGAGGAAGCGGCGGGGCACCGCATCGTCACGCAAGCGGTCCATGCCGCCGACAGGGATGTCAAGATCGTCATGCAGATCCTGCACACCGGGCCGCTTGCCGGCACCGAACAGGCGGTCGCCCCTTCGGCGGTGCGGTCGCGGATCGGGCGTTATGCGCCGAACGAACTCGATGAAGCCGGCATCGAAAAGCAGATCGCCGATTTCGTCAATTGTGCGGCGATGGCGAAGCTCGCGGGCTATGACGGTGTCGAGATCATCGGTTCGGCGGGCTATCTGATTTCGACTTTTCTGGTCGAAAAAACCAATTTGCGCACCGACGAATGGGGCGGCAGCTTCGAGAATCGTATGCGCTTCCCGGTCGAGATCATGCGCCGCGTGCGCGCCGAAGTCGGGCCCGAATTCATCCTGATCTTCCGTATTGCCGCGATGGACATGTTGCAGGGCGGCATGGCGTGGGACGAAGTTGTGGCGCTGGCCCAAGCCATCGAAGCCGCCGGCGTCAGCATCATCAGCACGCATTTCTGCTGGCACGAGGCGCAGGTGCCGACGATCGCGACGATGGTGCCGCGCGCGGCGTTCGCGCAGGTGACGGGGCGGCTGCGCAAGCACGTTAGCGTGCCGATGATCACCAGCAACCGCATCAACATGCCCGCAGTCGCCGAGGCGGTGCTGGCGCGCGGCGATGCCGATCTGGTGTCGATGGCGCGGCCGATGCTCGCCGATGCCGAACTCGTCAACAAGGCGCGCGACGGCCGCGAGGACGAGATCAACACCTGCATCGCGTGCAACCAGGCGTGCCTCGATCACACCTTCACCGGCCGGCTGACGAGCTGCCTCGTCAACCCGCGCGCCTGCCGCGAGACCGAGCTCAACTATTTGCCGACGGCTACGCCCAAACGTATCGCCGTTGTCGGTGCCGGGCCGGCGGGGCTGGCCTATGCGACGACGGCGGCGCAGCGCGGCCATAAGGTCACGTTGTTCGACGCCAGTGCCGAAATCGGCGGCCAGTTCAACCTTGCGCGCAAGATTCCGGGCAAAGAGGAATTCGACGAGACGATCCGCTATTTCAACCGGATGATCGCGGTGCATGGCATCGACTTGCGGCTCGACACGCGCGTCGATGCGGCGAACATCGCCACCCAGGGCTTTGACGAAGTCGTTGTCGCGACGGGCATCGAACCGCGCCGTCCCGAAATCGCCGGCATCGATCACCCCAAGGTGGTGAGCTATATCGATGTCATCACCGGCCGCGTGGCGGTCGGGCAAAAGGTTGCGATCATGGGCGCTGGCGGTATCGGCTTCGATGTTGCCGAACTCGTCACCCACAAGGGAACGTCAGCAGCGCTCGATATCGATGTGTTCGCGAAGGAATGGGGTATTGATTTCACCGGCCACCCGCGCGGCGGTGTGACCGGCGTCGAGCCGGTGGTGGCGGCATCTGGACGTGAAGTCACGCTTTTGCAGCGCAAGTCGAGCAGCCCGGGAAAATCGCTGGGTAAGACCACCGGCTGGACGCACCGGCTGACTTTGCAGCGCCGCGGCGTCAGGATGATGGGCGGCGTCGAGTATCTGCGTATCGACGACGCCGGGTTGCATTTGCTGGTGGGCGGCGAACCGCTATCGATGGAGGTTGATACGGTGATCGTCTGCGCCGGCCAGCTACCGGCGCGCGGGCTTTACGATACGCTGGTTGCCGCCGGGGTTAATGCGACACTGGTCGGTGGTGCGTATGAGGCCAACGAGCTCGATGCAAAGCGCGCGATCAATCAGGCAACGGCGTTGGCGGCAGCGGCCTAGTCGTTTTGCTGGCGGGATCGGGCCGACGGGAGCAAACCGGCCTGCGCCTGGCGCCGGGTCTAGTCGATGGCAAGGTCGTTCACGCCCTTGTCGCTACGGTGGATCAACGCGTCGGCAGCGCTGGTCCGACGTCTTCGACGCGCCACTTCGCCTTGACCTCGCCAGAGGAAGCACCTTACGGTTGCACCATAGCAATCGGAACCGGTGCAGGCAGTCGCTTGCGAACTTTATAGATATTTGGCGGAAAACCGTGACAAGACAAACAGATAATCGCTTTGATGCAACGCAAACCGGGTCCGCAGCGAACCTCGTGACCATCGAAATTGCCGACGGCATCGCCACGGTTACGCTCAATCGCCCGAACGCCATGAATGCGCTTTCGCAGGCGTTGCGCGTCGCGCTGTCACAGGCGATGCGGCAGGTTGATCGTGATGATGCGGTGCGTGTTGTCATCCTGACCGGTGCCGGAATGCGGGCTTTTACCGCCGGGCTGGATCTCAAGGAACTGGGCCAGAACGGGCTGGGTGCCGCCAATGACCAGCACCCCGACAGCAACCCGGTGCGTGCGGTCGAACAATGTGGCAAACCAGTGATCGGCGCGATCAACGGGGTGGCGATTACCGGCGGCTTTGAACTCGCGTTGGCCTGCGACGTGCTGCTTGCCAGCGAAACCGCGCGCTTTGCCGATACACATGCGCGCGTCGGCGTCATGCCGGGCTGGGGTCTGAGCCAGAAGCTGTCGCGGCTGATCGGGACTTACCGTGCCAAGGAATTGTCATTCAGTGGCAATTTCCTCGATGCCGCGACCGCCGAGAAATGGGGGCTGGTCAACCGTGTCTATGCGCCGGACGCGTTGATGCCGGCGGCGCGGCGACTGGCGGCCGATATGGCGCAAGTCGATCCGGGTTTCTCGCGTGCCTATAAAAAGCTGATCGATGACGGCTATGCGACAAGTTTCGCCGAGGGCATGGCAACCGAACATGCGCGTTCATCGGCGGCGAACGCGGCGGTGACGCCCGATGCTGTCGAAGCCGCGCGCAACGCCGTAACAGCACGCGGGCGAACGCAATAGCGGGCAAGGAGCAATGCGATGATCGACCTTTATTACTGGCCAACGCCGAACGGTCACAAGATCACGCTGTTTCTTGAGGAAGCGGGACTGGCGTACCGGATTATTCCCGTCGATATCACCAAGGGTGACCAGTTCGAGGCGTCGTTCCTCGAACGATCGCCCAACAACCGTATGCCGATGATTGTCGATCACGAACCCGCCGATGGCGGCCCGACGTTGAGCGTATTCGAATCGGGGGCGATCTTGCGCTACCTTGCCGACAAGACCGGCAAGTTCGGCGGCACCGGTTTGCGCGGGCGTGTCGCCGCAGAGGAATGGCTGTTCTGGCAGGTTGGCGGGCTGGGGCCGATGGCGGGGCAGGCGGGGCATTTCGTTCGCCTCGACGAGAAAATGCCGTATGCGATCAAGCGCTATACCGACGAGACTTTGCGGCTGTGCGGCGTGCTCGACAAACGGCTGGCGGCCAACGCGTATTTGGCCGGCACCGACTATAGCATTGCCGATATGGCGTGTTATCCTTGGGCCATCGGTATCGAAAGCACCGGATTGATTGCTTCGCTGGCCAATGTCGCGCGCTGGATCGCCGCGATCAAGGCACGCCCCGCCACGGTGGCGGCCTATGCACGCGCCGCGCAAACCGGCAATTGAACGTCCGAAAGCTCAGGAATAACAATGCGCAATGACCCTTGGCGGCGTGATGCCGGTCGCTATGCCTTTCGGCTGACGCTCGATACGCGCTTTGCCGATATGGACCCCAACCGCCACCTCAACAACAGTGCCATCGCGCGATTGTACGAGGAGGCGCGCGTGCGCTTTCACATGGATATGCGCGACCGGCACCGGCAGGTCGGCCAGCCGCACTTTCTCGTCGCGCGGGTCGAGATCGATTATCTCGCAGAAGGCCATTATCCGACGCCGGTGGATCTCGGGCTCGGCGTGCTCGGCGTCGGCGGCACCAGCTACCGGCTGGGCGTCGGGCTATTCCAGAACGGCGCATGCATCGGTCTGTCGGATGCGGTGATGGTGTATCGCGGCGACAATGGCCCGGCGCGCGTGCCCGACATCCTGCGCACCGCGCTCGAAAGCTATGCGCTGCGCGGTCAATAAACCCACTGCAAGCGCGTCAGGAAGCTGTTGGTGACTCCGTTGACGCCGTAGCGTTCGAGATTGACGTGTCCCGCGACCAGCCCGAGCTTCCACTGTGTCGTCGCCCACCAGTTGAGCCCGATTTCATAACGATCATAGCGCCCACCCTGGATCGGGCCATCGTTGAGATCGACAAACGAATAACGTGCAAACAGTTCGGGCGCTCCCCAGCGGCCCTTTGGGACAATGCGTGTCACGACGCCATTGGTGCGGTCATAGGGACGGCTTTCGCCCGTCAGCACCCAACTGCCGATGACATAAAAGCCGTGCATATTGCGCGTGCCCAAATTTGCGGTGTCGACCCGCGCGACGACATATTCGCTCAGCACCGCCCAGCCATGAACATTGCTATACTGCGCCTCTAAACCGACATGGTTGGCGCCGTTGACCGCGATTTCGCCGGTATCGACATAATAGTCGGCAACATTGCTGCCGGGTCGCGCGCGATACTCTGCCGCGCTGTCGGAGCCCGAATGCAGCAGCGACGCGCCGAGATGGAGAAAGGCATCGCCGTTGCCCGGCGCGCCCCAGACCAGCGCGGTGACGCGCGCCGCGACGCCGAAACTGCCGCCGGCAGACTCAGACTGGTCCTTATAGATGCCGTAGGAAACGGTCATGCGCTGTTCGGGGCCGATGACATGGATGACCGAAATACCCGGATTGCGCGGCGCCGAAAACGGCGACATTGTGCGCTCGTTTTGTGGTAGCTTGGCGGTATTGCCGACGACTTCGTAGGAGAAATTCTCCTTGATCTGGCCGAACTTGACGCGCGTCCGCCACTTGTCGACATCAAAGGTGAACGCAAAATCGGTGACGTCGAGCGCCTTGCCGCCGTTGGTGTTGAAGCCATTGTACTGGATGCCGACCTTGTAGTGGATCCAGCGCCGCGCGCCGAGTTCGCCTTCGATATCAAGGCCGGCACTGCGCAGTTCGAACTGGTCCTGTTGCACGCCAACCTGCGCGATGCTGGTGTCATCCTGATTGAACCCCGTCCAGTCACCGATGACTTCAAGCCCAAGCCGCACCGACACATAGCGGCTATCGAGCGACGGCTTGGTATCGATGAAGATGCCGTGGAAATCGGGAATTACATAGTCCGGAACAGCCGGTGCCTCCGGACCGGCTTCCGCGCCGGTGATCGCGACATCCTGGGCCGAGCACGGTTGTGCGAGCGTCGCCATACAGGCAATCACCGCCGCAAGCGGCAAATTGCATTTGGCATACGTTACGTGCAATCTGCCTGCTCCTGCGTCTGGCGGAATACTGTCGGCGCCGGCTGCATTGTCAACCTCAAAGCAGTCGACGCGGCAGCGAAATCAGCCGCTCAGCTTGTCCAACATGGCAAACCCGCAGCGCAGTGGCGCGGCGATGCCGTGTTTGTGCTTGAAACATGCCAGGTTCGTTCGCATATGGCAGCGACTTCGAGCCGCCACCGCAGGTCTTTTGTTGGCGACAATATTTAACCTTTGGGAGAACCCATGACCGATACCCCGCAGACGCTGACGCTCACTCTCGATAGCGGTGATGTTGTTATCAAATTGCGCCCCGACCTCGCCCCCGGCCATGTCGCGCGCATCACCGAACTCGCCGGCGAAGGTTTTTACGACGGTGTCGTCTTCCACCGCGTCATCCCCGGCTTCATGGCGCAGGGCGGCGACCCGACAGGCACCGGCGGCGGCGGATCGAAAAAGCCCGACCTCAAGGCCGAATTCTCGAAGGAACCGCACAAGCGCGGCGTCTGTTCGATGGCACGCACCAGCGCGCCCAATTCGGCCAACAGCCAGTTTTTCATCTGCTTCGATGACGCGCGCTTCCTCGATAACCAATACACCGTCTGGGGCGAAGTGACGTCAGGCATGGAGCATGTCGACGCGCTGCCCAAGGGCGAGCCACCGCGCGCGCCGGGGAAGATCGTGAAAGCGACCGTCGCTTAAGAACGGAGTCTCCGGCGGACACGCCGGGGGCGCCTGACAGGCATAAAAAAGGCCCCGCTGCTCAACCGAGCAGCGGGGCCTTTTCGTTTGGGCTCAGAGCTTGCCCGTCATTTCGGGCAGCACGGTGAACAAATCGCCGACCAGCCCGAAATCGGCAACCTGGAAGATCGGCGCTTCCTCGTCCTTGTTGATCGCGACGATGATCTTCGAATCCTTCATCCCCGCCAGATGCTGGATGGCACCTGAAATGCCGATCGCGACATAAAGCTCGGGCGCGACGATCTTGCCGGTCTGCCCGACCTGATAGTCGTTCGGCGCATAGCCGGCATCAACCGCAGCCCGGCTGGCGCCG
>Ga0209023_10007645_pt1 | contig 11022 bp, 7 predicted proteins | sample LakOneMetagenome_FD_187468 | JGI IMG/M metagenome (GOLD analysis project Ga0209023, IMG submission 187468) | Freshwater and sediment microbial communities from Lake Erie, Canada (SPAdes) (version 2) | ecosystem: Environmental > Aquatic > Freshwater > Lentic | place: Lake Erie, Canada | collected...
AGGAAGGCATAATCGCCCTTGTCGCCGCTGACAGAGAGCAGCGCCGGTGACAGACCGCCCTCGCCACGCCCCAGCCCTGCCTCGAACAGGACGTGACCTGCCGTGTCGGTCTTTTTGGTCGCCAGGATTTCATTGTTGCGGGCCACGAGGCGCACGTCAGCGCCCGCCGTCGGCGCAGTGGTCGCCAGCGAGTTGATGAAAACGTGGATGCCGTCATTGCCGGAGTAAGCGGTCAGGCCAAGATCGGAGACGATGAACCACTGGGTCGCGAGAGAGGAATCGTCGTCGTCGCCTGAGCCTGGTCCCTTGGTGGCAGCGGTCATCACATAGATACCCGGCTGCATATCGCCGACCGCCTGATCGATCGGAAATGCGGTGACCACATCGGCATTCAGAGTCGGCTGGGTTGCGACCTCGCCGCTCCAGACCTTGACGCCTTTCTCATCGCCGAGGACGGACAGTTCATAGGTCGAAAGGTTGCGCCGGAAGTCGCTGCCCAGCACCGAATTGATCAGGTTGCGATCGCCGACCCGGAAGATGTTCACCGACACCGATGGCGTGTTGACGCTGACCAGCGGAATGCCCTTCTGGCCGGTGCGCGGCAGCACATAGGCGCGGCCAGTGAACCGCACGAACGGCTTGCGGTCGCGGACATAGATGTTGAACTCTGCCGACTTCGGCAGCGTTTCCTTCACCGTCGAGGGCATGCCGGCGCGCAGGTTGATGGTGTAGCGCTCGCCATGCTTAAGTCCTTCGACACAAAGCTGCTTCTCTTCCGAGGTCAGCGCCGGGCTGTCGGTGCCCGCCAGCGCCACGAATGGATTGAAATCCGCCCGCTTGGGCAGTTCTTCGGAAAACTGGAAGCAGGCGCGCGGCGACGCCGAATCCGAATCCACGCTGTAATCGAGCAGCCGGAATCCCTTCTCGTCGCGCAGCTTCTCGTACTGGCCGCGCACCTCGGCGACTTCCTTCTGGTCGAGCGACAGGCGCAGCGCATCGAGCGCCGGACGCCAGAGCTTGCGCTCGGACAGAGCGTTGCCGAGCACCGCCAGTGCATCGGCTTCCTCCCCGGAATTGGCGGTCCGCTGATAGGCGATGTAGGCGGCAGTGGAGGCGCGCTCGTAGAAGAAAATCCGCTCCCGGTTATCGGTGGGGCGGATCTGGAAAATGGTCTTGGCCAGCCGGAGCCAGTTGCCGCTGTCCTCCGGCGCGACCGCCGCCGTCTGCCCCAGGAGTTGCAGGACGCCGCGCAGATCGCCCCGCTTGAAAGCGGCATCGGTATCCGACTTCAGCGTGGCCGCAGTCTTGTTGATGATCCCGGCCTCGGTCTTGATCTGGGCTTCGAGCCGGATAGCGGAATCCGCCAGATCATCCCGCTTAAACGCCTTGTCGGCAGCATGGGCTGAAGCCAGACCAAGCGCCAGCGTGGCGCAAACCGAGATGGCGCGAACCAGACCTATCATGATGAAACTCCCTAGTGTCCCGAACCCGAAGTTCGGCCGTGCTTGCAGCGTCCTCCGTACCGAACTTCGGGTTCGGGAGGACACTAGAAAATATGATTTGCGTGAGGCTATCATTCGCAAGCCCGCATGGGATGCTGCTGCAGGAAGATTGCGGGCTTGCGAATGGCCTCACGTCGGCAGCTATCAAAACGGCTGCCTTGAAACATAGACAATGCGCGAATCGTGACAGACTCATGGTCGTATCGATAGCGGCTCAAAATATTCCACGCGACAGCCACAACACTGCAAAAACGCGACTATGCACGGGACCATTGACCCGGCGAGATCAGGACTTTAGGTCGGGAAGCGCCATTGACACCAGACCTCTGACACCACCCCGCCGGTTTGTCGGAGTGGCCGCCTGGAAGGTTCACAACTTTCCGCCAAACCGGGGCGGTTTTTTCACCACCGGGATGGTAAGAGAGGCCCCAACGGTCCCGTAGCTCAACTGGATAGAGTAGCGGATTTCTACTCCGCGGGTTGCAGGTTCGAATCCTGCCGGGATCGCCAGTTCGTTTTCTACACATACTCAAAACGAAAAAGCCCGGCACGAGGCCGGGCTTTTCGCGACACGACTTGCGACCTGGATTACTTGGTCACCACGTCTGTATTGAAGTGGTAGTTGATGCCGCCGCGGAAGATATGCTCGGTCACGCGGCTCGAGACCTCCTGATTGATCCCGGCGTTGGTGAAATTGTCGGTGACGCGGCCCAGATCGACATAAAGATATTCTGTCTTGGTCGACCAACCCTTGCCGAATAGTCCCAAGAACTCGAATGGCGTCTCGATGCCAGCACCGGCGGTCCAACCCGTTTTCGTATGATCGAAGGACACGCTGAACGGAGGGCCTGCAAACTCAGTCACGTTGTTCTTGACGTTGCCGTAAGCCAGGCCGCCCGTGCCGTAAAACAACGTCTGACCGACGGAATAGCCCACGCGCCCTCGCACCGTGCCGAACCAGTTCATGCGCTGGTCGACATTGAGTTGCTGTGGACCCGCGGGCGGCAGGAAGCAGGCCAGCATGCAGCTCTTGTTGTCACGCTGCGTCGAACCCTGGAAATCCGCTTCGATGCCGAGCACCCATGCGGCAGCTTGCCAATTGTAGCCAGCCTGCAGACCGCCGACATATCCGTCGGGCATGAGGTTGTAGGTCTCGGACAATACCGGAGCGGCGGCGGTGTCGGCGAAACGTGTCTGGTTGCGCGCTGTCGCGCCGCCAGCGTTTGCGCCCACATAGAACCCGCTCCAGTTTGCAACCGGCGCAGCGGCATATGAACCGTTGGCGCCGAGGCGATAGTTCAGGCCGGCGCGGAAGATGTGCTCACGGATCTCGGAACTGACAACATAGTTGAACCCGCCAGCGTTAAAGTTGGCCGACTGGGTTCCAAGATCAACGTAGAGGTATTCAATCTTGGCGGTCCATGCGCCGCCGAGCGAGGCTTCCACACCTGAGCCGATCGTCCAGCCTGCTCGCGTTCCATTCATGCTGAACGTACCGGGGGCCAAGTCCAAGAACGCCGCGTCCGTTTGAACACCGCCGTAGGCCACACCGCCGGTGACGTAGCTGAGAACCGGACCGGTCGCGAGACCAATACGCGCGCGCGTCGTTCCGAACCAGTTCAGCTTCTGATCGAAACGGAAGTAAGCAGCTCTACAAAGTCGGCCGCAAAATCCGTCATCACCCATGGCGGAACCCTGAATGTCGGTTTCCAGACCAAACACCCAATTTCCAGCCTGCCAGTTGTAACCGGCCTGACCGCCGCCAATGGCGCCGATCGGTCCGAGATAAGCCGTGCTCGATTGCAGAGCGGTTATGTTGGTGATGTTGCTCAGATCGCGGCCCAATCCCAGGCCGACATTCACGCCGAGGTAAAATCCACTCCAGTCATAGGCGGGAGCAAGGACAGGTGCCTTGGTATAGGGACGCACCGGCAAATCGGCTGCCTGCGCAGCGACAGTGCCTAAAGCCGCAAGACCAGCCGCGAGAAAAAAAGACCTCGTCATTGAAAAGCCCCTTTGGAGAATCCACCGACGGTATCCCGAAGCTGCGGTGGCAACTATCACCTGTAAGTCACACATCGCCCAAAACAATCATTGGGCGTCACATCGTCACGACGAAAAAGCCCGGCGCGAGGCCGGGCTTAAGTCTGAAAACCGGAGTTCAGAAAAATCGCGTCTCAATACTTGGCGACAACCGGGCCGCCCCAGTTGAAGTGATAGTTCACACCAACCTTCACAGTGTGGAGGTCGTCCTTGTAGCTGAATGCAGCAGGCGTGGTCGAACCGGCGACAGTGGAGAAGTTCGTATCGCCAAAATTGTAGTACTGGTACTCAATCTTCGCCGACCAGGCCGGAGCGAACATGTATTCGAGACCGCCGCCGACGGTCCAGCCGGTGGTATCGCGACCGAGCACAAACGGGGTCGCCAGATTTGCGACAGTGAAGGTGACTCCACCATCGTCACGGAACGCGACACCGCCCTTGGCGTAAATCAGGCCCGGACCCCAAGTGTAGCCGAGGCGGCCAGTAACCGACGCCAGCCATTCGGTGCCACGGTCGGTGATGACCTGGCCGCCGCTGAAGGTGGTGGTGAAGGTGCGGTTGCTGTTGGCGAGGCCGCTGATCTGGCCCTCGATACCGACCACCCAGTTCGGAGCGAACTGATAGTCAGCGCCGATCTGGCCGCCGCCGAGGAACACGGCGTCACGGTCGCTGGCGGTGATCGGGAACGTCACCGGGCTCGGCTGAACCTGCGACACGCCCTCATCGCCGCCGAAGGCTGCGCCGATATGCACACCAGCATAGAAACCGGTCCAGTTGTAAACCGGAGCGGCGTAAACCGGAGCCTTGGTGTACGGACGGGCCGCAATATCAGCGGCCTGCGCAGCGGTCGCGCCAAGGGCTGCAACGGCAGCTGCAATCAGAAACTTTTTCATGAAATTCCCCCAGAACAAGAGCGATGAACTTGCCTCAACCTTAAGAGGATTCGACGGGTGATGATGTAGCCCGCAGGCAACACGGTTTCGCCGTGTTTGCTCTGCTTTTCCGGGACTTCTTGGCATACCAAAAACCTTGTTTGGGCACCATTTTGCCAAGGCTTTGGGAATGTTGCACGAATCCCGCCAGCAACGACTGTCCCGCGCTCGGCTTCGCATTTCAGGCAGTATCGCTGCCGTAACCGGCTTGGAGGCCTTCTAAGGCTCTGCGCCTTGGATCCCCGCCCGTCATCCCTGCCGTAATCGCTCACGCGGCCAAGTCTTCAACAAACCATCGCTGACAGGCTCTGCAAATCTGCTACAAGCCGCGCGACCACCTTCAACAGAGAGACATCGACCGTATGGGTTTCAAGGAACCAGGCTTCGCGGACCGTGCGGCCGCCGCGCGCAATGCCAGAAAGAACATTGTTGAGAAATTCAAGGCGCAGCCGGGCGCGGACGATCCTGCCGTCCTGAAGCGCGCCGCCGAACGCCAGGCCCAGGCCGCCGCCCGCGCGGAAGCACAGAAGCTGCGCGGGGCTGCAAAGGCCGAACAGCGTGCCCGTGAGGCTGAACTCGCAGCACAGGCTGCGGCGGAAGCCCTGCGCATCCAGGCCGAAAAGCAGGCCGCCGAAGCTGAGCTCAAGGCCCAGCAGAAAGCCGCCCGCGACGCGCGTTACGCCGCCCGCAAGGCCAAGAAGTAACCGCCTTCAAATGATATTCGGCAGATCCCCTCCTCTGATGGAGTGGATCTGCCGAAAACAACGAGGGACGAAGACTACTTCTTCATCCCCTCCTTTTTCATTCCGTCGTCCTTCTTCATCGCATCCTTCGACATCGAATCCTTGGACATGGCATCGCCTTTCTTCATGCCGTCCTTCGACATGGTGTCTTCCTTCTTCATGCCATCCTTGGACATCTTGTCCTGCGCAAAGGCGGCCGGGGCGAACGCCAGACCAAGCGACAGAACCGCTGCGGTGGCGCCGAGTGCGATGCGTGAATTGCGAACCATGAGAGTCATCCTCTGAAACAGGTTTCTAATGCGGCGGCTGCCGCTTTCAGACTGTTCGGGATGAACTTGCGTTCGTTACGCCTGACTGGTGGATTTTTCCACGCATGCAGGCGGCTGCGATGCAGCGCGGCTTTGACGATCACGAAAAAGAGATTTTACGCGCGCGCCTTGGCGTTCAACGCGGACGCGACACGGCTCACTGGCTTCTTGCCGAGCACCTGCGCAATGTCGTTGGTCGCGGCAAGTAGCTGCGCCATGTCCACGCCGGTCCGCACACCCATGCCTTCCAGCATGTAGACGACGTCTTCCGTCGCGACATTGCCCGTCGCGCCCGGCGCATAGGGGCAACCGCCAAGGCCGCCGGCGGCAGAATCGATCACGCGCGCGCCCTCTTCCAGACCCGCATAGAGATTGGCCAGCGCCTGACCGTAAGTGTCATGGAAGTGCATGCCGAGATTCCGCATCGGGACTTCGGACGAGACTGCGCGCAGCAGCGCACGCGCTTTCGCCGGCGTGCCGACGCCGATGGTGTCGCCGAGCGAGACCTCGTAACAGCCGAGATCCCAGAGCTTCTTTGTGACATCGACCACGGCGGATGGCTTCACCTCGCCGTCATAGGGGCAGCCGAGCACGCAGGAAACGTAACCGCGCACCTTGATGCCATCAGCCTTCGCGCGCTCCAGCACCGGCACAAAACGCTGGATCGATTCCGCGATCGTGCAGTTGATGTTCGCCTTTGAAAAACCTTCGGAGGCCGAGGCAAACACCGCGATGACTTTCGCGCCTGCGGCCTTGGCGCCCTCGTACCCTTTTTCGTTCGGCACGAGGACATGAAACTCATGACCGGGGTGATGATCGACCGCGCGCAGCACCTGATCCGAATTCGCCATCTGCGGGATGGCTTTCGGCGACACGAAGCTGCCGACCTCGATGATATCAAGCCCGGCCTTCACGAGATTCTCGACAAACGAAATCCGCGCCTCGGCGGTCACTGGAGTCTTTTCGTTCTGCAGCCCGTCGCGCGGGCCGACTTCGACAATGCGGACCTGATCGCTCATGGCTTATTCTTTCGGCTCGATCTCAGCGAGTTCGACGCCTTCCGCAACGATATCGCCGACCTTGCACTTGAGCGCCTTGACCTTGCCCGCAAACGGCGCACGCAGGGTCTGCTCCATCTTCATCACTTCCAGCGTGAGGATCGCAGCGCCCTTCTCGACCGTTGCGCCCTCCTCGACCAATAGCGCGACGACGGTGCCCGGCAACGGCGCGACCACGCGATCCGCGCCTGCCTGTTCCTCGTCCTCTGTGCCGAACGGATCGATCCAGTGAACCTCGAAACGTCCGTTGCGGGTGCGGACATAGACCTCGTGGCCGTCCAGCAAACCGGTCACGTGATGCTTCACGCCATCGAGCACGAGATCGATGCCGCCGCGCGGCGATGCCGAGCTTGCGAAAGCGAGTTTCCGCCCGTCGATCGCTAGCGTCGAAGGACCCTGCCCGTAGCGCAGCGACGCCTTGCGCTCGGTGCGGTCCGCCTGCCGAAACAGAAAGCGGCGATGACGCGCGCCGACCGCGGCCCAGCCTGCCGACGCGCGCCACGGCGATTTTGCGTCCGATCCGGCAGCAACAGCCTCGCTCTGCAGAATGGAAGCAACAGCTGCGGCGAGTTCGAGATCGGAGAGTTCACCTTCCGCAGGCGTGAGCTTTGCAAGCTCGCGCTCGATGAAACTGGTGTCGATGGTGTTGGCGCGCACGTCCGGATGTGTGATCAGCGCCGACAGGAACGGAATGTTGGTGACGATGCCGCGAACGTCGGTTTCCTGCAGGCCGCGATTGAGCCTTGCGATCGCCAGATCGCGCGTCGGCGCCCAGGCGATGACCTTGGCCAGCATGGCGTCATAGTTCGGCGACACGGTCTTGCCTTCGGCATAGCCCGCATCGATGCGCAGCCCGTCCACTTCCTCCGGCGTGCGCCATGTGCGGATTTTGCCGACCGACGGCATGAAGTTCTTGTTCGGGTTTTCGGCGTAGACGCGCGCCTCGATGGCATGACCGTTCAGCGTGACCTGATCCTGCGTCAACGGCAGCTTTTCACCGAACGCCACGCGCAACTGAAGCTCCACCAGATCGACGCCGGTGATGAGTTCGGTCACCGGATGCTCGACCTGAAGGCGCGTATTCATTTCGATGAAGAACGTGTCCTTTCCATCGGACACGAATTCGATGGTGCCAGCGCCGACATAGTTCACCGCGCCCGCGGCTTTGCGCGCCGCTTCACATACGGCATCGCGTTGGGCGGCATTGAGCGTCGGCGACGGCGCTTCCTCGATCACCTTCTGATGGCGGCGCTGCAGGGTGCATTCGCGCTCAAACAGCGAAATGAGGTTGCCGTGGCTGTCCCCGATGATCTGCACCTCAATGTGGCGCGGATTCTGGACGAACTTCTCGATCAGCATCCGGTCGTCGCCGAAGGCGGCGAGCGCCTCGCGCTTGGCACTGACGATGGCCGGAGCCAATTCCTCGGCGGTGCGCACGACGCGCATGCCGCGCCCGCCGCCGCCTGCGGATGCTTTCACAAGAACTGGATAGCCGGCCTTCTCGGCGGCTTTCGCCAGAGTAGCATCGTCCTGCGCGTCGCCGTGATAGCCGGGCACCAACGGAACGCCCGCCTTTTCCATCAGCGCCTTGGAGCCGGACTTCGATCCCATCGCTTCCATCATCTCAGCGGTCGGGCCGACAAAGACGATCCCTTCAGCCGCGCAGCGGCGCGCGAAGTCGGCGTTCTCGGACAGGAAGCCGTAACCGGGATGAACCGCTTCGGCGCCGGTCTTTTTCGCGGCCTCGATGATGCGGTCGATATTGAGATAGCTGTCGCGTGCCCGTGCCGGGCCGAGCAGCACGGCATCGTCCGCCATGGCGACATGCACGGCATCGGCGTCCGCTTCGGAATAGACCGCGACGGTGCGCAGGCCCATGGCCCGGGCGGTACGGATCACGCGGCATGCAATCTCGCCGCGATTGGCGATCAGCAATGTGTTGAAGCGGCGATAGAGCGCGGCGGGAGCTTTTGCGTTCATCAGGTCAACTCCACGATGCCTTGCGCTTTTCAAGAAATGCCGACAGACCCTCGCGCGCCTCGGGCTTCGCCCGCACGTCGGCAATCAATTGCGCCGTTTCGTTCATCAACGCCTCGTCGATGGTGCGGCCCACGATATCGCCCGCAATTCTCTTGGCGACAGCCCGTGCTCCGGGCGCGGCGGACTTCAATTGCTTCAGCAGCTTGCCGATGCGCTCATCCAGCGCATCCGGCTCGACCGCTTCATGCAGCAAGCCGATCCGCATGGCTTCCTTCGCGTCGAACACCTCGGCAGTCTGGAAATAGCGCCGCGCGGTGCGCTCGCCGATGGCGCGCAGCACGTAAGGGCTGATCATGCCCGGCACGATGCCAAGGCGAACTTCGGATAGACAGAACGTCGCGCTGGACGTGCCGATGGCAATGTCGCATGCCGCAACCACGCCGACGCCGCCGCCGTAGGTCGGCCCATGAACACGGCCGATGGTCGTCTGCGGCATACGGTCCAGCGCGGACAGCATCCGCACCAGCGGCATGGCGTCCGCAATGTTCTCTTCTCGCGTGAAAGTACCCGCTTCGCGCATCGCGCTGATGTCTGCGCCGGCGCAGAGGCTCTTGCCCTCACCCGCCAGGACCATCGTTGCGATGGAGCGGTCAGCGGCGATGCTTTCGAAAGCGCCGCGCAGTTCTTCGATGAGCGCACGGTTGAGGGCGTTGTTGAGTTCAGGGCGGTTCAGGGTGACGCGCGCCACGTCCTGGTCGCGTTCGATGCGGACAAGATCGGCCATCATTGCACTCCGCATCACATCCGGAACACGCCGAACTTCGGCGGCTCGATCGGCGCATTGGCGGCGGCTGACAGTCCGAGACCGAGCACGAGGCGCGTATCCGCCGGATCGATCACACCGTCATCCCATAGCCGCGCCGTGGCGTAATACGGATGGCCCTGCGTTTCGTATTGTTCGCGGATCGGGCTGCGGAAAGCATCCTCTTCCTTCGCCGACCATGTGCCGCCCTTGGCCTCGATATTGTCGCGGCGAAGCGTGCTCAGCACCGTGGCAGCTTGTTCGCCGCCCATCACCGAGATGCGCGCATTCGGCCACATCCACAGGAAGCGCGGGCTGTAGGCACGGCCGCACATGCCGTAGTTGCCTGCACCATAGGAGCCACCGATCACCACGGTGAATTTCGGCACCGAGGCGGTCGCAACGGCGGTCACCAGCTTCGCTCCGTCGCGCGCGATGCCGCCCGCCTCGTATTTCTTGCCGACCATGAAGCCGGTGATGTTCTGCAGGAACAACAGCGGGATGCCGCGCTGGCAGCACAATTCGATGAAGTGCGCGCCCTTGAGCGAGCTTTCACTGAACAGGATGCCGTTGTTGGCGATGATGCCGACCGGATAGCCCCAGATATGGGCGAAGCCGCAGACCAGTGTGGTGCCGTAGAGCTTCTTGAATTCCTCGAACTCCGAACCGTCGACAATCCGCGCGATGATCTCACGCACATCGAACGGCTTGCGGGCATCGGCGGGCACGACGCCGTAAATGTCCTCGCGATCAAACAGCGGATCGCGCGGATCGCGCAATCCTGTCGCGGACGATGTTGCCGGATTGAGGTTGCCGACAATGCGGCGCGCAATGCCGATGGCGTGGCTATCGTTCTGCGCATAATGATCGGTCACGCCGGACTGCCTCGAATGCACATCCGCGCCGCCGAGTTCTTCGGCGGTGACGACTTCGCCGGTCGCCGCCTTCACCAGCGGCGGACCACCGAGGAAAATCGTGCCCTGATTGCGCACAATGATGCTCTCGTCCGACATGGCGGGCACATAGGCGCCGCCGGCGGTGCACGATCCCATCACAATGGCAATCTGCGGAATCTGCTGCGCCGACATCTGCGCCTGATTGTAGAAGATGCGGCCGAAGTGCTTCTCGTCCGGGAAAATCTCGTCCTGTTGCGGCAAGAATGCGCCGCCGGAATCGACCATGTAGATGCACGGCAAATTGTTCTGGCGCGCAATATCCTGCGCGCGCAGATGCTTCTTCACCGTCATGGGATAGTAAGTGCCGCCGCTGATGGTGGCGTCGTTGGCGACGATCACGCATTCACGGCCAGACACGCGACCGATGCCGGTGACGATGCTGGCCGAATGCACATTGCCGCCGTAGAGGCCGTAGGCGGCCATCGGCGAGAATTCGAGGAAAGCGGTGCCGGGGTCGATCAGCAGGTCGACACGGTCGCGGGCGAACATCTTGCCGCGCGAGGTGTGCTTGGCGCGCAAGGCCTCGCCGCCGCCGCCGGCCACCTGCGAGAGCTTCTCGCGCAGGTCCGTCACCAGGGCGCGCATCGCCTCGGCATTGCGGGTGAAGTCGGCCGATTTGGAATCGAGTCCGGAACGAAGTGCCATTGTTTCCCGCCGCGTAACGTTTTGATCTTGCTTCATTCCGTCCTTTCCGGACG
>Ga0209023_10007646_pt1 | contig 11021 bp, 8 predicted proteins | sample LakOneMetagenome_FD_187468 | JGI IMG/M metagenome (GOLD analysis project Ga0209023, IMG submission 187468) | Freshwater and sediment microbial communities from Lake Erie, Canada (SPAdes) (version 2) | ecosystem: Environmental > Aquatic > Freshwater > Lentic | place: Lake Erie, Canada | collected...
TCGGCCGGCCCGATCACCTTCGGCTGAAAACGCGCCAAACCCGGACGCAATCGATTGAACAATTCGCTAGTGTGCGAAGAAAGCGGCGCGATGGGCCGCACAGGCCCGACCGTACGCTGGGCCGCCGCGTCACCCACCGCAGCGGTCGCCGCCGCGACTACAGCCGCGCCCATGATGATCTCACGTCTTGAAGATCCATCCGCGCTGTCATTCGGCGTTTCTGGAAGTGGTTGTGTATCGGAAGGGTTGGTCATGATGGACTCCTGCTTGCCGAGCGCCCCCCGCGACTAAATGCACACCGCTCGCGCTTGGCAAGGCATTTCCGGCTACCGCACAATTTGCGCGCGCAAGACAGTTCGATGACGGCCCGCGGGCGGCGCTCGCTAAGTCACGCGCCGCACAGGAATTTGTGCCGGCGCAATAAAAAGGGCCGCTCGATCGAGCGGCCCTTGAGTGCGCTTTGTAGCGATGCTTACGCGCGAAGCTTAGTCAGCACGTCCTGCGCCACGGCGCGCGGCACTTCTTCGTAATGGTCGAATTCCATCACGTACGAAGCGCGGCCTTGGCTGAACGAGCGCAGAGTGTTCACGTAGCCGAACATGTTCGCCAGCGGGACCATCGCGTTGATGATCGTCGCGTTGCCGCGCATGTCTTGGCCTTGGATCATGCCACGGCGCGAGTTCAGATCGCCGATCACCGAGCCGACGTATTCTTCCGGGCTGGTGACTTCGACCTTCATGATCGGCTCGAGCAGACGCGGATCGCCCTTTTCCTTGAGCTCGCGATACGCCGCTTGCGACGCGATTTGGAAGGTCAGAACGTTGGAGTCGACGTCGTGGTAGGCGCCGTCGATCAAGGTCGCTGTGAAGTCGATGAGCGGGAAGCCGGCGAGCAAGCCGTTTTCCTTGCTCATGTTCAGGCCCTTTTCGACGCCGGGCACGTATTCTTTCGGCACCGCGCCGCCGACGATGGCGTTCTTGAACACGAAGCCCGTGCCCGGTTCGCCTGGCGCAAATTCGATCTTCACGCGCGCAAACTGACCCGATCCGCCGGTTTGCTTCTTGTGTGTGTAGTCGATGGTCGCGCCACGGCCGAGCTTCTCGCGATACGCCACCTGCGGAGCGCCGACGGTTGCGTCGACTTTGTAAGTGCGGCGCAGAATGTCGATTTTGATGTCCAAGTGGAGTTCGCCCATCCCCTTCAGGATGGTCTGGCCCGACTCCTGGTCGGTTGAAACGCGGAACGACGGATCTTCCGCCGCAAGCTTCGAGAGCGCGACGCCCAGCTTTTCCTGGTCGGCCTTCGACTTCGGCTCAACCGCCACTTCGATAACCGGCTCCGGGAAAATCATGCGCTCGAGGATCACCGGCTTGTTCGGATCGCAGAGCGTGTCGCCCGTGCGCACTTCCTTCAAGCCAGCGAGCGCGACGATGTCGCCAGCGTAGGCTTCCTTGATGTCTTCGCGGTTGTTCGCGTGCATGAGCAGCATGCGGCCCGCACGCTCCTTCTTGTCACGCGTCGAGTTCAGTAGGCCATCGCCCGCGTTCAGCACGCCCGAGTAGATACGGCAGAACGTGATGGTGCCGACAAACGGGTCGTCCATGATCTTGAACGCCAGCAGCGAAAGCGGCTGGTTGTCGTCGGATTCACGAACCAATTCCTTTTCCGGATCGTCCATGTCCACGCCCTTGATGGCAGGACGGTCGATCGGGCTCGGCAGATAGTCGACGACGGCGTCGAGCAGCGGCTGCACGCCCTTGTTCTTGAACGCTGAGCCCAAGAGCATCGGATACCAGGCAGCCTTCAGCACCGCGAGGCGGATGAGCCGCTTCAGCGTGTCCTTATCCGGCTCCGTGCCATCGAGGTACGCAGCCATGACGTCGTCGTCCATTTCGACGGCGGCTTCGATCAGCGTGTTGCGATATTCCGCGGCCTTATCTTTCAGGTCATCCGGAATATCGACGTAGTCGAATTTCGCACCGAGGCTCTCATCCTTCCAGATGATCGCGCGCATTTCGACGAGATCGACCAGGCCCTTGAAGCCCGACTCGATACCGATCGGCAGTTGCAGCGGGATCGGGCGCGCGCCGAGGCGCTTCTTGATGTCCTCGACGCACATGTAAAAGTCGGCGCCGGTCTTATCCATCTTGTTGGCGAAGATGATCCGCGGAACCTTGTACTTGTCGCCTTGGCGCCAAACGGTTTCGGTCTGCGGCTCGACGCCTTGGTTACCGTCGAGCACGACGACAGCGCCGTCGAGCACGCGCAGCGAACGCTCAACTTCGATGGTGAAGTCGACGTGGCCGGGAGTGTCGATGATGTTCAGACGGTGCATATGGCCGTCCTTCGGGTTCGGCCAGAAGGTCGTCGTCGCGGCCGACGTGATGGTGATGCCGCGCTCTTGCTCTTGCTCCATCCAGTCCATGGTGGCTGCGCCATCGTGGACTTCGCCGATTTTGTGCGACTTGCCGCTATAAAACAGAATCCGCTCAGTCGTCGTCGTCTTCCCGGCATCGATGTGAGCCATGATGCCGAAGTTGCGATAGTCTTCGATTTTGTACTGACGAGGCATGACAATTCTGTCCGTGTGTTTGATCGCCCGGCGTCTTGCGAGGCCGGGTTTATGTCCCGGCGTCAAGAGCGCCGGCGATCCGTTTGGATTACCAGCGGTAGTGTGAGAACGCGCGGTTGGCTTCGGCCATCCGGTGCGTGTCTTCGCGCTTCTTCACCGCGTTGCCGCGGTTGTTGGCAGCGTCGAGAAGCTCGCCCGCGAGGCGCTCTTCCATCGTATTTTCGTTGCGGGCGCGCGCGGCCCCAACCAGCCAACGGATCGCCAGCGCTTGACGGCGCTCGGGACGAACTTCGACCGGAACCTGATAGGTCGCGCCGCCGACGCGACGCGAGCGCACTTCAATCGCCGGAGCGACGTTGGCGAGCGCGTCGTGGAACGCTTCCATCGACGGACGCTTGGCCTTCTTCTCAACCGTCTCCAGCGCGCCGTAAACGATCTGCTCAGCGGCGGACTTCTTACCTTCGTACATCACGTAGTTCATGAACTTCGTGAGGACGAGATCTCCATAAACGGGATCGGGAAGAACTTGACGCGGCTCGGCGCGGTGACGGCGGGACATCTTTTCTCTCTTCTCTTACTTCGGTCGTTTCGCGCCATAGAGCGAGCGGCGCTTCTTACGGTCTTTGACGCCTTGCGTATCGAGCACACCGCGGAGGATGTGGTAACGAACGCCCGGCAAATCCTTCACGCGGCCGCCGCGGATGAGCACAACCGAGTGCTCCTGCAGATTGTGGCCTTCGCCCGGGATGTAGCAGACGGCTTCAATGCCGGTGGTCAGACGCACCTTGGCGACCTTGCGAAGCGCCGAGTTCGGCTTCTTCGGCGTCGTCGTATAAACGCGGGTGCAAACGCCGCGGCGTTGCGGGCTGGCCTTGAGCGCCGGCGACTTGTTGCGCTTGGCGTTCGGGTGCCGCGGCTTGCGGATCAGCTGGTTGATCGTCGGCATTGCTTCTCGTTCTTCTCGTGCGTCCAAAACCAATTAGCGCGCCCACGCGACCCCGGGGGAGCCACTGGAAAGCGCGCCGAATTCAGTGCCAATCGGCGGGGCCGCGCAAAGCTGGCGGCAGCCGTTCCGAATGAGGGGGGACAAATACGGGCGCGACCTCGCCCCGTCAAGCGCGGGACCGCCCTATCCGGTCGGGTTTCGGGGGTCCAACGGCAGCCCTTGCGCCTGGCGGCGCTTTAGGAGCCGCAGCCAGCCGTGTAGCGCCTCGCAATCCAGGCCATGCATCATCAGCCGATAGCCGGCTTGGAGGGTCGAAAGCGGCACCAAAGGATGGCCGTTTTTGACGAAAGACAGGTGGTAATCCGTCCCCAGGATCTTGCCGATGTAGATCGCGACCGGCTCGTCCAGCTGCAGTGAATTGGAAGCCCGGATGAAATCCGACCGGGGCAGCAACAGCGCATAGAGCGGCGTGTAGACCTCAACCGCCGTCTGCACGTCGGCGAAATTGAGCCAGCCCTTCTTGGTCGGCTCGATATCGAACGGCCCGTCGGTGATCATCGAGAAATCCGGGCGATCCACCGGCAGCAGGTCGCGCCCCTGTTTCCGCAAGCTGGCGTTCAGCTGAATGATGAAATTGAACACGTTGAGGTCGTGCTGAAGGAAAACGTTGTTCTGGAGATCCTTCAGCGTCCGCGGACGCAGCGGCACGGTCTCGACGCTGACATCGCCGGCATTCGCTTTGATGAACGCCAGCAACTCGGTGCCGACATGGAAGTGGCGCACGATGAGCAGATTGGCGTCGGGCGAGCCGAACGTCCGCAAGCCCCAATAGATCGTCCGATGCAGCAAACCGTTCAGGTTCGGGTGATGCGGCGACAATCCCCGCAGGATTTTCACCAGCAGAAAAAACAAGAACACGAACGGCCGGATGATGTTGAACATCCAGCGCCGCGACCACGACGCCGAGCCACGCAGCAGCGACGCCTTAGCATCGGCATCGATCGGCAAGCTTTGATCGAGCGACAGCGCTAGCCAGGGATTGGGATCCTTGGCGTCGTAATCCTCCATCCGGAAGTCTGCCAAACTCACGGGATAATTTCCTCGATCTGTAGCGCATAGAGACGCGCCGTGACTTGCGCGGTCCGCACGATGCGCTTTGACACCGCTTCGTTCGGCAACACCATCGCCAGCATCGCTTTGAATTCCTCGATGTGCTCCGCGTCGTTCTCGCCGTGGTACAACAAGAAGCGCACGGCTTCGTCGGGAAGCGCCAACGTCTCCTTCACACGCCGGCCCCATTCCTGCGCCTTGATCGAGCCCAGCCCTTCGATGATCCACATTGCGCCAAGCAAGCCGAAGGGATCGGGCTTACTCGCCTCGTGAAACATCCACGCCGATAGCGCTTCCGAGCCAACGTTCTTCTCGCCGTTTTGGATCGCTTCGATCTTGCCGCCGGCCGCGACGTAGTCCGCTTCGAGCAAACGGAAATCGCGATGCTCCGTCACAGCGTGCCGCATCAGCAGAGAGCGTAGGTCCAAATGCCCTTCGCCAATGTTCGACGCCGCACGCGACATCCAGAGCGCGCCATCCTTCACCTGTTGGCGCAACTGAATGAGGAACGCGTGGTAGTCCGCAAGTTCAAAGCGCCCGCGCGTGAGCTTGCGGATCAGCGGCGTTTGCTCAAGCCGGCCTTCGAACTCGGTGAAGGCGATGGTGAGCCGGCGCAGCGTTTCAGTCACGTCGCTCATTGCGCCTCCAGCACCATAAAGCCCACGAGCGCGCGCCCGCTTTCAGGGACCACGCACAAGATCTTCTGCCCGCGCTCGACCTTGCCGCTCTTCATCAATCCATCCAACATGAGCCAGATCGACGCCGAGCCGACATTGCCCTTCTCACGCAGAACCGAAAACCACTTCTCCTCCGGCACCATGCCCGCCGTATCCTGCAGCAACGACACGATCTCAGCGCGCAGCGATTTCGCCGAATAGTGCACCAGGCAATGATCGATCTCGGCAGGTTTGATCCGCCCCTCCTCGACCTTCTGCAGATAAACCCCAATCCACGCGCGGATCACCCGCTTCAAAAGTTCGAAGTCCTGCAACAGCGCGATCGAACCCACCCCATGCGCCGCCACCGGCCCAACAATGCCCCAACTCGTTTTCAAATCAGCGCGCGTATCAATCTCGGCGCCCGCCCACATGCACGGGTCATAGCGATCGGCGAGCGAGACGACGTCGATCAGCTCGATCTTCAGCGAACCCGGACGCGGCGTGTCCTCTACCACGATCGCGCCCGCACCATCGGACAACGTAAAGCGCAAGAAATCCGCTTCAGCGCGCAAACGCCCTTTCGCGTCAACAAGCGTCGAGCCTTCATAAAAACTCGGCCTGAACCAGCGCGATGAAAACTCGCCCGCGCACGCCGCCGCAACACGATGCTCACCCGCGCGCACGCTGAGCCACGCCGCCTTCGCCGCCATCAGCGATGAACCGCACACAGATTGAAAGCTCGCGACCTCCATCGGTCCGCCGCCCAACTCCGCGTGCACAGAGGTCGCGTGACCAGGCACAATGAGGTCACCCTGCGTCGTCGCAGCACCAAGGAAGCCGAGATCGTTCGCGCTCAGCCCCGCAGCATCGAGCGCGCCGCGCACGGCAAGCGCACACATCTCCGCATTGGAATGCGAAACACTTCCATCCGGCGCCATCGCGTAGTGGCGGCTTTCAACGCCGTTCCAGCGCAACGCCTTCTTGCCGAACAAGCTGTCGCGCCCGGCGATCCGCCCGAGATGATCCTCCATCTGATCGTTGCTGACTGGCGAGCCTGGAAGAAAAGAGGCGACGCCGGTGATGTACCCGTCCCTGAGTCCACTCATGGGCCAGGAGCTTACAGCGGCCGGCGGCGCTCACGAGCCCATTACGCGGCAGTAATGTGGCGGCGCGATCACGAGTTTCGCCGCTCCGGCGAAGGATCACAGAGCGCCTCGTGCGCACAAAAGAAAAGGCGACGGCCCTTGGGGTGGCCGTCGCCTAGGCGCTTTGGAGGGTATTTTCGTCGTTATTATTCTTAGAAGGTCGCGCGCGCTCCGATCGTGAAGTAACGCCCAAGGATGCCCGACGTGCCCCACGCCGGATTGTAGCTTGGGCTCGCCGCGCCATAGGTGGTCGGATCGAACGCCGGATCTTCGCCGAGCAAGTTGGCAACGTTCACATAGAACTGCACGTGATCCGTGACGTCGTAGCTGGCGTGCGCATCGACATAGAAGGAGTCATCCACGCGGCACACGATCGGTGTCGCGCCGTCGAGATACGTGGCCGGCGTGCCGCCATTGACGCCGCTCAAGCACGAATGATCCGTGTGCACGCCGCCGTTCGGATTGTCTTCGGCGACTGACAGGTAACCTTCCGTCCAATACGCGGTGAGTGTCAGCGAAGCTGGGCCCCACTCGAACGTGTTCTGCCAGTTGAAGCGCCACTTCGGTGTGCCCGACGCTGCCGTGATGGCGAACGGACCAATCGTGCCGGCGAACTCCTGCGTGCCCGAGCCAGGGAATTCCTGGTTCAACGCTTGCAGCCACGTCGCGTCCGCAGTCGTGGTCCAAACAACTGGACCCAAATCGTACGTCCCGCTGACTTGGAAATCCCAGCCGTGCGTTTCGCGTTGGCCGATATTGTCCAACCCGAACTGCACAAACGCGGCGCGCGGTTGCGCGAGAGGATGTGCTGCGTTTGGCGCATCCGGGATGATGGTGATGCCAGGCACCGCCGGACCGCCGCTGTAGTAGTTCGCTAGCGCTTCGGTGAAGTCAGCCGCGCCAATCACGTTGTCTTGCGTGATTTTGTAGTAGTCGGCTGAGAACGTCCAATGATCGAACGGCCGCAACACGACGCCGATATTGAAGTTGTCCGACGTCTCCGGCTGCAGATCAGGCGATGCAAGCGCAGTTTGTCCGAGGCCATAGCCTTGGCAGTAAGAAACGTCGCCGCCCTGCACGGCCGTGCACCAATCGTCGGGCGCATTGACCGTGACGAAGCCCGTGCTCGGATCAGCAAACGATTCCGCGAAACTCGGGATGCGGAAACCTTGCGAATAGGTGGCGCGGAACGCCAACCAATCGAACGGTTCGAAGCGCGCACCGATTTTCGGCGAGAAGTTGCTTTGGCCGGTCGAGTACGTGTCGTAGCGGCCCGATAGGTTCACATCGAGCGTGGACAAGAACGGCATGTCCAATTCGAATGCAACGGACTCCACGTGCCGTTCGCCTGATGCGCCGAACGGGTTGATCGTGAAGTAGCGGTTCGCGGCGCCAAGGCGATCGGAGTTGGCGCTCGGGTTTTCTAACGACTCATACCGCGCCGCGACCGACAAGCCGAGTTGCGCCGCGCCGCCAGACAGTTCGAAAACATCCGTCGAGACCGAACCCTGCAATTCCACGAGCCGCGAGTTGGAGCGTTGCACGCTCTCCGGCGCGATGAAGTCGCGGATCGCTTGCGTGTTCAGATCCGGATTGATGAAGTTGTAAGTGCCCTGACGGATCGCCGCTTCCAAGTTGGGGAAGTAAAGCGCGCCGTTTGCAGTCCGCGTTAGATCGGTCTGCATCGCGGTGAAGCCGAGATCGAAGTTGAAGGCGTGACCCGCGGCGTTGAAGTCGCCGGTCAGTCCGCCCGCGCCGCGATAGGTTTGCGCGAAGTTACGGTTGCTCGCTTCGATGTCGCCGAAATTGTACCAGATCCCCGCTTCACGGCCCGCCGACGCGTACGGGTTTTGCGGGTTCAACACCGCGCCCGGATCGCCCGCCGTACAGACGTGGGTGTAACTGCCCGATGGGCAAACATAGACGGGCAAGTTCGCCAGGTTGGCGCCGGCGTCCGTGCGGAAGATGACGCCGGTGGTGGACGGCGTCATGCGCTGGCGGATGTTTGACGGCACGCCGGTGTTGAACGTCTCGTTCTGATAGTAATTGCCCATCAGGTACGCGTCCCAGCCATCGCCGACGCGGAAGCTGACACGCGAACTCAAGCTGAAGCGCGTGTCCTCAGGCATAATGACGCCGTACTCGGCAATCGGATCGAGCGTGCAGACATTGGTATTCGCGCTGAAACCGTCGGCACCAGCCGATGCCGGAATGATGCCGGCGCGATCGTGCGGATTGCAGCTGGTATCGAGCAACGTGTAGTCAGCGTCGAAGCCGTTGTTCGCCGCATTGCGACGACGGATCATCGCCGTGGTCGAGCCGTAGTTTCTGTTGGTGGCGCCGGCGAACGTACCGTCGAACTGCGTTCCCCAAATAACACCGTTGAAGGCGCAGGTCTGATTGCCAACTGTACCGGGCGAGCCTGGATCGACGCTGATGCCGCAAATACGGCTGATATCCGCAGTCGTTGCCGGGAAGAAATCGGCATCGCGTGCGTAGTACAAGTCGTTGTGCTGATACTCCGCCGAAATGTAGATGTTGTAGCCGTCCTCGGCGAGATTGCCGTGACCCCACAGCGCGGAGAAGTGTTGCTGCCCCGCCCCATCGCCATCCTGACGCCAACCGGAATCGGCATTGAGTTGGAAGCCGCTGAATTCGCGGCGCGTGATGATGTTGATGACGCCGGCGATGGCATCGGCGCCGTAAGTCGACGAGGCGCCGTCTTTCAACACTTCGACGCGATCCACGATGGTCTGGGGGATCGTGTTTAAGTCGACGAAGTTGCGCGTCGCATCGTCGGCGAGCGGATAATATGAAGGCCGCAGGCCATCAACGAGCACCAACGTGTTGCTGGTCAACAAACCGCGTAGCGAAACGGCGGATGCGCCTGAGGCGAATGCGCCGTTCGCGGTGAAGCTGTTGGGCAGCGAACCACCGGCGTTGCCAGATAGCGTTTCCAGCGTGTCGGCGATCGTGGTTTCACCGCGCGCCGCCATGTCATCGGCGCCTAGAACAGTGAGCGGATTTGTTGAAGACGCGTTGCCGCGAAGAATCGTGCCGGTGACAACAACCACATCGTTGTCTTCATCATCGGCGGGTGCCGCCGTTGCAGTCGGCGCCGCTGCGGCTGGTTGGGGCTGTTGTTGCGCGGCGGCCTGTCCAGGCGTTAACGCGGCGGCGACGCCGGCGAACAACGTGGAAGCCAAAAGTGTAGCTTTGTTCGAATTCACGACGAGATCCCTCCAGGCGCGTGACCACCTCCAGGCCAAGCGCTCTCCCTCGCTGAACGACCCATTCGTTCAACGTCAGACTCTCGACCCCGAAATCCCCGAATTCGATTGCAGCGCGCTAAGTCGCCGCGATCTAGACAAAGAGTAGACACGCGTTGTCCGCGCGCTGAACGCGATTGAGACGAACAACGATCACAACGATGTTAGGCGATGCGCGTGTTTCAACTCGTCGTACGAAGACGAACATTCGTCGTTGATGAATGCGACGAGCGACAATGCTCTCGCAAACAAAAAAAGCGGCGCGCATGATTTGTGTGCGACGAACTGCGTGCGTGATCCCCATTCATCGCGCAGCGATCAAAACGTGGACGGCATTGGTCGCGCTCGAACGACGCTTCGTCGTGTTGGCAGGAACGCGAGCCGCGACGCGCTTGAACAATGAGTGTCGGGAGAAAGATGACAACTAGCAAAGCTTGCTCACGCCGGCGTGAATGCATGCACACCGGCGCGCCCTTCCGGGGGTGAGCTGCGAAACAAAAATGGCGGCGTCGACGGCCGCCATTTCAGAGTGAGATGCGTACGTTCGCGCTATCGTTGGGCAACGTGGCGATACGGATTTTCGATTTCGTCGATGGAGCTCAGCGAGCAAGACACGCCGTCGACGCGAATGCGCGCGCCCGTGTCGATGGATCCGCCGCCACCGCGATCGATCAATGCGATGCGCGTCGCCGAGCGCAACTCGCTTGCACAGACTCGGTCGGTCGTGGCGCGATACCAGCGATTGTAGATGGTGCGGATCAGCACTGTGTTGCCGTCCACCACATCCCAAGACTCGATCTGGCGGCTAAACGGAATGAACGTGTGTTCGTGAAGCACGACGTAGTGCGGTTGCGGTCGCTTAGACTGCGCGTCCGCGCTACTGCCGGATGCCGCAACGGCTATGCCGGCGCACACGGCCAAAACTAACGTCCGGACATTGAAGCTGCGCATGACTACACCTTTCGTTTCAATCCAACGATCGGGATGTCCCAGCGTTCCTAAATGTACGCCGCATCGCCGCCTTGAGCCAATGAACAGGCCGTGAGCGGTTCCTGCCAAACGGCGGCGACGCCATGAACGGCAAACGAGCGAGCGGCTGAGTAGCCTCCTTTGGAATGCGGCGACCGCAGCAAAGAGAAAATCCAACCGGCGCGTAGCGCGGCGCTGAGATCTCCGTCGAGCGCTTAGGGCTAGGTGGACGCCCCTTCTCTTCCGCTCACTGGAAACGTCGTTCTCTTCCGCTCACTGGAACGTCGTTCGCTCGTGAGCTGGCCCCCTTCTCCGCAACGCTCAGCGCAAAAGAAAAGCGGCGGGCCGAAG
>Ga0209023_10007647_pt1 | contig 11021 bp, 9 predicted proteins | sample LakOneMetagenome_FD_187468 | JGI IMG/M metagenome (GOLD analysis project Ga0209023, IMG submission 187468) | Freshwater and sediment microbial communities from Lake Erie, Canada (SPAdes) (version 2) | ecosystem: Environmental > Aquatic > Freshwater > Lentic | place: Lake Erie, Canada | collected...
TCTCAGGGTGGCCGGATACAGGCGGGTACCGCTGCCGCCGGCCAGGATGATGCCCTTGCGTTGTTTGATTGGCTTCATAGTTGTCCTTGCGCCGCCAGCTCGGCAATCAGTCGGTTGACGTGGTGACGCCAGTCCGGCATCTGGAGGCCGAACGTCGTTTGGAACAGTTGCGTGTCCAGGCGCGAATTGCGCGGCCGCGCAGCCGGGGTCGGATAGGCCTCGGTGGCGATCGGCTGCACCTGCTGCGGGCCGGCCTTCAGGACGGCGCCATGCGCCATTGCCTGTTCAATCACATATTGCGCGTAGCCGTGCCAGGTGGTGGCGCCGGCGGCAACCAGGTGATAGGTGCCCGACAGCGCGGAACCGGCGGCGCCGGCGCCCATGATCCGGTGCAGCGCCAGCGCGGTGGCGTCGGCGATCAGCTCGGCCGAGGTCGGCGCGCCATGCTGGTCGGCGATCACGTTCAGTGCATCGCGTTCCTTCGCCAGGCGCAGCATGGTCCTGGCGAAGTTGCCGCCGCGCGCCGCGAACACCCAGCTGGTGCGCAGGATCAGGTGGCGCGCGCCGCTGGCGCGGATGCGCTCCTCGCCTTCGCACTTGCTGCGGCCATACACCGACAGCGGTGCGGTGGCGTCGGTTTCCACATACGGCGCGGGCTTGCCGCCGTCGAACACATAGTCGGTCGAGTAGTGCACCAGCCAGGCGCCGCTGGCGGCGGCTTCCTCGGCCAGCACGCCGGGGGCCAGCGCGTTCACGCGCTGCGCCGTGTCGGCGTCGCTCTCGGCCTTGTCGACGGCGGTATAGGCGGCGGTATTCACGATCACGTCCGGCGCGAATTCGTCTACCTGAGCGCGTACCTGCGCGCGCAGCGACTCGGGCTGATCGAAATCGGCCTCGGCGCGGCCCAGCATGCGCAGTTCGCCCAGCGGCGCCAGCGCGCGCTGCAGTTCCCAGCCAACCTGGCCGTCCTTGCCCAATAACAGGATCTTCATGCGCCGTACTGCCTTTCCGTCCATTCGCGGTAAGCGCCGCTGGTGATGTTGCTTACCCAGTCCTGGTGGTCGAGGTACCACTGCACGGTCTTGCGGATGCCGCTGTCGAAGGTCTCGAGCGGGCGCCAGCCGAGTTCGCGTTCGAGCTTGCGCGCGTCGATGGCGTAGCGGCGGTCGTGGCCCGGACGGTCTTTCACGAAAGTCATCTGGCTGGCGTAAGGCTGGCCGTCGGCGCGCGGCGCCAGCTCGTCGAGGATGGCGCACAGGGTACGCACCACGTCGATGTTGGCCTTTTCGTTCCAGCCGCCCACGTTGTAGGTTTCGCCCAGGCGGCCGGCTTCGAGCACGCGGCGGATCGCGCTGCAATGGTCGGTCACGTACAGCCAGTCGCGGATCTGCTGGCCGTCGCCATAGATCGGCAGCGGCTTGCCGGCCAGCGCGTTGTGGATCACCAGCGGAATCAGCTTTTCCGGGAAGTGGTAAGGACCGTAGTTGTTCGAGCAGTTCGTGGTCAGTACCGGCAGGCCATAGGTGTGGTGGTAGGCGCGCACCAGGTGGTCCGAGGCGGCCTTGCTGGCCGAGTACGGGCTGTTCGGCTCGTAGCGGTGGGTTTCGCTGAAGGCCGGGGCGCCGGCTTCCAGCGAGCCGTAGACTTCGTCGGTCGAGACGTGCAGGAAGCGGAAGGCGGCGCGGTCGGCGTCCGGCAATGCGCTCCAGTAGGCGCGCACCGCTTCGAGCAGGTTGAAGGTACCGACGATATTCGTCTGGATAAAGGCGCCCGGACCCTCGATCGAACGGTCGACGTGGCTCTCGGCCGCGAAGTTCAGCACCGCGCGCACCTTGTGCTCGGCCAGCAGGCGCGCCACCAGGGCGCCGTCGCCGATGTCGCCGTGCACGAACACGTGGCGCGGGTTGCCGTCCAGGCTGGCGAGGTTCTGCAGGTTGCCTGCATACGTCAGCTTGTCGAGGTTGACGACGGTTTCGCCGCCCTGGGCGAGCCAGTCGAGGACAAAGTTCGCCCCGATGAAACCGGCGCCGCCGGTTACAAGAATAGTCATGCTGTTGCTTCCCTAGTTTTGCTTCGGTTCTTGTGTCGCCGCCGGCGTCGGGCGCCGGCGTGCGTGTCTTACAGGCCCAGTACGACCTTCGCCGCCACGGCGATCTGGTAAATAATCTGCGTCATGTCCTTGAAGATCTGGCGCGACTTGACGTCGACCTTCGGCAGGACCAGGATTTCGTCGCCGGCGCGCAGGCGCGTATCGGCCTTGCCCTCCTCGAAGCTGCCGTCGCGGTGCGCGATCACGACCTTCGAGTTTTCCGCATTCTGGGTATAGCCGCCGGCACGCCCGATATAGTCGCCCACCTTCAGCGCGCCGTCGAAGGCCACCGCGTTCGGGAACAGCACTTCGCCGCTCACCAGCACCAGGCCGTCGCGCGTCGGGATGCGGATCACGTCGCCGTTTTCCAGCAACAGCTCGTCGCGTCCGGTGCTCGATGCGATCTGCACCTGGCCGCTCGGCTCGATCTTTTTCGCGCGCTCGACCCATTGCAGGATCAGGTCGGATTCCTGCTTGCGCAGCACCGCTTCGTCGCTGGTGCCGCTGCGTGCGGTGAGCACGGCCGATTCGAGGCTGCGCATCGAGGTCTGCAGCATGGCGCGCTGGCGCTCGCGCACGCTGACGCGGTACAGCTGGATGCTGGCGGCATCCGACAGGGGCGTCATGCGCACCTGGCCGAGCAGCGCGCCGACACGCGAACCGTAGGGCAGCACGTATTCCTGCTGGCCCTGGTGCTCGCCCTCGACGCGCACGGTGATCGTACCCGGCTTCTTGTCGGCGGTGAATTCGACATCGTCGCCGTTTGCCACGCGCACCTCGCGCGCCGCGCTCAGCGGGTAGTAATCGGTGTTGCGCACGGTGCCGGTATTGCGGATCACGCGCACGTGGGTGGCGCTGGCGGCCGGCTTGGCCAGGCGCGCCAGGTCGTCGACCGACAAATCGGCGCCGGCGAATTCGAAGCGCTTGGCGTTCGCCGCCAGGCCCGTCACGCGCACCGTGTTCTGGCGCGGTGCGACGAAGATCACGTCGCCGTCGCTGAGCTGGATCTGCGGAATGCTGCCCTGCAGGAGGAAGTCGTACAGGTTGACCGTGGCGCGCACCTGCTGGCCGCGCTTGACCTGCACCGCCAGGAAGCTGCCGCGGTCGGCGTCGATGCCGCCGGCCTGGTCGAGGTAGTTGAGCAGGCTGTCCATGCTGGTGCCGTTGTACATGCCGGGACGGTTGACGAAGCCGCCGACGTAGATGCGCACCGGCTGCGCCGCCGCCAGGCTGGCGTAGCCGTTGACATTCGCGCGGAACACCTGGCGCATGGCCGCTTCCAGCGCGCGCTGCAGATCGCGGTTGCGCACGCCGAGCAGTTTCACCGGACCCACCTGCGGCACGAACAGGTTGCCCTGCGGGTCGACCGTCAGGGTGCCGTCGAAGCTGAAGCCGCCCCACAGGCGCACCTGGATGCGGTCGCCGACGGCCACCATGTAGTCGGGATTGAACTGGGTGGCGCCGCCGGCGGCGAAGCTGCCCGAGAACAGCGACGCGCCGAACACGTCGGTGGCGCGGTTGGCGCTGTAGTCGTAGCGCTGCGGCGCCTGCATCGGCACCTCGACGGGCGCGGCGGCCGGCAAGGCGGCGCCGCCCTGCTGGGCGGCCTGCAACTGGGCCGCCATAGCCGGCGTGATCCCGGCGGCGTTCAGCGCCGATGGCGAGACGCCGTTCAGGGCTGCCGGGGCGGCGCCGGCCGAAATTGCCGTGGTCAGCATTGCGCCGAGGGAAAGACGGAAAACGAAACGAAGCATTGCTTAATCCTTGTGGTCGCGCACGATGGCCGCGAGCAGGTGCACGACGCCTGCAAGCAGCAGGGTGACGAGCACCGAAACGATGATGTTGTAGCCGCGGCGCGGTTCGAGCGCATGCTGCGGCAGGGTCGGGCTTTGCACCACCGATACCTTCTTCAGGGTGCGGGTCGCTTCCACCCTGCCCTTTTCCAGGGCCACCAGCGCGGTCTTGTAGACGTCGTTGGCAAACCCGGCCGCCATTTCCAGGCGCTGGTATTCTTCCACCGTGCTGTTCAGGGCCTTGCCGCTAGTGGAGGTCAGGCGCGCCTGCTCCTGGGCCAGCTGCTTGTCGATGGCCTCGATCTGCAGATCGAGTTCGACCACGCCGGCGGCGCGCGGTTCGAGGTAGCCGAGCAGCGCCGTGCGGCGGGTCTGGAGTTCGGTGCGCTGGGCGTTCAGGCGCTCGACCACGCCGTTCAGTTGTTCGGCGCGGTTTTGCGGCGACACCAGGCCGTGCGCGTTCTGGAAGCGGATCACCTCGCGCCGCGTTTCCTGGAAGCGCTCGGCCATTTGCTCCACCTGCTTCTCGACGAAGGCCACCTGCTCGCGCGCCAGCTGGTGCGCCATCTCGTTCATGGCGCGCTCGCCTTCGCGCACCAGCAGCGTGGTGATGGCCTGGGCGGTGCGGGCATCGTAGCCTTGCGCCTTGATCACCAGCACGCCCGAGTACTCGTCGAGCTCCACGCTCACGCGCGACAGGTAGTACTGCAGGAACCATTCGTCGGGCACGTCGGCGGCCCACATGCGCGACAGCGGATCGTGCGCGCGGTCGCTGTAGTGCTGGCGCAGGTGCAGCTGGGCGTCGAGCTTCTTCAGCATGTCCATCGACAGCAGGTAGTTGCGCAGCAGGAGTTCGTCGCTGCGGCTGCCGTTGGCGCCGCCCAGCAGCGAGCTGAAGTCCATCGTGTGCCCGCCGCTCAGGTCGGTGCGCTGGACGATGACGTTGGCTTGCGAGACGTAGCGGTCCGAGGCGAGCACGCCCCAGTATGCGGTACAGGCCGCGCAGACGACGGCGGCGATGCCGAAGGCGCCGCGCTTGCGCAGCGGCGCGGCCAGGCGCGCCGCGCGTGCGCGCAGGCCGGCCCTTGGTGCGGGCGCCGGCGCCGCGGCCGGCGGCATCATCGCCTCTTCCTTGATGCGGTCATTCATGCTGCGATACTTTCCTTGTAATTTTTCAGTGCGTCGCCGATGTCGTCGAACCAGTGCGCGCGGCCCTCGTGCAGCCAGATGCCGGCGCTGCAGAATTCGCGCAGCGTGCTGTCGCTGTGCGACACCATGATCAGGCCGGCCCGGTTGGCCAGGTTCTTGAAGGCCTTGTTGGCCTTGCTGCGGAAGGCGGCGTCGCCGGTCGAGGTGACTTCGTCGGAGATGTACACGTCGAAGTCGAAGGCCAGCGACATCGCGAACTGCAGGCGCGACTTCATGCCCGACGAATAGGTTTTCACCGGCTCGTCGAAGGAGGCGCCGATCTCGGCGAAGTCCTGCATGAAGGCGATGCGCGCGGCCATGTCGTGCTCGTGGCCGAGGACACGGCAGACGAACTTGGCGTTCTGGCGTCCGGTGAGCGAACCCTGCAGGCCGCCGCCGAAGCCCATCGGCCAGGACACGCGGCAATGGCGTTCGATGCGCCCGCGGTTCGGTGTGTCGATGCCGCCGATCAGGCGCAGCAGGGTCGACTTGCCGGCGCCGTTACGCCCCACCAGGCCGACGTTCACGTTTTTTGGAATCGTGAACGACACGCCGCTCAGCACCCATTTGCCGGGGCCGTGATCGGTGCGGTAGCGCTTGTGGACATCTTCGACGACGATCATTGGCTCACCACCCGCTGGGCAAAGCGCAATTGCAACGCCAGGCCGAGGAACACCAGCACCAGGGCCCAGCTGTACAGGTAGCCCAGGCTCAGATCGCCGATGGTGTGGTAATAAGGAGCAAATGCCAGGCGCGCCGACTCGACGCCGTGCACCAGCGGATTGAGCGCCAGCCAGCTGCGGTAGGGTTCGGGGATCGCGCCGATCTGGACCATGACGCCAGACATGAAATAGGCCGGCATCATGATGATGTTGACGACCTTGCCCACTTCCGGCACCAGTTCGACGCCAACCGAGAACACCAGGCCGAAACCGAGGCCGACCAGCCACAGGCCGAGCAACGCGGCCAGCAGGGTCATCGGATCGGCCGGCAGGATGTCATGGCCGAGCAGCGCCAGCACGCACAGCGCCAGGATCAGTACCAGCAGCATCAGGAAGCCTTCGGTGGCCGCGCGCACGAGCACGGTATCGACCGGCTTGACCTGGCGGTAGGTGAACAGCGCGCGGTTGGCGCTGATGGCGTTCGTGCACTGGTTGGCGGTGCGGCGGAACAGGAAGAAAGCCACCATGCCGATGGTCAGCCACAAGGTTGCGTCGATGCCGCCTACATTCGTCACACGCACCGCGGTGAACATGAGCAGCATGAACATCACGTGGATCAGCGGCTCGAGCAGAAGCCAGACCCAGGCGCCACGGCCGGCTGCGAGTCGATTGACCGTTTCGCGCAGCAGCAGCGCTTTCCACGCCGAATAGGTTACCGAAAGCCCGGAACGGACGACCACACTCATTACTTCCATCCAATGCAGAAACCGGCGAAACGCAGGCACAAGAAAAGCAGCCACCGGCTGCATGGCCAGAATTTTCACTGGCGCAGCGCGCGGCCGAGCTAGGCCAACAGCCGTAATTTTGCTAGCGACGGAACAAAATGCAGCAAAAGACTGTAACGCGAGGGGATTGTAACGGATCGATTTCGATAACTCTAGGCATCAAAACTGCGCCATCGGCAATCGGGAGATATTGCAGGAAGGTAATTAAGTACGGCCGATGTGGGAATTCTCGCCCGAATTTATTGCAATAGAAATTAGAACGTTGATTTTAGAGAAATTTTCACAATAGAAAAAGTGAGAATGTGTGAGAATTTACCGAAATATACTGTCGTTACATGCCGAATGAATTCTCACTAAATCTAACGCGTCAATACAAAAATCTGTCGGATTTTTCTTATATCCGGTAAGAAAAAAATTTAGCTTGACAGCGATTTATGTCAGATGTGTGTCACGACTGCAACGATGCCGGCTCAACGGCCATGGCTGGAATCGCTTCGGCCACGCGCGCCTGGCTGCGCATGACGCGGCGGCGGCGTGCACGGGCAGCATGCGCCACGTACCAGTAGAAACCGAGGTAGAGGGCGAAACTGGCCGCGGTGGACGGCAGCAGCGCCGCATCGTTGTCGGCAAAACGCACCGCCAGCACGGCCGGGACTGCGGCAATCGCCCACGAAAACGGCGACACGCAGGCATTGCGCAGCGAGGCGCTGAGGAAGCGGAAATAGCGGCCGGTGATCGCGATCTTGACCAGGCTGTGCAGGTGGCAGCTGTCGGGCTGGCCCGGATGGCGCCGGCACCAGAGGCGGCGCAGGATCGTGAACACGGTTTCGAACACCGGATAGGCGCAGGCCAGCAAGGGCGCCCAGGGCGAGACGCCGGGGTTGCGGTAGACCAGCATTACCGACAGCCAGGACAGCAGGAAGCCGAGCAGGTAGGCGCCGCCGTCGCCGAGGAATAATTTACCGAATGGGAAGTTAACCAGGAAGAAGCCGGCCGTCACGGCGCAGACCAGGAAGCACAGGCGCGCCAGCTCGGCGTCGCCGCAGCCGTCGGCAATGAAGCCGAGGGCGACCAGGCCGATGATCACGGTGCCGCTGGCCAGGCCATTGAAACCGTCGATGATGTTCACGGCGTTCGCCACGCCGCCCACCGCAAAGGCGGTGAACAGGACCGACAGCGGCAGCCAGGCCAGGGCCGTGTCGAGCGGATCGATGCCGGTCTCGAGGATGTGCACGTCGGTCAGCAGCCAGCACAGCACGCCGCTGGCCATGGTGGCGAACAGGCGCATGCCGATCGAAACGCGGCGCGTCAGGTCTTCGGCCATGCCGAACAGGAAAGCCGGGAGCGACGCCAGCAGCAGCGGCGCGAACAGGGCTTGCTGGGCGTCGGACGACAGGGCGCAGGCCACGAACAGGCCGAGCATGATCGCCAGGCCGCCGATCCGCGGCGTCGGAGCGCTGTGGAACTTCTGCACGCCGCGCGTTGCATCCAGCGTAAACCGGCCATGCCAGCGCGTCGTCGCAACGAGTACCAGCGAGAAGACCAGCGATACCGTCAAGCCGACTTCAGAGACTATGAAATGAGTTTCCAATCGATCCAAGATGACACTTATATAACTGGCCGATTCTATCCCATTTCTCCGGAGAAAGCCTAGGCACGCAGGCAATCGTGCGGCACTGCGGAAAACGTTAAATTTGGCTATTCCGCAACGCCTAAGCCCATGATTTTGTTAAGAATTTACTAAAAACAAGATTAAACTTGATTTTTGGCAAAAAATGTTCTCCTCAATTTTCCTAGTATTCCCCGACACTTTGTTACATTTCTGACGTATTTCTGCCACGCTTTACTGCTGACTTTTACAACTCGTAACACATTCAAAACCGGGTAGAAAACGATGCAATTTCCGCCAATTCAAATGATTTGCTGCGTGTTAAGTTTTATGGCGCTGATGACGTTGATGGCCGCGCCGGCATCGGCCCAGGCCCCGGTGACAAAGGCGGAACTGGATGCGGCAAAGAATGCGCTGGAACTGCGCATTACCGAGGTGGTGGGCGATGCCATGGTGGCCCAGCGCGAAGCCAAAGCGCGCCAGGCCAGGTTGGAGGCGGAGCGCGCCGCCCTGCTGGCGCGGCTGCCGGACGCCAACGTGCGCGCCCTGGCCGGCAGCATCGACACCCGCCAGTTCGGCGCCGCCGGCCTGGTGCGCGCCTTCGACCTGGCGCGCGCGGTGGCGTCCGAGGTATGCGCCGCCCTGCCCGCCGGCGAAAAACTGGTCGTCCACGATCCCGTGGCCAGCCAGGGCGTGCTGGCGGCGCGCACGGTCAACGACACCCTCGTGCGCATGGGCGAGGAAATGGCGCGGCGCAACAAGAAACTGCAGGCCTACATCGATGCGCACACGGCGCCGGGCGCGGTATTGACGAGTGTGTCGGCCGCGCTCACCGTGGCGCCGGCCCTGCTGCGCGCCGGCGCTGATACCGCATCGCTGTTCAAGACCGATGTTAGCGCCAGCGGCATGGCCTATGGCGAAGGTGCGCGCGCCCTTTTCCTGAGCGCCCTCGCCGCTTCCTGCCCCGGGCAATTGGCCGGGCTCGGCAGCGGCTACCTGGGCGAACTCGACGTGGTCCAGCACGACCGCCTGTTCGGCCGCCTGCGTGCGCTGGCCGTTCACCGCGCCGACTACGCCAACCGTATCGCCCTGCTGCAAAAGCTGGCCGACGCGGCGAAGGGCGAGGAAAAGAAGGAGTTGAATGCCGTTGCCGGCGCGGCCGGCGCGGCGTTGAAGACGGTCGACGCGTTCATCGATTCGCTCAAGGCCGGCGAAACCGGGGACCGCAGTCCGCTCTACAACACGGCGCGCTACCTCGCCTACGCCAGCCGCACCGCCGGCGCGCCGGTGCTGGACTTCGATTTGCGCCTGGAAGGCATGAGCATCGTGCGCGACAATCTGTTCACGGGACAAAAGCTGCGCCTGTCCGGCGTGGCCCTGCTCTGGTACCGGGTGCATGCGCCGGACGGCAGCCTGCGCCTGTCGCAGACGCTGCGCCGCGTGGCCCGGCCGATCGAGGTCGACCTGAAGGGCGACGCCGCCGGCGACGCCTTCTGGGATGGGGCGGCCGCAAGCCGTCCCTGAGTGCGCCGGTTCAGGCCTTGCGTACGGTCTGCTCGATGGCGCCGCAGACCGACTTGCCCGCTTCGTCCAGCATCTCGATGCGGATCGTGTCGCCGAAACGCATGAAGGGGGTACTCGGTGCGCCGTCGGCCATCGTTTCCAGGGCGCGCTGCTCGGCGATGCACCCATGGCCGGCCGGCGCCTTCGCCTTGCCTGTGGCGCGGTTCGACACCGTGCCCGCGCCGACGACCGTGCCGGCGCGCGCCCTGCGGCTCTTGCACAGGTGTGCGATCAGTTGCGGGAAATTGAAGGCCATGTCGACGCCCGCGTTCGGCTGGCCGACCAGGTGGCCGTTCCAGGTCGAACGCAGCGCCAGGTGGACCTTGCCGCCGCGCCAGGCATCGCCCAGCTCGTCCGGCGTGACCGCCACCGGCGAAAAGCCGGTCGCCGGCTTCGATTGCAGCAAACCGGCGCCCTTGGCCAGCTCGGCCGGGATCAGCTGGCGCAGCGAGACGTCATTGGCCAGCATCAGCAGGCGGATCCTGCCATGCGCCTCGTCGGGCGTGGCGCCCATGGGCACGTCGTCGACAATGACGGCGAGGCCGGCGCCGAAGTCGATGCCCCATTCCTCGTGCGCCAGCAGGATGTCGTCGTGCGGACCGAGAAAGTCGTCGCTGCCGCCCTGGTGCATGAGCGGGTCGTCGCTCGAGGTATCGCGCAAATGCGCCGACAACTGCGCCGACACCTGCGCCGGCAGCCCGGCATCGAGCGTGCGCCGCACCAGCTCGACGTGGTTGGGGTAAGCCGCTCCTTCCACTTTCTGATAGGCGCGCGGCAGCGGCGCCATGCAGCGCTGCGGCTCGAAATCGAAGGCGCGGCGCGCTTCACCCCGGTTCAGCTGGGTGTACAGGCTGTCGAGCTGGGGCGCGATGAAGGCCCAGTCGTCGAGGGCGGCCTGCAGCGTCGGCGCGATGGCGTCGGCCATGTGCACGCTCTTCAAATCGCGCGACACGACGGCCAGCTGGCCGTCGCGGCTGCCATCGTGGATGGTCGCAAGTTTCATTGGCGGTCAGGAAAATGAGGGTGCGCCATTGTAGTGCACCCTTCCTCCTGAAGCGCGGTCAGAAGGTGCCGAGCACCCCGAAACCGATCGACCGCTGGAAGTAGTTGTAGTCGATCAGGCTCTGGCCATAGCCGGCAAAGGCCTGGGCGTAACCCTTCAGGTTGCCTGCCAGCGGAAAGGCCCAGCCGGCCTGGATCGCGCCCTTGTCGGTGTGGAAGTTATAGCGCAGCGTCGACGAATAGATGTGGCCGTCGCGGCGGTAGGCCAGGGCCAGGTCGCCGCGGCCCATGTAGTCGACGATGTCCGGATTGTCGTCGTCGCTTTCGTTC
>Ga0209023_10007648_pt1 | contig 11020 bp, 10 predicted proteins | sample LakOneMetagenome_FD_187468 | JGI IMG/M metagenome (GOLD analysis project Ga0209023, IMG submission 187468) | Freshwater and sediment microbial communities from Lake Erie, Canada (SPAdes) (version 2) | ecosystem: Environmental > Aquatic > Freshwater > Lentic | place: Lake Erie, Canada...
AAAGGGATACCGATTATCAATCCCCACTTGATTAATTCATGAGTTTCCATGTTTGTATGGTTTTAGGTGATGAAAATATGAAATGTTTTTATACAGGCTGTAATTATCCTGTTACAGTTGTGCAGCCCGTATACAGGCTGGATATGCCACTGTGAAGCAGAACAGCCTTTTATTGTTGAAAGCCGTAAAGGAAATTATCTCCCGGGTGGAGAAGTATTGAAATTACTGAGGATAAAATCACACAGGAAGTAAGCGGCAAAAGCAGTAAAGCGTTTCATTGTAAATAAATTACCACACAAAGATGTGATGCGGATTTTTATCCAATGGCACTAACTGTGGCGAATGGTAAAGCATGTATTAAGACTGGTATAAAAAGCCATAAGAAAGGATAAAGCAAAACAGTCAGCCATAGCCGCCTGTTTTACCTGGAAAGGATGATATATTATTTGTAGAGTATCTCGTAATATTCCTGTGCCATACGGTTACTGTCAAACTGGAACCGCACATCCTGCATACCGTTTTTGGTGATCTGCCTCCACACATCATGGTTATCGTAGTACAGTGGCAGCACCTGGTTTTCCAGTATTTCGTACAATTTGTTCAGATCATATTCATCCTGCTCATGTACGCTCACATTTTCGTAATCAATGGGGGGCACCACAAAACCATTATTACCATGGTTAATGAATTCACAGATCCAGCCGTCATTGGTGCTGCAGTTAACAGAACCATTCATTGCTGCCGTCATACCACTGGTACCGCTGGCTTCCCTTGGTACCCTTGGGTTATTCAGCCAAAGGTCTGATGCCTGCTTTAAGCGTTTACTTAAACCCAGTTCGTATCCAATACAAACAGCAACATTATTGTATTTTTTGCTCAGGTGCACCAGGTTATTAAAATCGCTGATAGCGGGATAATCAACCGGGTAAGGTTTACCCGCCCAGATAAACTGCACCGGGTATTTTTTATTATTTACAAGAGCTGAAAAACGCTCCTCGTTCCTGGTAAGCAACTCGGCTCTTTTGTAACCAGCAAAGCGGCGCGCCCATACAATAGTAAAAACATCGGGGTTAAATAATTTACCGGTTTGATCTGCCACTACATCAAATGCCCTTCTCTTTAAATATTTTTTACGGTCATCAAAGGCTCCATCATTATTTTCATTCATGAAATTATAGAGTTGCTTATCGGCCCAGTACCGCCAGTTTTGGGCATTGGTAATGGCTTTAATATCGCAGATGCCGGTATATTTTCCCCACATCTTACGGCTAACCTCTCCGTGCAGCTGGCTTACACCATTGGCAAGTTTGGCAAAGCGGAGTGCCGCCAGTGAATGATTGAACAGGTCCCCATCCATACCCGTAAGGCTCCTTACTTTTTCCAAAGGCATGCCGCAGAAGTAACTCATTTTTTCGCAAAGAAAAATATCATGCTTTTCATTACCGGCTTCCTCAGGAGTGTGCGTGGTAAACACCAGCCGCTTTTTCACTTCTTCCACGCTGCCGTATTTTTTATACAGGTAAAAAGCCGAACTGATGGCGTGTGCTTCATTTAAATGATACAGGTCGGGTTTGAAATTCAGTTCATCTATAAGTTTGGCGCCCCCAACACCCAGCAAAATAAACTGCGCCACTTTTGTAGCCACATTGGCATCATACAGGCGGTGCGTTATGGTTTGTGAAACATAATCGTTTTCGGGAAGGTCGGTACTTAATAAAAACATCGGGGCGCTCTTAAAAGTCTCGGGGTTCAGATACCAGGCTTTAACCCAAACCGGGTGTTCGTGAATCTGTATCTGGAATTTAATGCCGGTATCTTCCAGGAAATTATAAATTTTTTCATTCCATTGTACCTGCAGGGTTTGGTCCTGGTTACGTGCCTGGTCATAATACCCATACTTCCATAATATACCAATACCAATAAGGTTCTGGCGCAGTTCATATGCGCTGCGCATATGGGACCCGCTTAAAAATCCAAGGCCGCCGCTGTAAATTTTCAGTGGCTGGTGTACGGCAAATTCCATCGAAAAATAAGCCACGCGTTTGGTGAAACGTTCATCAATTGAATACGGAACATTAAAATTGGTAAAACTCATTTGTGTCTTGTGTTTTTTGAGGTCGCAATATAAACGGAAAATTTAGTAAAACAGTATAGGGAGATGAAATATTGTGTAATTAATACACTATTGCTTACCGGTTTGTTTACTATTCCTGTATTTTTTTGCAAGCGCAGTTAATTAAAAGGTTTCTTACGGTTAAAAACGGGCTCATTCCATATAGCTTTGTATGCATCCGTTTTGTTGTTCACAGCAATGCATCAGCTGCAGTGCTGAATGACAATTATTTATACTGTAAAAAAATAAAAGTAACCCTGCGGGGCCCCCCGTTTGGCAAATAGATATTAACAATTTCTGCGGTAATGTTTATAAAAACCCGGAGTGGTATTTAATTACTCCCTGTGATAGAAAATTTTCAAAAAAGACGCCTCCACAAACGTTTGCAATAAGGATTTTCTAATGCTGCTTCACTGTTTTCCCATCAGCATATCGCTGTAAGAAAAAGCAATATAATCTTCAGGTTCAATTTCAAATAAAGCGGCATAGTAAAGGCATTGTTCTTTCAGTTTGTCCACGCCGATGGTTCCATCCCGGTCTATGGCTTCCACTTCCACAAATGTGCCCAGGGATGCCACATGGTCAAAATGGAATTTTACATTCCCGATAAAGTATATTTTTCTTTGTTTATCCACCACCACTTTTATACCGTGCAGCTTAACTAAAATTTCTTTCAGTGATGGATCGGGACTGTGATGATAAAGTAAAATATCAGACTGCTTGGCCCCTGCGGTATTATGGCGTTCATAATAGATCAGCGAGTTTTCGATATTGCCCTCACGCAGTTTTAAGCGGCCCGTGGGTACATTAAAATAAGTATCCCGCTGGTTATCGAGCCCGATAAATTCCGGGCCCAGGCCCAGTAATTTTTTTTCTAGAATACCCGGTTGCGCTGTTTTTGCCTTAAACTCAAAATTTACTGCCGCCATACTGTTTTATTTTTCAATTATTGCCGTTACTTCAATTTCAATTAACAGCTCATCATTAATTAACCGGCTTACCTCCACCATGGTGGCAACAGGTTTTATGGCTGCAAAAAATTCACCATGCGCCTTTCCCACAGCTTCCCAGTTTGAAATATCCGTAACAAACATCCGGGTACGCACCACATCCTGCATTGTGGCGCCCGCTGCGGCCAATGCCACTTCTATCTTTTTAAAAATAAAAACAGCCTGAGCATATACGTCATTCCTGCCCACCAGCTGGTCGCCATCCATGGCCGTTGTTCCTGCCACTTCAACCACATTGCCCACCCTTACTGCACGGCTGTAACCAACAATATCCTCCCATGGAGATCCCGAACTGATTAACCGGTGCATACCTTAATTTTTATGCAAAATACAATGTTCAGGTGTAACGCAGCACCGTTTATATTTTGTAATGCCGGGTTTAATTTTTAGATTTGTCTAAATTTAATTTTTACAGGTTATGAATTTTTCTGTCAGCGAAGAAAACTATATCAAAAGCATTTACCATTTACAGCAGGAAACAGGGCTGGTAAATACCAACAGCCTGGCTGCAGAAATGCACACCCGTGCTGCATCTGTAACCGACATGCTGAAAAAACTTTCCGGCAAAAAAATACTGCAGTATGAAAAGTACAGGGGCTTTAAACTTACCGACAATGGTAAGAAAGTGGCACTGGCAGTTGTACGCAAGCACCGCCTGTGGGAATATTTTTTAGTGGAAAAATTAGGATTTGAATGGGACAAAGTGCATGATATTGCCGAAGAACTGGAACATATCAGCAGCAATGAGCTGATTGAACGGTTACAGCAATTTTTAGGCAACCCGTCTTTTGACCCGCATGGTGACCCGATACCCGACAGTAACGGAAAAATTCCCAAGCTCAGTCAACTCAGCCTTACAGTAATGCCGCTGAACAAAACGGCTGTGGTAAGTTCAGTTACCAACCAGTCGCCACAAATGCTGGAAATGCTGAAACATTATGCCATTGCCATCGGCACATCAGTAAAGATTGTAAAGCGTTTTGAATTTGACGGCTCCCTGGAAATAAAAGTTTTTAAACAACCTGCCTGTATCATCAGTGAGCCCATAGCTAAAAATATTTTTGTGCATTATGAGTAACAACGTACATCCCCATGCTTCTTTAAGCGAAGTGCATGAATCTATCGACACCACAAAAAAGAAAGCAGGCTGGCGTAAGGTTTTTTCTTTTTTAGGCCCGGCTTACCTGGTAAGCGTAGGCTATATGGACCCGGGCAACTGGGCAACCGATCTTGCCGGCGGCAGTAAATTCGGTTACACCCTGGTTTGGGTTTTATTAATGAGTAACCTGATGGCTTTATTACTGCAGGGCTTATCGGCCAGATTGGGAATTGTAAGGAGAAGGGATTTAGCACAGGCCAACAGGGAAGCCTATCCCCGCCTGGTAAATTATGCCTTATGGCTTTTAGCCGAAATAGCTATTGCTGCCTGCGACCTGGCAGAGGTGTTGGGAATGGCCATAGGGATTCAGTTACTTACAGGATTACCATTGGTATGGGGTGTTTCATTAACAGTGCTGGATACTTTTTTGTTACTGTACCTGCAAAAAAAAGGCATGCGTAAAATGGAAGCCTTTATTATTGCACTGGTATTTATTGTGGCGCTTGCTTTTTTGATTGAAATTATTTTAGCCAAACCCGGTCTGGCAGAAGTTGCAAAGGGTTTTATTCCCACCTTTCCCTCTAAAGAAGCGCTGTATATAGCAATCGGGATCATCGGCGCCACTGTAATGCCGCATAACCTGTATTTACATTCAGCCCTGGTACAAACACGCAAAATTGACCGCACCAAAGAAGGTATTACACAGGCGCTGAAATTTAACAGGATTGACAGCACTATTGCCCTGAACATTGCTTTTTTGGTAAATGCAGCCATTTTAATTTTAGCTGCAACGGTATTTTTTAAAACAGGGAATTCGCAGGTGGGAGAAATAAAAGAGGCACACCGTTTACTGCCCGGTTTTTTGGGCAATGCCGCACCCATACTTTTTGCAGTGGCGCTGATTGCCGCAGGCCAGAGCAGCACCATCACCGGTACACTGGCCGGGCAGATCATTATGGAAGGTTACCTGAGCCTGCGGATAAATCCCATGCTGCGCAGGCTGATTACGCGTTTGATTGCCATCATACCTGCATTGATAGTAATAACCGTTTATGGCGAAGATAATGTTGATGCTTTACTGGTATTAAGCCAGGTGATACTGAGCCTGCAGCTGGGCTTTGCCATTATACCATTGATACATTTTGTAAGTGATAAAAAAACGATGGGCAGTTTTGCCATCAAGCCTGTTGTACAAATTGCCGCATGGTTAATTGCCTCAGTACTGATTTACCTGAATTTAAAAATGCTGCTCAATGAAGCTGCAGGGGTATTTGCTGGCGATAATACCGCTGCAAAAATTATTTTAGTGTTACTCGGCCTGCTCTTTGCCGCTTTACTGGTGTACATTATCCTGCATCCCCTGTTGGCTAAAAATAAAAAAACGGTTTCTATACAGATGCACCCGGGTGTAAGCCCTATAAAAACTTTGTCCATCCCCGCCTTCAGTAAAATAGCCGTGGCACTGGATTACAGCACCAACGACGAAAAACTTTTAGCCTATGCCATCGGGCAGGGAAAAGAAAAAACCAATTACCTGCTGCTGCATATTGTAGAAAGTGCCAGCGCCAACCTGCACGGTAAGGACAGTGATGATTTTGAAACCATCAAGGATACGGAACAGATGGAATTTTATGTACAGCAATTAAAAGAAAGAGGCTTTGCAACAGAAGGCAAACTGGGTTTCCGTAACAGGGTAAAAGAAATTGTACGTATTGTGAATGAAAACAACGCCGACATGCTGGTGATCGGCGCCCACGGCCATACCGCACTGAAAGATTTTATTTATGGCGAAACAGTAAATGCAGTGCGGCACGAATTAAAAATACCTGTACTGGTGGTGAATTTATAACTGGGCCAGTTGTTGATCAATTTTTGCGTTCCACTTTTCCTGTACAGCAGGAAGGCGGCCGTTTTTGGTTTGCCCGTCGTATTCATTTTGCATATCCTTCAATTGCTGGCGGCTGTCGTTATAAAATTTATCCAGTAATTCATTATAATTATCCCAGGTAAATTTTGCCGTTTTCAATTTTTGTACAAAGAGGTTGGCCACAATATAACTTACATCAAAATGGTGTTGCTCATGATTCAATGCATAGGCAGTTTCCTTTCCTTTAATTACCCATGACCCGTGCCTGCTGAAGTAACAATATACCGTGATACTGATATTTACTTTACCATCTTTATATTTTATACCCGCCATATAACCAAATCCGGAAGAAGTAATAGCTGTGGCATCGCTGCCGGGTTCGGGTGTACCTTTAAAATCTGCCCAGGTTATTTTTTTTTCAGGGGCATAATAAACGGTATCACTGGCGGAAGCGGGTTCGTACTGCAGCCATTTAACGGAAACAACCGCCTGGGATAAAGCAGGCAGGGAAACCGCACATAAAAGAAAAAAGAAGAAATACTTCATAGGCTGCAGTGAATACAACTCAAATCAACAACAAAAATTATTTACTGAGGCGGAGGTGCACCATATTTACAATTTCATTAACAGCAATCAGTTCCATGCATTTAAAATGTCCTTTGGGGCATTTATCATATCCTATTTTACTGCAGGGCCTGCACCAGAGTTTATCAATGCCCACCACGTCATACTGCTGTACAGATAATTTACCATAATAAGGATACATACCAAATGCAGGAACCGTATTACCCCATATAGAAATGATGGGCTTTTGCAATGCCGCCGCCATATGCATCAGGCCTGTATCGTGGGTAACCACCAGTTTGGCATTACGCAGGATATCTGCTGATTCGTTAAGGTTAAATTTTCCGCAGGCATTGTACACTTTAATATCGTCAACGGCGGCAATGGCTTTGCCGTCTTCATAATCATTTTTATCGCCCAGTAATATGATGGGATAATTTACCGCAGCACATAATTCTTTTAATTTATGCAGGGGCATTTTTTTTGTAGCCAGTGCCGCTCCAATCACCACCGCCACATAACCCAGCAAATGTGCCGTGGGGATATCGCCCTTTTTTATTGTATCTGATTCCGGAATAAAATAATCCAGGCCCATATCATCATTTACCACACCCAACGGCGCCACCGCTTCCAGGCAACGGTCTACAATATGTTTTTTGGGCAGCGTGTTAATTTTAAAATTGGTGTAAATGAATTTTTCGACATTCAGTTTATTGAACGAAAATGATTGTACATTTTTTAAAAAACGCTTGATGCGCAGGGTGCGCAGGTTATGGTGCAGGTCGATGATATAATCATATTCTTCAGTTTGCAGTTCATGCAGCATCAGTTCAAAACTGTCGCCCAGTGTATGAATTTTATTTACGTAAGGATTGGAGGCGATGATCCCTTTAAAGGACTGCTTTGTTAAAAAATGAATTTCCGCTTCGGGATATTTTTTTCGCAGGCAGCGGATCACCGGTGTGGTCAATACAATATCGCCGATGGAAGAAAAACGTATGATGAGGAATTTGGCCACTGATTACACAAATTTACACGAATGAAAAATTACTCTTCCACGTAATTTAAATCTTTATGAAAAGTTTCTTCAATTAAAATCGCGGCAATTACCGTTATTGCCATAATCACCACTGCTGTTATCCAGCCGCCGGTTACATAGTCAGTAATACCCCGGAACAATTTAAATAAAGGCAAGATCATTACAGTAAGCATACCCCTCACCATATTAGGGATGGTGGTGGCGGCGGTTGCCCTTATATTGGTACCAAATTGCTCGGCACCCATGGTTACAAAAATTGCCCAAAAGCCCGTTCCAAAACCAAGCCCGGCACATATCCAGTACATCTGGCTGGCTGTACCATTCCACTGAATGGTAAAATACAATACCATGAACACTGCAGTAATGAAATAAAAAATATACAGTGATTTTTTCCTGCTTTTCAGCCACTGGCTGATAAACCCAATCAAAATATCACCGATAGAAATTGCTGCATAAGCGTACATGATGGCCTTTCCCGGGTCTATCTTTTCCACGATGCCCATTTGTTTTCCAAACTCGCTGGAGAATGTTACCAATATGCCGATTACAAACCAGGTGGGCAATCCTATTAAGATGCTGCACAGGTATTTTTTCAATCTTGCCCTGGTATTAAAAAGCATAAAGAAATTTCCACGCTGTACATTCATCTTTTTTACATGGTGAAACATGCCTGATTCAAAAACAGAAATCCGCAGTACCAATAAAACCAAACCTAACCCACCCCCGATAAAATAACAGGTGCGCCAGTTAAAATTTTCTTTCAGTATAAAAGCCACAACAGCTCCTGTAATACCAATGCCCGCCACCAGTGAAGTGGCAATACCTCTTTTTTCTTTGGGGGTAAGTTCTGCTACCAGTGTAATACCGGCACCTAACTCCCCTGCCAACCCAATGCCAGCAATAAAACGGATAATCTTAAACTGGTCGGCAGTTTGTACAAACCCATTAGCAATATTGGCGATGGAATATAAAATGATAGAACCAAACAATACACTCAGCCTGCCTTTTTTATCGCCCATGATGCCCCAGATAATACCTCCAATTAACAGGCCGGCCATTTGCCACATAATGATGCCTTCTCCCTCTGATAAAACCTGCGCATCTGATAAATCCAATGCCTTTAAGGCCGGCACACGGGTGATGCTGAAAAGCAATAAATCGTAGATGTCTACAAAGTAGCCCAGTGCAGCAACAACAACGGCAATATTAAAAATGGAATGGTTTTTAGTTTGAAGCTCCATCTGCAGGCCTTTTTTTCTTACCAAAAAATAGTTTTATAAAAATGGGTGCGGTGGTCACCACCACTATACCGATAACAATAATTTCCAAATGCTGTTTCAGGTCAAAACCATAAGCATCCAGTAACCATTTTTGTAAAAAGAAACCTCCCAGTATCATGGAAGTAACCCAGGCTATACAACCCACAATATTATAAAATGAAAATTTAGATTTGTTCATGTCCACGATGCCTGCAATCAAAGGGGCAAAGGTTCTTACAATGGGCACAAACCTGGCCAGCACAATAGCACCACCGCCATGCTTTTCGTAAAAATCGTGTGCTTCATGCAGATATCGTTTTTTAAAGAACCACCTGTCTTTCCAGCTATACATGCCATGCCCGAATTTTTTTCCAAACCAGTAGCCTAAGGTATTACCCAGTATGCCTGCAATGGAAATCAATACCACCAAAACAAAAAGGTCAAGCCAGTAACTGTGGTTATTATCCATGCCGAAAAGATGCAGGAACTGGTAGCCCAAACCGGGCTCTGTAACCCCTTCCATTTTTATTTCATGCGCAGAAAGGCCGGCAACAAATAATAAAGAATCACCGGGCAGGAAGAAACCTGCAAACAACCCTGTTTCGGCAAACACCACGGCCAGCACAAACCAGAGCCCGCCATTTAAAATATACCATTGCGGTTGCAGCAACTGGTGCCATTGAAAGTCTAACAAGATGAAGTGTAACATTAAGTTTTATTTTGGGTTTATTACGGATGATCTAACTGACCTTCCCATTTACTAACGGCAGCTGTGGCTAAAGCATTTCCCAGTACATTGGTCATGGTGCGGCCCATATCGCAAAATACATCAATGGCTAATATCAGCCCCACCCCTTCGGGCGGCAGGCCAAACATAGCACCTGTTGCCAGCACCACCACCAGTGATGCCCGGGGCACGCCTGCAATACCTTTGCTGGTAACTAAAAATACCAGCAGCATAATGATTTGTTGTCCCACATCACCTGTAATAGAAGTAATATTAAAAGCCTGTGCTATAAACATACTGGCAAATGTCATGTACATCATGCTGCCGTCTAAATTAAAAGAATAACCAAGGGGCAGCACAAAGCTTACAATTTTGTTATCGCAGCCAAAACGTTCCATCTCTTCCACCAGTTTGGGATATACAGCTTCACTGCTGGCTGTACTGAAGGCAATAGACATGGGCGTGGCAATACGCTTCAATAAAACAGGTAACCGCTGTTTTAAAAACAGGTAACCCACCAGCAATAATACACCCCATAGAATGGCGAGACCCAGGTAAAATTCGCCGATGTATTTTCCAAATGTAACCAAAATGCCCAGCCCGTTTTTGGCAATGGCAGCAGCCATGGCGCCAAATACACCCAGCGGTGCCAAATACATTACATAAGAAACCATTTTCAACACCACGTGTGCCAGGGCATCCAGTGCATTAATGATGGGTTCGCCTTTTTTACCAATGGCAGTAAGTGCAATGCCGAAAAAAACTGAGAATACCACCAGTTGTAAAATTTCATTGCTGGCCATAGCTTCTATCACGCTGCGGGGCACCACATGCTCTACAAATTTTGCCAATGAAAAGCCTTTTGATTTTTCCAGCAGGTCATTTACAGAAGCCATATCGGTATGAGAGATATCGGCACCCACACCCGGTTTAAAAACAGTTACCAGCATTAAACCTAATGACAGGGATATTAATGAAGCCGTAATAAACCAGAGCATGGCCTTACCCCCAACCCTGCCCACTGTTTTCATATCGCCCAGTTTGGCAATACCCACCACCAGCGTGGCAAAAACAATGGGCGCAATGATCATCTGCACCATGCGTAGGAAGATGGTGGTGAGGAGTTTGATATTATCTGCAAATGTCTTTGCGGTATCTGCAGAATAATTTTTATTAATGATGTACCCGGCAACAATACCCAAAAGCATGGCAATAATGATATATAAGGTAAGCCTGCTTTTTTTTGCGGGCTGTTGGGTAATTTCCATGATGCATTATTTAGCAACGCAATATAATATTTAATGCGGTTATCCACGTACAGCCCATAAAAAAGTATTAATGG
>Ga0209023_10007649_pt1 | contig 11019 bp, 15 predicted proteins | sample LakOneMetagenome_FD_187468 | JGI IMG/M metagenome (GOLD analysis project Ga0209023, IMG submission 187468) | Freshwater and sediment microbial communities from Lake Erie, Canada (SPAdes) (version 2) | ecosystem: Environmental > Aquatic > Freshwater > Lentic | place: Lake Erie, Canada...
CCTCTTCCTGTGAGCGCTCCGCGATGCGCGGCCGCGTCGACGCCACGCGCCAGGCCCGAGACCACACAGACACGGCGAGAAGAGAGGTCTCCGGCCAACGATTCGGCCACGTTGAGCGCATAGCTGGTGCACGACCGCGAGCCGACGATCGCGACCGCCTGCCTGGAGAGAGCCTCAACGTCTCCGGTCACCCACAGCACAGCCGGCGGGTCGGTGATGTGACGGAGCAGTTGCGGGTAGCGAGCGTCGAGGAGCGTGAGTGGCACAGCGCCGATCCGCTCGGCGGCGTCGCGCGCCGACGCGGCCTGTCTGCGTACGGCATCAGGCGATGACCAGATCGGAAGCTTGCCTTTGCGGTGGTGCGCTTCGTCGCAGTGCTCGACCAGCACGTCTGCTGGTGCCCGGCCTGACCGGAGTGCGTCGGCGATGCGTCGACAACGCCAGGATGGAAGGAGTGAGAGGGCGACGAAGTCAGTCAGATCGGACATGGATCGGCTCCACACGCGCGAGTGCCCTGTTCAAGACAAGGCACATGAGCAGCGAGCGACCGCAGGGTCCGACCACGGTCAGTATAGCGAGCGGACTGACGCACGACGGTATTCGCTACAGCGGTTCGTAAGCGCGCGAGCAACCACCGTGCAAGTTGGCAGGAATTTCGAGCGAAGACGCGTGGCACATCGCTTGCTCGAACACGGCGTGCTGATGCGTCAATTGCCTTGCTTCGCGCAAAGCCGAGTCGCTATAGTGAGTCGTTCCGGTCCATTTACCATGGTCGTACGCCCCCTTGCTTGCACGGTGCTCCTTGCAGTGCTGGCTGTCGCCCCGGCATATGCCGATGCGCGGTCGGATGCGAAGTCGGAGGTGGCCTTCGGCATCGACGTCGCGCAACGAGGCCTGTGGCGAGAAGCCATCTACCGCTGGGAGCGCGCGACGCAACTCGACCCGACGTACGCGGCCGCACTCAACAACCTCGCCGTTGCCTACGAGCACGAAGGTCAGCTCGACAAGGCCCGGCAGGCATACGAGAAGGCGCTCGAGATCGAGCCAAACAACCTGCAGATTCGTCAGAACTACGAGTTGTTCAAGGAAATCAATGACCGGACCTCGGCTGACAAGGAAAAACCCTAGCTACTGGCTCGGGCTCGGTGCGCTGGCGCTCATTGCAGTCGCCGTCGCATGCGGTCCCGTGTCGTACGAAGTTCCGATCGAAACGCCGATCCAGCCCAAACTCGACGTCACGCCCTTCCAGCGCGTGCTCATTGCCGGCTTCGTGGCCGGCGGCACGGAAGACGTCGACACCAACCAGGAAACGGTCCGTCTGCTCCGCAGCCAGTTGCGCTCGAAATCGTCGCTGCGCGTGATCGATGCCGATCCGATGCCGCTGATCGACATCGCGCAGGAGCAGGGTCGAAACAACGGCACGTCCGAACAGCCAGTCACACGCGAGGCATCGACCACCAGCGCTCCGGCCGACAAGCCTGCAGCGGCGGGCGCACTGCCGCCGCGCATTCGCGAAGAGAAAGATCTCGAGCCCTACGAACGACTGTTCGCCAATACGACCTATTGGAAGCGGATCGGCGAGGAGTATCAGAACCCCCTCATCGTGACGGGCACGGTGCTGTTCTCGCCGCAGTCGCGCTCGGGATTCGTCTCGCGCGACGTCGAGCAGTACGACCAGTACGGGCGCCGACGCGTCATCCCGACGCGCACCTACATGGAGCGCAAGGGCTTCCTGCTTCGCCCGAAGTTCGTGTTCATCGATGGCCGCTCAGGCGCCACGATGTACTCGGAGAGTTTTCGCGAAGAAGTACTCTACAATTCGCAGCAAAGCACACCAGCGCTGTCCTCCTATTTCGAGTTGATGGACCGTCTGGTGCCGAATTTCCTGAGCACCTTGAGCAGTCAGAAGGTGCGCGGAACCCGGGTCCTCCTGAAATAGCACGTTCGAACCGATATATTTTTCGTACTCCGGCGAATCAGCACTCCTGAGGCGCGCACGATGTCTTACTGCCGATGACCATCCTTTCGCCCCTGCTCGACCGGATGACCACGCGCGCCACGGCGGCTGCGGCGTCCTCGCTGCTGCTCGGCCTGTTTGCCTCAGCCTGCGCAGTTCCTGCAACCGGCCCCTCCATACCTGACACCGCGACGATCGGCGCCAGCCTTCAACTGTGCAGCGACGAGATCAATCGCTACCGTGCCAGCGCAGGTCTACCCGCGCTGTCTCGCTCGGCCTCGCTCGAACAGTTCGCCGCCGATGCGGCGCAGCACGATACGGCGGCGGGCGTTCCGCATGCGCTCTTCCGGCAGACCAATGGCGGCGGTGTTGCGATGGCAGAGACCGAGCTGCTGCTCTGGTCGAACCGCGCGGTGCAGGACGTCATCAAGCTCGGACTGTCCGAGATGTGGAATCAGGGTCCGGCCGGCGAGCACTACAGCATCCTTGCGGGTCCTTACACGCAGGTGGGTTGCGGCGTGTTCGTGAGCGGCGGGGTCGTCAGCGTCACGCAGGACTACAAGTAACAGCACGCACGACACAGGCGCTTTGAAATCCCGCGCGTTCTGTGTACACTATCTCCTTTGCACAGGTGTCGAACATGTACGCAATCGTTCAAAGCAGCGGACGGCAGCTCAAGGTGACTCCCGGCGCCATCGCGCTCGTCGACGGCACGGTCGGAGAGCCGGGCGCGCAGATGACGCTGGAGCAGGTCCTGCTCGTCGAAAAGGACGGCGGTGAAGTCATCACCGGCGCTCCCTACGTGACCAACGCGCGCATTGTCGCCGTGGTCGAAGGTGAAGCACGCGGCCCGAAGATCCGCGTCTTCAAGAAGAAGCGTCGTAAGGGCATGCGCCGGACCAAGGGTCATCGCGCGACCTACACGCGTCTTCGCATCACCGACATCATTCTGTAGGTTTCAGTCATGGCTCACAAAAAAGGTCAGGGCAGTTCCCGTAACGGGCGGGACTCCAACTCACAGCGCCTGGGTGTGAAGGCGCACGACGGAAACTTCGTCACGGGCGGCACCATCATCGTCCGGCAGCGCGGTCGTCGCTTCAACGCGGGGCTCAATGCCGGTCGCGGGAAGGACGACACCATCTTCGCGAAGATCGATGGCAAGGTCCGCTTCGAGGATCACGGCGCCAAAGGCCGCCTGATCAGCATCCTGCCCGTCGAACACGCCTGATTCGAGTGTTCTGTTCATCCGGCTGCTGTCGTCTGACGCCCCCGCGTCAGACCGCCGGATGAGCAATCCCTTTTGATGTTCGTTGACGAAGTAGATATCCACGTCACGGCGGGTCATGGCGGCCGCGGCTGCCTTGCGTTCCGTCGTGAGAAATACATTCCGCGTGGCGGCCCCAGTGGCGGCGACGGCGGTCACGGCGGCTCCATTTACGTGGTGGCCAGCCCGCACATCAACACGCTCATCAGCTTTCGCTTTCATCCCGAGTTCGAGGCGCCGCGCGGCGGCAACGGTGAAGGTTCGAACAGGCATGGGCGCAATGGTGGCGACCTCGAGCTCAGTGTGCCCATCGGCACGCTCATCTACGACTGCACAGGTGCGCCCGCCGTCGAACCGCGACTCGTCGCAGACCTGAAGCACGCCGGAGACCGGGTGCTCATCGCCAAGGGCGGCCGCGGCGGACTGGGCAACGCGCATTTCGCCACCTCCACCAACCGGGCCCCGCGCAAGACGCAGCCTGGCGAAGACGGCGAAGAGAAATTCCTCCGGTTCGAGCTGAAGCTGCTCGCCGATGTCGGCCTCGTGGGCTTCCCGAACGCCGGCAAATCCACGCTCATCTCGCGCATCTCCGCAGCGCGTCCCAAGATTGCCGACTACCCGTTCACGACGCTGACGCCGAACCTTGGCGTGGTCGGCCTGAGCGACGACCGCAGTTTCGTCGTGGCCGATGTGCCCGGACTCATCGAAGGCGCGCATCGCGGGCTCGGACTCGGCCATCAGTTCCTGCGGCACCTCGATCGCACGAAAGTCCTGGTCCACCTCGTTGATGTCTCGAGCGGTTCGGGCCGAGATCCTGTGTCGGACATGGACATCATCCGGCGTGAACTCGAGCTATTTGCTCCGTCATTTGCCGGAAAGCCGCAACTCATTGCCGCGAACAAGATCGACGCGCTCGACGATGAGGAACGGGCGACGGCGGTCGAGCAGCGCGCCGCGGCGCTCGGATTGCCGTTCTTCCGCATCTCTGGCGTCACCGGCGCGGGTCTGCCCGACCTGCTCGAGGCGATCTGGCGGGAACTCGCCCGTGCCCGTGCCAACGAACCGGACGACGACCAATCACCGATCTCAGACCACACGACTCACGCATGACGACGACACGGCGCATCGGACTTCTCGGCGGCACCTTCGACCCCATTCACCGCGGGCACACCGACCTCGCGGCAGCAGCGCAGGACACGCTCGGCCTCTCGCAGGTCCTCGTGATCCCCGCCAACGTGCCCCCACATCGACCCAAACCGCTCACCTCGAGCTTTCATCGTTTCGCGATGACGGCCCTGGTCGTCGCAGGACGTCCGGGATGGCGTGCGTCAGACGTCGAACTTCGTCACGAAGCACCCTCGTACACCGTCACCACGCTGCGTCGTTTTCATGACCGCGGCTACGCGCCGCACGAATTGTTCTTCCTGATTGGCGCCGACGCGTTTCGCGACATCGCCACGTGGCGCGACTACCCGTCCATCTTCGAACGGTCACACTTCGCTGTGATCTCGCGCCCGGGACATCCGGTCAGCGCGCTGCGGGCACACCTCCCGGCGCTGGCGCCGCGCATGGTGGACGCCGTGGCTGGTCTGACGATTCCCGAGAAGCTGTCGATCTTTCTGATCGACGCAAACACCGCCGACGTGTCATCCACCGCGCTGCGCACCACGCTGGCGCGCGGCGAACGCCTCGAGGGACAGGTGGACCCACGCGTTCAGCAACACATTGAGCAGCACGGACTTTACCGGTTCGGATCCTCGGAACGCCGGCACGCGCTCTAACACTGGGACGTATCGGCAGGCAGGTTGCATTTGGCCAAGACTGAGAAGCGAAAGAAGGCACCGAAGCTTCCGAAGCAGATTGCACAGGCAATTGCGGCAGCCGAGGACAAGCAGGCACTCGAACTTCAGGTGCTCGACTTGCGCAAGGCGGGCGGATTCACCGACTACTTCCTGATCTGCTCGGGCTCGAACAGCCGTCAGGTGCGCGCGATCGCTGACGGCATCACAGACGCGCTGGCCGCGGCTGGCGAGAAGCCGTCGCACATCGAGGGCTACCAGAGTTCGGAATGGATTCTGCTCGATTACTTCGATTTCATCGTGCACGTCTTCGCGCCGGAGACGCGGGCGTTCTACGGCCTCGAACGGCTGTGGGGCGATGCCGAACCCGTACGTGCCGGCGCCGACGAGTCTCCCGCCGAAGACTGACGCCACAGGGCGCTCCTGGTGACCGCGTCTGTCTTGACGCGGCCGCGCCCTGCCTGACCCGCGCGACCCGGCTTACCACTGCGCTCCGACCTCCCCGGCGCTCGACCAGCCCCAACCTGACGCGCCCCACCCGGTGATCGTGCATGCGCGACTGGGCAGATGCGGTCGTGTCCCTGCTGCTTGCACCGACGTGTGCGGCGTGTCATCAACCCCTGCGCCACCCGACCCGCGGGTGTGTGTGCGAGGTGTGCTGGGACGCTGTGCCGCTGCCACTGGTGCCGCAGTGCAGTCGCTGTGGAGATGCATGGACTGCCCCGCACACGTTGAGCGATGACCGTGCGGACAACGGCGCCGCACGCATCGCGACGCCGCGGCGCAGCGCGGTGGTTGCTGCGTGTCACCACTGCCTGACAGTACCAACTAGCATCGAGCGCGCTCGCGCCATCGGCCCATACGCAGGCTCGCTGCGAGAGATCCTCCACGCCCTGAAGTACGACGGGCGTCGCTCGTTGGCCGAACCACTGGCGAGGCGAATGCGCCTGGCAGGTGGCGATCTCCTCGAGGCTGCCGATGCCGTCGTGCCCGTCCCGCTACACCCTCGCCGGCGTCGCGAACGTGGCTTCAACCAGGCGTCAGACCTGGCGCGTCATCTTGGTCTGCCGGTCGTGCAGGCGCTGGCGCGACACAAGTCGACGCCGTCGCAGACGACCCTGCACGCGACAGAGCGGCACGACAACATGCGCGCGGCGTTCGGCGCGACAGCACGGCTGAAGGGTCTGCGCGGGACTGCGGTGGTGCTGGTGGATGACGTGCGCACGACCGGCGCAACGCTGGACGGGTGCGCGCTGGTGCTGAAAGAGGGCGGTGTGCGAGCGGTGTTCGCGCTTACGGCAGCGCGAGTCGAGTCGTCACGGCTGCGATGACGTCGGCAGCCACGACGTCTTTCGCGCGTTCTCCGTCGAGATGCAGCCAGTTGCCTGTCGACGCGAGCCGGCGGTATCCATCGCGGACGCGCCGCTGCAGCACGAGGTCGCGCTCATAGCGATCGCGGTCCGTGCTCTTGCGACGAATGGCGGTTTCAGGTGCGATGTCGAGCAGGATGGTCAGCGACGGGGTGGGCAGAAAACGCTGGATATCGAGCAGCCACGCGGCATCGAGGCCAAAGGCTTCACCGTAGGCAACGCTCGACGCGAGGTAGCGATCGCTGACGACGTCCCAGCCCTCGGCGAGACGCGCTTCGATGGCCGGTCGCCACTCATAGCGGTTGGCGACATAGAGCAGCTGCATGACGTCGGGACCAAACTCGCGTTCGCCCGCCAGCGCCTTGCCGATCTCCATGCCGATGGGCGTCGTGTAGTCGGGAAAGGAGGTGAGCTGGACGCGGCGTCCGCGCGCCTCGAGTGCGTCGCGGAGGCGTTCGGCCTGCGTCTGCTTGCCGCTCTGGTCGAGGCCCTCGAAAACGATGAGATGTCCGGGCATCAGAGTCAGCGAGCGGGAGACTCGAGGGCCAGCATGTCATCGATCGATTGGCGTCGACGGATCACGTCCCAGCGTCCATCGTCGACCATGACTTCGGCGGGCAGCGGCCGTCGGTTGTAGTTGGACGCCATCGCCGAGCCGTAGGCACCGGCATCGCGAATGGCGACGATGTCGCCGATGGCGAGCGGCGGCAGCATGCGGTCACGACCGACGACGTCACTGCTTTCGCAGACCGGCCCGACCAGCTCGTACTGGCGCGTCTCGGCGTCTGACGCGCGCAAGGGTTCGATGCGGTGGAACGCGCCGTAGAGCGCCGGCCGCATCAATTCGGTCATGCCTGCATCGAGCACGGCGAACTCACTGACGGCGTTACGCGGCTTGAGATCGATGACCCGTCCCAGGAGCACGCCGGCGGGTCCGACAATCGACCGGCCAGGCTCGATGACGATCGGCAGCGTGGTTGGGCGCACGGCCTCGACAATCGCTTCAACGTAGGCGCGCGGTTCGATGACCGGCGAGCCGTCGTAGGAGATGCCGAGTCCGCCGCCAACGTCGACGTACTCGAGCTCCATGCCCATGCGCCGCAGTTCCAGGGCCATCGCCGCAACGAACTCCGCCGCGCCGCGCAGCGGTTCGAGGCTGGTGACCTGCGAGCCAATGTGCACGTGCACCGCCACCAGCTTCAGGTGCGGCCGGCCCGCCAGCGTGGCGAACAGTTCGCGCGCCGCATCGACAGGCACCCCGAACTTGTTGATCTTGAGTCCCGTGGAGATGTGCGGGTGGCTCTTCGCGTCGATGTCCGGATTGATACGCACCGCGACGCGCGCCACACGGCCGAGAGCGGCGGCGAGTGCTTCGATACGCGCCAGCTCACCGGCTGATTCGACGTTGATGGCCTTCAGGTCGAGGCCGACCGCTCGCGCGAGTTCTTCGGGCGACTTGCCGACGCCCGTGAAGACAATCTGGTCGGGACGGAAACCCATGCGGCACGCCACGTCGATTTCCCAGATCGAGTTGGCGTCGGCGGCGCTGCCAAGACTGTGCAGCAGCCGTCCAATCGCGAGGTTCGAGTTCGCTTTGAGTGCGTAGTGCAGCGCGTGCGGGTAGTCGCCAAAGGCCTCATCGAGCGCGCGGAACCGTTCGCGCAGCAACTCGGCGCTGTACACGTAGAGTGGTGTGCCTTCGGCCGCCGCGATGGCTCCGAGCGTGACGCCGTCGCACTGCAGGTGATGATCGACGAGGGAGAATCCAGCCACGAATCGACTCTCGACTATACCACCTGATATCATCGCGTGATCCCGCAGCTCACTGGCATGGCCACTGAATACACTTCACCGCCGGACGATATCGAAGCACTCATCCAGCGGTGTCTGCACGGAGACCAGGCAGCGTGGGAACGGATCGTCCGCCTGCACTGGCGGCGCGTCTTCAACGTCGCCTACAAGTTCGTGGGCACGCACGATCAAGCCGAAGATCTCACGCAGGACATCTTCCTCAAGGTCTTCAAGTCACTCGAGACCTTCGACCGGCGGGCGAACTTCCAGACGTGGCTGATCAGCGTCAGCCGCAACCTGTGCATCGATCACTATCGCAGCGTTCGCAAGGAGCGGCAGACCATCGACCGCGATGTGGACGCCAACGAACTCTCGCCCGCCGCGGTGGACGCCGGACCGATTGCCGCGCTCGAGCAGCGCGACCGTGTGACGCTGTTGCGCGAAGCGCTCGCGTCGCTGCCGGACACGCTGCGGACGGCGGTGCTCATGCGCGACATCCAGGAACTGTCATACCAGGACATCGCGGCACGCCTGGACCTGCCCGAGGGCACGGTGAAGTCGCGCATCAACCGAGGCCGCACGGAACTCGCCCGCCAGATCAAGCGTCTGCGAGGAGACGATTTCAGCCCGACCGGCGCACCGCCCGATGGGCGTTCGCGCACTGGAGCACTCTGATGAAAATGAAGACCGAGCAGAACGGCAGCATTTCGATCGTGCGGGTCGACGAGACGCGGATGATGTACCCGATGCTCGCCGAGTTCTCCGGCACCGTGTCGGCGCTCGTCTCAGGCGGCGCGCGGCAGATTCTCATCGACCTCGGCACCGTCACCTACGTGGACAGCGCCACAATCGGCTGTTTCATGGATCTCTACCGCACCATTTCCGGCGTTGGCGGGGCGGTGAAGATCTCAGGCGTCCAGAAACGCGTCGAAACGATGTTGACGATGACGGGCGCGCAGAACTTCATTCCGCTGTTCACCGATGAAGGTGCCGCGCTGCAGAGTTTCGGGGCGTGACCATGCGGACGATCACCACGACTACCGGCGCGTCCGTCGAGCTCGACGGCGACCTGCTGGCCATCATGGAACTGCTCTACCGCGAGGTGACGGCAAAGCGTGCGCTCGACCGCACCTTCGACGACATGATCAAGGAGATTCAAAATCTCATCGATCAGATGACCGACGAGGAACGGCGCGCCTACTTCACAGAGAGCCTGTTCCTCAACACCGTCCGCTACGAGAACGATCGGCTCGAAGCCTACATGAAGAAGCTGTCGCGAAAGTAGGACTGTGTCACTGAACTTCCTGGCGACGCGTTATCGCTGCACCTGGCCGTGGGACATCCTGGTGATGCTCTGCGACGGCCGCTTCGTGTGCGGATGCGCGGACCCCTACGGACGCCGCGTGCTGGGTGATGCGCGCACGGGCTCGGTGAAAGACACGTGGACGGGCCCGGTCATCACCGCTCTGCGTGCCGACCTGAACAACGGCAAGTCGGCCTTCTGCGGCGACTGCGCGCTCAAGCTGCCGCTTGGCAAGAACGAGGCGCCACCGGTGCGCCCGGTGGACGCCGGACCACACCCGGGCCGCATGTACATCGAGTGCACGGCCGCCTGCAACATCTCATGCAGTCAGGCCTGCTGCAACCCGGAGTCTGGCATCACGCGGACGCGCCAGGCGGGCATGCTCGACTTCGACCTGTTCACGCGCGTCATCGACGAAGCAGGTCCGTCACTCGGACGCCTCGACTTCTTCAACTACGGCGAAGCCTTCCTGCACAAGCGCGCCGTGGAGATGTGCGAGTACATCAAGTCGCGCTTTCCGCACATCTACCTCTATACGAGCACCAATGGACTCGCGCTCTCCGAGGAACAGGCTCGTCGTCTGGTGCATTCAGGCATCGACGAGGTGACCTTCTCCATCGACGGCGCGACCCAGGACACCTACGAGCAGTATCGTCGCCGGGGCAAGCTCGATATCGCGCTGCGTAATCTCAGGGCCATGGCCGATGAGAAGCGGAAGGCGGGACGCGATCTGCCGTATCTGAACTGGCGGTACATCCTCTTCAAGTGGAACGACAGCGACGAAGAGTTGGCGCTCGCCAGGCAGATGGCGCAGGAGATTGGCGTCGACCGTCTGTGCTGGGAAATTACCGACCATCCCGAAGATTCGTTCTCACGACGGTTCGTGCCAGGCACATCTGCATTCGATGCGATTAAGCGCGAGACGTGGGACGACAGCAACCTCGGAAACGCGATTCCCGGGGCCACGCCGCGCGCCCGTATCGACGTGCGTCCGCTCGTGCCTGGAATGCCGCTCATCGGCGCGCGACGCAGGCCGATGACGGTGCGCACACGGGTTCACAACTTGAGCGGTCGCTCGTTTCCCAACACCGGCGCGCAAGGCCGCCGCATCGTCCGGCTCGGAGCTCAGCTCTGTGCCGAGGACGGCTCGCTCATCAATCTCGACTACGCACGTGCGGATCTGCCACAGCCGCTCGAGGGCGGTGCTTCGACCGACATCACGGTTCACCTGAAGCAGCTGCCAGAGCCAGGTCGTTATCGGCTCAAGTTCGACATGGTGAGCGAAGGGGTGGAGTGGTTCGAGAAGTGCGGGTCCCAGACAACCGAGCAGTCACTCTGGGTGTTGTAGGCGGGAACAGCGGTTGGTGAACACACGCACGGCTGGTGTGTCGCCACAGATGCGGCGAGCACGCGACGGCCACACAGAGTGCACGGCCGCCTGCAACATCTCATGCAGTCAGGCCTGCTGCAACCCGGAGTCTGGCATCACGCGGACGCGCCAGGCGGGCATGCTCGACTTCGACCTGTTCACGCGC
>Ga0209023_10007650_pt1 | contig 11019 bp, 9 predicted proteins | sample LakOneMetagenome_FD_187468 | JGI IMG/M metagenome (GOLD analysis project Ga0209023, IMG submission 187468) | Freshwater and sediment microbial communities from Lake Erie, Canada (SPAdes) (version 2) | ecosystem: Environmental > Aquatic > Freshwater > Lentic | place: Lake Erie, Canada | collected...
CCAAAATGCTATTATTGGGATAGCTAAACCATAAGGTTCAATGCGTTAGGACAGCTTCATAATTAAATATGATTTTATTTCGATAAAAAAATGTGCAAGACATCTTTAGATGAAGTCGAAGCATTATATCCACATAATCCAATTGCCGCTTTTCTCAATGAAATGTGTGTAACTACATACACCAAAGACTAATTACAAGTATGTTTGCATCCTATTTAACATGAGGAAAGCACTGATTCAAATGCACCTAGCAGTTTTGCTTTGGGGCTTCACGGGAGTTTTGGGACGGGCCATATCACTAGATGCCCCTGTACTGGTTTGGTACAGGATGATGTTCACTGCCCTTTTTATGGCAGTAATAATTATATACAGGAAACAATGGATAAAGCCCGTTCCTGCTGACATCAGAAAGTTAGCAACCATAGGCGCATTGATGGGATTACACTGGGTAGCTTTTTATGGTGCTATTAAATTCGCCAATATTTCTATTGCCCTCGTTTGCTTGTCAACCGCCAGTATTTTCACCTCCCTGCTCGACCCTCTTGTAAACAAAGGCAAGCACGACTTGAAGGAGATATTGCTAGGTACATTAGCTATTGCAGGAGTATATCTGATTTACAAGTTTCAACAGTTTTATGGATTAGGCATTGCCTTTGGTATTGCGGCAGCCATCCTTAGCTCTGTGTTTACCGTACTCAATAAGAAGATAGCCGAAAAATATCCGGCACGCACTATGGTGTTTTATGAAATGGCAACGGGCTGGGTATTCATATCCATGCTCATGCCGTTAGTATTTTACTATATACCGCAAACGAAGTTCATCCCTCAGTCAGCTACCTTGTTCGGCGCGGAATGGATACACAACGACTGGCTATGGCTTGTAATACTAAGCCTGTGCTGCACGGTCTGGGCACAATCGCTTGCGCTAAATGCGCTGAAAAAACTATCCTCTTTCACGGTTACTTTATCAGTCAACCTAGAACCTGTCTATGGCATACTGCTTGCGTTCTTGTTCTACAACGAGAACAGGGAGATCATTTTCAACAAAGAAACCGCTGATCTTAACTGGGGTTTCATGGGTGGAATGGGGCTTATCTTGCTTTCAGTTCTGCTCCAGATGTTGCGTCTGCTAAAACCTCGCTTCTCTACCTCAGGCTATGTAAAGGAGAAAGGAGGTATCGATTGATTCTTTCTTCGTTCTTATAAAACAGGAACGTCCCGAAATAAGGGACGTTCCTGTTTTATTTTTCAGAAATTAGGCATTATTTATCTTCTGCCTCCCTCACGCCCTTGCTGCATAGGACTGCCCTGTGGTTGCGGCCTGCTTTGAGGTTGTTGCATTTGGGGTTGCTGTCTCATTGGCTCTGGTCTGCTCTGTGGCTGCTGCCTCATTGGTTCCGGTCTGCTCTGAGGTTGCTGTCTCATTGGTTCCGGCCTGCTCTGTGGCTGCTGCCTCATTGGTTCCGGTCTGCTCTGAGGTTGCTGTCTCGTTGGCTCCGGCCTGCTTTGAAACTGAGACTGCTGCGTTCTTTCACCAGCCTGGTTATTATTGTTTCCTCGTGGGTCACGAGGGCTTACTACACCGGTATTCTGCGGTGCCCTCTGCTGAAATCTGTCTGCAGGTTGATTATTGCTCCTTTGATCACCACGAGGACTTACTCCGCCATTTTGTGGCTCGCGCAACTGAAAGTTGTTCGCAGGCTGGCTATTACCCCTCTGATCACGTGGGCTTACTACACCGCTATTCCGTAGTTGACCCTGTTGAGCTCTCCCTGCTGGTTGGTTGCTATTTCCTCTTTGCTGCTCACGCGGGCTGGCACCTCCGCCCTGTGGCTGTGCTTGCTGCCTTTGCACCTGCTGCCTGAACTCTGGTTGTCTTCCCGCACTTACATTTGTCGCAGCCTGCGGCCTCCCTATCTGCCTCGGCGCCTGCATTACGTTTGCAGGTCTTGCTGTGCTTGCTGTTGCGCGATTCATAGATGGGCGGTACATACTTACCCTGTTGTTCTGCACTACCGGTGATCCTGGCCTATTCATTTGAGACACACGGTACACCTGCACAGGCTGGTGTATATCGCGCTGCACCACGTCTCTACCCGGTCCGTAGTTGTAGCGCACACGGGTACGGTTGTCCACGTAGTAGTTATTGATTATTGTGGTCTGCCTGATATAGGTATTGTTATAGCCCGGCCCTCTCCAGTGGCTGTAGCAGTCATTGCTGTACATATACTGCGGCTGCACAAATATCCACCAGCTTTCAGGACAGTTATAGCTTACACCTATGCTTATACCGGGGCCAAGTGGCGCCCATCCGCTATAGCCACCGCCATAACGCCATGTCACCCATGCCGGTGCCCATTCGTAGCCTGGCACCCATACCCAGCCGTAGTAGCTATCGTAGGTCCAGCGACCGTAGTGGTAACAAGCCCATCCCCACGGATCGTCCGATACCCACGTATTACCATAGTCGGTCATTACCCAGTGGCCACGGCTACCGTACGGACGGAAATCACCGCCTTCATTAGGCACCCATACATTACCATACTGCGGATCTTCTACCCATTGCCCGTAAGGCGACAGATTATCATAAAAGGTCTGGTACGACACAGATACATCCTGCGCAAAGCTTTTCTGTTTCGAAGTGGTTACCAGCAACAGGCTTACCAGTGCAATACCAAGTCCCCTGCTCAATAGCTTTTTCATATTATTTTATGGTTTGATGCTTATTGTAATACGGTACCTAATTCAATATATGGACCAATAATTCACAAAACAATGTTAATCCGTTTAAAGCGCAAATTTAAGAACCTAAATACTATGCCATGATGATAGTGGTCAGCCCCTTGCAAGATAAAAAAAATATCCCCGGCTATCAAAATTTAGCCGGGGATACAATATCCTTTCTACTTTAATTTTCTTTGATTTAAACAGCCACTGACGCCAGCACTTCTGCCATTGTTTTGCCTATGTTCGCCGGGCTGTCCACTACATGAATACCGCACTCGCTCATGATCTTCATTTTAGCTGCTGCTGTATCATCAGCGCCACCTATTATCGCGCCTGCATGGCCCATACGGCGGCCTGCTGGCGCTGTCTGGCCTGCTATAAAGCCTACCACAGGTTTGTGCATATTATTTTTCAGCCAGTTCGCAGCTTCAGCTTCCATATTACCGCCTATCTCTCCTATCATGATGATGCCATCAGTCTCAGGGTCGTTCATCAGCAATTCTACCGCTTCCTTGGTTGTTGTACCTATGATCGGGTCTCCGCCTATACCTATTGCTGTAGATATACCAAGGCCTGCTTTCACTGCCTGGTCAGCCGCTTCATACGTCAGGGTACCTGACTTTGAAACAATGCCTATCCGGCCTGGTTTGAACACAAAGCCTGGCATAATACCAACCTTCGCCTCACCCGCAGTTATTACACCCGGGCAGTTAGGGCCTATCAGCCTGCAGTTCCTGCTTTTTATAAACTCACGTGCCTTTACCATGTCCTGCACAGGTATGCCTTCAGTGATGCAGATGATCACCTTTACGCCTGCGTCAGCAGCTTCCATTATAGCGTCCGCAGCAAATGCAGGTGGAACGAAAATTATCGATACATCAGCGCCTGTAGCATCTACAGCATCCTTTACTGTATTGAATACCGGGCGGTCCAGGTGTTGCGTACCACCTTTAGCAGGAGTTACACCACCTACCACATTAGTACCATATTCTATCATCTGGCCGGCATGGAACGTACCTTCCGTACCCGTAAAACCCTGAACTATAACCTTTGAATTCTTATTTACTAATACAGACATCGTGATTTATATTTTTAAGCGTGCGCAAAATTAAACTAAATGGTGCCAAAATCAAATAAAAATAACACCTAAATATATAATGATTGAAATATAGGTTGCAATTTATGGGCGAATGCTTATATTTCAATTGATTTTGCCTTTCCGTCAACAGCCATCTGTAAAGTGCCAACTATAAACTGTCAACTCTTTTTTACTACATTTGCCGTGCGAATAAAATTTAATTTACTAAAATCATAATTCCTTTTTATGGCATACGATATTATCGTAGTAGGTAGTGGCCCGGGTGGCTATGTAGCGGCTATCCGTGCATCTCAGTTAGGGTACAAAACAGCAATAGTTGAAAAAGAAAGCCTGGGCGGTATATGCCTTAACTGGGGTTGTATCCCTACCAAAGCCTTGCTGAAGTCCGCAAGCGTATTCGAGAACTTTACCCACGCAGCAGATTACGGCATTATAGCTACTGATTTCAAGCCTGATTTCGGTGCGGTCATCAAGCGTAGCCGCGGTGTAGCAGATAAAATGAGCAAGGGCATCCAGTTCCTTATGAAGAAGAACAAGATCGATGTGATCATGGGCATGGGTAAGCTGAATGCTAAAAAAGAAGTGGAAGTAACAGGTGCGGATGGTAAGGTTACTCCTTATGCAGCAAAGCACGTTATACTGGCTACAGGCGCTCGCAGCCGCCAGTTGCCTAACCTGCCACAGGATGGCAAGAAAGTAATTGGCTACCGTGAAGCTATGTCTTTGCCAACAATGCCTAAGAGCATGATCGTTGTGGGTTCCGGCGCTATAGGCGTTGAGTTCGCTTACTTCTATAAGAGCCTTGGTGTTGATGTTACCATCGTAGAATTCCTGCCCAACATAGTTCCTGTAGAAGACATCGATGTTTCTAAAGAACTGGAAAGGGTCTTCCGCAAAAAAGGAATGAAGGTAATGACCAATGCTTCTGTTGAAAAGCTGGATACATCAGGTGCAGGGGTAAAGGCAACAGTAAAAACTGAAACCGGTGACGTAGTTCTGGAAGCTGACATCGTACTCAGCGCGGTAGGTATCGCAGCAAACATCGAAAATATAGGCCTTGAAGGTCTTGGCATAAAGACAGACAAAGGCAAGGTACTGGTTGATAAATACTACAAAACAAACGTTGATGGCGTCTATGCAATAGGCGACATCACTCCTGGCCAGGCATTGGCACACGTAGCGTCTAAGGGCGCGGTTATATGCGTTGAAGCTATTGCTAACAAAGAAGGCAAGTACAAGCACATGCCGGAGCCATTGGATTATGGCAATGTACCTGGCTGTACTTATTGCTCTCCTGAAATCGCAAGCGTAGGGATGACTGAAAAGCAAGCCAGAGAGGCAGGCTATGAAATTAAGGTGGGCAAATTCCCGTTCTCTGCATCAGGCAAGGCAAGTGCTGCAGGCGCTACCGAAGGTTTCGTAAAAGTGATCTTCGATGCTAAGTATGGCGAATGGCTGGGTACGCACTCTATAGGGTACAACGTAACAGAAACAATTGCTGAAACAGTTGTGGCCCGTAAGCTGGAAACTACATGGCAGGAAGTGCTGGACAGCATACACCCGCACCCTACTATGAGCGAAGGCATCAAGGACGCCGTAGAAGTAGCCCTCGGCGAAGCAATACATTTATAATCAAAGACTGAGCATATATCAATGGCTGCTCTCGGGCAGCCATTGATATTTATATCTAATACAATTGATGATAACTTTTAGATACTGTGAAACTCCCCTTTAGGGGTTGGGGGTTTCCGCATTAATAAAAAAGCAGAACACCTCACCTGGTCCGTGCACCCCTACTACCAGGGTCTTCTCAATATCAGCCGTGCGGCTCGGCCCTGTTGTCAGGTTGATCATAGAAGGAAGATCGTTACCATACTTTTTCTTCAGCATCGCAAACCCGTCTTCTATGTCCGGCACTATCTGGTTGGCATAGGCAAACACAATATGAACAGGATAATACACTGGAGCTACCCTACCCATATTTTGCTTGCTGGTCAGCATTATGGAGCCTGTCCTGGCAACTAGCATCTCACAGCCTGTTATACAGGCCTCTGCGCTTTCGGCCTTAGGGTCCGCTGCCGATACTATATCCATTTTGTTATTCTGGAACAGCTTTAACAAGCGTTGGTCTGCGCACAGCATTTGCTGCCAGCCACGGTTCTCATGCAGAATGTTGATGTTGTACAAAAGCTCCTGCTCGTTCTCGCAGAAAATAAACTTCCCGCCCAGCTTTATAAATGCTTCTGCAAACAGCTCTTCCTGAGCATGAGAAGCATCAGGAAATATGTCCCCCATGTCTTTCTCCACATCAGGATACGGCATAGGCAACGCCTGTCCGCCCAACCCCTTTCTTATCTTACTAAGAATATTCTCCCGCGCTTTTGATGTTTTGAAAGTCTGCATTGATCCAAAAGTAAAAATTAATAACTAAACCATCAAAACCGCTACCATCCCAAAACAAAATAGCGATGGAAACCCACCGCTATTTATACATTCAATAAAATTGTCTAACTATTATCCCCAACCTGAAATCAAACCAAAGCTTGATCCTTGGTTCCCCTTTAGGGGTCAGGGGTTTATATTTTCGGATTCAAAATACTCTCAGGCACCAATGGCTCGTCTTCGTTGGCTATCTGATCCTCTTCAAAAGGACGTTTACCCAACAAGCGTTCCATATCATCCTTGAACAGCACTTCTCTCTTCAGCAATTCTTCAGCTATCAGTTTCACGCCCTCGGTCTTGTCTACCAGCAATTGCTTTACCCTTTGATAAGCCACGTCTACAAGTTTCCTAACCTCATCATCTATCATCTTGCCTGTCTCTTCAGAGTATGGCTTAGAGAAACTGTTTTCCTGTTGCGGATCGTAGAAAGATATATTACCGATCACATTGTTCATACCATACATAGACACCATAGCATAGGCCATACGCGTCACGTGCTGCAGGTCACTAAGTGCACCTGTAGATATCTTACCGAATATCAGTTCTTCCACCGCACGTCCGCCCAGCGACATACACATATCATCCATCAGGTGATCTGTAGTGCGTATATACACTTCTTTAGGCAGGTATTGCGCATAACCCAGCGCAGCTACACCACGTGGCACTATCGTTACCTTCACAAGCGGATGCGCATGCTCCAGGAACCAACCCGAAACCGCATGACCCGCTTCATGATAAGCGATAATGCGTTTTTCTTCCGGCTGTATGATCTTGTTCTTTTTCTCAAGGCCACCTATTACGCGGTCAATCGCGTCATTGAAGTCGCTCATATCCACTTCGCTTTTGCCTTTTCTAGCGGCTATCAGCGCAGCTTCGTTACAGATGTTTGCTATATCAGCGCCTGCAAAACCCGGTGTCTGCACAGCCAGTTTCTTAATATTCAGATCCTTCGATTTCTTGATCGGCTTCAGGTGTACATCAAATATCTTTTCCCTACCCTTCACGTCCGGTATGTCTATAGATATCTGACGGTCAAAACGGCCCGGGCGAAGCAATGCTGTATCCAGTACATCAGGTCGGTTCGTTGCCGCCAGAACTATGATACCACTGTCACCGCTAAATCCGTCCATTTCCACAAGTAACTGGTTCAGCGTGTTCTCACGCTCATCATTGCTCATCACGGCATTTTTACCACGTGCACGGCCAATTGCGTCTATTTCATCAATAAACACGATACAAGGAGCCTTTTCACGCGCTTGCTTGAACACGTCACGCACACGGCTCGCTCCTACCCCAACGAACAGTTCCACAAAGTCGGAACCTGACATAGAGAAGAATGGCACTTGAGCTTCACCTGCCATTGCTTTCGCAAGCAATGTTTTACCGGTGCCCGGAGGGCCTACCAGCAATGCACCCTTAGGTATCTTACCACCCAGTGCAGTATATTTCTTTGGATTTTTAAGAAAATCCACAATTTCCATTACTTCTACTTTCGCTTCGTCAAGGCCCGCAACATCGTTAAAAGTGATGTTCACACGTGTGCCTTTCTCAAACAGCTGAGCTTTCGATTTGCCTATGTTGAAAATTCCGCCACCTGCACCGCCGCCGCCGCCTGCACCCATCTTACGGAATACAAGAAAGTACATCGCTACTATCAACAGTACCGGTAAAAGAATGGTATTCAGCAATGCATGTACAACATCGCCCTGCTGGTCATAACTCACACTTATATGAGCCATTGGTTTAGCCGCATTTTTTGCGATCTCTTCCTCAGCATCTTTCAAGTCCCTATTGAACTGGTCAACAGTACCTATTTTAAACGAATATGCCGGATTTTTATCGCTGCTATTGATAGCAAGCGATGGTACTTTTCCGGTTGGCGGAGGTACGGTACCCGGTTTAAGGTACACGTCAGCATGTTCCTGGTTGATTATAACTACTTTGGCCACCTGCTCCTTGGCAAGGTTCTCCTTAAAATCCTGGAACGTATGCTCCGGAGGAGTTGTGCCAAAACTGCCATTAACGAACTGGGCGCCCAGAATGATTAGCACTATTATGCCATAGATCCAATAGACATTGAATTTAGGGCCTTTGCGTTGACCGGGATTATCACTTCCCGGCTTATTACCGGGCTTTTGTGTATTTTCTTCCATTTTATCTTTTGATCGTGTTATCCTGCTTTATAAAACTAAACTCTTTTGATCTTATGATCACACCTTAGTCGTGTTCCGTGCGCGGGGCATCTTCCCACAGGCTTTCCAGTGCGTAAAACATCCTTTGCTCATGCGTAAAAATATGTACCACCACATTCACATAATCTACCAATGTCCAGGTATCACCTTGTTCTATATGGTACGGACGCTCATCACATTCTATTTCCACTGCGTCCTTTATACTCTGTGCTATAGCATGTATCTGCACATTAGATCTCGCCTCACATAATATAAAAAAATCTGCGACAGCCTCATCTATTTTTTTCAGATCCAGCGATACTATGCCGTCTCCCTTTTTATCCTTTATTGCGTTGATGATTGTTTTAAATAGCTTGCTATTTTTCGTCAGGCGGGCGGGTGCCTTCTTCCTTTCCTGTAACACACTTATTATTTTCTCCAAATCTTAGTTGCTTATTTTGTTTGGTAATACCTTTACGGTTTATCAAAATTATAAATCTTTTTGCACTAAACCTCATTACATTGTCACATTTGCCTATAATAGAGCTCGATATTACTGACAGCACCAATAACTATGCCATGCAGCTTATAGATGCCGATAAGGCACTACCCGGCATGACAATAGTGGCCCAAAGCCAGACTGGCGGCAAGGGGCAAAGGGGCAAAAGCTGGACCGACACCCCCGGTGAAAGCCTGCTGATGAGTGTGGTCACCGCCCCGGGGAGGCCAATCACCGACCAATTTGTATTTAACTCCTCTGTAGCCGTGTCAATTGCCAATGTTTTACAAAAATTAAACGCAAACTGGAATGTCAATATCAAATGGCCTAACGACATCATTATCAATGACAAAAAGGCAGGGGGTATATTGATTGAAAATATACTTCGTGGCAGCCGTTGGGCACATAGTGTCATAGGGCTTGGACTCAATATAAAGCAAAGATCCCTCCCTCCAGACCTCCCCTATGCCACTTCTCTAAAGATAGCATCCGGACATGATTTCAATATAACAGAAATAAGAGATGCTATACGCGAAAGTATTATTGATGTAACTGCCAATCCATTGGCAACTCTGAATATGAATGACTATAATAAACTGCTCTACAAACGCGGGAGAAAACAGCGCTTTACCAACGCAGAAGGCAATTGGGAAGCAACTATAATACAGGTCTATCCCAACGGAACTTTAGAAGTGCAGCTGGAAGATGGAAAGATCGTCTGTTACCAGCACGGCCAGGTATTGTGGGATTGGTCATAAGTTTCTTTTTATCTAATTTTATTTATAACAATTGCGATCATGGATTTTGGCAGAATACCCGAAGACGAGCTGAAACAAATAGATTTTACTCTACCGCCCGAACCGGCGGGAAATAAAGATGTACTGAAGAAAGGCAAGGGCAAAACAAAATTCTACATCGGCTGTGCTAAATGGGGCCGTAAGGACTGGATCGGCAAGTTGTACCCTAAAGGCACCAAAGACAAAGACTTCCTTGCGTACTATGCAAAGCAGTTCAACAGCATAGAGTTCAATGGCTTCTTTTACAATATTCACTCTCGCACTCAGGTAGAAAAATGGGTCGCTGCCGTGCCGGATAACTTTATATTTTGCCCTAAGTTCACGCAGTCGATTACACACCTGCGCCGACTAAAAAATGCAGAACATGAAGTAAATGCTTTCCTCGACGTCATTGAAGCTTTCGGCAAACATCTCGGCCCGGTTTTCCTCATGCCGCATCCGCAAATGGGAGTAAAACATCTTGATACAATTGAAGAATTCATGACCACCCTTCCAAAGGACATTGATGTATTCCTCGAACTCCGTCATGAAGACTGGTACACATCAAAAGACGGCTACGACTCTGCCCTCTTCACCTACCTGCGCAAGCACAAGAGAGGCTCAGTTATCACAGATGCCGCTGGCCGACGCGACTGTGTTCATATGCACTTAACGAAGCCTGAATGTTTCATCCGTTTTGTAGGCAACGGCCTCCACCCTACCGATTACAGCCGCATTGATGAATGGGTACAACGCATAAAACTTTGGATGGCTGAAGGCCTCGAAAATTGCTACTTCTTCATGCACCAGCACGATGAGTTGCACTCACCCGAGCTTATCAAATACTTTATTCAGCAAATGAATAAGCACTGCGGCACAAAGATCCCTGCACCAACAATTTACAACGCAAACGACAACTCGCTTTTTTAAAAATACAGTTATGGCCGAATTAAAAACCAAATTAACGAACGACAGCGTCGAAGCATTCCTCAACAAGATCGACAATGAGCAAAAACGTAAAGATTGCTTTGAAATAGTAGGCATGATGTCCGAGGTAACTAAAGCACCTGCAAAGATGTGGGGCGGCTCTATTATTGGCTTCGGCAACCAGGTCTTGAAATACGAAAGCGGCAGGGACCTTGATTGGTTCGTAATGGGGTTTTCTCCCCGAAAAGCAACCATTGCAATCTATGGACTCGGCAGTTCCATAAATAATTATCCTGAGCTCACAGAGAAACTTGGTAAACACAAAACAGGGAAAGGTTGCCTCTACATCAATGCTTTGAAGGACGTGAACATACCCAC
>Ga0209023_10007652_pt1 | contig 11017 bp, 9 predicted proteins | sample LakOneMetagenome_FD_187468 | JGI IMG/M metagenome (GOLD analysis project Ga0209023, IMG submission 187468) | Freshwater and sediment microbial communities from Lake Erie, Canada (SPAdes) (version 2) | ecosystem: Environmental > Aquatic > Freshwater > Lentic | place: Lake Erie, Canada | collected...
CGATCTACGAAGCCGCACGTTCCCTGAGCCTGGAACTGTTTCCGCCGGCCTTGCGTCAAGGCGGACTGTGCGAAGCGCTGATGTGGCTCGCCGACTGGTTCCACCAGAAGTACGGCATCACGGTGACGGTCGACACACACACCGATTCGAACCCACCCGAAGAGGGTGTGCGTGTGCTGCTCTTCGAATCGGTGCGCGAACTGCTCTTCAATGCGGTCAAGTATGCGAAGACCGATATGGTTGCGCTTTCCTCGCACGTCGACGGCGAAGGTCGCTTGCGCATCACGGTCGCTGATTCGGGTGTGGGGTTCGACCCGGCCAGCGTCTTCAAGCCAGGGACCGTCGTCGGCGGGCTCGGCCTCTTCGGCATTCGGGAGCGGTTGACGTTTCTCGGTGGGCAGATGGACGTGGACAGTGTGCCTGGGCACGGCGCACGCTTCACGCTCGTCGTACCGTTCAACACCACCAGTCGCACAGGCGACCTGCGGGCAGCGAGTGCAGCGCAATCCGACACAGCGACATCGGTTGCGTCGAAGGACGGCAGCGACCTTCGTGTGTCGCCGCTGCGGATTCTGCTGGCCGATGACCACAAGATGGTGCGCGAGGCCCTGCGGGAGATGCTCTCTGAACATCCGGAATTTCTCATCGTTGGTGAGGCCGTCGACGGCCTCGACGCCGTAGAGCAATGCCGCGCGCTCGTGCCTGATGTGGTCATCATGGACGTGTCGATGCCTCGGCTCGATGGTCTCGAGGCCACGCGGCGCATCCACGCAGAACTGCCGTCGATTCGCATTCTTGGCCTCTCGACGCAGGAGGAATCGACGAAGCTTCATGCCATTGAAGCCGCAGGCGCGGACGGTTACTTTGCCAAGGGACACGGCGTGCGGCGCATGGTCGAACGGCTGCTGGCGCTGTACGAAGACCGCGGCGTGGAACGTGCCGCCGGCGAAGCCTGAGGGGCGGTGCGCGTCAGCGTGTTCACGTGCGCACGTCGAGGCGAGCCGCGGCTCTTCTGCCGTCTGTGCCAACCCCTCGCGTTCGCTGCATCGCGCTGACGGAACGTCGTGCGACCTGTTTCGCCGATGCGGTACACTTTTTCATTCCCCAAAACCGACGTGACCACTCAGAACCCCCAACTCGCCGGCGCTTCTCTGAGCCACGCGGACGCCCACGACGAGGCGGCGGTGCTGCGGCGTTTCGTGAGTGATTCGCCGTTCGCCATGGCGCTGTTCGATGCCGAGATGCGGTACCTGGCGGCGAGCGACCGGTGGTGTCACGGCTGCGGCGTGTCGTGTGCCACCCTGCTCGGCCGGGTCGCGTACGACGTGACGCCGAGTTCAACGGCCTTCCGGACGGTTCATGACGCGTGTCTGCGCGGCGCCACCGAATCACGGGAAGGCGAACTGCACGTGCCTGGTCAGCGGCAGACGGCGTGGGCGAGATGGGAGATGCAGCCCTGGCACACGAGCGGTGGCGCCGTCGGGGGCCTCCTGATTCGCGTCAACGACATCTCGCGTCAGCGCGAAGAGCACGTGGCGCTGGCCCAGCGCGAGCGGCAGTTGCAGGTGGCGCTCGAAGCCTCGAATGCCGGCACGTGGAAGTTGAACTGGAGCACGGGCGCCCTGCTGTGGGACCGGCGGTCTCGCGACATGTTCGGAGTGTCATCACCAACGGCGGCGTCGCTGGACATCGTTCTGCCCATGCTTCATGACGCCGATCGTGAACGCGTCCGCGCGACCCTCGACGAGGTCAGGCATTCGTTGCTCGATCGGGATTGGGGTGAGGAGTTCCGCATCAGGCGCGATGATGGAACCGTTCGCTGGATCTATGCGCGCGGTCGTCCGGAGCGCAACGAGTCGGGAGACGTCGTTGGTCTGGTAGGCATCAACATCGACACCACCGAACGCAGGGCGGCGGAGAGCGCCGCTCACGAGAACGAGCAGCAGGCGCGCCTCGCGCTCGACGCCGCTTCGGCATTCGCCTGGACGTGGGACGCCGACAAGCCGCTCATTCTCAAAGACGACGTCGGTGCGCGCTACCTCGGTATTGCTGCCGACCAGCCGTTCGATGGCTGGGCGTATATGCGTCGCATTCATCCGGACGATCAGGAACGTGTGCGCGCGACCATGGCAGCCGCGCGCGCGCCCGGCGGCCTGCCCGGCTGGGAGATGGACTATCGGTACCTGCGGCCGGACGGCCGTGAGATCTGGTTCCACAGTCGCGGAGCGGCGACCCGCGATGCCGACGGCAAGACGACGCGGCTGTTCGGCATCATGATCGACGTCACTGAGCGCAAGCACGCCGAACTCGAACTGGCCCGTGTGCACGATGCGCTTCGCGAGCACGCCCACGAGCTCGAGCGGCGAACCGCGCAGTTGCAGCGGCTCGCATCCGAGTTGACCAACGCCGAACAGCGCACGCGCGAGCGGCTGGCGAAGACCCTGCACGACCACCTGCAGCAGTTGCTGTTCAGTGCGTTGATGAAGGTCGAACGTGCGCACCTGCGGTCGCCCGATCTCGAGCTGCTCGGTCAGGCACACAGCGAACTGAAGGATGCCATCGAAGCAACACGGACGCTGAGCGTCGACCTCTTGCCGTCGACGCTGCGCAGAGGTGATCTGCCAGCGGCCCTCGTCTGGCTGGGAAGCTGGATGCACCGGCGCAGTACGGCATCACCGTGGCCACGACCGTGGACCGGCGGGCGAACCCGGTTGGCGAAGACGTGCGGTTTCTCCTGTTCGAAGCGGTCCGCGAGCTGCTGTTCAACGCGGTCAAGCACGCAGCGGTCGATACGGTCGATGTCAGCCTGACGCTCGACAGCCAGGCGTGCGTGCGCATCACGGTGTCAGACCGGGGACGCGGCTTCGCCCCGGAGGTGCTCACCAGCGGCGACAACGACGATGGTGGTCTCGGACTGTTTGGCATTCGCGAACGGCTGGCGCTGGTTGGTGGTCAACTGCAGATCGACAGCGCCGTCGGTCAGGGCGCCCGTTTCACGCTGGTGATGCCGGGCGCCACGACGGAGACCGTGGCGGGCAGCGCGAGTACCGCCGGAAGCTCCGCCCTGCCGAAGTCTGGCCAGACGTCCAGTGGATCGGCGCTTCGCGTTCTGCTCGTCGACGATCACCTCGCTGTCAGAGAAGCGCTCCGCGACGTGCTCACCGAACGCCCACAGTTGCTCGTCGTCGGCGAAGCCGGCGACGGCGTGGAAGCGGTGGAGAAGGCCCAGCAGCTTTTACCCGACGTCATCATCATGGACGTCTCGATGCCGCGCATGGACGGCCTCGAAGCGACGCGGCGTATTCGTGCCCTGCTGCCCGACGTGCGCATCTACGGACTCTCGACGCAGGAAGAGTCGGACAAGCTTCACGCGATCGAAGAGGCCGGCGCGAACGGCTACTTCTCGAAGGGTGTCGGCGTGGAGCGCTTGATAGTGCGATTGCTCGCCGAAGCTGGCGAGGGACGGCCGACGCCGTGACGCCGTTGCCACCGGCGCGAACGTTCGAACGTGAACAGCCGGTGCGGGTGCTGGTCGTCGACGATCACCTCATCCTTCGCAGCGGACTGGTCGAGATCATCAACGAAACCCACGGTCTGTCGGTGTGCGGGGTGGCGGCTACGTCAGCCGAGGCCCTGCAGGCGGCTATCGACCATCAGCCGGACGTGGTGATCATCGACATCTCACTCGGCCTTGAGAGTGGCCTGGACCTCGTCGGCCCGATCAAAGAGCGATGTCCAGACGCGAAGGTCCTGATGCTCTCGGGGTACGACGATCCTCAACTCGCCACAGAAGCCAGACGCGTCGGTGCGAGTGGCTACGTCGTGAAAGGCGGTGCCACTGCGAGCCTGGTGTCTGCCGTGCGCCGTGTCGCGGCTGGCGAACTGCACTTCACTGATCCACGCGAGTAGCGGTCGCTCCCGGGTCTTGGGGGTCCGCGCCGCGCCCGGCGTCGGTTCCCGTTTCGTATCGTGCCCGAATCGCGTGCGCGATGGCCTCGGCGACATCGCGAGGCGAATCACCATTCAACCCATCCTCGAGCGTGCGGAGACGTGCCGCCAGCGGATGATCTCTGAACACCTCCGCGAGCCAGCGCGAGAAATCGTGACGGCGAAGATGCCCGACGAGTCGTTCGGCCGGCAGCACCGAGAGCAGACCGGTGAACTCCTTGAGCGTGCGGGCACGCACGCCTGGCTGACCGTCCTCGTCGAACACGAATGACTGCGTCTCGACGACCGGCATGTCCAGATACTTGGTGCGGTGGCGCACGTGCGCCGTCAGCCGCGGCGCCATTCTGAATCGGCACGCCCGACCATGCGCTTCCTCAGGTCCCGGGAGCAACGCGGCTTCGGCTGTGAGCAGGCTCGCAAACACATCAGACGACTCCGCGAGGCGTGGGCGGCAGAGCGAGAGCAGCGTACGGATCTCGGCCGGATCGCTTTCGCGCGTGACCATCACGACGTTGTCGAGAGTTCCGCGGACCACGTCAGGCAAGGCCGAGACGCGGTAGGTGACCAGCACATAGCCCGCCAGTTCCATGTCCAGCACGTGAGCAACGTCGCAGTCAGCCAGAAAGTAGTGCGCTTCGTCGAGAACGATCTTGTGCGGGAGTCCGGTTGCGCGTCGGAGCGAGTTGAGCACCGGCATGAGCGAACCGACGTAGTCGCGCTTTGCGCGATGGGACAAGCGCGAGAGATCGATGACGACGGTGATGTCTGCGTGCCGAAGCGCGCGCTCGAGTTCGCGAGCGCGCGGTGGCGGGTCGTCGCCGCCGAGCACGACGACGCCCGGCAGCGCCTCGAGCGACCGGTAGTCGCCTTCGGGATCGATGATGCACAGGCAGTAGCCCTGGAGAATGGACTGCTCGCAGACCAGCCCCGCGAGCCATGATTTTCCAGTGCCTGGTTCGCCTGCGATCAGCATCGTGCGTCCGCGCACGGCGAGGCTGACCTCACGACCGTCGTTCTGATGACCGAGCACCAGACGACGCCGGCCCATCTGGCGCGCTGCCAGCCGCGGCTGCTCGACGATGCGTCGGATGTAGTCAGCGACCGCGGGTGGTCCACTCCCGGCGATCACTTCGTCCGCGACGCCGCGCAGCGCCGGGCTGCCCCATTCGACCGCAACACCCACCTCACACGCGTCGAGCAGGTCGTGATCGTTTTCGGCGTCACCGATGCCGAGCGTGTTGTGAATGGACAGGCGCAGTGACGCGAGTGCCTGCCGCAAGCCTGTGGACTTGCCGACCGACTGCGGCAGCACCATCAACCGGCCGCGATTGAAGGCGAGAATCAGCGGCTGTTCCAGCGTGCGGATGACGTCCAGCGTCGGCGCCGCGAAACGGGCATCCATTTCAACGACCGATTCGCCGGCGTCGAATGGCACGCCGCGCAGTGCGAGTTCGCGCATGAACGCACGGCTGGGCGGGTGACCGAGCAGGACGTGTCGACCGCTTTCAGGAAAGTCCAGCACCGCACCGTTCTCGGCAACGATGACATCGAAACAGGAGAGGTCTGCGCACACGCGTCGCAAATCCCCAAGCCGTCGGCCGGTCACCAGCAGCACCACGATGCCGCGGCGTCGTGCGTCGCCGATTGCCTCCCGGACAGACGGATCCATCACACCGTTAACACTGATGGTTCCGTCGTAGTCCAGGGCCAGTGCTGAGAGTTTCACGATGTTCCTGCAGGCAGGTCACTGGGTTCAGCGTTCGAGTTGGACGTTCAGCGGCGTGGTCTGACCCGGCGTCAAGTCGACCGACGTCGAGAACGGTCGGTACCCGCTCTTGCGAATCTCCACGAGGTGCGACCCGGACGGAAGATGCATGACGAACTCGCGCCGACCAGGCAGCGGACTCCAGGCTTCGCCGTCGATGAACATCTGCGCGTCTGACGGCTCACAGCGCACGAGGAGCACGCCGTATGGCGACGCCGGCTGTCCGAGGTCCTGCGCGTCGGCGGTCCACTCGTCAGTCACCGGACCTGGCGCGGGCGGTGGCTCCGTGCGGACGCCAGCTCTGAGCGGAACCATCTGGTGCGTCACGTCCAGGCTGTCACCGGCGGCGAGATAGATGTCTTTCCCGTAGCGCTCATACCCTTCGAGACGGAGTTCGAGATGGTGTTCACCCGTCGGGACGTAGAGTCGCTGGAACAGACCGTCGAAGTCGTCAACGATGCCGGCGTAGTAGCCGTTCAGGTACACCGCGGTTTCGACGGGTTTCACCTTCAAGCGCAGCGAACTGACCGCAAACCGCGTGTGCGCGAATGGACCCGGGAACGGATAGAAGGGTCCGTAGTACGGGCCGACGTAGAAGCCGAAGTAGGGGTGGTAGTAGAAGCCGATGCCGCCGTCGAGCGGCTCGAACGCGAACGCATGCGGCGCGGCGAAGAAGCGCGGTGGCGCTTCGGCTCGACGAGGCGGGTCGCGATGGTCGGTCCGCGGCGGACGATCGCGGTCGTCACGTGGTCGCGCCTCTGCCTTCGGTTTGGACGGCTCGCGCGGCGTCGCCTGCGGTGTCCCCTGCTTGGGAGACGACGATCCGGACTTGCCACTCGGATGACGAACGCGCCCTTGCGAGTCGCCGTCCTGAACCGCCACACCGATTCCGAGCGCGGTCACGCCGGACGTGCTGAGCGAGGTGCGTGGTTCGTTCGTCGGAGCCGAGAGACCGCTGCCCGACGTCGATGCGACGAGACGCGCGCCTGGTGCGGCCGCCAGCGACAGCAGAAGCAGACAGGCGGAGACGACGAGCCGGGACGCGGTACACATGCGGCGCATACATCACGCCTTTCACCAACCGTCCTCCGCTCTCATCTGCCTATGCAAAGCCGGCACCTGACGCTGACGATGTGAATCGTTGGGGGTATCGGACGCGCGCGCAGCTTCCGGACCTGGCACGGGGCGCTCTGACGGAATCCTGCACGTTCGCGCCGCCCGCACACGGGATCTCGTCATCGAAAGTTAGATGTCGAAATGCGTATTTGTGCGCATTGATGACAATGGCGATGACGAAGCTGGCTCATCTGTCTCGACGTTGACGCCGATATGACGACCGTGAAGAGTCGTGACGCAGCCCGCCGTTCCAGCCCGCCATTTCCAGAGCCCGACGGTCCGCGCGCTCACATTCTGGTCGTCGACGATCTCCCCGCGAGTCGTCGCGTGTTGCAGACGCTCCTGTCCGACGATGGCTATCGCGTCACACTGGCGGCTGATGGCGAGGCGGCGCTGGCCGCCGTGTCGAACGAGCGGCCCGACCTGATCCTGCTCGACATCCTGATGCCGAAGCTCGATGGTTATGAGGTGTGCCGCAGGCTGAAGGCGCACGCCGACACGCGGCTGATTCCGGTGGTGCTGGTGTCGGGGCTGACCGAAGTGGACTGTCGGATCCGTGGACTCCAGGCGGGTGCTGACGATTTCATGAGCAAGCCCATCGTCGTGCCCGAGATGCGAGCGAGGGTGTCATCACTCCTGCGCCTGAAGCGGTACACCGATGCGCTCGACTCGGCGGAGTCGATGATCATCAGCCTGGCGATGACGATCGAAGCGCGCGACCGGGCTACCGATGGTCACTGTCAGCGACTTGCCGAGTATGCGACCGCACTCGGTGAGCGACTTGGGTTGAAGGACGAAGACGTGGACACGCTCAGAGTGGGCGGGTATCTGCACGACGTCGGCAAGGTCGGCATTCCCGACGCCATCCTGCTCAAGAACGGCAAGCTGACGAGTGACGAATACGAGCTGATGAAGGGTCACACCCTGATCGGCGACCGGTTGTGTGCCGAACTGCGGCTGCTGAAGCCGGTTCGTCCGATCGTTCGCCATCATCACGAGCGACTGGACGGCAGTGGATATCCAGACGGACTGACCGGTGACTCGGTCCCTCTCCTCGCACAAATCACGGGCATCGTCGATGTGTTCGATGCCATCACGACCTCGCGGCCCTACAAGCCTGCGCTGTCGCCGGAGTGGGCGTGTTCGCAGTTGCGCGCTGAAGTGCAGCGAGGGTGGCGTCGCGACGATCTGGTCGAGTCGTTCATCGGCATGCTTGCCGAGCGCGGCGTGGTGGCCGAGGCACACGAACCTCTCGAGTAGACACAGCGCGTCGTCACGAGGGACCACGCGCCGGTCGCGGCGGTGGACGCGTGCTGGGCTACTTCGGCGGCAGTGAGGGCGCGCTGCCAGTCGCGGGGTTGTAGCGTGGGTTCTTCGGATTGTTCGTCTGATCGTTCGGGTCGAACGACGGCGAACCATCACCGCTCGTGACCCACGCGGTGTAGATCAGATCACGCAGCAGTGTGGCGGCGTCTCCCGTGCAGGCGTACACGAGTTCGCGCGCGTCACGACTTGCCTTGTCATCCAGCGCATGCCGCTTCTCGAGGTCGTACACCTGATCGAGCCGCGTGTGGGCGTGATTCACGTGTTCGAGTACGGCCGTAAACGGGTCGGCGACTGTGCGCGCGGTCGCTGGAATGCGCGCTTGAATGTCTTTCTCGTCGAGCGCGATCAGATCGACGAACGTGTTCTCGAACTGCCAGTGGATTTCGCCGCTGCGGGTGTATCCCTTCGGGTTGTCGCCCACCCAGCCGTCGTGCTGCACGCTCGAGTGCAGTGGCTGCGCGCCGTCCGCGATGTAGTGACTGAGCCAGCCGAGATAGAACGCCGCGTCCTGCTCGATGAAGGTCGTGTCCTGCTTCGCAGCGCGCTGCTCACGCCATGTGCGGAACGCACCCTTCAACCGTTCGTACCCTTCGGTGGCCGCGTAGGGCAGCGTACCCGTGTAGTGCACGTTGCTGAGAGCGGCTTGCGAGGGGTTTGACGTCTTCAGCCTGAGGTACTCGTCATACACGGCCAGGATGAACTCGTGTCGCGAGCGCGGAATCTGACGAAGGAACGCGAACTGCTCCGTGTACCAGACGTGGTTCGGATCTTCGGCTTCCTTCGAGAAGGGTTCGAAGGGGCCGCGCCAGCTGTCGGCGAGCACCGAGCGGCTGCCAATCCAGTCGATCTGTCGCGCGAGAAATGGCGGCACGTCTGCGGGCAGGGCCGTGATGGCCGCGCGACTGACGACGCGGTGGCCCGCGGCGCCCCAGGCAGACGGGCGGACTTGCAGCGCCGCGACGATGAGGAGCAGGACAAGAGCAAGACGGCGCATGGGGTTCCTGAGATTTCAGATTGAAGATGTCAGATTGAAGATTGGCTTGATGATGTCAGATGCGATCGGAAATCTTCCAGCTGATCGTCAGTCTCCATTTTCCTGGAACGTCGCCATCGGATTGAGCGGAAAGCCTGCCGCGACCGGGGTGAGGCAGGCTGCCACGAGGAGCGCTGCGACATATCGCGACTTTCTCATCGGGGTCTCCTTAGGCATAATGGGCCCCGATTCTACAGCGGAGGTCCTGAATGAGATTGAACGGCGTGCGTCGTGTCGCGATGGCGATGATGACGATCGCGGGCATGGCGGCCCAGGTGTCCGCCCAGAACGTCACCGATGCCGACCTGGCCAAGGGCCTGTCGGATCCAACCCGGTGGCTGGTGGTATCAGGCGACTACAAGGGCCAGCGGCTCAGCCCGCTGACGCAGATTACGCCGGCGAACGTGAGCCAGCTCGCGCCGCAGTGGACGTTCCAGGCGGGTGTGACGGGTCAGTTCGAAGCGACGCCCGTCGTGATGAACGGCATCCTGTACGTCACAGGGCCGCAGAGCCATGCGTGGGCCATCGACGGCAAGACTGGCCGTCAGATCTGGCACTATCAGCGCGCGTTGCCGGCCGGCCTGAAGGTGTGCTGCGGACCCGTGAACCGCGGCTTCGCCGTGTACGGCAACAAGCTGTTCATGACGACCCTCGATGCGCATCTGCTGGCGCTGAACCCTGCTGACGGCAAGGTGATCTGGGACGTCGAACTGGCCGATTTCAAGCTCGGATATGCGAGCACGGTGGCGCCGCTTGTCGTCAAGGGCAAGCTGATTGTCGGCATGGCGGGCGGCGAGTACGCCAACCGCGGCTTCCTCGACGCCTACGAACCGGAAACCGGCAAGCGCGTGTGGCGCTTCTGGACGATTCCTGCGCCCGGCGAAAAGGGCAGCGAGACGTGGCCACCGGCGGTGCTCGAGCGTGGTGGTGCCCCGACGTGGGTGACCGGTACCTACGACGCGGACCTCAACACGATCTACTGGGGCACGGGCAATCCGAACCCTGACTGGGACGGCGACAGCCGCCCCGGCGACAACCTCTACGCCGCTTCCGTCGTCGCCCTGGATCCGGATACGGGCAAGTTGAAGTGGCACTTCCAGTACACGCCGCACGACACGCATGACTGGGACGCGAACCAGACGCCGGTGCTTGCCGACATCACCATCAACGGTCAGCCGCGCAAGGTGCTGATGCAGGCGAACCGCAACGGGTTCCTCTACGTGCTTGACCGCACCAACGGCAAGTTCATCAACGCGTGGGCGTACGGCAATCAGAACTGGGCGAACGGCTTCACGGCAGACGGCAAGCCGAACGTGCTGCCCGGTCACGACCCGACGCTCGAAGGCACCGTCACGTGCCCGGACTGGTACGGCAACACGAACTTCATGCCGCCGTCTTTCGATCAGCAGCGCAACCTGTTCATCCTGACGGTTCGCGAGACCTGCGCGAAGTTCTTCAAGAAGGACACGCCCGAGGCCAAGGTGGGCGACCGCACGATGGGCGGCACCGTTGCGCCGGAGGGGCCGCGCACGGGCGCTCTTCGCGCGATCGACCCGCTGACTGGGGCTCGCAAATGGGAAGTGAAGTATGACGGGCCGGGTTGGGCCGGCGTAACCGCGACCGCCAGCGGCGTCGTGTTCAGCGCCGACCACCAGGGTCTGTTCATGGCGGTGGAGTCGAGCACCGGCAAAGTGCTGTACAGCTATCAGACCGGTGCGCCCATCTTCGGTCCGCCGACGACGTACATGATTGATGGACGCCAGTGGGTGTTCCTGCCGTCGGGATTGACCGCAACAGCCTTCGCGCTTCCTGCCAAATAGCACGCACGT
>Ga0209023_10007653_pt1 | contig 11017 bp, 10 predicted proteins | sample LakOneMetagenome_FD_187468 | JGI IMG/M metagenome (GOLD analysis project Ga0209023, IMG submission 187468) | Freshwater and sediment microbial communities from Lake Erie, Canada (SPAdes) (version 2) | ecosystem: Environmental > Aquatic > Freshwater > Lentic | place: Lake Erie, Canada...
CTGAGTTTCTTGACATAAGGCCGATCTGCCCATGACCGAATTGGCATTTACCGACGTTTTCCCGAAGGCTGATGAAGGCCAATGGCGCAAGCTCGTTGATGGCGTTCTCAAGGGTGGAGCCTTTGAAAAGCTGGTCTCCGCCACGTATGAGGGCGTGAAAATCGAGCCGCTCTATGCCCGCGCCGCGCAGGAAAGCCCGCGTGCTTTGCGCGCTACGGCCGGTGCTTGGGCCGTTGCCCAGCGCGTTGATCACCCCGAAGCCGCCAAGGCGAATGAGATTGCCCTGTATGACCTTGTCAACGGTGCCAATGCGCTGGTTTTGACGGTCGATGGCGCACCGGGTGCACGCGGTTTTGGTGTGAAGCTTTCGAGCGCCGCTGATCTGGAAGCGGCCCTCAAGGGCGTTTTGCTCGACATTATCAGCCTGCGCGTTGATGCCGGGAACAAGGCCGCTCAGGTTGCGGGCTGGTTCGCGGATGTTGCGAAGGCGCGCGGCTTGAACGCTGGCGCGCTCGATATTGATTTTGGTGTTGACCCGATTGGCCAGTTTGCCCGCACGGGTGGCGCGGCGGAAAATGCTGACACGATGGGCAAGAGCCTCGGTGCTCTTGTCAAATCGCTGAAAGGCGCGGGCTTCACGGGCCGTACCCTGCTGGCCGATGGCCGCGTCTATCATGAAGCGGGCGCCGGTGAAGCGCAGGAACTGGCAGGCGTTATCGCCTCCGCTTTGCAATATCTGCGCATGCTGGAAGCCAATGGCCTCAGCCTTGATGAAGCGCGCGACCAGATCGCGTTCCTGCTCGTCGCGGATACCGAAGAATTCACAAATATTGCGAAATTCCGTGCTTTGCGTCGCCTCTGGGCACGCATTGAAGAAGCGTGCGGCCTCGCGCCCAAGCCGATCCGCATTCACGCTGAAACGGCATGGCGCATGACCTCCAAGCGCGATCCGTGGGTGAACATGCTGCGCGGCACGATTGCCGTGTTCTCGGCTGGCCTTGGTGGCGCTGATGCGATTTCGGTTCTGCCCTTCACGGCGGCTCTCGGCCTGCCGGATGATCTGGCGCGCCGCATCGCCCGCAACACCCAGCTGATCCTGCTGGAAGAATCGAACCTCGCCAAGGTTGTCGATCCGGCAGCGGGTGCTGGCGGCTTTGAAACCCTGACGACCGACCTTTCCGAAAAAGCTTGGGGCATTTTCCAGGCAACGGAAGCGGCTGGTGGGTTCATCGCCGCGCTTCAGGCTGGTGTTCCGCAGGAACAGATTGCTGCCATTGCTTCGGCTCGCGCCAAGGCGATTGGTCGCCGCAAACATTCAATCACCGGCACCAGCGAATTCCCGAATGTGCATGAAGCACCGGTGGATGTGCTGATTGCAGCGCCCAAGGTTTTGGCCCCGGCAGCGGCTGGCTCGGTTCTCACCTGCAAGGCCCTGCCCTGCGTGCGTGATGCGCAAGCGTTTGAAGCCTTGCGTGATCGCGCGGATGAGGTTGCGGCCAAGGGCAAGCGCCCGACCGTGTTCCTTGCCAATATCGGCCCGATTGCGGCATTCACGGCGCGCGCCATGTTCGCCAAGAACTTCTTTGAAGCGGGCGGCATCGAAGCCCTCTCCAACGACGGCTATGCGGATGCTGCTTCTGTGGCTGCGGCCTTCAAGGCATCGGGCGCGAAAATTGCCTGCATCTGCTCGTCGGATGCGATTTACACTGAAACCGCTGTGGCTGCGGCCAAGGCGCTCAGCGCTGATGGCACGGTTTATCTCGCGGGCCGCCCCGGCGACATCGAAGGCGCGCTGAAGGATGCCGGCGTCGCTGACTTTATTTATGCGGGCTGCGACGTGCTGGCCGCTCTCAATGCCGCTTTTGCCAAAGCGGCATGACACAGAACTTGAGCTTTAAGAAAATGCGCAAACTGACTTTTATTGCGGCTGTTGTTGCCGCGCTTGTTCCATCTGCCCCGGCCCTCGCTCTTGATGGTGAGTGGACGGTGCAACTGTCGACGGAAGCGGGCAATGGCGCCAAGGATTGCCAGCCGAACTACCAGTGGGATGTCATTCTGGCGGCGGGTCAGGTGACCCACGGCGGCGACGCCAGCACGGGGGCTTCGGGCTGGATGACCTCGGATGGTCTGGCGTCCTTCTCCTTTGTCGTCGGGCAGGACGTGTTCCGCGCTCAGGGCAAGTGGAAGGGCAATGCGGCTTCGGGCGCTTGGTCGTCGCCGTCCAAATATTGTGGTGGTCGCTGGAAGGCTGCCAAGAAGTAATCCCTCCTGCTCTCAAGCGCTTGGCGCTTGCAGGGTTTAGGACCATAGTTGACACCGGTTGAGCCTCTTGAGGATGATCGCATGAGCCAGATCCCGAATTTCTCCACCATCGGCTTCAAGCCCGTTGGCAGCGGCGCACCAGCCAATGATGCGGGCGCATGGATGACCCCTGAAGGCATTCCGGTGAACCCGTCCTATGGCCCGGCGGATCTTGCCGGTCTCGACTTCCTCGATACCTATCCCGGTGCTGCCCCCTACGTGCGCGGCCCCTACCCGACCATGTATGTGAACCAGCCTTGGACGGTGCGTCAGTACGCTGGCTTCTCGACAGCCGAAGATTCCAACGCTTTCTATCGCCGCAATCTGGCCGCTGGTCAGAAGGGTCTGTCGGTGGCGTTCGATCTTGCAACCCACCGTGGCTATGATTCTGATCATCCGCGCGTTTCGGGTGACGTCGGCATGGCCGGCGTGGCGATTGACTCGATCTATGACATGCGCACCCTGTTCTCGGGTATTCCGCTGGATCAGATGTCGGTGTCGATGACTATGAATGGTGCGGTTCTGCCCATTCTCGCGCTCTATGTTGTGGCTGCTGAAGAACAGGGCGTTCCGGCGTCAAAGCTCTCGGGCACGATCCAGAACGACATTCTCAAAGAATTCATGGTGCGCAACACCTACATCTATCCGCCCAAGGATTCCATGCGCATCATTTCGGACATTTTTGCCTACACCTCGCAGCATATGCCGAAGTACAACTCGATCTCGATTTCCGGCTATCACATGCAGGAAGCAGGCGCGACGCAGGACCTCGAACTCGCCTATACGCTGGCCGATGGTGTTGAATATATCCGCGCCGGTATTGCCGCTGGCCTGACGGTGGATCAGTTCGCACCGCGCCTGTCGTTCTTCTGGGCGATTGGCATGAACTTCTTCATGGAAATCGCCAAAATGCGCGCCGCGCGCCTCATCTGGGCGAAGCTGGTGAAGGGTTTTGATCCAAAATCCGACAAGTCCCTGCCGCTGCGTACCCATTCGCAGACGTCGGGCTGGTCGCTGACGGCACAGGACGTGTTCAACAACGTCGTGCGCACGCAGATCGAAGCCATGGCCGCGACGCAGGGTCACACGCAGAGCCTGCACACCAACGCACTCGACGAAGCTCTGGCTTTGCCGACCGACTTCTCGGCGCGCATCGCCCGCAACACCCAGCTGTTCTTGCAGCAAGAAAGCGGCACGACCAAGATCATCGATCCGTGGGGTGGTTCGTATTACGTTGAACGCCTCACCGCTGAATTGGCCAAGAAGGCCTGGGCGCATATTGAGGAAGTGGAAAAGCTCGGCGGCATGGCCAAAGCCATTGAAGCGGGTATTCCGAAGCTGCGCATTGAAGAAGCTGCCGCCAAGACACAGGCCCGCATCGACAGCGGCAACCAGTCGGTGATTGGCGTCAACAAGTTCAAGCCCGAGAATGAAAAGCCGATTGACGTTCTCAAGGTGGAAAACGCCGCCGTGCGCACCCAGCAGCTGGAAAAGCTGCGTCGTCTGCGCGAAGAGCGCAACGAAGCCGACGTGCAGGCCAAGCTCAATGCCCTGACCGAAGGCGCGAAGGGCAATGCCAACCTGCTGGCTCTCGCCATTGACGCCGCGCGCGCCATGGCAACGGTTGGCGAAATTTCGATGGCGCTGGAAAAGGTGTTCGGCCGCCATCGCGCAGAAATCAAGTCGATCTCGGGCGTTTACAAGCGGGAGGCGGGTGTGAACTCAGCAGCCATCGTCAAGGTTCAGAAGCAGGTCGAAGCGTTTGAAGACAACGACGGTCGTCGTCCGCGTATTCTTGTCGCCAAGGTTGGTCAGGACGGTCATGACCGTGGCCAGAAGGTGATTGCCTCGGCCTTCGCGGATCTCGGTTTCGACGTCGATATCGGACCGTTGTTCGCCACCCCGGATGAAGCGGCTCGACAGGCCGTTGAAAACGACGTGCATATCGTCGGCATTTCGTCGTTGGCCGCTGGCCATCTGACCCTTGTTCCCGAGCTGAAGAAGGCTCTGGAAGAGCAAGGCCGTGGCGACATCATGATCGTCGTGGGCGGCGTTATTCCGCCGCAGGATTTTGATGCTGTGCGCGCCGCTGGCGCTTCGGCGATCTTCCCGCCTGGCACCGTGATTGCTGATGCGGCTGGTAAGCTGATCGACGAGCTGAACAGCCGTCTGGGCTATGTCGCGAAAGACGCCGCTGAGTGAGCGATCTCACCATATTTGCGTGAGAACAAAGACATTTGACACGGGGCTGTATCTTAGGGTGCAGCCCTTCGTTTTTCAGGATGACACAATGCGCCCGGTTTGGATGAAAGCACTTTTCGGTTTGACACTTGGCCTCGCACTGGCCGGGTGCAGCCCCAAACCCGCCATGCTGCCCGTGAAAACGTCTGGTGGCGAGGTGCAGCTGGAATCCTATGTGTTCCGCCCAGCCATTGCGGGCAAATATCCGGTTGTGATTTTCAATCACGGTTCAGCCGCTGGTGATCCGAAGACGAGCCTGACGTTTGAAACGCAGGCCAAGCAGTTCATCGAAAAGGGCTATATTTTTGTCTCGCTGATGCGGCGTGGGCGTGGGCAATCCGAGGGCGTATCGCGCGAATCCGAGGTGAAGAACTGCGATGCGGGGGCTTGGGATACGGGCCTGTCCGACGCGTTTGATGATCTGACCGCCGCCATCGATTACCTGAAAACGCTGCAGTTTGTGGACACCAAGAATTTCATTCTGGCGGGCACGTCGCGCGGCGGCTTCCTGTCGGTGGCCTATGCGGCAAAGGGCGCGCGCAAGGATGATGTGACGGCAGTGATCAACTTTGCCGGTGGCTGGGTTGCGCAGGCCGAGGACAAATGCCCCTCTGATTTCAACGCGACCAGCTTTGCGCAATATGGCGCGCAGACCAAAATCCCGATGCTGTGGCTCTATGGCGCGAAGGATCGTTTTTATGGCGATGCCGCCCCCGTTGCCTATGCCGATGCGTTCCAGAAAGCTGGCGGAAATGCCGAGTTCAAGCTGATCGACAATGTACCAGTGAACGGCCACTTCCTCGCTGAAAACCCGGACCTGTGGCGTGATCCGACTTATGCGTTTCTGGCGCGTTTGCCGAAGCGCAAATAAGTTTACGGCTTCAAAAAGCTCAGATCCACATCCGGCTTGTTGAGATCATTGGGGAAATCCAGCCCCGGCGAGGGCAGCGCCTCGCGCAAGGGCTGCAAGGCTTCGGGCAGCAAGCGACGGTTGAGGAAGGTGATTTCCGCCGTCTGCGGGAAGCCATTGGCGGCAATCGGGTCCACATTGTTGCCGTGGACATGGACGATGCAGAAATTGGCCGAGAGCAGCGCGATCAGGGCATCGAAGGCCGAGGCGCAAATGTCTGTGTCGTGGAATTCAACCGCCAAACAATCAATCTGCGCGGCATAGGGCATCACATCAGCCAGCACGCGATATTCCGCGCCTTCAATGTCCATTTTCACCAGAATCGCACCGCGATCGGCTTCCGGCACCAAAGCCATAACGTCGGCGATGGTTTTGGTCTTGCGATCCCCGACATTCCAGATGCGGAAGGGGTAATGCGTCGCGCGATCCTTGAAAAAGTGGAAATAATCCACGGCAGCTTTGCCACGCTCCAAGGAACGGGCCGCGCGTTTGGCATTGCCGGTCAGGCGATGCAGCAGGGCTGCAGGAAAGCTGCGCGCCGCGCGCTTGATGAACATCGGCGCGCCAATGGAATGATCAAAGCCCAGCACTTTGGTGCGCGGGTTGCGGCTGAGGAAGTCCGCCTCGAACGACCAGTCGGATGAAATGCCGAACGAAAGCAGGGTGGTGCAGCGTTCCACCACCTTTTGCGGCAAAACATAGCCACCATCGCGCTCCCGGCCAACACGCACACGTGGCCCGCAATCAATGACACGGATCTGGCTGAGGTTGACGCCGGGAAATTTCATTTTATCTGCTCGCGCTTTAAGCGTGATGTCATCACGCGATCACAGCCCAGCGTCTTTTATCACTACCGTTTGACGCATGTTGTTCTTCGCAAAACCGGCATCCACTTTTGCGCAACATGCTCTAGAGCATTGGCGCCTCTCCTGCAAGATCGCGGGCGCCCGCTTTGCCTTGACCCTGTCCGGCCCCCCATGCGAAATAGCCGCGTCGGCGGCGTTAACGGCTGCCTTTCCAATTCCGAGTTTTGCCGTGTCGTCTGATCCCGTTCTAGGCCCTGAAGCTGCGGCTTCCCTCCCCTCCTGGAAAGACGAGAAGGAGAGCAAGGCACATAAGTGGCAACGACGCTTGCGCTCGCTCCTCAATCGCTATGCGCTCTCCTATTTGCCCCGCCCCTTCCCCTCATCGACACGGCCGATCACGCTGGTTGTGCCTCTGGCGGCGAAGGATCTGGTGGTCGCCGGGCGCTCGATTGCGGCGATCAAGCGCAACCTGCGCCACCCCATCACGGAAGTTGTTATTCCGGGGCAGTCGCATCCGGATTTGAAGGCTTTCTGTGCAGAAAACGGTTTTCGCTATATCGACGAAAACGACGTGCTGCCGGAGAAGGTGAAAAATTTCAAATATGTGGTGGATGGTGCCAATCGTAACGGTTGGGTACGTCAGCAGGTCTTGAAGCTGTCGGCGTTCGATTACATTGAGGCGGACAATATTTTCGTTTGTGATGCTGATACGATTTTCCTGCGGCCCTTCTCATTGTTTGAAGGGGACAAGCAGATCCTGTTTGAAGCTGATGAATATGTGCTGCCCTATCACGCGATGAATAAGCGTTTGCTTGGGCCGATTCCGCGCTATCAATGGTCGTTTGTTGCCCATTGCATGTTGTTCCAGCGCCATCTGGTGAAGGATCTGCATGCCAAGATCGAGGCCTATCACCACAAGCCGTGGCTGGATGCCGTGCTGGACAACATTGACCACACGACCGAAGCTGGTCTGTCGGAATATGATCTCTACGGCAATTTTCTCTTCAATTACCACCGCGAGGCGTTCGTCGGGCGCTATTGGTTCAACCGCAAGACGCGGTTGCGCTCGGATGGCGATGTTGAAGCTGCGATTGCCAAATATGGCAGCCGCTTCAACTCGGTCTCAGACCATTTCCATTAATGACATTTTTGGATTTTTGACCCTCGCAACGGGCTTATGGCCCAGCTCGGCGTCGCCTTCGCTCCTAACCAACGCCCCATCTGCCTGACTTGTCGGTCCTTCAGAGGGCGGTTGATCGTTACTGCGGCTTGGGCAAAGCCGCAGCTTCCACGGGTGCGAGCGGCTGAGCAATCACCGGGCCGGGATTGGCGGGCGGTGTTGCCTGGGCCTGTGCCGCCGAGGGGGCAGGCTCATTCACAGCCGCCTGAGGCGCAGCATCCTGCACGCGCGGCTCGGACAATTGCGCTGCGATGTTGCGAATGGCCGATGGCGCATCGGCAAAAGCGGCATGGCCAATGAAGCCGGAGGATTCACCCGAAAGATCATAGACCTTCACACCCAGACGATCCAAAGCACTGCGGTCCGTTGCATTGCTTGGGTCCATACCGCCAACGCGCTGACGATCACCCGCCAGAGTGCGCGAAACGGACAGTGCCCGGTCTCCGCGCGAAACGAAGATAGAGATTTTGGACGTATCAAGGCGCGCCACCTGCTGGCGGAATACGACAAGGTCGATATCCGGCGCGGCCAGCATCACATTGCCCAAATGGCCACCCAATTCCGGATTACCCGCGATGGCACTCTCACGCAAAGTTTCCATCGTCAGCCACGTGCCCATCGAATGGGCGAGAATGTTGACACGACCGATGCCGGGCGTATTGGCGAGTTTGTTGAGCAGATCTGATAAAGCATCGCGCGCGACGGTGGCGCTTTCCTTATCCGAGCCATAGGCCCACATGCTGGAGCGCGACGGCCAGGTGAACAGCACCGGGACACCGGCAAAATTGCTGTCAGCTACAATCTGCGTCAGGCGCAAGCGCGCTTCGTCGTAGGAATTGTTGAAGCCATGGATGAACACGAGCACATCGCGGCCATTGCCTGAACGGCCTGCCAAATGGGTCGAGAGTTCATTCTGGAATTCGTCGGACGCAAGCGCACGGCGGCCAGCGATGACGAAATGACGCTTGGGATTTTCCGAGCCAAAGCTCGGGCGTTCAATCACGCCCGGCGTGTGGCCCGGCGGCACAGATACCGTCTGCAAGGAATAGCGCGCATGGCCATCCGATGCCGCCTCTGTGGAGGCACCGCGCTCGCCCTTGCGGGTAGAGGCGACAAACATCTGAATTTGCTTCGGAGCAACGGGTGGCTTCGAGGCAAACAGGCCGCCAACGGCCCCGGTGGTGCGGGTTGAAATGTCGCCCAGAGACGCGCTGGTGCAGCCTTGCAGCAGGGCCATAGCGGCACAAACAAGGGCAAACTTCAGGGGCAGACCCTTGCACAGACGGGCCGGGAGAAGCGACGAGGCGCCAGACATAACAAACTTTCCGCAATTACCAAGGATGCGCGATGGGCACGAATGGCCCCCAATGAACGCATCTTTGATTGATGAAGGATTAATACGGCGTCGAAAATTCAACGTCTGCTTTTGCAGTGCAATATTGGCGAGAATGGGACAAGCTCACAGAAACGCCATTTCCACTGTCATAAAAGGCCCTTACCCGCCCTCGGGATTTGGCGTTTTCATACTGTCGCCTTGCTTTGTGAAGGCACAAACTCCCCGCCGTGATGCTTAATTTGAATGCCTGTGGCGCAAAGGCTACGCTAAACTTATCCTGATCCCCTGCTTTTCAAGCGACTCACTCAAGGATGACAATGTCCCCCCCGCCCGATCACAAGGCGCCCGTTGATGACACCGATTATGCGCACCGTAATCGTGTGAATCTGATCGCTGTGATCTTTCTGCTGGTGCTGGGCATTGCGGTGATGTTCGTCGTCAACCTGATTGACGAACGCCGCAAGCTGGAGCGCTGCGTCAATGCAAATCGACGGGATTGCTTCACGCTGCCATCAACGCCCGGACCCTATACGCCGGTGCGTTGAATGTGCGGTGTCAGGCCGGGTCAGGCTCTTTGGCTGCGCGGCGCGTCATGAGCCATGCGATCAGCACAACCATCACGGCCCCGGCACAGGCAGCCGCATAATGCAGGGTCGAGCTGACAGCGCCGCCGATCCAAGTCACCAATGACGGATCGGAGACAATCATCTCGCCCGCGATCCAGCCCAGCAAAGCGGCGCCCGCCCAAATCAGAATCGGGAAGCGGTCCAGAATGTAGAGCACGACATTCGAGCCAAAAACGATCAGCGGGATCGACACGCCAATGCCGAACAACACAAGAGCGAAGGAATCCTTTGCCGCAGCAGCAATGGCGACAACATTATCGAGTGACATCACCACATCCGCGAGGGCGATGGTGCCGACAGCCTTGAACAGCGACGACGGCGCCTTGATATCGTGCTCGTCGTCATCGCCCGTGACCAGTTGAATGGCGATCCACAGAAGCAGCACGCCGCCCACCAGTTTCAGGTAGGGCAAAGCCAGCAATTGCACGACGATGAACATAAAGAGGATGCGCAAAAGAATGGCCGCACCTGCGCCCATCAAAATGCCCCAGCGCCGCTGATTTTCCGGCAATGAACGGCACGCCAAAGCGATAACAACGGCATTGTCGCCCGACAGCAGAAGATCAATCCAGATGATCTTCAGAACGGAAAGGGCGAACTCCATCGTTTCGGCTGACATTGCATGTTCCGTATCCAGAAAGCGGTTGCGTTTGGAACTACGGGGCTACGCCGCGTTCGTCAACCTTTGAGAGCGTGGACGGCAGGCTGGCCAAAATCATAGTCAGAGCGCAGGCCTCAAGCCCGATTGCACCGCCCTTCACATGTTTCAAAGGCGGGACGTGAATGAAACCAATGGCTTTGGCCTTTGACTGGGTGAGCGAGAGATAAAACGTTTTGTTGCAAAGATAGCGCCCGGCATCCCGCGACAAACGGATGTTTTGATGCAGAGTGCCCAGCCTTGCGACAATCTGCGGCAGCGGCAGTGTTGAGCGCGAAAACACAGGCCCGCCGTCAATGCGTGTTTGCTTGCTCAACCGCCCCGAGGCATCCCCGAAAAACGTCGTCACCCGGTTCACGCCACGCGTTTCAAGGCTGATCCAGCGGCGGCGGGTGGCGAGACCGAAATGCAGAATCGCATCGGGGCAGAGTTCGCGTTCGAGCTGGGCAAGGTGTTGAGAAATATCGCTGAACACCACAGGGAGAACACGGGTTTCGAGCCGCACTCCCAGCCGGGCGAAGCGTGCTTTGTGGCGCTGCAACCGCGCCATCAGCTCTTGTGTCGGGTTGCGCGGAGCACCGGGGAATGCGCCAAAACCTGTGACGAGCACGGTGCGCATGGGCGATTACCGCACCTCTTTGGGCAAGCAGGCGGCAAAGCGGGCTTTGGCGCTTTCGGGCAGAATGGCGATATGCGCGCCGGGTTTCACCCAATTTTGCAAATCCGCCATCACCGGTTCGGGCATAGCGACACAGCCCGCTGTTCCCTTGTCGCTGGCACGCCAGATGTGGATGAAAATACACGAGCCACCGCGCGCACTGGCGCTGGAGGCGAAATCAATGACCAAGCCGTGTTTGTAAAGCGGTTCAGCCCCCATGTCCTCGCCACGGTCCTTACCCGCTTCCGCTTTGGGCAGGATGCGGTTGTAATTGATGGATTCAGGATCATCGACGCAAATC
>Ga0209023_10007654_pt1 | contig 11014 bp, 8 predicted proteins | sample LakOneMetagenome_FD_187468 | JGI IMG/M metagenome (GOLD analysis project Ga0209023, IMG submission 187468) | Freshwater and sediment microbial communities from Lake Erie, Canada (SPAdes) (version 2) | ecosystem: Environmental > Aquatic > Freshwater > Lentic | place: Lake Erie, Canada | collected...
CCGGGTACGACGGCCGCCGCGGCGACCCTCGCTCTCGCCATTGTCGGCGCTGACATCAGCGCGCACCTCGTCGCGAGCCGGAGCGGCAGCTGCCGCTACCTCGCTGCGTGGACGGGTGGTGGCCGCAGCCGGGCTACCGCCGCTCTGCTTCTCCGAGATGGCGGCGATCAGCTCGCTCTTGCGCATCCGGGCCGTGCCGGAGATTTCGAGCGACCCGGCAAGGCTCTGCAGTTCGGGCAGCAGCATGGCGGACAAGCCCGTACCGGAGCGCCGACGCCGCGTGGTGCCGGCACCGGCCTCACTCACGGCGTTGGAGACATCCGACGTGATGTCGGTGGTGTCGCTCAATGGATTCCTTCCCTCGTTAAAGACCGGGCTACCCGCTGCACCTGTGGTGGCTGGGAAACTCGGTAACCCGTCCCGCATACAGCGGGAACGGGGGTGACGACACAGCTTCAGGAGGTGTCCCACCACCAGAAACATGGATGGTTGGTATCTCCCGCGGTTGACGTCGGGTCGCTTGCCTCTCGCGGCCGACAACGGCCGACCGGCGATCTCGCCAAAAACGCAACTGATGGCTTGACGAGGATGACGGCAACCGTCGAAATCAGGGAACCGCTTCACAGCGCTGGCTACCTGATGATCGCTAGGCGCGCGGATCGCATGTGAGGATCGCGTGCTTCGCGGCTGTGCTGAGTGAAGCGTAGTCACACCGCGCGAGCTACGGCAAGCTACCTGCAAGAACAACGTACCGCTCGGCGTGTCAAACCGGACCGGAGCCCCTCTCTCCGCAAATCTGACATTAGAGATTAAGGCCCCAAAGTTGCTGACGGGGTCGAAACCGCGGCACCCGCCGCCACCGGCCCGGACCAGGACCGCCAGCCGGCGCCGGGGTGGAAGCCGGATGGGGGCGCGGTGAGCGCCAGCACGGCAGGGCCGGCGCCGGAGACCACCGCTGCCACGCCGGTCGCCCGCAGCGTCGCCACCAGGGCCGCGGTGGCCGGCATCTGCTCCGCCCGGTAGCGCTGGTGAAGCCAGTCCTCGGTAGCAGCGAACAGCAGGTCAGGCCGGTCGGACAGGGCATGGGTGAGCAGTGCGGCGCGGCCGGCGTTCGCTGCGGCGTCAGCGTGCGACACCACCACCGGCAGCGCTGCCCTGGCCCTGACGGTCAGTGCTTGATCGGCCGGTACGAAGACCACCGGACGCAGCGACGGATGTGGACTCAGCCGCACCGCCCTGGCCCCGCCGCTCGCGGTCCACGCCACCGTCGCACCGCCCAGCAGGCAGGCCGCCACATTGTCCGGATGGCCCTCCAGTTCAGCCGCCAACGCCAGTACCGCCTCATCGCCGGTGAGCGAGTTTTCGCCGGCCGTTAACTCCCGCGCCAGCAACAGGCCGGCGATGATGGCCGCCGACGACGAGCCCAGCCCCCGCGCCTGCGGGATGCGGTTGTGGCAGCTCACCTGCAAGCCGGTCGGGCGCCGACCAATCCGATCGAATCCCGCGACCATCGCCCGTACGACGAGGTGGGTGTCGTCGGTGGGCAGCGTGCCGGCGCCCTCACCGGTGACCGTGACGCTGGTGCCGGTGGGGGTGATCTGGGCACTGACCTCGTCGCGGCAGTCCAGGGCCAGGCCGAAGCAGTCGAAGCCGGGACCGAGGTTGGCGCTGGTGGCGGGGACGGTGACGGCCACCCGATCCGACCGGAAGTTGATCACCAGCTCAGGTTAGTGAGCGCCGGCGGTGCTGTCGATCAACTCATTGGCCCGGCGCTGATTGCTGCGTCCCGCGGTCAGCCACCACACCAGCGCGTAGGTGAGGGTGACGGCGCCGCAGACGGCGATCAGCCAGTGCACGTCCAGCAGGCCCAGCGAGGCGCCGAAGAGCAACTGACTGGTCGCCACCGCCATCGTGGCCAGCATCATGTCGGCGGCGAAGACCCGACCCCGCAACGCGTCCGGGACCTCACGCTGCAGTGCGAAGTTGGACATCACCCAGTTGGAGCCGCCGGCCAGGTGCGCCACGAACACCAGCGCCAGGGTGAGTCCGAACCACGGTGAGATCGACACCCCCAGGTACGACAGGCCGTAGGCCGACATGGACAGGGCCAGCCCGGGCAGCAGCCAGGTGCGATGGGCCAGCACCCGACGCATCACCAACGGACCCACCAGGGCGCCCAGCCCGCGCACGGCGAAGAGCGCACCGGTGCCCAGCGCCTCCGCGCCGAACGCGGCGGCCAGCAACGGGAACGAGGTGAGTACGCCGTTGCCGAGCCCCACTGCCGACTTGACCGTGACCAGGGCGCGGACCCGCGGATGGGCCAGGATGTAGCGCATCGACTCGCGCAGTGCGGCCAGCGCGTGCGGCGGCGCCGCGAGCGGATCACGCGGCTCCTGCAAGGGTCGGCGGATCACCGACGTCAACACCGCCGCGATCACCAGACTGACCCCCGCCACCATGAAACTGCGGTACGGGCCGGTCGTCGCGCTCAGCACGCCGCCCAGCGAGGCGCCGACGATCGTCATCGTCCCCCAGGCCGAGCCGGCGATCGCGTTCGCCACCGGCAGATCCTCCGGATCGACCACATTGGGCAGCGCGGCGCCGGCCGCCGGCGAGTAGAACGCCTTCGCGATCGCCACCGCCGCGATGCACGGCACCGCCAACCATGCCGTGGCGGGCGTACGGACAGTGAGTAGGGCTAACACGCCACCGATCGCGGCGATGTTCGCCACCATCATGATCTTGCGGCGATCGACCCGGTCGGCGATCGTGCCGGTGAACGGCAGCAGCAGCGCCACGATGCCGGTGTCGGCGGCCAGCACCAGCGAGCCGAGCTGACCGTGCCCGGTCAACTTCGGCAGCAGGACCAGCAGCGGGACCATGACAAACCAGTCAGCGCCGAAGACGACGAGCTCGGCCAGGAACAGGCGACGGAAATCCCGGTTCCGGACGAGCAACTGCCACGGCGAACGCACCAGCGCACCCTACTCCGTGCGGGTAGTCGTCCCGGGAGCGGGAAACGGCTACCTAGGCGAGGCCGAGCGCGCTGGCGGCCGCAGCCGCGTCGTTACCGATAGTCACGGGCGTGGCGGCGGTACTGATCGCCGACTCGGGATCCTTGAGACCGTTTCCGGTCACGGTGCACACCACGCGGATGCCCCGCGGCAGCCGTCCGTCCGCAGCGGTCTTCAGCAGACCGGCGATGCTCGCCGCGCTGCCCAGCTCGACGAAGACGCCCACCTCGCGGGCCAGCAGCCGGTACGCGGCCATGATCTCGTCGTCGGTGACCGCGTCGATCAGGCCGCCGGACTCGTCCCGGGCCGCGACCGCCTGGGTCCAGCTGGCCGGGTTGCCGATCCGGATCGCGGTGGCGATCGTCTCCGGCTCCCGCACCACCTCCCCCCGGACGATCGGCGCCGCGCCGGCCGCCTGGAACCCGAACATCCGCGGCAGAACCGTGGCGTTGCCGGCGGCGTGATCCTCCTGGTAGCCCATCCAGTAGGCGGTGATGTTGCCGGCGTTGCCAACCGGCAGGCAGTGCACGGTCGGCGCGTCCCCCAGCGCAGCGACGATCTCGAAGGCGGCCGTCTTCTGCCCGTGCAGCCGGTCCGGATTCACCGAGTTGACCAGGGCGACCGGGTAGTCCTGGGCGAGCTTGCCGGCCAGCGCCAGGCAGTCGTCGAAGTTGCCCTCGACCTCCAGCAGCTGCGCGCCGTGGACCAGCGCCTGGGCCAGCTTCCCCATCGCGATCTTGCCGCGCGGAACCAGCACCGCGCAGGTGATGCCGGCCCGAGCGGCGTAGGCGGCGGCGGAGGCGCTGGTGTTACCGGTGGAGGCGCAGATGACCGCCCGACTGCCGGCGCCGACCGCCTTCGAGACGGCCACGGTCATCCCGCGGTCCTTGAACGACCCGGTCGGGTTGGCGCCCTCGACCTTCAGGAAGATCTCGGCCCCGGTTATCGCCGACAGTGCGGGCGCGGGCAGCAGCGGCGTGTTGCCCTCGTGCAGCGTCACCACCGGGGTGCTCGCGTCAACGGGCAGCCGGTCCCGGAACTCCTCGATCAGTCCGCGCCACATCTCTCGCTCCTCGATCCGCTGCCGGTCAGCCCTCACCACACGCCACCGCTGTGTCACCGGGGGTCCGGCCACATGTCGGTGGCTTATTCCACCCGGCATATTTATGCCACTGTGGAATATCAGTCACGCGCCAGCCGAGTACGCCCCGGCCGGTCAAGCCCCACCTCCGCCACGCCCCACCAATCCGTCAAGCCCCACCAATCCGCCAAGCCCCGCTAATCGGCTGGCCAGCAGTTAGCTGCCCTCGACCCGCAGCACGCTCGCCACCGCCCGCACACCGGACAGCTCCCGCAACTGCCGGACCGTTTCGGCGAGCGCAGCCTCGGTGGCCCGGTGCGTAACGATCACCAGGGTGGCGTCATCGCCCTGCCCGTCCTGCCGCACCGTCGCGATCGACACGTCGTGAGCGGCGAAGATACTGGCCACGGCGGCCAGTACGCCGGAGCGGTCGGCCACATCCAGCCGTACGTAGTACCGGGTAAGTGCCTCGCCGATCGGGCGAACCCGCAGGTCGGCGTAGACGGACTCGGCCGTGGCGCGCATCCCGGAGAGCCGGTTGCGGCCCACCGCGACCAGGTCACCAAGCACGGCGCTGGCAGTCGGCGCACCGCCGGCCCCCCGACCGAAGAACATCAGCTCACCGGCGGCCTCCGCCTCCACGAACACCGCGTTGTACGCCTCGCCCACCGCGGCCAACGGATGCTTCCGCGGAATCATCGCCGGGTAGACCCGCACCGACACAGCACCGTCAATACGTTCGGCGATGCAGAGCAGCTTGATCGTGCAGTCCTGCTCGGCGGCGCTGGCCATGTCCGCGGCGGTCACCGCGGTGATCCCCTCGCGGTACACGTCCGCGGCGGTCACCCGGGTGTGGAAGGCCAGCGAGGCGAGAATGGCGGCCTTCGCCGCCGCGTCGTACGCCTCAATGTCGGCGGTCGGGTCAGCCTCTGCGTAGCCCAGGGCCGTGGCCTGCGCCAATGCGTCGGCGAAGTCGGCGCCGGTACTGTCCATCGCGGACAGAATGTAGTTGGTGGTGCCGTTGACGATGCCGGTCACCCGGGTGATCGTGTCGCCGTGCAGTGACTCGCGCAGCGGACGCAGCAGCGGGATCGCACCGGCCACCGCCGCCTCGTAATACAGGTCGGCCCCGCCCTCGGCTGCCGCGGCGTGCAGCGCCGGGCCGTCCTGGGCCAGCAACGCCTTGTTGGCGGTGACGACGCTCTTGCCGGCCCGCAGCGCCTCGACCAGCCACTCACGGACCGGCTCCACCCCGCCCACCAGCTCGATCACCACGTCCACATCGCTGCGTGTGACCAAGCCCAACGCATCCGTGGTGAACAGGGTGGGGTCGATGTCGCCACGCGGCCGGCTCAGGTCACGCACCGCGATACCGGCCAACTCGATCGGCGCGCCGATCCGGGCGGTCAGATCCTCGGCCTGCTCGGCCAGCAGTCGCACCAGGGCGGTACCGACCGTGCCGCAGCCCAGCAGGGCGACCCGCACCGGGCTCATCCGACATCCAGCCGCAGTAAGTCATCCTCGGTCTCCGCGCGCACGATCACGCGGGCCGCGCCGTCCTCGACCGCGACCACGCCGGGACGCGGAACGTGGTTGTAGTTGCTCGCCATGCTGCGACAGTAGGCACCCGTACCGGGAACGGCGATCAGGTCTCCGGCTGAAACATCTGCCGGAAGGAATTCGTCGCCCACCACGATGTCGCCCGATTCGCAGTGCTTACCGACGATCCGGGCCAGCAGCGGGGCCGCCGTGGACGCGCGGTTCGCCAACGTCGCCGAGTACTCGGCGCCGTACAGGGCGGTGCGGATGTTGTCGCTCATGCCGCCGTCGACCGACACATAGGTACGCAGCTGGTCCAGCTCCTTGACCGTGCCCACCTCGTACAGGGTGAACATGGCCGGACCGACGATCGCCCGACCCGGCTCGACCGAGAGCCGCGGAACAGTCAGCCGGTTGGCGGCGCACTCGGCGGCGACGATCGCGCGCAGCCGCTTCGCCAGGTCCATCGCCGGGGCCGGATCGTCCTGGCTGTTGTAGGCGATGCCGTAGCCGCCGCCCAGGTCCAGTTCGGGCAGCTCCACGCCGCGCTCGTCCCGGATCGCCGCCTGCAGGCCGATCACCCGCCGGGCCGACACCTCGAAACCATTGGTGTCGAAAATCTGCGAACCGATGTGCGAGTGCATACCGCGCAGCTCCAGCACACCCTCGTCCAGGATGCGCAGCGCCGCCCGCTGCGCCGCACCGCCGGCCAGCGAGAAACCGAACTTCTGGTCCTCGTGCGCGGTGGCGATGAACTCGTGCGTGTGCGCCTCCACACCCACCGTCACCCGCACCAATACACCCGGCCGCACGCCACGCTGACGGGCCAGCACCGTCAACCGGTCGATCTCCTGATCGGAGTCGACCACGATCCGGCCGACGCCCGCATCCAACGCCCGGGTCAGCTCCTCGATCGACTTGTTGTTGCCGTGCAGGCCGATCCGCGCGGGCGGGAAACCGGCCGCCAACGCCACCGCCAGCTCACCGCCGGTACACACGTCCAGGTGCAGTCCGGCCGCCGCGACCTCGCGCACCACCGCCTTGGACAGGAAAGCCTTGCCGGCGTAGAAGACATCAGCGCCGTCGAAGGCTTCCATGAACTCCTGGCAGCGGGCCCGCAGGTCAGCGACGTCGAGCACGTACAGCGGCGTACCGAAGCGCTCTTTCAGCGCGGTCACGCCGACACCGCCGACGGCCAGCTCGCCGTCGGCGGATCTCGATACGGTCCGGGCCCACAAGGCCGGCATCAACGCGTTGACGTCCACCGGGGTGCGCAGCCAGGACGGGCCGCGGTGGCCGTGATCCTGGTGCAGCGCCCCCGCCTCATGGGCCCGACCGCTCATCGTCTACATCCGTTCAGGTGCCGAAACGCCCAGCAAACCCAGGCCATTGGCAATCACCGTACGGGTGGCGTCGTTCAACCACAGGCGAGCACGGTGCGTGTCGGACAGCTCCTCGTCCCCGTGCGGCAGGATCCGGCACTTGTCGTAGAACCGGTGGTACGCCCCGGCCAGCTCCTCCAGGTACCGGGCGATCCGGTGCGGCTCGCGCAGCTCGGCCGCGGTCGCCACGATCTCCGGGTACTCGCCGAGCGCCTTGAGCAGGTCGTTCTCCTTCTCGTGGCTCAGCAGCGACGGGTCAAAATCCTCACCCCGCGAGTAGCCCAGCTCGGCGGCGTTGCGGGCGACGCTGGCGGTCCGGGCGGCCACGTACTGGACGTAGTAGACCGGGTTGTCGCGGGTCGCCCGCGTCCACAGCTCGATGTCGATGTCGATCGGCGAGTCGGCCGAGTAGCGGCCCAGCGCGTACCGGGTGGCATCCACGCCGATGGCCTCGACGAAGTCGGCCAGCAGCACGACCGTACCGGCCCGCTTGGACATCCGGACGGCCTCGCCGTCGCGGACCAGGTTGACCATCTGGCCGATCAGGATCTCCAGGTTGACCGCGGGGTCGTCGCCGAAGCAGGAGACCATCGCCTTCATCCGGCCGATGTAGCCGTGGTGGTCGGCGCCCAGCATGATCACGACCCGTTCGAAGCCGCGCTCCCGCTTCTCCAGGTAGTAGGCGCAGTCGGCCATGAAGTACGTCCAGTCCCCATCGGACTTACGTAACACCCGGTCCTTGTCGTCGCCGAAGTCGGTGGTCCGCAGCCACACCGCGCCGTCGGTCTCGAAGACGTGCCCCTGCTCCCGCAACCGCGCCAAGGCGGCGTCCAGCCGGCCCTGGGTGTGCAGGTCCTTCTCGTTGAAGTAGCGGTCGAAGTGCACCCCGAACTCGGCCAGCGAGCCCTTGATCTCGGCGAACATCAGCTCGACACCCTCGGCCCGGAACACCTCCTGCGCAGCCTCGGCGTCCAGCGTCAACACGTCCGGCCGCTTGGCCACCACGCTCTTGGCGATATCGACGATGTAGTCGCCCGCGTAGCCGTCATCGGGGGTCTGCTCCCCCTTTGCCGACGCCATCAGCGACGTGGCGAACCGGTCGATCTGGCTGCCCGCGTCGTTGAAGTAATACTCGGTGGCGACCTTCGCGCCGCTGGCCCGCAACACCCGGGCCAGTGCATCACCGACCGCCGCCCACCGCACCGCACCCACATGCACCGGCCCGGTCGGGTTGGCCGACACGAATTCCAGGTTCAGCGACTCACCGGCCAACCGATCATTACGCCCGTACGCCTCGCCGGCCTCCACCACCAGCCGGGCCAGCTCACCAGCTGCGGCGGCATCCAACCGGATGTTCAGAAAGCCCGGACCAGCGATCTCCACCGCTTTGATGCCCGGCTCCTTGGCCAGCCCCTCCGCCAGGGCCGTCGCCAGCTCGCGCGGCGCCACGCCCGCCTTCTTGGCTACCTGCATCGCCAGGTTCGAGGCATAGTCGCCGTGCTCAGGGTTGCGCGGGCGCTCCACCGTGGTGGTCGCCGGCAGCAGCGCGGCATCCCACCCCCGGGTGGCGAAAACCTCACGGGCAATGTTCAGGACAGTCTCAGCGAGCTTTGCAGGAGTCACTGTTGCATGCTACCGAGGGTAGAATCTGATTTTCTGTGGCGACCCGGCTGCGCTCCTACCGGGGCATATTCATACCGGTGACACCAGTTCGTACTGTCATTTCCGACTTCCGACGTGACGAGGCACCATGAGCATGAGCACCCCGAGCCCTGAGCAGCGCGACCCGGCGGTCGTCCGGGTGGGTGACAAGAAGCCTGGGGCCGGTAAGGCTCCCGGGGGCAAGAAGCCCAGCGGCAACGCCGGTGCTCGCAAGGGCCAGAAGAAGACGATGGCGCCGGTCAAGGTCGCCGGCGCACGCAACTGGGGTGCCATCGGCCTGTTCGGGGGCGTCGGCGTCCTCGCCGTCGGCATCATCGCCGCCGGCGTCTACTTCTCCGCCAAAGCCCCCGGCGAGGTCAGGGCCGACAAGATCAAGGGCATGGTCAGCTTCTGGGGCGACAAGACCCTGGTCAAGGGCTCCAACCACCAGCAGGGTGCGCTCAAGTACGCCCAGTCGCCGCCGGTCGCCGGCCCGCACAACCCGCGCTGGCAGAACTGCACCGGCGACGTCTACAGCGCCCCAATCGCCAGCGAGCACGCCGTCCACAGCATGGAACACGGCGCGATCTGGATCACCTACCGGCCTGACCTGCCCAAGGACCAGGTCGACAAGCTGGCCGGCAAGGTCCGTGGCCGCGACCGGATGATGCTCAGCCCGTACCCGAACCTTGACGCGGCCGTGTCGATCCAGGCGTGGGGTTACCAGCTCAAACTGCCCAGCGCCAACGACCCCCGGGTCAACGAGTTCATCAAGGCGCTGCGCGGCAAGGCCGGCGTGGAGAACGCCACCTGCGCCGAGGGCATCACCAGCACCGGAACCGCCCCGGTCGACCTACCCACCACCCCGCAGGGCTGATCGCCATGACCACCGACAACGACACGCCGGTCACCGCACCGACCGCCAGCCCCGCCCCGCGCGGGTTCGGCACCGCCGCGATGGCCGCCGCCATCGCCGTCGGCCTCATCCTCGGCTACGCCATCGGCGGGTGGCTCGTTCCCAAGATCACCACACCCGGGGACAAGTCGATCGAGGCCGGCTTCGCCCGCGACATGACCAACCACCACGCCCAGGCCGTCGAGATGGGCCTGATCGTGTTCCGGCGCTCCACCGACCCGGAGATCACCCAGTACGGCATCGACATCGCCACCGCCCAGCAGGGCGAGATGGGGATGATGGGCGCCTGGCTGCACCAGTGGGGTCTGTCGAACACCTCCACCGATGAGCCCATGTCCTGGCTGCCGGCCGAGATGCGCCAGCCCGCCGACGGCATCCACGACGGGCTGATGCCCGGCATGGCCACCGCCGACGAAATCAACAAGCTGCGCACCCTCACCGGGCGGCCGCTCGACGTCCTGTTCCTCCAGCTGATGATCAGGCACCACCTCGGTGGCGCCCACATGATCGAAGCCGTGCTCAGTAACAGCGACGTGGATCAGGTCACCCGCGCCGTCGGCGCCATGCGCGACGCCCAGGCACAGGAGGTCAAACACATGACCACCTCACTGACCGCCCGCGGCGCAAAGCCACTGCCAGCCTGACGTGTTCTGTTGGGGTGTCCCGTCCCGCGGGCACCCCAACGAGCGCTCCCCGGGGTGCCGATTCGGCCCCCGACGGCGGTCCTGCTAGGCTTTGCCAGTCACTGAGCCCCCGTAGCTCAGGGGATAGAGCACTGCCCTCCGGAGGCAGGGGCGCAGGTTCGAATCCTGCCGGGGGCACATAGTCTGACCAGCACCAACAAGCCCGTGACCAGGAAAATCTGGCCACGGGCTTTCGCGTTCTCGCCACCGTCATCGGGGCCCCCTACGTCGCTCTGTCGGAAACCTGAGCGTCAACCACCGAAGGCCACATGAACGGGCTCCGCCCGGCCCAGGTCCGCGCTCGTGCGGTGCCGATCTTCTCGATCAGCTCGCATCAACGCGGCGCAGCTCGCCACTACGGTGGATACGTGACCGACCACGAGAATCGGCGCGCCCGCGTCGAGGACGTACACGAGCTGGCTGTGGCCATGCCACATGTCACCGTCGAGTGCGGCAGCACCGACAACCCGGTCTACCAGGTGGGCGGGAAGTCGTTCATCTTCTTCCGCAACCCGCGACCCGACGCGACCGATCCCGCTACCGGCGAGCGGTACCCGGATGTGATCGTCTTCTGGGTCGGGTCGGAAGCGGACAAGCAGGCGCTGGTGCAAGATGACGCCTCGCCGTTCTTCACCACCGCGCACTTCGACGGCCACCAGTCTGTTCTCCTGCGGGCCGCCCGCGTTGGCGAGCTGGCCCGTACGGAACTGGCCGAGGTGATCCAGGACGCGTGGCTGTCTCGCGCGTCAGCGCGCCGA
>Ga0209023_10007655_pt1 | contig 11014 bp, 8 predicted proteins | sample LakOneMetagenome_FD_187468 | JGI IMG/M metagenome (GOLD analysis project Ga0209023, IMG submission 187468) | Freshwater and sediment microbial communities from Lake Erie, Canada (SPAdes) (version 2) | ecosystem: Environmental > Aquatic > Freshwater > Lentic | place: Lake Erie, Canada | collected...
GCCGACATAGAGGTAGCCCTTGTGCTCGCGCATCGAGGTGACCATGGGGTGGCTCTCGCCGGTCATGTCGCCGAGCGTCTCGATGATCTCGCCCGTCTCGTTGAATTTCACCACGCCGCCGGTGTTGATGTTGGGGAACAGCCACTCGTCTTGCGGCAGCCTGCGGCTCATGCGCTTGCGGAAGCCGGGGTTGCGCAGGGCGAGATCGAAGCTCGGCGTGCGCATGCCGAGCCAGGCCATCCAGTAGCTGCCATCGGAGGCGCGGTTGATGTTGTCGGGATAGCCCGGCATGTCCTTGATCACGCATTCGGCGGTGCCGGCTTTCGGACCTTCCAGCCAGTAGCGGTGCACGCGGCAGGCCCAGCTCTCGGCGAAGAACAGCGACTTGCCATCATGCGCCATGCAGACGCCGTTGGTGTAGCGGTAGTTGTCGAGCAGCGTCTTCGTCTCGCCGGTCTTCGGATCATAGACGAGGAGGCGGCCGGTGGCGCGGCTCTCGATCGAATCGATCACCCATTCATGGGCATCGTAGCGCGTTGTCGAATCGGTGAAGTAGATCTTGCCGTCTGGCGCGATGTCGAGGTCGTTGGGGTCGCGCAGGCGTGCATCGTCGACGATCGAGGTGAGCGAGCGCCGGGTCTCGGCCGAGAGCTGTTTCACCTCGCCCTTGGGCGAGATCGAATAGAGACCCATGGCGCCGATGCAGGAGATGATGTTGCCGTCGCGATCGATGGCGAGGCCGAGCGGGAAGCCGCCGGTGTGGGCGAAGACCTCGGAACGACTGTAGTCAGGCGCGAAGAAGCGGATGATCTCGCCGTGGCGCGTGCCGCAGTAGAGGTTGTCGTCGCGGTCGAGGACCACGTCCTCCGGGCCTTCGAGTTCGCCGAGGCCGATGTATTCGGTGTTGGCGATCCGGTTGTTCAGCGCATAGGGGCTGGCGCTACCGGGTTCGGCGGAGAGGGTTTCGCCCATGCGGTGATAGACGGGGGCCACATAGACCTCGTTCAGCACCTTGTGACGGTTCTTGAGCCAGCGGATGTCGAGGATTACCGCGGCGGCCAGCATGATACCCAGTACCATCTGGTTGGTGCCGGTGCCGTAGCCGAGGCGGATGAGGCCATTGTTCATCACCAGGACGATGATCGCGCCCATCAGCGCCTTGGCGATGGAGCCGCGCCCACCGCCCAATGAATTGCCGCCGACCACCGCCGCGGTGATGGCCAGGATCTCCTGGTTGAGGCCGGTGCCGGGGCCCGCACCCGACAGGCGGCAGGCGATGAGGAAGCCCGCCAGCCCCGCGCACAGGCCGGAGACCACGTAGGACATGAACACCGTCTGGCGCACCCTGATGCCGGAGTTGTGGGCCGAGCGCCGCGAGCCGCCGACGGCCAGGATGTGCCAGCCGGGGCGCGAGCGGGTGAGTGCGATGTGGAAGATGACGGCGAGCACGATGGCGGTGGCGACAGGCACCGAGACGCCATGGATGTCGCCATCGCCGATGAAGTCCCAGAGGTCGGAGGAGGCGGTCGAGGTCTGGATCACCGAGCCGTAGTTGACGACGAGGATGTCGTAGATGGCGCGGCCGATGACCAGCGTCACCAGCGTGGTCAGGAAGGCGCGCAGCCGCATATAGCCGATGAGATAGCCATTGGCGGCGCCGAACAGCCCGCCCGTCGCGAGCGCCGCGAGGAAGGCCACTCCGACCGGCTGGTGGAAGATGAAGAAGGCGGCGACCGAGGCGAAGGCCGAGAGCGCGAACATCGAGCCGACGGAGAGATCGATGCCGCCGGCCAGCATGACGACGGTGAGGCCCATCACGACGATGGCGAATTCGCCGAGCTGGCGCGTCGATTCGAGCAGCGAGAAGGGACTGAAGAAGCCCGGGATCGCCGTGCCGAAGACCGCGATGACGGCGACGAGGGCAAGGAAGGGAATGGCGTTGTCGGCCCAGCGCTTGCTCAGGATCTCGCCAATGACGTGGTCCGGGATGGTGTTGTAGCGCCAGGCCTGGAGCCGTTCGCGGAAGGTCATGCGTGATCCATGGGGCAGCGGAATGAGGGACGGGCGGCCCGGCGCGGGCCGCCCGGTCGGTATGGTTACTTCGCCTCGGCGGCGGCCTGCAGGCCCTTCAGGCTCCAGCAACTGCGCGGGTTGAGGTTATCCTTCGTCACCGTGCTCATCAGCGTGTAGATATAGGGCGAGGCGGTGCCGGGCGGCTGGCCGGACTGGAGGAGATACTTGATCATCGCCACCATCGCCTCGCTCTCGTTGTAGAGCTCGGTCGAGACCACGGCGTCGAAGGTGCCGTTGCCGACATTGGCGCAGGTGTTGGTCTCTTCGCCGCCGCCGGTGGTGACGAGGAAGATCTTGCCCTGCTTGCCGGCGTCGCGGATCGCCGCGGCCGCACCCGATGCGTCACCGTCCCAGAAGTCGATGATGCCGCAGATGTCGGGGTTCTGCTGCAGCATGGTGGCGGTCACGTTGCGCGAGGTGGTGGCATCCCAGTTGGAATCGGGCTTGGCCACGACCTGGAAGTCCTTGTGCTGGTCCAGCACCTTCATGATGCCGGCATACTGGTAGAGGCTGGTAGCGTTCACCTCGTCACCCTGGACGAGGCCGATCTTCTTCGACGAATTCTCGCCGCAACCCTTGATCACGGCTTCGGCCTCGAGCATGCCGAGCTTGGTCCAGTCGCCGCCGACATAGGCGTCGGCCTTGAAGTTCGCCGGGTTGTCGATGAGGATGACGTAGATGCCTGCGGCCTGCGCCTTCTTCAGCAGCTTCGAATAGGAGTTGAGGTCGAAGGCCATGACGATGAGCACATCCGGCTTGTTCTCGGACGAGATCAGCTCGGTGATGGCCTGGGCGCCGGCCTCGGTCGACCAGTTCGGGTCACGCGTTTCGAAGGTGCCGCCGAAGCCTTCGACTTCGCGCTTGAGGATGGCGGCCCAGCCCTGCGCCAGGTCGAAGCCCATGGCCAGCGGCACCAGCGCCACGCGCTTGCCCTTCATCGCCTGTTCGTAGGCGGCAGGGCCCGGATCGTCATCGGCCATGGCCTGCATGACGGGGGCCGTGAAGGCCAGTACCGCCGCCGCGGCGAGTGTTGCAAGAAGATGCTTCAGCTTCATGTTTCCTCTCCTGTTGTCAGATATCGCCCTGCTGGGCGGTTTGCTCATCGCGTGGGTTGACAAGGCTGTCGATGACGATGGCGATGAGCAGGATCGTCGCCTTGATGAGGTTCTGGTAGAGATTGGGAATGTCGATGATGGTCATGGCATTCTGCATGATGCCGATGAGGATGGCGCCGACGATGACGTTCCTCATGCCGCCCTTGCCGCCCGACAGCCCGATGCCGCCGATCACCACGACGAGGATGATGTCGTAGAGCAGCGTCGAGTTGACGATGCGGGTGTTCATGGAGTGCAGGCTGGAAGCCGTGAGCAGGCCGGCAGCAAGTGCGATGAAGGCGGAGATCACGTAGCGCAGCAGGTTCATCGGGCGCACCGGGATGCCCATGTTGCGCGCCGCCAGAAGGTTGTCGCCCATGTAGTAGACGTAGCGCCCCCACTTGGTGAAGCGCAGGAAGAGATAGGCGAGGAAACAGGCGCCGCCGAAGATGAAGACTTCCGGCGGAATGCCGAGAGGCTGGAAACTGCCGAGCTGCTCCAACCAGTTGCCGGCAGGCACCGGCACCGCATCCTGGGTTATGAGCCGCGAACGCACGAAGCCGAAGACGAAGGAGCCGGTCGCCAGCGTGGCGAAGATCGCCGGCACGTCGGCATAGGCAATGAGGAAGCCGTTGACGAGGCCGATCGCCAGGACGCCCGCCCCGGCGGTGCCCAGTGCCTGCCACTCGCTCCAGCCATCGTTCAATAGCTGCAGGTACCAGGCGGCCGACATCGCCATGATGGCCACGGCAGAGAGATCGATCCCGCGGCCGATGATGACGATGGCCATGCCGACGGCGAGCAGCCCCAGCACGGAAACCGAGTGGACGATCGAGATCAGGTTGCCGATGGCGCGGAAGCCGGGGAGGAAAATGGCCGCCACGGCGAACAGCACCACGGCCAGGGTGAGCACGATGCGCTCCTGGCTCCAGAAATTGCTGCTGCTTCCACCCGCCATTTTTCAGTCACTCCACGAAACGGCACGTCACTCGAAATCGAAGGCCTTGTCGACCGGCACCTGCAGCCCGTTGAGGAGCTGGTTGGTGCGCCCCGCAGTTGCCACCACGCGCAGCAGGTCGGCATACATGTCGTCGGTCATGCCCTTGGCGCGCGCCGCCGCGGTGTGGGAATGCACGCAGTAGCGGCAGGAGTTGGTGATCGAGACGGCGATATAGACAAGCTCCTTGGTGAGCGGATCGAGCGCCGAAGGCACGGCCATCACCGACTTGACGCCGAACCAGGTCTCCTCGAGGAGCTGCGGGTCGAAGGCCAGGTAAAGCCAGAAGTTGTTGATGAAGTCGGACTTCCGCGTGGTGCGGATATCATCGAAGACGGCCTTGACGCGCGGGTCCTTCTCGGCGTCCGCGATCAGCTTTACGGTCGACATTTTCCGATCCTTCCAGTCTTACAGGCGGGGGCCAGTGGCGGCCCATTGCCAATAGATGTCCCGCGCCCGGTCCGACAGGGCGTGGCTTGCGTAGGCAACATCATCAAAACGCGAGACGCGTGTCACCTTAGAAATATTGCCGGCCATGAAGACTTCGTCGGCCTCGCGGAAGTCCTGCAGCGACAGGGTGCATTCCTGGACCTCGACGCCATCGGCCCTGAGCAGCCTGATGATGCGCTGGCGGGTGATGCCGTTAAGGAAGGTTCCGTTGGGAACCGGTGTCCTGACCACGCCGTCCTTCACCAAGAACACGTTGGCGGTGGCGGTTTCGGCGACGTTGCCGAGAGGGTCCAGCGCCAGCACGTTGTTGAAGCCCTTGGAGAACGCCTCGCGCAGCATGCGGGCGTTGTTGGGATAAAGGCAGGCCGCCTTGGCGTTGACCAGGGCGGAGGCGAGGGTGGGCCTGGTGAACTGGGTGGTTGTCACGGTCACTGCGGCCGTGGGGGCGGCCATGGGAAGTTCCTCGAGGCAGAGGCAGAAGACGGTCGATTCCGGATTGGGTGCAACGACGCCGGGGCCGTTGCCCGTCGACCACGCCATGGGGCGGATGTAGACGGGGCGGTCCTTGCCGAGAAGGCGCATCCCCTCGGCCGTGAGCGCCTGCATCTCCGCGACGGAGAAAACGGGGTTGAGGCCCATGGCGACGGCCGAGGCGTTGAGCCGTGCGAGGTGCAGGTCGAGATCCGGCATCAGGCCCTCGAAGGCGCGCGCGCCGTCGAACACCAGGGTGCCGAGCCAGGTGCCGTGGTCGGCCGCCTTCATGACGGGAATGTCGCCTTGCTGCCAGCGGCCATCCCACCAGGTCCAGATATTCGTACCAACTGCCAAGCGTGCCTCCTCGGAAAATCAGGGAATGAGAACAGTGGAACCGGTGGTCCGCCGGCCCTCGAGTTCGGCATGCACCTGCGCGGCGGATACGAGCGGTGCCGTCTGGGTCTGCACACGGATGTGGCCATCGAGAATGAGGCCGAAGAGTTCGTCCGCCGCCGTCTTCAGCCAGTTTCGGTCGCTGGTGAAGTGGAACAGCACGGGGCGGGTGAGGTGGAAGGATCCCGCAGCGAGATCGGAGATCCGAAAGTCCATCACCGCGCCCGACGACTGGCCGAAGTTGACGAGGGTCCCATGCAGCCTCAGGCACTTCAGTGATGTGAGTAGCGTATCCTTGCCGACCGAGTCGTAGACGACGTGGAAGCCCTCGGGCACCAGTCGCCTGGCTGCCGCGAGAAAATCCTCATGGCGATAGTCGATCATCGCCGCAAAGCCGTGCGTCCGGGCAAGTGCGCATTTCTCGGGGCCGCCCGCCGTGCCCACGGGTGCAACACCCAGCGCAGTCATCCACTGCCCTGCAAGCAGCCCCACGCCTCCGGCGGCGGCATGGAACAGCACTGTCTGGCCCGGCTGCAGTGCGTAGCTGTCCTTCAGCAGGTAGCGCGCGGTGAGGCCCTTGAGCATCACCGAAGCCGCCGTTTCGAAGGAAATGCCATCCGGCAGCCGGACGACATGGGCGGCCTGGATGTTGCGGCTGCTGGCATAGGCGTTGTTGGGCAGCGTGTAGGCGACGCGGTCGCCGGCCTTGAGACCGGTGACGCCTGCGCCAACCTCCGCCACCTCGCCCGCTGCCTCGGCACCCGGAATCAGGCGCTGCGGATCAGGCCATGGGTAGAGGCCCGAACGAAAGTAGCAGTCGATGAAGTTCACCCCGATGGCGCGGTGCGCGATCTGCACTTCGCCCGGCCCCGGTGGCGGCAAAATCAGCTCGATCCGTTGCAGCACCTCGGGTCCGCCGGGCCTTGGCGCCGCCATCGCATAGGGAAGGTTCGTCATCGCCGGGCCTCCACGGACTTGGGCGAAAGTGTCTTATGACATCGCGAAAGCGGCGTCGAGCGAAGCTCTGCAAATTTTGCATGGGTACGACCGGTTCCGGCTGGCGAAACAATCCACAGGCCGGTCCACCCGCACCAGTGCGGTCCCGAATCAGCTAGACCAAGCACTGGCGGGACATGGGCTGGCATCATCACATAGGGCGGCGGGGGCGGTTCGCAGTGCAGACGGTGGCGGCATGCCTGCTCGCCGCAATGCCGGCGGCTGCGGAGCCCGGCCTGTCCTTTTCCACCGGCAGCCTTCCGCCGCAGCGCCCACTCGGGACGGGGTCATCGCTCGATGGCGGGCCGTCACGGGCGAAAGACGGGGCGGGGCGCCTCGTCGTTCTGGGCTTCGCCGGCGACCTCGGCTTTTCGGGGAGCGGTGACACGCCAAGCAGCGAAGGTTCGGTGAAGCATGGCACGGTCATCCCCTGGGGCCGGCTTGCAGCGTCAGTCTCCCCCGTGCTCGCTGCCGATGCCAGTTTCGCCAATCTCGAGACGGTGATCTCGGAAAGCCAGAGCCTCACGCCCATCGAGAAGTCCTACACCTTCCTCGGCGACCCCGCCGGCCTGCGCCATGCCATCGACATGGGGATCACCGTTCTCACCGCCGCCAACAATCATGCCGGAGATTTCGGGCCGGATGGCATCGTCGAGACGCTGAGCCATCTTGCGGTGGCCCGGGCCTCCGGCCTCAAGGCCTTTGCCGGGCTGGGGATCGGGGCGGCAAGATATGAGCCCGCGTCCTTCGACCTTGGCGAAATGCGCGTCGGCGTGGCGGCAATCGGCCTTGCCATCAATCATGCCGGTCCCGACGGGCCCGGCCAGCCCCTCTATGCCAGCCCGCAGGACTTCGCGCGTGTCGTGAGCGGGCTTGCTGACACCGATGCCGACATCCGCGTGCTTTCCGTCCATTATGGGCAGGAACTCGTGTCGCTGCCCGGCGCGCGAGATACCGCGCGCTTCCGGCGCAGCATCGATGATGGCTCTGCGGGCATCGTCTTTGGCCATCATTCGCACGTCGCCTCCGGCATCGAATACCGCCGTGGCGGCCTCATCCTCTATGGCCTCGGCAACTTCATGCATACCGGCACGCAGGACATGAGCCGCTACGGCGCGTGCCGCGACTTCGGCCTCTATGCAAAGGCCTATCTGTGGTCCGAGCCGGGGCGGGCGCCCGTCATCCGCGCGGTCGAGGTCTTCCCGATCCGCGGCATGCATGCCGTGCCGGAGCCCATGCCGCTGGCGGACGCCACTCGCCGCATCGCCATCGTCAATGCCATGAACGTGGCCGTGGCCGGAGCGGGTATCCCGCCCGTACGCCTTGAACCCACCAGCCGGGCTTCCGGCCTTGCCTGCTTCGGGGACCAGTCATTCTACGGCGACGAGCTCGCTGCCCGCTGCCGGGCCTCCTTCGGCCCCCTGCAGCAGTCGTCTCTGACGACGGCCGCAGATCTCGGCAGCTGCGGCGCATCACCCGCAGCGGCCCCGCCGCCGCAGGTGGCCGCCGTCCAGCGGACAATGCCGCCCATTCCCGTTCCGAGGCCGTCCTTGCGCAGGCCGGTCAAGGCCGCCGCGGCCGCAGAGAAGCCGAAGGCGAAGGGTTCGATCTTCCAGAAGCTGTTTGACTAGTGCGGTGGCCCGGATCGCGACCCTGATCCGGTCCGGCGGGAGGCGGATGGATGGTTGTCATTGCCGCCGGCTAGTGCAAGGTATCCGGAAAACCGGGCTGCTCCAGGCGAGGTCGATCCTCGTCCCGGACCATCCGAGGGAGACTGAATTTGGAACATATTTCGGCGCAGGCCCTGCGCCACAACATGCAGCGCAAGGAGGTCATCACCCGCCATCCTGATGCCCGCCACCTCGCCGGCCCCAACCATTGGACGGCACTCGCCATTCCGGTTCTCCTCGCCCTGCACTGGGGCATGGCGTGGCTCGTCGGGCAGTCCAACCTTCTCTGGTGCTTCCTTGCCGCGTTCTTCGTCGGGCAACTCATCATCCACTCCGCCGGCGCCTTGCTGCACGAGACCGCCCACAGGCTGGTGTTCCACAAGACCGGGCCAAAGCTTGCCTTCGACCTTGGGCTGGAGCTGATCCTGGCCTCCTTCGGCAAGCAGCTCACGTACCAATATGAGCATGTCACCAGCCATCATCCCTTCCTCGGCAACTACGAGCGCGACTACGAGCACGAGGACATCTGCAGCTTCAACGCCCGGCGGACGATCAAGTCAGCCCATCCCGCCACGCAGCACCTGCTGACGGCCCTGACATTGGTCCTGCACCTGCTGCCTTTCGGCTTCATCTTCTCGGACAAGATTCTGGTGCCGCTCTACGAACGTGCATCGGGGTTGACGGTGAAGGACAAGAGCCGTCACATCGGGGCGCGCAAGGTGCCGCGCAATCTCACGCTGCTCTTCGTGGCCGTGTCGCTCGCCGTGAACGTCTTCCTGTTCCTGGCTTTCGGCTTCCTGGGCTGGCTCTATCACAACTGGTCGCTGTCGCTGTTCCTCGGCAAGATGGGGGTCTCCAATCTCGGCCAGTCGCTGAGCGAGCATGAGGGCATGAACGAGGTCGACCCCACCTTCTCGGACTATCGGTTCCAGAACCTGTTCCTGTTCAACACCGGCTATCACCACGAGCACCACACTTTTCCCAATGTGCCGTGGAACCGTCTGCCGGTACTGCGGAAACTCGCGCCCGACGTGTTCTGCCGAGAGAATCCCCGCAGCTACGTCAAGCTGTGGCTGGACCATGTGCGCGGCGACTTCACGCCCTCGCGGCGGAACGTCCTCATGACCCGGGACCTGACGGAACGCTGTCCCAAGACGTGAACCGTCCGGTGCAGAGCGTGCCGACGATGTCTCAGCCGCGCACCTGCGGGAAGTCGCGGCACGTCCAGATCTTCCATGCCCAGCGCCAGAAGTCCGCACAGATCCAGCATCGCTGCTTGTGCGGAATGGTCATGCGCAAGTGCAGCCGGCACATGATGTAGCGATGGCGCAGGAAGCGCTTCACCTGGCGCGGTGACTTGTACCATTCGCCACAGAACTTGATTTCGGACAGCGGCAGCACCCAATCCGCCTGCACATCGTCGACCTGGGGCCGCCAGAAGCGCATGATGTCGGTGCGCTTGGCGGGATCGTCGCGACACAAACGATTGCCGAAACGGTGCCAAGCCTCGAGGTCCCCGATCTTGCGGCCGCCATAGAAAATGCGTCCATGTTCGAGTTCGAGGCCGACACCCACTGCCTCGAGTTCCGGCAGCGCGGGTTCCAGTTTCGCGGTGTCCTCTGCGAGGTAGGACATGTCGAGGTCATGGTCGTAAGGCAGGCATTCGCCGATCCGCCAGGCGCCCAGCAGGGTTCCATAGTCAAGCCACCACCGCACGCCGTGCCGATCCATGGCATCGCGCAAGTGCCTGGCGACGATACGGATGTCTGCCTGGTCTTCGAGTGGCGTCGCGCAGGGCTCGGACCACATGTGCCGCTGATTTCGAAGTTCGTAGTAGAGCAAGGTGACCAGTGCACCGCACACAAACCCGATTGCGATGAGAAGGATTGCGGACACCTGCAGACTCCCAGAGAATTCCCCAACCGGAATAGACCATAGCGAGCGGGCCCCGGCAACAAGCGGCGGGACGTCCTCAACGATGGGGCCTATCCTGCCGTCAACCCGAGTGGCAACTCGCAACCGCATCTGCAGCGGCGTCCCGCCAGGACCGCAGCTTGAAGCCGAAGCGGCGTATGAAGGCGCTGCAATCCAGACGAGAATTCGCGGGGCGCTTTGCGATCGCCGGGTAGTCGCGCGTCGCCACAGCCTCGACGACCGGCTCGACGCCGCCGCGCTTCCCGCTTTCAGAAATGATGAACGTCGCGAGGCCGTGCCAGCTGGTGCTGCCCTCTCCGGCGAGATGATACAATCCACCCGGTTCCTCGCGCAGCGCGGGGGCGAGCTTCAGGATTGCTGCCGCGAGATCGAGGGCCGATGTGGGATTGCCAAGCTGGTCATCCACCACCCGCAGCAGCGGCTTCTCGTTTGCGGCGCGCAGCATGGTCTTCAGGAAATTGCTGCCAAATGGACTGAACAGCCATGAGGTGCGGAGAATGAGGGCGCGCGGATGAGCGTCCAGAACGGCACGCTCACCCTCGAGTTTTGATCGGCCATAGATGTTGAGCGGGCCTGTTTCGTCTTCCTCAGCATAGGCTGAGGGTTTGCGGCCATCGAAGACATAGTCGGTCGAGATGTGAATGAAAGGCACCGCCATCTGCGCCGCCGCACGGGCCGCCGCCGCCGCACCATCCCTGTTCACGGCGAAGGCGCTCTGCGCCTCGCTCTCGGCCTTGTCCACCGCGGTATAGGCAGCCGCATTGACGACAAGCTCCGGCCGTCGCCGCAAGATCTCCCGATAAGCCTCCGCCGGCCGCTCGAGGTCCAGTTCAGGGCGGCCAACAAACGACAGCTCGAGCTCCGGATACTGCCCCGACTGCCAGGCAAGGGCCGAGGCAAGTTGCCCGCTTTTTCCCGTCACCAGTATCCGC
>Ga0209023_10007658_pt1 | contig 11012 bp, 6 predicted proteins | sample LakOneMetagenome_FD_187468 | JGI IMG/M metagenome (GOLD analysis project Ga0209023, IMG submission 187468) | Freshwater and sediment microbial communities from Lake Erie, Canada (SPAdes) (version 2) | ecosystem: Environmental > Aquatic > Freshwater > Lentic | place: Lake Erie, Canada | collected...
CGGCACCGGAGAGGTGGCCGAGTGGCTGAAGGCAGCGCTTTGCTAAAGCGCCATACGGGGAAACTTGTATCAAGGGTTCGAATCCCTTCCTCTCCGCCACCCGCCTTCGCTCGCGCTACGGCGTGGCGAGCCGCGCCGTAGCGCGAGGGAAGCGGGTGCCTCGCCATAGCTGCGCAGCAGCGACGGCGGGCTGGTCCGAACTTCTCCTTCCCTTCGCCCTGGCGGGCTTCGGTGGCAGGCCACCCGCTCAACTGCAAACCCCGCTCGACCTGCCAGCCCGCTCAATCTCGGGAGCCGTCTCCCGGTTTTGCGATCGCGTCGCGCCGCCTGTCAGAAGGCAGATCCTCTCTCCAGCATCATCAGGCAGAGCTGTTCCGCTGTTCCGCGCGCGCGTCCTCGATTTCGAATGTTTCGTCTTTAATTGATCGAGGCTCTGCTCGACGAGCGGTCGTTGTCGCTCACGATGCGTCGTTGCGAAGGAAATTACGCGACGCGCACGCGCCACCAACTCCGTCGGCAAGAAAGTGGAAGTATCGCGAACCTCTATTTTTATAGGGTAGGCGGCGATTCTCGTGCGACCTGGATGCAGTACGCGCAAGCGGACGGCGCGGGAGTGGCGACATCGAAGGCGTTGCGCGCGGTGGCTCGCAAGTCATCAAAGCGCGATTCGATTCCGGCGCGACGGTTCCGTAATTCCGCCGGCGGTTGAACGGATCACTTGGTGTGGTCGCATAACGCCGCACGGAAGCGGGCAGGCGGCGGACTTCACGAGGACTGCCTCGCGCAGGCGGCGGATTCGAACGCCAGCCGGGCCGGTCCGCCGGCCATCGCGCGCCCTGCCTTTATAATGGGTGGCGATTGGGGGGCGCAGATTCGGGCGGTCAGGCCGCACGATTCGAAGCGGAAACAGCAGAAGGGTGGGGAAAGCCGCGTGTTCGGCGTCGGTGGCAGCTATTCACGCGCCAAATGGAACTATTCAAAAATAACGTTTAATAACAATGTGTTGCAGGGAAAGCCCGATCACGGTTGCGTGTTATTTGTGCAACACCCATTGGAAAAGGGGTCGAGTCAGGGCGTTCGGAGCGGTTCCTTTGTTGCGTGTGCAGAAGTCCTCGGTAATTGTGATCTCGCTACGGAGGGGGGCATCCCGAGGTCGTCCCGTTAGGTGGTTCGCTTAAGTCCACCCACGCTACGAGGAGCCGTTGATATCCTTAGTAGTTTCGACGGCGTTTCTTTCAGCTTTGTACGATGGTTCGTACTGGGCAACAACTTGGAGGTTAACATGAAGATGGTTAAGAGCCTTATCCTCGGCTCAGCGGCGGGTCTGATCGCCATGAGTGGAGCCCAGGCTGCCGACCTTCCCGTCAAGGCCAAAGCGGTCGAGTACGTGAGGGTCTGCTCCCTGTATGGTGCCGGTTTCTTCTACATTCCGGGCACCGACACCTGCATCAAGCTTGGTGGTTATCTGCGCGTTGACGCCACGTTCAACGGCGGCATCTACGATCAAGTCGCATGGTCTGGCGACCTCGGCCAGGGCAATCGCTACCGCGATTACTTCGCCGCCCGCTCCCGTATGGCGCTGACGGTCGATACCCGCACCGCAACGGAATACGGCGTTGTCCGCACCTTCGCTCAGGGTGACTTCCAGTTCAACAACAACAATAGCTACAATCCGGCGCTTACTGCTGCCGCCCCCTACGCTGGTGGCGGTATCAACAATGCGTTCTTGGATACCGTCGGCGGCGGCTATGTCGCGGTCGAAATGGTGTTCCTGCAGTTCGCCGGCTTCACCTTCGGTAAGTCGGCCTCGGCCTATGCGACGCCTTGGCATGGCTATCCGGGCAACAACTCCTCGTTCCTGCTCGGCGGTCATGACACCGTCACCGGCGTCAACAATATCCAGTACACCGCTCAGTTCGGCAACGGCGTGTCCGGCACCATCGGCCTCGACGATCCGACCGTGTTCAACCGCACCGCTATCTACAACCTGTCGACCGGCGTCAATGCAGTCGGAGTTGGGGGCAACGCCTATGCCGGAACGCATGCTCCGGACGTCGTCGGCAACATCCGCGTCGATCAGGCCTGGGGTTTGTTGCAGTTCTCGGCTGCGGCCCATGAAGTAGACGGGTCGTACAACGTCCTGGCTGCTGGTGCGTTGCCGAGCGCGTTGTCGGAAATCAGCGGTCACCCCGACACCAAGTGGGGCGGATCGGCGATGGCTGCGTTGCAGATCAAGAACATTCCGACCGGTGCAGGCGACGATTTCAAGATCGACGCCACCTACGCCAAGGGTGACACCAAGAACGTGATCTCCACCAGCTCAGGCTCGCCGAACTTCGCGATGTTCAGCGGCACGGGCCGGGCCGGTGCTTACCAGAGCGTTGGCTTCGGTGCGACCACGGACGCCGTCTGGCTTCCGATCGCAGCCGGTGGTACGGGCGACCTCAAGCTGACGGAAGCCTATGGCGTCCGCGGCGCGTTCAACCACAACTGGGACCCCTATTGGTCGACCAGCGTGTTCGGTTCGGCGTCTGCTGTGCGGTATAATGGCAGCAACACGGACCTTACGTCCGCCAAGGGCCAGTACTGCGCTAGTTATAACGCCAGCACTGGTGCCAAGTCGGCGGACTATAGCTGCAACCCCGACTTCAATGTCTATCAGATCGGTGTTGTGACCCGTTGGACTCCCGTCAAGAACTTGACGTTCTCGGCTGAAGTCCAGTACTTCCGCCTAGATCAGAAGTACACGGGTGCTGCGGTCTTGGGCCCGGCGGCTCCGAAGCCGGCGACTGTATACGAGTACAAGGATCAGGACACGGTGTCCTTGAACATTCGCGCTCAACGTAACTTCTGATCTCAACCAACTTAATCTGACGGAACCCCTGGCAGGCAACTGCTGGGGGTTTTGTTTTTTCAAGTTGCGGCGAGCCAGCAAACGGGACGTTCCCTTGTCCATGGTTGGCCGTAGTGATAGCGATTGCCGTGGTCCAGCAATCAGAAGCCAAATGCCGATAACTCCGTCTTCCTCCTCTGCCGGCCGTAGACGAAGTGCGCAGCTCCTTGAATGGGCTGGGCGTGCGTTGCAAGCTAGGCAATTCGCGGAGGCAGAGCGGTTCGCTGTGGAAGTTTTAAAAAAAGACCGAACCGACATCGCTGCCGCCTCTATACTGGGGCGCGCCTTGCTCGCTCTGAACCGTGGTAGAGAAGCAATCGCGCCCCTTCAAAAGGCGGCGCAAGGGCGTGATCCCGCAATCGAAATGCTGCTTGGAGCGGCTCTGGGAAGCGCTGGACGCGTTGAGGAAGCAATCGAACTACTGCGTGGGACCACTGCGCAGCGGCCGCCATTTTTGCCGGCTTTTCAGGAACTTGCGGGCCAACTTGCCAGAGCTGGTCGCGTCAAAGAGGCAATCGCCGTCATCGAAAGCGGAATTGAACTCATACCTCAAAACGTCGACCTTCGCTTAGACTTGGCTCGCCTCCACCTCCATCATAACGACCGCAAAGAAGCACGCTCCATACTTTCGGCAGCCCGCGATGCTGCGCCTGGGCGTCCCGAAATCTGGATAGCGTTTGCTCGCGTTCTGGTTCAGGACGGCGAGTATGCTTCCGCCGCAGACGCTTACCGGCATGCACTGGGGCATCGTCCTGACGACGCGTTTGCCCGCGCTGACCTCGCCACATGCCTTCTTGAGACGGGTGATCGTGGCGGCGGAGAGGCTAGCCTGCGTTTGGCGTATCGCAGCGGATCGCATATGTTGGGTCGAACCACTCACGCGCTTGCCGCTTCATCGCACGGCCGCTTTTTCTTTCGACCAAGCACGGCCGTCAAATTTTTGCTCGGATAACGGGTTTCGCCTGTATGAGATTGAACGGCTGATCTTCTATTTACCCGATCGAAGCCTTGTTGATTTTATTCGGCTACGCCCTGAATTTCCGCCGATATAAACCAGGCTCGTTTTTGACCGCCTTGGCCAACTCTTCGACGCGTTGCGCCTCCTCAGCCGAAAACGGTGCGGTATGTGCCAGCCAGCTTTCGCGCTTTATCGGGATGCACTGCGCGATCGGCGTGCCCATCGGTAGCACACCGCTGAAGTTCGTGTCGTGCCAGTGCGCCGGGAAGTGGATCCAACCGTCCCGATACTGATCGCAATCAACCATGCCGCTTAAGGTGGTAAACGGCAGATCAAAGCGGTTCAGTGGATGTGTAAACAGAAGAGAATATCCTGGCGGGGCCTCAATGCTCCAAAGGTTGTGAAACTTTATTAAGAACCGATCCGCCTCGAATAAAGGAGTGTCGATAACCTGGCTTGCGTCGTGAAACCCGACTGGTGAGCGCGGGAAGTCAATCACGCCACCGGGAGGAATATCAAAGTCCCAAGTGATCGTGCCATTTTCAATCCTAAGGTCACACATCAGTGGGATCAAAAATCCGGATGTCATGGCATCAACAAACGGCGGGCAGCGTTTGATCGTATCTTCCTCGCGCATATTGATCAGGTTGAACGCTTGTGATGGCATCGCCTTAAGCCAGCCGGGAAGTCCCAATGTGGCGGGTATTGGCGGCGGAAGTATTGTTTCCAGTTCAATGGGGCAGCGGAACTTGAGCGGCAGCGGTTCCTGACTTTTCATCATAATTGCTCTCTTGGTGGTTCCTAACGCCCCGGGGATTGACCCGTTTTAAAGCAGCAGGAAGCTACCCGGCGGCTGTCTTTTTGCAGTATAATAGCGAGGCACCGTCGTGAGGCGGTACTGTTGTCTCTCTAGAGTTGATTTTTAAACTATGAGGCGTCTTGGCCTAGAGTTTAGGGTGCCGTCCGGAATGCGGTTGGAATTCGGTGTGGCGCGTTCTCCGGTAACATGAAGGTATCGTTTCAGGCGGCAAGGTCAATCGGCTGATCGATGGGCTTCGTGGCGAGGGTCTGCCAACCATCCACTTTGCGCATGTTGATCTGCCCTGAAGCGAGCATCGCCCAGAACAACATCGCGGCGGTGTCGGCCGACGGCAGAACAGTTTGCGTCTTGATCCGCCGCTTGAATTCCTCGTGCAAACGCTCGATTGCATTTGTGGTGCGTAAGCTGCGCATCGTAGGCGGCCACTTCGCCTACTTCGCGGTGCCGACGAATATCCGAGCGCTCACGGCGTTCAGATATCAGGTGATCGGCCTTTGGCAGCGATGGCTCGGCGGCGCAGCCAAAAGTACGATGGGACCTGGGCGCGCATCGTGAAGTTAGCCGACGATCATCTCCCCAAGCCCCGCAATCTCCATCCATGGCCAAGTGTTCGCTTCGCTGCGCGTTCCAGGCGATCGTGATCACCCGTTCCAGGGGATCGTGATCACGATTTCCAGAGGATCGTGATCACCATTTCCAGCGATCATGATCGGTGTGGAGATGATAGGAGGAGTGCACCGCTGACAGTCTGCAACCGGGTAGCTTGAGCCTTTGTCATATAGCAGAGGATCGAGATGCCGACCGAGAGACTGTCCACGCGTCAAATTCGTGAAGTTCTTCGTCTACACCACAGCGTCGGGATGTCCCAGCGCGCCGTCGCCCGCAGCCTCGGTCTAGCTCAAGGCACGGTCAGCAAATATCTGAACCGGACGCGCCGCGCCGGATTGACTTGGCCGTTGCCGCCAGAGCTGGACGACGATGTTCGGCTTGAGGATCGTCTGTATCCGCCGCCATCTGATTTGCGGAGTGACGAGCGTCCGCAGCCGGACTGGCCGTGGTGCATCGCGAGTTGCGACGCCCGAGCGTCACGCTGATGCTCTTATGGGAAGAGTATTGCGACACGACTTCGGACGGCTTCAGCTATTCGTGGTTTTGCGAGCGCTACAAGGAATGGACCGGGCGCTTGAAGCTGACCCTTCGCCAGGTTCACGTCGCCGGCGAGAAGCTTTTTGTCGACTATTCCGGCCACACCATGGAGGTGGTCGACGGGCTCAGCGGTGAAGTGCTCTCGACACAGATTTTTGTCGCGGTTCTCGGCGCCTCAAATTACACCTACGTTGAGGCGACCCTCACCCAGAGCTTGCCAGATTGGATATCATCGCATGTTCGGGCATTTTCCTTTTTTGGTGGCGTCGCTCGACAGACGGTGAGCGACAATCTCAAGGCGGGTATTACGCGGGCGTGCTTCCACGAGCCGATGGTGAACCGCACTTACGCGGATCTCGCCCGCCATTATGGCACCGCCATACTTCCAGCAAGGCCGTATCACCCGAAGGATAAGGCCAAGGTTGAGGATGCAGGCGATGTGCTTCTTCGCTGGCGCGAACTCGATCTTCGTTGGAGACACTTTGCTGACTACCAAAAATCCGGAGGACGAAGCGGACCGCGGGCTATTCCGCCGGCTCGGCTTGCAGCCCTTATGAAACAAAGCGCCTGCCCGCTGTGATTTCGGCTCGACAATGCTCGGGCGGGACGGTAACGCTCGCATCCTCAAACCGATCTTTTTCGGTGCCGTAGGCGATGAAATAGCTGGTCGCATAAGAGCGAAATCTCGACATCCTGAGGCCCCTTTCACATCAAGGTGGGCACTTCTACTGCAGCACTTCTTGAGCGAGGACGACGCGTTAATGGTAATCCATCAGCAATTCTCATTATGGCGGCGAGCGGCGCTTTAAGGCGGGTGTGACAGATTGAATCGGGGTGCGTTTGAGCGGTGTCCAAGTCGTCGCGAGTCTGATTCTAACGCTGCGTGGGGACGGTTGAGAACCTGATATCGGCGCTGCGGGCGACTTGTGCGGGTTTGCCGGACAAGCGACGCGGAAAAAGCAGCCAGTACGCCATGGCGGATATCGGCATGGCGGCGTTTTCGGTGTTTTTCATGCAGAGCCCGTCGTTCCTGGCCCATCAGCGGCAGTTGGCGGACGGTCGCGGCCATGGTTGCTCGAACTGCGAGACGCTATTCGGGATGGGGCGGATTCCGAGCGACAACCATGTTCGCGATATGCTGGACCCGGTGGCGCCGGAGCACTTCCATCCGCTGTTTCCCCATGCGCTCGAAGCGCTGGAGGCTGGGGGCGGGCTCATCGACTGGGGCGGCGGCGACATTCTCTATTACGCCAGCCGCTATCTCGAAGGCGCGCTCGGCAGCGACCGCTACCGCGCGCCCGAGGTGATCGCCAACAACATGCGCGACGGCCGCATCGGCATGCGCACCGGCGCCGGCTTCCTCGATTACGATTATTCTGGCCTCGACCTCGACGCCTACCGCGAGCAGCGCCTCGCCGCAATGGTTGCTTGAACCGAACTTGGAACCTATCTTCCTGCCAGACTCCTCCTGGAAATGGTCTCCTGGTCAAGATGGGCGGCACGGTTGAGATCGTTCCGGCGGTCCATGGGAGGGACCCGCGCGTGGCGCGGAGTGGCCCCCACGAGCGGCGTAGCGCCGCGCGCGGGAGGGTCCTGTGGGCCGGTGGAAGAATTGTTGGGTTAGGCAGGGGACGGGCCCTTTTTCTTTTGGTCGGCGCTACGACGCAGAATGTCGCCCTTGAGTTCGATGCGGTGAGCATTGTGGATGATGCGGTCCAAAATGGCGTCGCTGCGTCTTCGCCACTCCCGCGCCAGGCGTGCCAGCCTCGCCGGTTGGCAAGAAGTCCTCCGTCCCCGTGGTCGAAGTTGCCGGCCGAGACGCAAAAGCAGGTAGCTCGGGCAGTGGCCGTGTTGATACGACGAATGCAAGCCGGCGCACCCGGAAGGGAGACCACCCATGTTGATGGTCTCGAACGTCGCTGACGAATGCCTTACGACGACGCATCGCGCAAAGTTGGCGTACATTTACGTGCGGCAGTCATCCGTTCACCAGGTGCGGCAGCATCAGGAGAGTACGGAGCTGCAATATCGTCTTGTCGATCGCGCTGTCCGGCTGGGATGGCCTCAATGTCGTGCCATTGCGTTACGGGTACCTGACTTGTGATCAGGAGAGATCCTTTGTCGTAGCGATCGTCGACGATCTCGAGAAGGTCGCGGGCCTGCTCGGCTGTAAGTGGCTCGGGCCCCCAGTCGTCGACGATGATCAGATTTGTGCGTTCCAAGCTGGTCACCGCTTCCGGCACCGGTTGTGCCAAAGTGAATAGTCATCTGATTCACTGAAGGGAGCCATCCACATGAGCACTATGACCATTGGTCTTGATATCGCAAAGCACGTTTTTCAGCGTTCACGGCGTCGACACCACCGGCCAAGTCGTCATTCGCAAGAAGCTCCGACGATCGGAAGTGGGCGAATTCTTCAAGGAGCTGCCGCCCAGCCTGGTCGGCATGGAAGCCTGCGGAACCGCGCATCACTGGGGACGAGAATTAACGGCGCTCGGCCATGACGTCCGGCTGATGCCAGCCGGTTATGTCAAACCGTATGGTGCGCCCCGACGGCGCGTATTACCAGTGGAGGAAGGATCCACCCAGAGAGTTGTCGATTGATCTGGTAGCTGACGAGCGGTTTGGACGAGCAATCGGACGGATCGAAGCCTCGTAACAAAGGCCGCTTTGGGCGGCCGAGCAATCCAGCGGGCTATAACGTGAGTGAAGCCTGAGCACGCCTCGAAAGTTACGATGTGAACGCCGACCCGGTCGTATGGCGGGGAAGGCCGCGCAGCTGGGCCGTGATGAGCCGGGGAGAGACGTTCCGCCAAGCCTCTTCCGCAATCGCCTGAAACAACACGTGCAAAAGCTGCCGGAATAGATTTTTGAATTGGTGAGAGCGAACGCGATGTAATGGCAACCGGTCGAGACCCGATGATGGGGACAACCCGTACCTGTGCATGCGCATCAAGCGCGACAGCAGTGGCTGGGACCCGATCAGCGGACTACCATTAAGGCCCGCGGCTCATATGATCCGCACCATGAGGCCGGATCGATGACCGCACCCCGACCAAAAGTTGCTGCTATGTCGAAAAAAGTTCTTGCCATGCGGACGCCATCCACCGATGCACAGGTGTGAAGAGATCATTTTGAAGCAATTTGACGCGCTTCTGATCGAGTGATTTTGATTCGTCTTGGTTCAGTTTGCGTCGGAGAACTCGCGGACTCGAACCTGCGGGGTTTGAGAGCACTTGCCGACGAAACTCAAAGAGCCGGTCGGTCCTTTACGGCTCGATGGTTCGCCGGCATCTCGGGCCTGTTCCAGGAATTCCGGGATGAGGGATTCACGTGGTCACGGATCGCGCGTGCCCTTTGCTGCGGTCGGCATGCGGCACGCCGATTGGGGGGCCTGATCGGCCGATCGTCTGCGCGGCGGTCAGGCGCGAGGTCTTGGGGCCTGGCTCACAGGAACGTTACCCGCGAATACTCAGAATCCATCTGCTCCCTGGAGAGCTTGTTAGCCTCAGGGCTCAAGGAACGCGTCGCTCGGAGGGCGGAAAACAACTTGAAGATCGCCCGTGCTTGCACTTGATCCTGGATGAGCTTCCGAAAATCGCCTGGATTCGGGTAACGCGATGAACTCTAACTTGCAGCGACGGCTGAAGGCGCTCGCTGACAATTTCAAGGGACCACTCGGCCCTATACCGCTCGATCGTGCGGTGCGGCGGCATCGAGGCCTGTTCGAGGAATTCCGGGATGAGGGATTCACGTGGTCACAGATCGCGCGTGCCCTTGCTGCGGCCGGCATACGGCGTGCCGATGGGAGTTCTTTTTCGGCCGATCGTCTGCGCGGTGCGGTATCGCGGCAGATCAAGGGGAATGCATCCGCGTCAACCGGCCGGCCCGTTGAAAACAGCACGCGCCAGCGGATTGCTGCCCCAGAGGAAAAGGCGTCTTCCGGATCCAGGACCGGTGAAACAGCCGAGCCCCGGGCCGGGAGAACGGTTACCGTCAAACCGGTCGCCGTGCCGAAATCAGACCAGCCGACGGCTGGTTCGCGTTCGATCCAGGACAAGCTTTCGCGCGTGGCGAAGTTGCGCGGCGGTTAGGCTCGGGGTCGCGGCTCACCGGAACGTTACCAGCCGAACACTCAGAATCCATCTTCTTGCCGATCAGCTTGTTAGCCTCGCGGCTCAAGGAACGCCTCGCGGCGCCGATGACAAGGGAAACAAGCATGGCGGCGGACCGGCCGACTCCGGACAACGAAAGGAACGAGCTGCGCAAGCTGTTGCTGTCGAAGACGCCCTTCCAGGGGTATCTCGACTTTAGCCGACCGATCGTTGCGGTGAGCGGGGAGGCCATACGCAAGGGAAGGGCCGCCTATCCGCCGCAGGTTCCGCTGAAGATAAAGATGGCGGCGGGCTGGCCGGCTCAAAGTTTGCAAGGGATGATTGTCGATAGCCTCGACGATCCGCTTCCGATCCAGGCAACGCCGGAGGAACGGGAACGGTTCGACCGGGGCGAGCCGCTGCTGGTTCGCGCAAATATGGTCGGCATGCGGCCTGAGCGGTCAAGTGGCGGGCAGGTCGCCGACGAGATCGAGAAGCAGATCAAGGACGCCTTCGCCGTCAACGTGTTCGTGATCTTCGAGCGGCTTCGGCATCTTGTGCCGCTTCGCGATGGAAAAAATCTCCGCAACTGGGCGGATCAGGAGGCGGCGCAGAACTTCATCTTCGACAAGGAGTTGCTGTCGCTCCCCTGGCCAGAGCGCGATCATCGCACGACCGGGAAGAGCCGGCGCCGCCTCATCGATACGGCCTGGCGCAACGGCCAGCGCCAGAAATTCCTGCGATGCCTGTACCCGGGCAGCAGGCTGCGCCGGGAGATCGCGGCCTGGGCGGAGGGCTTTCGCGGCCAGCGCAAGGACGTGATCGAGGAGGAAATCCGTTTTCAGAAGACGCAATTTGTCGCGCTCAACATGTGCCGCGAGCGGGCAAAGGAGTTTCGCTTCATCGAAAGCGAAATCAGTGAGAGCATCCGGCGGGAGCCGGACGGGGATGGGTTTCTCGATCCGAAGCAGGCGGCGGTGGCCGCAGGTCTTAACCAACCGATCGATGCCGGGGCGGTCTTTCCCGCAGTCTATGCCGGGGATTTCGATCCCGAACTGATGTTCTATCGATTGGCGAGTTTGAAAGGTTTTGAATTTGTCC
>Ga0209023_10007659_pt1 | contig 11011 bp, 6 predicted proteins | sample LakOneMetagenome_FD_187468 | JGI IMG/M metagenome (GOLD analysis project Ga0209023, IMG submission 187468) | Freshwater and sediment microbial communities from Lake Erie, Canada (SPAdes) (version 2) | ecosystem: Environmental > Aquatic > Freshwater > Lentic | place: Lake Erie, Canada | collected...
GGGCGAGTCACCGCCGGGGATGTAGGGGGTTCCTGAGACCTGATTGATGAGTCCCATCAGGGTGACAAGAGCGAACATAATGAAGCACGCTAAACACACATTTCGCGGTTCGCCAATTCTGTGAACTGGGTCACTATGTCCTGAAAAGCTGATGGCAGTTGGGCTCAAATAATGGCGAAAAACGGCCTTGAACTGGTACTTTAAGAATATCGACGCGATCAATAAGAGAAAAGTAAGACCAGTTCAGAATGGCGTTGGCGAATAGATTCCGAAGTTTGTGAGATCTATCCGTGTTGCTTCTGTTGCTGCTGTTACCCGTTCGTGATCGACGTGCGAAATGGACGTGATGTGCGCCGGCAGCGATTCGGGCGAGGCGGGTACCCCACGAAGACCGCCCCCGTCGCAGTAGTGGCGACCGGGGCGGCTCCGCCAGATCGGCTAGCCCCCGCTAGCAAGGGTGGGCCGAAGCTGGCCCGACCTATCTATCACCTCGTCACGCCGATCGGGACGCTTTGACCTGTTTACGAAATCCACCGATCCCGCAATCCGGCACCGGGTGGGCGATGCCACACCCCGGGAGCGCCTCTCGGTGCGGGCGCTAACGTCGTGGTCGTGCAGCGTCGAGGGAGCCGGGCTCGAAGGCCCACCTGACCTGTGGCCCCCATAGCCCAATTGGCAGAGGCAGCGGACTTAAAATCCGCCAAGTGTCGGTTCGAGTCCGACTGGGGGCACCGAAAAGTCGAGGTGGACAACCGTCTGGGCGTCTCAGCTCGCACTCGAGAGCCGAACCTCGGTCATCTCACGCACACGTCGCACGCGCACGGGTCCAGGCATGGATCGGGCGGGGGCGCCTGCGGTGCAGGTGTCGCGGGCGGCGGTTGTACCTCTGGGGGCGCGGCCGGCGACGAAAGCACCGCAGAGGGGAGTGCGGTCGGTGGCGGTGCCTCAGAGGTGTATGGAACATCCGGCTGAGTGGGTGGGCGGGTTGTGCTGATGGCCTGTTGCGTCGGACACGACTGGCCCGACGCGACGATGCTGCCGTCCGGACAGGAGATCACCACGGGAGTCGTCGGTTCTGTGGTGACGGCGGACGAGGCAGGTGGCGGCGTGGTGGAGTTCACCGGCTCCGTCGGTGGCGGCGTGGTGGAGGTGATCGCCACCGTGGATAGCGATCCGGTCGACGAGGGCGGAGGCGCGTTGGATGGCGGGATCGCGGAGCCGACCGCCACCCTGGACGGCGCCACGGTGGACGTGGATGCCGGCGCGGTCGACGATTGCGGAGGTGCTTTGGGCGGCGTGCCGGTGGGATTCCCGCCGTCCAGCGATGGCTCCGGGACGAGCTGTTTGACTTTCCACTTCCCGCTATCGAGCACTGCGTCGACGAGCAAGCCGAACTTGTCCTCGACTCTGCGCCCATCCGGAAACGTGATCTGCTGAATCACGATGACGGTGCGACTCACAGACGTCTTGGTGTCGTCGCCGTTTTTCACGCCGTGGTCGTCGATGTAAGCCTGGGCCTTGACGGTGCCGTACTGGTCGGCGACCGGGCCCATCTTGTAATTGGTCTGTCGCAGGGGGGCAGCGCTCATCCGGGTGAAGAGATCGTGCGTGATCAGCGGCTCGATGCGCTTGGCCGCTTCGCTGAAGGTTTCGCGCGGATTCGGCGGCGAGTACAGCTGCTCGGGAACCGCCACCAACGCGTCCAGAGCGGGATCGCCGTATCGCGACCTGGTCGGTGAGCTTCGCAGAACCGTCACCAACACCATCGCCGCCGCCGCAACGGCGATTCCAGCGATCACGACACCGATGGTTCGTGGCCGAGCCAGATGCCCGAGCAATTTGCGGAGGATGTTCATTGCGGTCCTCGTGGCCGGTGTATCTGAGAATTGCCGGTGGCCCGTTGCGAGCCCAATCGTGTTGCTCGCGTACAGGCTGAGGACGCAGCCGCTCGGTTTGGGCCGCGTCCAATGCGACCGCTAACCGCCGGCCGCGAAGTCGGGACAAAGGTGCGTGGTCGAGGCGCTGACGAAGAGCGTTCCCTGGGCGAATCCGTATCTCTTCTCGACGGCCGACATCTCGTCGAGGACCGACACTCCACCTTTCAGGTCCGCGCAGGCCGCGTAGCCGGCTGTCACAGTCTGAGAGGGCGTCAGCCCGGGCAGTGAGACGTTGTTGATGCCGAGTTCTTCGAGAAAGTCCGCGGTCCCATCCGCAGCCGCCATGGGGGCGAAAGCCAAAGCCGCAGTGCAGATTCCAGCTGCGAGGAAGCCAGTTTCGGATACTCTCATGATCTGTCCTATCCTCTTGTGTGCCAACGTATCTCTGCGCTGGCGCTGACCCATATGAATGGTCTCGCACATAGAGGCCGTCCCGCAACGGTTCGCTCCGGAATGGGTGTTTGCGCGACCCGCGGGCGAGAAACGCAGGAGGCTACCGAATAAGGAGTTGCAGGCGGGGTAATTGTGAATTGCGGTGAAACCCCGCACATTCGCAGCCATGCCGTGAGACGGGAAGCGCCGACGTGAATCTGCCAGTGTCGGTTCGAGTCCGGTTGGGGCACAACCGCCTTGACGACCGGCCTACCGTCGGCGAGCAAGATTGGATGCTCACATCGCCGGGCTGGCGCAACTGGTCGGCAGCGTCATCGAGGTGGCACCAGGAATCGCTGAGTAATCGCCGAACGCTGTTGTATGCCCGTGAATTCGGTCCCGTTGTGATCGTCTTCTGCGGTCGGCTGCTGATCGACGTCGACTGGCACAAGTGCCCTGAAGAAGGATCGTCCCGCCAGCTGGACCGGCGGGACGATGAGGTCGACGTTGTCAGATGGCGGCCGGGGCCGGGAGTGGGGCGAACGGGTCCGGCGGCGGTGGCAGCTCGGCATTGGCGGCCTCCAGGATTACCGGCTGGCCCGACGGGGGCGGCGGCGGGAGTTCGTCCACCACCGGTTCCACCGGGGGTGGGGCGAACGGGTTCGGCGGCGGTGGGGGTGCGAACGGGTCCGGCGGGGGAGGGGCGTCGGTGTTGCCGACGGTGACGATCGTGGGATCGCCCGCCGGAGCCAGGCCCGGTGCGAGTTCGGCCGGGAGATACATGTGGTGGGTGAACTGCTTCTGATAGGCGCCCCCACCGCCGACCCTGACGCCGCCGCCCTCACCGCTGGACACTGGTGTGCCGTCGGGCAGCGTGACGGCGGTGTGGCCACGGTTCCAGCCGATGACCAGTGCATTGGGGGCCGTGCCGTATTTGAAGCCACGGGCCAGCAGGGCGGACTCTTCGTTGCCGGTGTGGAATCGGCCCGAATAGGGGTCGCGGCCCACGGCGGCATTGGCGACCCAGGATGCGAGTCCCGAGCAGTCGGTGCCGGCCGACGTGTTGCCGCCGGGGATATACGGAGTTCCGGAGACCTGATTGACTAGCGACATCAGGGTGACAAGAGCAAACATGAACTCGACGCTAAACATGGAATTCGAATTGTCCAAAATCTGTGAAACGCATCACGCTTGCTCTTCGGGATGGTCCACCTAACAATTCGTGTCAGTGCTCCTATTCATCAAAAATGTACTATGAGCAGCTGTTATCGCTAATTTGCCACAAGTCTGATTGGCCACCGATTGGCGCGCTAAATGACACGGCGTGCAAGCAACGTCACTTTTCGAGACGTTTCTGTATCGGTTCTGTGGTGCGCTGTTGCCGCTTCGTATTCGATGTCAGCAGAATTCGCGCACCACTCGACACCATTCCCGCGTCCGGAGGTCGACGGCGGGAGTGGACGGTCGGGAAACTGCGATCCGAAACCCAGTTGCCGCGACCGGATGGATACATGCCGCCGAATGCGCAGCCTCGCTCGGGGCCGCCAGAAGCGTTACCAGATTTCCAATGGTCTCCGCACCTCAACATGAGAAGTGTTGTGCACCATCAGTCCGCGGCGATCGGCAGGTCCGGGCATCCTTTGATGTAGTCGATATCCGGAGTGATCCATTCATCCCACTGTTGGTGGCTCATGTTCTCGGTGAGCTTGGCACACAGATCCTCGGTGCTCGAGGCGGCCGGCCAGACCCAGACCTCGTTGTCGAGGGTGCCGATCGCCATCTGCTTGCCGTCGGCACTGAACACCGAGTTGACGACCGAAGCGCGTGGGCCGGTGATCGGACGCCCGATGGCCGTACCCGTCCCGCCGTCCCAGAGTCGAACCTCGTTGTCCCTGCTGCCGGTCGCCACGCGGTTGCCCTGGGGGCTGTATACCGCGGTGAGCACGGTGTCGGTGTGCCCACTGGCCTTGTGCCGCAGCGTTTCCTGAGCAGCGAAATCCACGAAGGCCACGGTGCCCTCGAGCCCTCCCAGGACCATCGTCGTGTCCGAGCCGAACGCGCCGGTGAAGGCGACGCCCATGTCATCGGAATACACCGGCTTGCCCGTGTCATCCCAGATCGTCAGGTTGGCCCCACGAGTGGGATTGACCGTCAAGGACCCCAACCGATTTCCCTCGCTGCCCAGGAAGACCGCCATCGCCGGGCCCCCGGCGACCTCCGCGGACCGCAATGGTCCGGTGACCGGTCGTCGCGTCTCGGTGTCCCAGATCTGCGCGGCGCCGTCGAGGGTGCCCGTCGCAAAGCGCTTGCCCTGCGCGTCGAGAGCCAGAGCGATGACGCCGGTATCGCCGATGCGGATCGCGTCGCCGTCGGGCTGACCCGACCGCGGATCCCAAAGCCGAACGGTCCCTTCATCTCCGGACGAGATCAGCGTTTGTCCGTCCCGGCTGGCGACCAATCGGGCAACGCCCTTGGCATGACCGGCAACGGGCGGCCCCAGCGGCTCATGGGTGACCGGATCCCAGCGCCGCACCGCGCCGCTGCTGTCACCGGTGATGATCACGCCGTCAGGTCCATAGGCGACCGCCGTACCGGTCACGGTTCGTGCCGCACCGACATCGAAGATTCGCAGGGTATGGTCGCTACCGCCGACGGCGAGCGACCTGCCATCGGGAGCGAACGCCAGACCCATCAACAATCCGTCGGTGGCCGGTATCGGAGACCCCACCGGATGGCCGGTGCCGACGTCCCACAACCGAACCGTGTGGTCGAGCGAACCGGAAGCGATCAGGGTGCCGTCGGGGCTCACTTCCACCAATGTGACTTCTGCCCCGTGGCCGGAGAGTGGTTGGCCGATCGGCAGACCGGTAACCGCATCCCAGATCCGCAGGGTCTTGTCGTGACTGCCCGATATGAGACGTGTCCCGTCCGGACTGAACGCCAGGCTGACGACGTCGTCGGTGTGCGCTTCGCTCAACGGTCCGACCTGCGCTCCGGTCGAGATCGTCAAGATGCGTACCGTCCTACCCCGGGCGATCGCCATCCGGTCGGCCTTGTCCGAACTCAATGCCACCTTGTCGACCGGTTCGGGGTGGGTCGCCAGGACCTCACCGGACGCGACGTCGAGGATGTGGAGCCGGCTGCCGGCGACCACCGCCAACCTCCTGTCCTGGTCCCCGAACGTCACCCACGTCGCCGGTTCGTCGAGTTTGAACGTCTTGCCGATCTGGTGACCGCTGCGCACATCCCAGCGGCGTATACTGCGGTCCGTCGAGGCCGAAACCAACTGTGTCCCATCAGAATTGAACGAGACAACGGACGTGTTGTCCTCGTGACCGCTCAGCGGCTCACCGTGTGGCTGCCCGGTGGCGGCGTCCCACAACCGGATGGCACCACCCTCCGTCCCCGCCGCGATCAGGGTGCCGTCGGGACTGTACACAGGCCGATAGACGAAACCCGCGGCGTTGGCGATCTTCTTCAGGGCATGGTGTTGCACCACCGCGTCGTAGACGGCATCGCGGTCGGGCACCCCCGTCAGCGCCGCGGCGATCACCAATTGCTGTAGGGCTCTGGTATCGCCGCCGGTACGCGAATCCGTGAGCATGGCCTGCGCTTCCGATACCAGCCGAACACCGGTGGCCTTGTGGAAGTTGTCGACCGCGACGGAGCGCTGCCAGAAGGCAACTGCTGCCAACACCAACGAAATCGCCAGTGCGACAGCAACGGCCGAGAGCATCTTGCGGGTTCGGTTGCGCGACTCGCGTTGGCTGCGCAGCACGAACTCGGCATGGCTGGCCGTGGGCGCCGGAGTCTTGCCGGCCTGACCGGACAGCCAGGTCTCGGCGTCGCGCAGTTCCTGGCCGCGCAACAGTGCGCCCCGGTCGTGGCCGCCGCGCTGCCAACCCTCGGCGCGCTGCCCCCACTTGGTGTGCCCCCGGACCCAGTCGACATCGGTGTCCAGGGCGCGGATGAGTTCGTCGACGCTGGAATCGAAATCGTCGTCGAACAACCCCTCCTGGGGGATCCAACTGTGCGATGCCAGGGGCTCCCGCGGGGGCTCCGCCAACCTGCGGTGTGCGATCGGGATGATCCGCTTGTTGCGCTCCAGCGCATAGTCCAATTCGCGACGGCAGTACTCGGATTCCAGTGCACGAGGGCTCAGGACGAAACAGAACGCGTCGCTTCCGCCGATGCCGTCCCTGAGGTCCTGCATGAACTCGCTGGCCGGCGGGATGTCGTCGAGATCAACCCAGCAATCGCGGCCGCGTGCCTCGAGCGTCGCCGCGAGACGCGCGACGAACTCTTTGCTCTCTTGTCGGGAGTACGACAGAAATGCGTCGTTGGCCATGACAACCCCACCGAGTCCGGTCGTTGCGAGCTCCACTGCGGCGCCAGCGTATCAGCGCGGAATTCGCTACGGAGGCCTTTGCGTGGCCGGTCGTTCCTCACACGCCCGCTAGTTTTGCCGCTTGTTCGTTGAAGACCTTCACCGCGACGTCGGTGTGTTGCGGATTGAAGTCGGCGCGGAAGAAGACACCTCGGTAAGAACCCATCACGTAGATGCTGTCGTTCATGTTGGCCGCCGCGGCCCAGGGCGGTACCCCGGGGATGTGGGCCGGCGTCATGATGAATGGGCGGTTCCCGGGTTTGTCCATGAGGTACTTCTCGGACACCGTGCCGCACTTGGGCACAAGATCAATCGCGTCCGGCGGATTCGGCGTCACGTAGAGCCAGAAGTTGATGACCGGCATCGACAGGACCTCGATCGGCATCATGCGAATCGACACCCGCTGGGTGTGGTTGACATCGCCGACCAGCGGCGCGCACTCCGGAGGGACGTACTTGTCGGCCCGGGGCGGCGAATCCTCGGATCGGATCTTGCCGACCTGCCACTCGCCGCCTTCGACCGCTGGCAACGACGCGGGGTCGACCAGCATGGCCTTGGTCAGTTTGGTGATGGGTGCCGCCGGGTCGTCCGAATGCGCTGCGCTGCACGATGCGAGGACCAGCATGCCGCACGCTGCCGCCGCCCACATCAGCGCCGCCGCTGATCGTCGTGGTGTCGTTGGTCGCGCACCCATGTCGCCACCATAACTCGCGAGGCGGGCGACACAGGCCGGATCTCGCGGCCTACTCCATCAACGTGAACGGATCGCCACCGCCGATCGGCTTCCGCAATTCCTTGATCTCATCATCGAGCGTCGCGGACGCATCCCGCGGCCACGTGTAGCTGGCGTCCCGGTCCTGTCGGAGCCGCTCCCACAGGTTGATCCGCAGCGCTCGCGCGAAGGAGACCTCCGGAAAGCCGAGCGAATCCCCCTTCGCCTTGCTGGTGAATCCGACCCCGAACTCGCCCTCGGCCCAGGCGGCCACACTGGTGAGGGACGGCTGCCAGAAGTTGGCCGAGCCGATGACGACGAACGGGTCCTCGGAGTTGTCGTCGAAGATCCAGGTCTTGGAGTGTACGAACTTCTTGTCGTTCGGGACCTGCAGCAGCACTGCGCCTTTGAGCATCTGGACCAGCGTGTCGCGTCCGGCCGGATCGGGCGGCCCGACCGATCGCTTGTTGGACACCACCACCACCTTCACGCTGCGGCTGATGGCGTCCTGCAGCAGATGCTCGAGCGTATCGGGAAGATCGGGCACATCCGAACGTGCCCGCGGTGACGATCCGCCGGCCGGGTTCGTCCGCTTCGGCGCCGGACCCATCGTCTGGAAGAACTGCTCCTCGATGTAGATGGATTCCCTTGCGCTGGCGATCGCCCGGCACAGCAGCGAGTAATAGGTGTGCTCGCCGTCCTTGGCGTAGGAGCGTTTCCAGTTCGTGGTGTCCGTCGGGAACGGTGGATACGTGCGGACGAACTGCACCCGGTGGGCGGCCCCCGACCCGGACGGCAGCGAGGTCTGCGTCGCGCTCACCCCACCCAGTGGTGGCTTGATCGACTCCCACCGCTCCTCGAGCGTCTTGCGCCCCAAATGCGCTCCGGTACCGATGATCTCGGCATGCACGTCGAACCAGCCAGGATCTGTGCGACGGCCCAACGTGACGTCCATGCCGCCCACGAACAGATGCGCGCTGGACTCGAGCTCGAGGAACGCGGCCTTCTGATGCTGCGACGTATCGGGATGCAGTTGGTCATCGATGACGGCCTCGTCGATCTTTTCGCTCTTGGCGTCGGCCACCTCCTGGGCATTGTCACTCCAGGTATGCGAGCGGGTCAGCATCAGCCGCACCCGTGCCCCACGACCGCGGGCCGCCTTCATGAACGTGATCGGTTGCGCGACGTCACCGAACTTCTGGGTGAGGACCATGAACACGCTGAAAGCCCAACCGGCCAAGAATATTTGGTGGTTCGTCTTGGCCTGTGACATCAGCCCGGCGAGCCGGTCGTAGTACGACTGGTAGTCGGTGTAGACGCGGATCTCGGCGGTCTGGACCGTCTGGAAGCACCATTCGTCGGGTGCGCCGGGAGCCGTGGCCGGGAGGAACCAATCGGTCAAATCTGCCGTCCGGTCTTGGGATCGTAGGCAACCTCGACCGGCACCACCTGATCGGTCGGGAGCACCTCCACCCACTGGTCGAACACCTGGAAGTCCTCGGTTCCCGGTGTCGCGCGGAAGCCGCCGTCGAGCGGATAGAACCCGTGCTCGTAGACCTTGTCGATGGGCGTGGCCGAGACCCGGTTGTCGTCGTCGATCTCCTCGGTCGGATAACGGCCGACCTCGAGGGCTTCGTCGTGCTTCTCCGCCACGACGTCGCACAGGTGGTTGATCGCGTCGCGCACCGTGACGGATTGTCCGGTGTGGGGAATCTGGGCCAGCTCGTCGGCCGGCGCCACATAGACGTCGTCCAGTCCGTCGGTGCCCTCGATGTGCAGGCGCTGCAGCCAGTTCATCGCCGCACGTTCCTTCCCGGGCCGGATCGGGATCACCGCCTTGACCCAGGGCGCGTTGAGGAACGAGTTGCGCAGATCGTCGCCGTCGAGTTGCAGCAGCCAGCCCAGCGAGGAGCCCAACTTGGCGGGATGGGATTCCTCGGTGATGTAGTAGTCGTCGACCCGGTTGTCGGCGCCGCCCCACGTCACGGTGTCGATGGCCGCGATCTGGGTGTGCTGGCCCGCCGCAACGACGGCGGCGCTCTTGATGACGTCCTTGACGGCGTCCGCCTGCAGTTCGCCGAAGACCGAGCCCGACACCGTGGGGTGTATCGCGGGTGCCGCGGACTTGTCGGACGGCTTGCGCAGGCCGCCCAGCGACTGGTGGCTGTGGTGCAGGCGGGGCCGCCACCACTCCGGCGCGACGAAGTACAGCATCTTGTCGACGTCGAAGATCGTGTTGAGCAACTCGGACACCACATGCCGGGTGCGGTCGTCGGGCATCGGCAGATCCTTGGTCAGCATCTCCTGGATCAGGCTGCGGTAGACGACGATTCGTTCCTCCTCGCGGAGGTCCTCGAACGGACGCGGCTCGATGTTGCTGGCCTTGTTGATCCGATCGCGGGCCGCCTCGACGAACGCCTTCTCGAATTCGCGGCGGGTCTGCTCGTTGAATTTGTCCGTCGCCGCGGTGTTCTTGGTGTTGACGTCGGCGCGAGTGGCCTCGGTCGGCTGCCAGGTGACCTTGGCCGTGACCCGCAGTGGCGAGACGTTGCGGAAGTTGACGTGTTCGAGATGGATGCCGAACGAGATGTGCCCCGGCGAGCTCTCGACGAGGTTTCGGACCGAGATCTCGATGTCGTTGCCGCCGTGGTCGAACTCGATGATGCCCTGGTCCACCTCGCCGTCCGGGGCGAACTCGTAGCCCGGCTGGTCGCAGACCGCGATGAAGCCGTCGAAATCCGCCTTGATGCGCTCGGGGTCACCCTCGGTCGTGTCGAGGTTGACCTCCTTGCCGTCCTTGTACGCCTCGTCCATGTCGTCCTCGGGGATGGTGTCCTCGGTCATCGGCACGAACGGGATGTCGATGGGGTGTTCGGACACGAACGGCGTGGGCATCGGGATGGCTTCCGGCGGCGGAATGCTGCCCAGCTCGGGGTCCTTGGCCAGGTGCACGAGTTTGGCGACGCCGAGTTGGCGGCCGGGGTCGTCGACGTAGGTCTGCCAGCAGAGGTAGGTCCCGATGTCCTGCACCTGGACGCCCACCTGCCGCATCTTCCGGCGCAGTTCGTAGTTGATGAGCTTGTCGGTGGTGTTGGCCAGGACGTAACGGCGGCTCGAGGTGTCGGTGGTCTCGGTGACCGTCCGGAACGTCGTCTTGTAGTTCTTGCGGATCTCGGTGGACAGCTTCTCGGTCTGCTCCCGCATCCGCTTGTGGGTGACTTCGCGCGCCGTGGATTGCGTCTTGGCGATGTCGATCTTGGCCGACGCGCTGGCGCTCCCGCCGATCCAGCTCTGGTTCGCGGTCGTGTCGACCCCGAACTTGGTGTCGGACTTGTTCTCGTCCTTCACGGCGTCGGACAACTCGTCGCGCTCGGTGGTCGACTTCTCGGACTTGACGACGGTTTCGGTCGAACTCTCCGTGGTCTGCTCCTGGAGTGTCTTGCGGGTGCTGATCTCGACGAGCTCGACCGTCGCGCCGGGACTCATCCAAACGTGGCCCACTGGCGGGCCGAGGAACGTGTCGAATTCGAAGAAGTACTGGCGGAACAGGTGCACGATCCCCAGTGGTGACAGGCTCACTCGATCCAGGTCGCGAAAAGGGTC
>Ga0209023_10007660_pt1 | contig 11011 bp, 7 predicted proteins | sample LakOneMetagenome_FD_187468 | JGI IMG/M metagenome (GOLD analysis project Ga0209023, IMG submission 187468) | Freshwater and sediment microbial communities from Lake Erie, Canada (SPAdes) (version 2) | ecosystem: Environmental > Aquatic > Freshwater > Lentic | place: Lake Erie, Canada | collected...
TGCCGCGGATAGCGCGCTTGACGAGATTGCGCATCAGCGGAATCTTGTAGGCGTTGTAGCGCAGCGCCACGGCCCCTTCGATGGCCGCTTCGCCCGCCGCCGCCGCCGTCGCTTCCGTGCGCGGCTGGCCCTTCACGCTGGCCTCCACCGCCGTCAGCCGCAGCGGCCGGGCCGCGACCGCACCAACCACCACGCGCGCCTCGCTGATCGTCGTCCCCGACAGCTTCAGCGCCGACGCCACGTTCACCAGCGGGAAGTCCCACACGTTGCGGTCGCGGATCTTCTCCCAGTAGAACTGCGCGTTCGCCCACGTCGCCGGAATCCGGATCGTCGTCAGCAACTCGCCCGGCTGCAGCACCGTCATCCGCGTGATGTCAATCTGCGGCCCGAGGAAGTAATCCTCCGCCTTCACCACGCGCTCGCCGCTCGCGCTCGTGATCACGAACTCGGCATCCAGCGCAATCAGGGCCGGCGCCGTGTCCGACGGGCTCACCGCCACACAGCGGTCCTGCAGCAGAATCGCGTGCTCACGGTTGATTGCCGTCGGCGTGTCCGCGTAGCAGATGTTGCCGCCCGCGCGGTAGCACGACCAGCCACTGCGGTAGTACCAGCAGCGCGTGTCCTGCGACACGTTGCCGCCCAGCGTCGCCTGGTTGCGAATCTGCGGCGAGGCCACCATTTCGGCCGCGTCTGCCAGAATCTTGAACTTGTCCTTCACCACCGGGTGATTGACCACCTCGGTCAGGGTCGTCGTCGCGCCGATCTCGAGGCCGCCGTTGACCTCTTTGATGCCGCGCAGCTCCGCCACCTGACTCAGGTCCACCACCACGCTGGTCCGCTTCGTCCGGTCTTTCAACCAGTCGAACGAGTCCAGGCCCCCGCCCATCACCCACACGTCAGCCTTGTGCTGCTCGAGCAGGTTTACTGCATCTCCGATGCTGGCCGGCTGGAACAGCTCGAACGCCGGCATCATGTCGCGAATCACGGCCATATCAAATACTCCTTGAAATTGGCGATCTGGCGATTCGGTGAGTTGGTGTCATCAGTCCGCCGTTTCGGCTCGATTGATTCACCAACTCCCCAGTTCCCCGGATCCCAGATTTTTAGATGTGGGCCGTGAGGGCCTCGTGCGTTCTCATGCCGTTGTTCTCGAGTGCGTTCAGAATCACGTCCGGCGTGACGGGCGTGCGACGGAACACTTCGTCGCCAACCGCTGCCGCAATCGCGTTCATCACCGCACCGTACCCAGCGCCAACCGGCGGTTCGCCGATGCCGCGCGCGCCAACCGGTGTTTCCGGATCCGGCAGGTCGAGCGCTGCAAACTTCATCTCGATTGGTTTGTCGAGAATGGTCGGCGGGCGATTGTAGTGGAACCGCTTGGCCAGCGGCACACCGTAATGCTGGTCGTAGACCCATTTCTGCGAAATGGCGTGGCCAATGCCGAGCATGGCGCCACCAAATGCCTGGCCCTGCAGACTGCGCGGGTTCACCACGGTGCCGACATCGCCAATCAGCACGAACTCGAGAATCGAGTACTTGCCGGTTTCGACGTCCACCTCGACTTCCGCGAAGCCGACCGCGTATGACTGCGTCTGACCATCGCGCGGGTAGTTATCCTTCGCGACCGCCAGGAGACCCTGACCAGCGAGATTGGTTGCCGAGGTCTTGGTGAGCGCGTTGATGTCCGCCGGCAGCTCGTGCCCGTCGTACTTACCGCCAAGTTCGATGGCCTTCTGGGCTGCCTGCGCCAGCGTGATGCTGCCGCCGGGACCAGACACCTTGCCGTCTGCCACCTTGTAGGCCGCCGGGTTGCCGCCCTTTACCTTCGCGGCAATTTCCTGCAGCTTCGCAATGGCGTCGGTCGCCGCCGCGTGCGCCGCGCGCGTCATCGCGTGCGTCGTCTGACTGCCGGCCGAGATCGAGGTCCACGGCAGGTTCTTGCCCGTGTTGCCCCAGATCACGTCGCACTGTTCCCAGGCCACGCCCAGCATCTCGGCCGCCACACGGTGCACGTCGATGACCGAGTGCGTGCCGTGGTTGCCAATGCCCGACTGGAACTGGATGCGACCGTCAGGCTTGATGATGAACAGGCCGTCGAAGCCAGTGGACCCGCCGGAGAACGCGCTGATGGCCACACCGGAACCGCGCACCTTGTTGCCAACGCGCTTGCCGCTGCGAGCCTTCTTCTCTTCCCAGTTGAACAGCTCGGCGCCCTTGTCGAGGCCTTCCGGAATGAAGCAGCTGGTGACGTACGCCTGCTTGCCGCGGGCCGCCGCCGGACCAAACGGCGCCTTGCCGTGTGGCGCGTTGATCTTGTGGATCGCGACCTCGTCGAGACCAAGCTTGCGCGCCGCCTTGGTCAGCACGGGTTCCATGAGGCCGTTGCCCTGCATGCCGCCCGGTGCGCGCTGCGACGTGCGCGGAGGCGTGTTGGTCAACACCGTGATGCCGCGGAAACGCATGTTCGCCGGCTGGTAGCACAGCGACACGGTGTTGCCCACCGAGCGGTAGTCGCCCTGCGCTTCGTACGGACCGTTGTCACCAACCGAGTAGAGATCGATCGCGGTGATCTTCCCGTCCTTGCGGAAGCCCACCTTGACACGTGAATGGATACCAGACCGGGCGCGGCCGATGTAGTGCTCGTCCTCGCGGCTGATGCGCATCATCACCGGCGCCTGCGCCTTCTTGGCGAGCAGCGCCGGAATGGCCATCGAAATGGCTCCCGGGATCTTGCTGCCGAAGCCGCCGCCCGTGTACTCGCTGATGAGCACGAGCTCGCTCTGCTTGATGCCAACCCAGCGTGCCACCGAGCCGATGGTCTGCACCGTGCTCTGCGTCGACCCGTGGAGGAACAGCTTGCCGTTCTGCCAGTAGGCCATCGCCGAGCGGGTCTCGAGCGGCTGGTGACCAGTCGACTGGCTCACGAAGGTTTCTTCGATGACCAGATCGGCCTGCTTGAAGCCGTCCTCGATGTTGCCCCACGTCCACTCGTTGCCTGGAGGCGGAGCCCCCATCGGCATGTGACCGCTCTTGGCCGCTTCGTCGTAGTCGGCCTGCGTCCACTTCCATTCCTGGATTTCAGGACGCGGCGGCGGTGCACCACCAGGGCCACCCGCACGGCCCGGAGCGCCTTCGCGTCCGCCAGGAACACCTGCGCGACGACCTTCGCCGCCAGCCGCGGCACCAGCAGCCGCACCAGCCGCTGGCGGAGCGCCAGTTGCGGGCGCGCCAGCCGCCGGACCCGATCCCCGTGTGCCCGCCTGCGGCGCGTTCGACGCACCAGCCGCGGCACCAGCCTGAGGCGAGGCCGCTGCAGCTGCCGCCGCGCCGGGCGCCGGAGCCGCTGCACCTGCCGCACCTGCCGCTGCGGCGCCCGCTGCACCAGCAGCCGCGCCACCACCGGCCGGCGGAGCCGCCGGCTTCACGAACCACGTGTTGCCCTGCGTGCGGGCGTTCGGGCTGCCTGGCTTCAAGCCGACAATCGGATCCACCACAAACGGCAGCGGCTCGTATTCGACGATGATCTTTTCGATTGCTTCGGCGGCTGTCAGTTCGTCAACCGCGGCGACGGCCAGAATCGGCTCGCCTTCGTAGGCGGGTTCCTTCGTCAGGATCTTCTCGCCCTGGCTGCTCGCCTGCACACCCTCGCCGAGCGTGCCGCCACCTTGCGCTTCCGGCAGGTCGTCCGCCGTGATGATCGCCTTCACGCCAGGCATCGCCAGCGCCGCACTCAAATCGAGGCGGGTGATGCGCGCGTGTGGCATTGGACTGAGCAGCAGCTTCGTCCACAGCATGCCGTCGACTTTGTAGTCTTCGGCGTACTTGGCCTTGCCCGTCACCTTCGCGGTGATGTCAGGCGTGGTGTAGTTCTGTCCGATGAGTTTCTTGGTATTTTCAGCCACGATTACGCCCCCCGCAGATGCTCAGCCCCACGCATCAGCGCGGTGAGGATCTTGTCGTAGTCCTGGCAGCGGCACAGATTGCCGGATACGCCGTGTGCCAGCTGCTCACGCGTTGGATTCGGGTTGGTCTTCAAGTACCCGACCGTCGACATCACAAAGCCGGGCATGCAGAACGCACACTGGAAGCCCTGCTCGTCGACAACGCCCTGCTGCACCGGGTGCAGCGTCCCGTCGGCCGACGCGAGACCTTCGATGGTCATGATCTTCTTCGTGCGCACCGTGTGCGTCAGCACCGAGCACGCATAGTGCGGCACATCGTCGATCAGCACGGTGCACGCGCCGCATTCCGCGCGATCGCATCCGAGCTTGGTGCCCGTCAGCCCCAGCTTGTAACGCAGGGTCTGCGCCAGGGTCTCCTGCTTCAGCACATCGACGCGACGCTCCTGCCCGTTCACGGACAACGAAATCAGCCGGTCTGCGCTGCCAGGCGCCGACTGCGCCTGCCCCGATGCACTTGTCCGAAACAGATAACTTGCAGAAGAAACCGCCGCGCCTGCGGCAATCACACCCTTGATGAAATTGCGTCGCGCAGGATTGTTGGGCGTCTCTTCGATGATGTGCTTTTCGTCCATACCAGGCACCTCTAGTGGTCTGAAACCACAGATAGTTGTGGGAAATTTACCCCCTCTGGTCCGTGGATTCAACTGGTTTCGGCAGGACGTACACAGAGATACAACGGGACGCTCGAGGTGGCGTGCCCGCAGGATGGGACCGGTGGGAGCCAGGGCGGCTCCCACCACGATGATTCGCGGCCGTTAAACGAGTGGTCTGGCGTGAAACGAGTGTTCTAGGCGGACGCCCCACCCTTCGCGGACCGTCGTCGACGCGCGGGCGCCGCGGCACCTCGGGTGGCCGACTCGTGCCGCTTCACCTCCCGGCGGCGCCTCTGCGAAAAATCGCGCAGCCGACGCTTGGCGGTATCGAATGCGTCGCCAATGACCAGCCGAATGTCTCGTTGCGTGGCTTCGACGTCGAAGCGCTTGGCCCACGCCGCCTCATCCGAGCCCTTCACCTCACTGTGCAGGTTGGCGTCGCGCGTGATCGCCAGATCTTCGCCCGGCACGATCATCTCGATCCGCAGACTGAAACGATTTCCGCGCGCGTGCCGGCGATGGGGAATGTCGACGACGACGCGGCAGGACAAGAGGTCGGCGTAGATGGCACGCAGTCGGTCGACCCGTTCGCGAATTTCGAGCTCGAGCCATGGACTCGCCTTCGACCTGGGAAACGTCACAGTGGTCCGGGTTGTGGTCATGATGGGCCCCCGCTTGGAATGGACGTATCTGCCGGATTGTCGGCATCGAACACGCCCGCAATAACTCGCTGCAAGTGACCTGCCCACAAGACCTCGTTGCCGCGCGGCGATCGCCGGCAAATTGCACGGTGTCAGTCGGCTCCTCCGTCACGCGAGTGATCACGACGTCGTCTGGCGAGGCATGCTGTTTGCCCCTCTGAGGTGTGACGAGCGCACACATGCCGAAGGTCCGGCACGTCGAGCGACCCACCAACACGCACGCCGGGCACTCGGCCCGCACGCTCGCCAGGGAGCGGCGTCATGGACGGCACCATCAAGAAGCTCACCCGGGATCGCGCCTTCGGGTTCATCCGCGCTGAAGACGGCGTGGACTACTTCTTCCACCAGAACGAACTGCGTGGAGGTCTGGTGTTCGAGGACATCAAGGAAGGCGAGAAGGTCCGCTTCGATACGAAGACGACGGAAAAGGGACCGCGAGCCATCGAGATCTGGCCCGCTTGAGGAAAGGTCGTGAACGGCCTCGGCCAGTCAGCCGAGGCCTGCGTGCAGGCCGGTGAATCACCTCCTGCGGTTTGCGGTCCGTTCCGTGCTGATGGATGCCGCGGCGCTAGCCGGCAGCATCCAAGGTCAACACGAAGAACAGACCGTGAACCGTGGAGGCGGATTGCTGGAGTGTTCAGCCCTTGGGCTGCGGGGTGATGCGCAGGTACGGCTTCTTCGCAATGAAGCCCGGGAAGCGCTTCTCGGCATCCTCGTTGGACACCGCCGGCACGATGATCACATCGTCGCCCTGCTTCCAATCCGCCGGGGTCGCCACCTGGTGCTTCGACGTGAGCTGCAGCGAGTCGATGACGCGCAGCAGTTCGAGGAAGTTGCGTCCCGTGCTGGCCGGGTAGGTCAGCGTCAGCTTCAACTTGTTGTCAGGACCGATCACGAACACCGAGCGCACGGTGGCCGTGTCGCTGGCATTCGGGTGAATCATGTCGTACAGATTCGCCACCGTCTTGTCGGGATCGGCGATGAGCGGGAAGTTGAGCGCGTTCCCCGTGACGTCCTCGATGTCGCCCACCCACTTCTGGTGCGAATCCAGCGGGTCGACGCTGATGCCGATCACCTTCGTGTTGCGCTTGTCGAATTCCGGCTTCAGGCCGGCCACGGTGCCGAGTTCAGTCGTGCACACCGGCGTGAAGTCACGAGGGTGCGAAAAGAGCACTGCCCAGCAGCCCTCCTTCCACTTGTGAAACGACTCGATTGGTCCGTCGGTCGTGTCGGTCGAGAAGTCAGGAACCACATCACCCAGTCGAATAGCCATTTCCTCTGCTCCTTGATACGAAGGCGTCGTGCCCCGATGCCGTCAGTGTGTCGTCGGCGCCTTTTCAGCCAGCAGACGCTCGATCTCTGTGGCCATGGCGCGCTTGCTGTCTGCGTGCACGGTGCCGGTCGCCACGCTGGCAAATCCGGCGTGCACGGTGCGCACGCGTCCGTCGCGGCCCAGCACGAAGGTGGTCGGGAACGCGTTGAGGTTCTCGGCCTGCGCGATCTTCGCGGGCGCCTCTTCGGGCTCACCAACCAGAAGGAACGGGTAGTCGATGCCGAACTGCTTCACGAAGGCGCGCGGACGCACCGGGTTCTTCAACTGGTCGGCTTCCTCGAAGCCGAGCGCCACGACCTCGAGACCGCGGTCACGATACGTGCGATAGAGCTCGGTCAGGAACGGCGCTTCATCGTGGCAGTTCGGGCACCAGCTGCCCGTGATGCTCACGAGCACCACCTTGCCCTTGAAGCGCGCGTCCGTGTTCGACACGAGCGTGCCGTTCAGATCCTTGTAGCTGAAACGAAACGGTTCCGACGGATTCTTCATCCGCGTGAACTGCGTGGGGCTGGTCGGCGTCACTTCCTTCGCGCGCGCGTCGGTCAGCCGGTAGGCACTGAGCTTGTCCTTGCCGTTCTGCAGCAGTGTGAGGCTGCCGTCGGCGTTCTGCGTCACCTCGTACTTCACCGGTCGCGCACCGTCGAAGTGGCTGATCAGGAACTTGCCGTTCTCGAAGCGTCCGCTCAAGGCACCGGTATCGCCGTCAATGCGGAGAATGCTCGCCGACACGCTCGGCCCCGTCTGACGGACGATGAAGCGCCACGCCGACTCGCCTTTCGAGCTCTTGGTCGGGATGCGCCACTCGCCTGCGATATTGGGGACCTTCTCGGCCGATGCCTTCACAGGCGTCGCGCGGTGCGCCGAGAACGGGTAGGCCGCGCCGCGCGTGCCGCGGTCGTACTTGCCTTCCAGCTTGTCGCCAGACAGCGTCGCCACGATGCGAGCCCCGTACTGGTCGAATCGCAGTTCGAGGTTGCCGTTCTCGAACGTGCCCGGCTGTGACACGACCTTCACGTCACCATTCAGGAACTGCCCGCGGAGCGCGGAGCCGGCCTGCACGATCTCGAACGTGAACGGAATGTCGATGGTGCCGTTCGAGACCAGCACGACTGCATCCCACTGCCCGACCGGCGCCGGCGCCTGCGCGGCCGCCGGGGTGATGAACGCCGATGTTGCGAGCACGCCGCCGAGCAGCACACGAACCATTGACTTGTTGAACACTCCGCCTCCTCCTGACCACAGACTGGATTCCCAGAGCCCCGAATGAAAAAGGCCCGGAGGGATGAACCGTCCGGGCCTTGTCGCACTCACTGTGTGTGAACTTGTTTGCGTCTGTCTCAGGAACGCACACGCAGTGATGCCGGGCCGGATGGTCCGCCGCAACAACACGCCTGCGCAGTCCGAAGGTGCATAGCCCACTGTTGTATGCGAGCGGGGACGACGCTGTCAAGAAAACGGCGGCGCGTCGACCCACGCGTCAACACGCGCACCTGCCACAACCGTGCGGCAGATGGGTCCGCTGGGCCAACGGCGTGGTCTTCAGAACCAGGTCCGAGGCGTCTCAGGCAGGCGTCTGCCGTGTCGCAAGCACGTCGAGGTACTTGAGCGCACCGCCCGTGTTGAACAGCACCACCGACTCGTCACGCCGGATCACATTGGACGCCAGCAGGTGCTCGAGCGCGGCCAGCGCCGCCCCACCTTCGGGCGCCGCACTGACGCCCTCGGCCGCGCCAATGGTGAGCATGCCGTCCACCATCGACTGATCGGACACCGACACGGCGGTGCCACCGCTCTCGCGAATCGCACGAAGCACGAGGAAATCGCCGATGGCCCGCGGCACGCGGAGGCCATCAGCCAGGGTGGATGCGTGCTCCCACATGGGCGCCTTGTCCAGTCCCTGTTCGAAGGCGCGAACGATCGGCGCGCAACCATCGGCCTGGACCGAGACCATGCGCGGCCGGCGCTGCGGCGCAATCCATCCGATGGCTTCCATCTCCTCGAAAGCTTTCCACATGCCCACCATGCCGGTGCCGCCGCCGGTCGGATAGATGATCCAGTCCGGATAGCGCCATGCCATCTGCTCGGCAAGCTCGTAGGCCATGGTCTTCTTGCCTTCGACGCGGTATGGCTCCTTCAGCGTCGACACGTCGTACCAGCCAAGCGGACCGCCGCGTTCCGCCGCGACTCGAGCCGCATCCGTGATGAGGCCATCGACGAGCGTCACGCCGGCGCCGTAGAGTTCGCATTCGCGGATGAACGGCGTCTTGACGTCCTTGGGCAGGAACACTTCCGCGCGCAGTCCGGCCTTTGCCGCGTAGGCGGCCACCGCGTTACCGGCGTTGCCCGCCGACGGCACCGACACGGTCTGCACGCCGAGCGCTCGCGCGCGCGTGATGGCCGCCGATTGCCCGCGCGCCTTGAACGAATTGGTCGGGTTCAAGGACTCGTCCTTGATGAACAGACGCTCCATGCCCAGTTGCGGGCCCAGGCGAGTCGCGTGCACGAGCGGCGTGAATCCTTCGCCGAGACTGACGGGCGTGTCTTCGGCGAAGACCGGCATGAGTTCGCGGTAGCGCCACATCGACGGCTCGCGTCCGGACAGATCCTCACGTCGCCACGCGCGAGCCGCCTGCAGGTCGTAGCGCGCGAGCAGCGGTGCCCCGCAGCGACAGAGATTGTGGAGCTCCCGCGCATTGAGGGCCGGCGCCCCGCAGGGGACCGAACATTCGAGATGACTGAACCAGGCGTTCTGCACGCGTCACGTTCCATCGTGTGCGAACCATCTGTCAAGCCTGCCAGGCGGACGCGTGTGCGCGACGCTATTGGCGCCGACCGGTTGGGCCGAAGTCTTCGTATGATGAGAGCTCGCGTCCGGAGCGGGTCCAGCCCGTTGCCCGGTCGCGGCGCAGGAGGCGTTCGATGGTCAAGAAAGTCGTGGCAGGCGTGGTCGTGGTGCTGGTGCTTGGCGGAGCCGCCGCGTTCTTCTGGGCGCGGTCTGTGTTCGAGACCGATCTGGTGAAGCAGGCGTTGGCGGCGCAGCTCTCGAAGGCGCTCGGTCAGCCGGTCACCGTGGGCGGAGTCAAGGCCACGATTTATCCTCGCGTCACGATCTCATTGCGCGAGGTGACGATTGGCGAACAGCGTGAGATCACGGTGCAGTCAATCGATGTCGGCACGGCCCTCGGCGCCCTGCTCTCCCGCCGCATCGAGCACGCCACGCTGCACGTGGCCGGCGCGCACCTCGCGCTCCCCCTTCCCGATCTCCACCTTGCCTCGGCGTCCTCGTCCGGCTCGGCGGACAGTTCGAGTCCGGTCACCCTGGTGTCAATCGACGAGGTTCAGCTGACGGGCGTCGATATCGTCAGCCACGGCCGCACGGTGCACGGCGACATCGACCTGGTGCCGCACGGTACGTCCGGCGTCACCATCCGAAAGGTGGCACTGACCGCGGACGCGGCGGCGATTGACGCGACGGGCGAGATCTCGAATCTGGACGGACCCGTCGGTACGCTCGCCGTGAAGGCGGGAAACCTCGATCTGGATCAGTTGATGACCTTCGCGTCGGACTTCGCCGCCGGCAGCACCGCGCCGGCGACGGCTGGCACGCCGGCCAGCCCCACGCCCGCTGCCGGGTCCGGGTCCGCGGCGTCGTCGGGCGGCACCACCGCGAAGAGCGCAGCCGACCTCACCGTGTCTCTGGCGGCCGACCGTGCGTCGATGAGCGGCGTGACGCTCAGCACGATCACTGGCACGGCAAAGCTTCAGGGGAATCGACTGACGATTGACCCCATCTCCTTCGGGCTCTTCGACGGCACGTACACAGGCACGCTCGGCGCCGTGCTCGATGCCATCCCAACCTTCACGTGGCGGGCGGTGCTCAAGAACGTGGACATGAACGCCGTGACAACGTTCGCGGGCAGCCCCGGCACCATCACCGGTCGACTGAGCGGCCAGGTCGACATCGAAGGATCCGGACTTGATGCCGCGGCAGCCATGAAGACCGCTCGTGGGACGGGCTCGGTGTCCATCGTGAACGGCGTCGTCAAGAACCTCGCGCTGGTGAAGAGCGCGGTGGCCGCGACGTCGCTGGATCCACAGGCAGTCATCGCCGCCAGTCAGGGGCCGCATGACGAACCGTTCTCCGAACTTGGGGCGTCGCTGTCGATGGCTGGCGGAACGGCCAGCACACCCGACCTGCACTTTGTCTCGCCCGACGTCAGGCTCGATGCCGGCGGAGCGCTTCGTCTCGATGGCTCGGCTGTGAATCTGATTGGTTCGGTCGAACTGTCCGAAGCATTGACCAAGCAGGCAAATGCCACGTTCGTGCGAGTGGCGGCGCAGAACGGCAAGATCAACTTGCCCATCACCATTCGCGGCAATGCCGGCAGGTACGCGCTCGAAGTGGACACCGCGACCGTGGCG
>Ga0209023_10007661_pt1 | contig 11010 bp, 11 predicted proteins | sample LakOneMetagenome_FD_187468 | JGI IMG/M metagenome (GOLD analysis project Ga0209023, IMG submission 187468) | Freshwater and sediment microbial communities from Lake Erie, Canada (SPAdes) (version 2) | ecosystem: Environmental > Aquatic > Freshwater > Lentic | place: Lake Erie, Canada...
GGACGAAGCCGATCCGGGCGTGCTGGTGCTGTCGCGCTTCGCCGGCGCCGCATACGAACTTCCGGAAGCGCTGCAGGTGAATCCCTACGACCTCGACGGCGTCGCCGACGCGATCGCGCACGCGGCGACCATGCCGCTCGCCGAACGCCAGGAACGCTGGCGCTCGATGATGGACACGCTCGAACGCCACGACATCACCGCCTGGCGCAAGGCCTGCCTGGCCGCCCTCGCCGGTTGATTGCATCGGCGCCGCGCCTCCGAGGCCGCTTCCCCGCCCCGTTCGCGTCGATCCGTGCAACCCGGCCGCGGGATCGCGCGATGGAAAAGCTCTCCTACCTGGCGACCTTCATCTCGCTGATCTACGGCCTGGGCGTCGCGAACCTGCTCGCGCACCTCGCGTCGTTGATCAAGCGCGGCCGCGAGTCCCCGAGCGCGGCCAGCAGGGAAACGTCGACCCGAGGACGCATTTCCTCGCGGTCAAGAACCGCCTGTTCCTGCTGATGATCGCCCTCGCCGTCGCCGACGAACCGAACCGGGCGCGCATGGTTTATGGTCGGGATCCGGCCCCGATGCCCAGCGATTTCGCCATGCCACGCCTCCACGCCATCGCCGTCGCCGCATCGCTCGCGCTGTGCATCGCGATTCCCGCTCGTGCCGGAACGCCGCCGACCACCGGCTTGTCGGCACAGGAACAACGGATCGCCGCCGCCGCGGAAACCGGCAAGGAAGACGCCGTCGCCCTGCTCGCGAAGCTGGTCGAACGGAACAGCGGCACCTACGACTTCGCCGGGGTGAAGGCGGTCGCGGACCTGCTCGCCCCGGAGTTCGAACAACTCGGTTTCGACGTGCAATGGAAACCGATGGAACGGGCGGGACGCGCCGGGCACCTCGTCGCGGTGCATCGCGGCAACGGCAAGGGCAAGCGGATCCTGCTGATCGGTCACCTCGACACGGTGTTCGAAGCCGACGATCCCTTCACCGGCTTCAGGCGCGACGGCGATGAAGCCGTGGGTCCCGGCGTCGGTGACGACAAGGGCGGCGACGTGGTGATGCTGGCCGCGCTACGCGCGATGCAGGCCGCCGGTGCGCTGCGCGATGCCGATATCGAAGTCGTGCTGACCGGCGACGAGGAGGACGTGGGCAGCCCGGTCTCGATCGCGCGCGCGGACCTGGTCGCCGCCGGCAAGCGCGCCGACATCGCGCTCGATTTCGAGAACCTGTCGCACCGCCATGGCCGCGACATGGGTTCGATCGCGCGACGTTCGTCCAACACCTGGGTGCTGGCGACGCGCGGCGAATCCGGCCACAGCTCCGGCATCTTCTCGGACGGGCTCGGCGACGGGGCGATCTTCGAACTGGCGCGGATCATCGCCGCGTTCCGCGAGGAACTGCCCGAGGCCAACCTCACCTTCAACGTCGGCCTCGTCGGCGGCGGCCAGACCGCGGAGTTCGACGCGGGGAAAACCCGCCTGACCGCCAGCGGCAAGGACAACATCGTGCCGCCGGTCGCGATCGCCCGCGGCGATTTCCGTACCCTCGACACGGAGCAGACCCGGCGCGTGGCGGCGAAGATGCAGGCGATCGTCGCCCGCCATTTGCCGCGCACCGACGCGACCCTGCAAATCGACGAGAACTATCCGCCGATGCCGCCGACCGCGGGCAATCGCGCGCTGCTGGCCAGGCTCAACGAGGTGAACCGCGACCTCGGCCTGCCGGCGATGGGCGAACTCGATCCGCTCGGGCGCGGCGCCGGCGACATCGCCTTCGTCGCCGCCGACACCGACGGCCTGGTCGGCATGGGCATTTCCGGCGACGGCAGCCACGCCGCGGGCGAAAGCGCCGACCTCGGTTCGATCCCGCGCCAGGCCACGCGCGCCGCGATCCTGATGCACCGGCTCGCGAATACGCCGCGCTGATCGCTATTTCTTCAGGAAGTTGTCGACCAGGAGGTCCCTGACGTCGCCGCCGCGCCCGGCCAGCACCGCCTTGGCGGCGTACAGCGCGGTCCCCGCCACCTGCGCGAATTCCACCTCCGGCGGCATCACCAATTCCCTCGGCGTGGTGTGGACATCCAGCAGCGCCGGGCCCGGTTCGGCCAGGAACGCGCGCACCGCGCCTTCGAGATCCGCGGCCCGGGCCACGGTCCAGCCGCGCCAGCCGATCGCTTCGGCCAACTTGCCGAAATCGGGATTGACCAGGTTGGTGTAATTGTCCAGCAGGCCTTCCACCTTCTGTTCCAGCTCGACGAAATTCAGCGAACCGTTGTTGTAGACCACCACCTTGATCGGCAGCTTTTCCTGCACCGCGGTCAACAGGTCGCCCAGCAGCATGCTGATGCCGCCGTCGCCCGCCAGCGCGATCACCTGCCGCCCCGGGAACGCCTTCTTCAGCCCCAGCGCCTGCGGCATCGCGTTGGCCATGGTTCCATGCAGCAGGCTCAGCAACAGCCGCCGCCGCCCGTTCGCGCGCAGATGGCGCAGGCTCCAGACCATCGGCGAACCGCCGTCGGCGGTGAACAGCGCATCCGCATCCGCGTGCCGGTCGATCAACGCGGTCAGGTATTGCGGGCGGATCAGGTCGCCTTCGCCGGGGGTTTCCTCGCGTTCGCGCTTGCGCATGGCCTCGTCGTGGCGCTCGCGGCATTCATCGAGGAAGCCGCTGTCTTGGCGCGCCTGCAGCAGCGGCAGCAGTGCCTGCAGCGTCGGCTTGATGTCGCCCACCGCGCCGAAGTGGATCGGGTGGCGCCGCCCCAGGTGGCTGCCGTCCTCGTCGACCTGCACGATCGTCGCCTTGTCCGGGTAGTACTGGCCCCATGCGAAATCGGCGCCGAGCAGCAACAGGGTGTCGCAGTCCATCAGCGCGCGATAACCCGATTCGATGCCGAAGATGCCGGTCATGCCGACGTTGAACGGATTGTCGTACTCGATGAAATCCTTGGCCCGCGAGGTGTGCGCCACCGGCGCCTGCAGCCTCTGCGCCAGCGCCACGACCTCGTCGTGCGCATCGGCGCATCCGGAACCGGCGTAAATCGCGATCCGGCGCCCTTCGTCCAGCAACGCGGCCATGCGCTGCAGCTCCGCGTCTGAAGGACGCAGCACCGGCGCCACCGCATGGGTGGCGAATGCCGGCACGGCTTCCACTTCCGCCTGGCTGATGTCGGCCGGCAACACCACCACCGCCACGCCGCGCCGGGTGATCGCGGCCTGGCAGGCCATCGCCACGATCCGCCCGGCCTGCGCGGCGCTGTGCACCTGCTCGCAGAACACGCTGCATCCGCGGTAGATCGAAACGAAATCGACCTCCTGCGGGAACTCGGTGCCCAGTTGCGCGGTGGCTACCTGGCTGGCGATGAGCACGACGGGCGCGCGGTTGCGGTTGCTCTCGTACACGCCATTGATGAAATGCAGGCTGCCCGGCCCGCAGGAGCCCGCGCAGGCGGCCAGCGTGCCGCTGAACAGGGCATCGGCCCCCGCGGCGAAGGCGCCGGTTTCCTCGTGGCGCACATGCACCCACTCGATCCCGCTGCGATGGATCGCATCGGTGACGTGGTTGAGGGTATCGCCGACGATGCCGTAGCAATGGCGCACGCCGGCGGCTTGCAGGGTTTCGACCACGATTTCGGCAACGCGCCTGGCCACGGCGGCTCCTTCGGTACGGAGGAAGGGCGAGGCTAACCAACCACGGATGAGGCTCGCGTGGCGGTCCCGCTGCGGCCGCTGGCGAACACGCCGCGCCGATCCCGCGATGCATCGCGGTTATGCTTGCGCACGATGAAGCACGCGACCGCATGAGCGCCACGTCCCTGCCCTCGCGCACGCCATGGCCGGGCCGGATCGGCTGGGCCATCCTCAACGCGTTCCAGGCGCTCTACGCCACGCTGGTGACGATGCTCGGCTTCCCGGTGGCGCTGCTGCTCGGCCTGCTGTCGGGCCCGCGCCTGCCGCTGCGCATGGCGGCGTGGTACTGGGCGCCGTTGCTGTTCCTCGGCGCCGGCGCGCGGCTGCGCGTGGAAGGCGCCGAACGCGTGGACTGGTCGCGGCCGCAGGTGCTGGTCGCCAACCATGCCTCGATGATGGACATCCCCGCGCTGTTCCGCGCGGTACCGGTGCCGTTGCGCTTCGTGCTGAAGCGGGAAATGGAGCGCGTGCCCCTCATCGGCTGGTACGCGCGCATGATGGGCATGGTGTTCATCGACCGCGGCAACGCGCGCGATGCCAAGCGCAAACTCGGCGACGCGGCCGGGAAACTGCGCGACGCGGCGACTTTCGCCGCCTTCCCCGAAGGCACGCGCAGCAAGGACGGGACCATCGGCGCATTCAAGGGCGGCGCGCTGCAACTCGCGCTCGAAGCCGGCGTGCCGGTGGTGCCGGTCGCGATCATCGGCGCGGGCGAGGTCTTGCCGCCGTCGGGCTTCCGCGTGCGCCCGGGCGGGATCCTGGTGCGCTTCGGCGCACCGATCGAGACGACGGGGATGACGCCGCAGGATCGCAACGCACTTGCGCAGCTGGCGCGCGATGCGGTGCTCGCCTTGCGGCAGGATCGCTAGCGCGGTTCGATCCAGGCCAGCGTGGCCATGCGCCCGGTGCGTTGGTCGCGGCGATGCGAGAAGAAGCGCGAGGGGTCGGAAATCGTGCACAGGCCACCGCCGTGCACGTCGACCACGCCGACGTCGGCGAGGCGCCGTTTCGCCAGCGCGTAGAGATCGACGTTCCAATGCCCCGGCCTCGTCGGCACGAATGCGGTTTCCGCGCGCGGATCGCACAGGGCGAAGGCGTCGAACACTTCCGCGCCGATTTCGTACGCCCCCGGGCCTGCGGCCGGGCCCAGCCATGCGACCAGACGCGACGGTGGCGTGCGCATCGCCGCGACGGTGGCTTCCAGCACGCCGGCGACGAGCCCGCGCCAGCCGGCGTGCGCGACCGCGATTTCGGAACCGTCCTTCGCCGCGAACACCACCGGCAGGCAGTCGGCGGTGAGGATGGCGAGCACGCTGCCGGGCGTGGATGTGACGGAGGCATCGGCGGTGGGTTCTTGCCCCTCATCCGCCTTCGGCACCTTCTCACCGCTCGCGGGGAGAAGGAAAACATTGGTGCCATGCACCTGCCGCAACCAGCGCGGCGCCGACGGCAGGCCCAGGGCGGCTTCGAGTTGGCGACGATTCTCCAGCGCCGCGTCGGGATCATCGCCGTTGCGCAGGCCCAGGTTGAATCCGTCGAACGGCGCGCGCGACACGCCCATTCCGCGACGCATCGTGGTCAGGGCGCGTACGCCGGGCGGCGCGGGCCAGTCGGCTTCGAGCCAACGCTCACCCGGAGCCGCGTTCATCGCCGCGACTGCGTTGCGTGCGCCGCGGCATCCTCGCGCAGCACGCGCACCAGTTCGCGCATGTCCGCCGGCAGCGGCGCGGTGCAGCGCAGCGGTTCGCCCGTCGCCGGATGCGCGAATTCCAGCACTTCCGCGTGCAGGGCCTGGCGCTTGAACCCGCGCAATGCGGCGATGAATTCAGCGGACGCGGCCTTCGGCAGCTTGAACGACCCGCCATACAGCGGATCGCCGACGATGGGGTGCTTGAGGTGCGCCATGTGCACGCGGATCTGGTGCGTGCGCCCGGTTTCCAGCCGGCATTCGAGCGCGGTGTGCGCGCGGAAGCGTTCGCGCAGGCGGAAATGGGTGGTCGCGTCCTTGCCGTCGTCGCGCACCGCCATGCGCAGGCGGTCGCGCGGGTGGCGATCGATGGCCGCGTTGGCGGTGCCGCCCGAGACCAGCGCGCCGACCACGATGGCGAGGTACTGGCGGTGCACTTCGCGCGCGGACAATTGCGCGACCAGCGCGGTGTGCGCCTCCAGCGTGCGCGCGACCACCATCGCGCCGCTGGTGTCCTTGTCGAGCCGGTGCACGATGCCCGCGCGCGGCAGTTTCCCCAGCGCCGGGTCGCGGTGCAGCAGCGCGTTCACCAGGGTGCCGGCGGGATTGCCCGCGCCCGGGTGCACGACCAGCCCGGCCGGCTTGTCGATGACGAGGACCGACGCATCCTCGTACAGGATGTCGAGCGGGATGTCCTCGGCCACGGCGTGGGTCTGCACCTCCTCGACCACGGCCAGCGACACCGCCTCGCCGCCGCTCACCGGGTCCCGCGGCCGCACCGCCTGGCCGTCGAGCAGCGCATCGCCCGACTTGATCCATTCCGCCAGCCGCGAGCGCGAATACTGCGGGAACAACTCCGCCAGCACCGCGTCGAAACGCCGCCCGGCCGCGCTTGCGGGGATGGTCGCGGCCAGCGGCGGCGCGGCTTCGGTGTCGTGGGCGTTCATGCGGGAATGGTTCAGGGCGCGGCCATGGCTGGCACGGGCGGGCTGCTATTATCCGCGCTCCGTGCCCCACGTGCCCCGTCCATGACCCAGACGTTCCGGTTTTCGCGCTTCGCGCTGCTGCTGCTCGCCCTGGCGCTCCTCGCCGGCACCGGCTGCAGCCGGATGAAGGGCATGTTCAAGGACAAGAACGCGAACGAGGGCGTGCCGGTCGAGCAGTTGTACGAAAAGGGCCATCGCGCGCTGAGCCACGGCAATTACGACGTCGCCAACACCACCTACAAGCGCCTCATCGCGCAGTACCCGTACGGCCCGTACACCGAGCAGGCGCTGATGGAAAGCGCCTATGCCCAATTCAAGTCCGGCAGCAACGACGACGCGGTTTCGACCATCGACCGTTTCCTGCGCACCTACCCGAGCCACCGCAACAACGCCTACATGTACTACCTGCGCGGGCTGGCGAACTCGAACCGCGACACGGTGTTCCTGCAAAGGGTGTGGAACCTCGACGCCAGCCGCCGCGACCTGGCCACGCCGCAGCAGGCCTACAACGACTTCAGCATCGTCGCCACGCGCTTCCCGAACAGCCGCTATGCCGACGACGCGCGCCAGCGCATGGTCGCCCTGCGCAACATGTTCGCGCGCCACGAGATGGATACGTCGCTGTACTACCTGCGCCGCGGCGCCTGCCTGTCCGCCATCGGCCGCGCCAAGGGCCTGCTGGAGACCTACCCGCAGTCGGCCTACCAGGACGACGCCATCGCCATGCTCGCCGAGTGCTACACCCGGCTCGGGAACCAGGCGCTGGCCGACGACGCCAGGCGCGTGCTCGAGCAGAACGACCCGAACCATCCCTGGCTGCACGGCCGCGACTGGCCGGATTATCCGTCCAAGCTGCGAGGCCTCAATCCGTTCGCGGGCGAGAAGTCCGCGCTGGACAACGAGCGTCCGCCGGAGCTGCAGTCGCAGCGCTGATCGCGGCAGGGAGCAAGGAAAAAGGGGACGGAGGGAGTTAAGCGCGCTTAACTCCCTCCGTCCCCTTTTCGTTTCTATTCGCGGTATCCATTGCTGATCGGATACCGCCGCTCCCGGCCGAACGCCCGTCGACTCACCTTCGGCCCCGGCGCGGCCTGGTGTCGCTTCCACTCGCCGATGCGCACCAGCTTCAGCACCTTGTCGACGGTGGCGGCATCGAAGCCGGCGGCGACGATCTCCGCGCGCGACTGTTCCTGGTCGACGTGACGCACCAGGATCGCGTCGAGCACGTCGTAGGGCGGCAGCGAATCCTGGTCCTTCTGGTCCTCGCGCAGTTCCGCGCTCGGCGGCCGCTCGATCACCGCCGGCGGAATCGCCTTCCCGTCGCCGACCGCGTTGCGCCAGCGCGCCAGCGCGAACACCTCGGTCTTGTACAGGTCCTTGATCGGCGCGTAGCCGCCGCACATGTCGCCGTAGATCGTGGCGTAGCCGACCGCGTATTCGCTCTTGTTGCCCGTGGTGAGCAGCAGCCCGCCGAACTTGTTCGACAGCGCCATCAGCAGCGCGCCGCGGGTGCGCGACTGCAGGTTCTCCTCGGTGGTGTCGACCGGCTTGCCGGCGAAGGTCCCGGCGAGCGCATCGAGGTAGCCCTGGAACGGCTTCTCGATCGGCAGCGCGAGCAGCTTCACGCCGAGCGCGTCGCATTGTTCCTGCGCGAGGTCGTTGGACAGCCCGGCGGTGTAACGCGAGGGCATGCGCACGGCGGCGACGTTTTCCGCGCCGATCGCATCGACGGCGATGGCGAGCACCAGCGAGGAATCGATGCCGCCGCTCAGTCCCAGCCATACCTTGTCGAAACCGTTCTTGCGGCAGTAATCGCGGGTGCCGCGCACCACCGCGCGCCAGGCCAGCGCGTCGCGCGATTCCTCGCCTTCGACCGGCCACGACACTGGCGTGAAGCGGCGCGATGCCGCGTCGTAATCGGCGACCAGCCAGTGGTCCTCGAACGCGCGCGCGGCCGGATGGATGTTCCCGTCGCCATCGGCCAGCACCGAAGCGCCGTCGAACACCAGCGAATCCTGCCCGCCGACGACATTCAGGTAGGCGATCGCCGCACCGGTTTCGGAGACGCGTTGCGCGAGCAGGGCATCGCGCTGCGCATGCTTGTCGCGCTCGAACGGCGAGGCGTTCGGCACCAGCACCAGCCGTGCGCCGTTGGCGACCGTCGAGGCGATGGGCTCGGCGAACCACAGGTCCTCGCAGATGACGATCCCGACCGGGACGCCCGCGACCTCGAACACGCAATCCTCCCGGTCCGGGTCGACGTCGAAGTAACGGCGTTCGTCGAACACCGCGTAGTTCGGCAACTCGCGCTTGCGATAGGTGCGTTCGATGCGCCCCTCGCGCAGCACCGAGGCGGCGTTGAACACCACCGCGCCGTCGGCCTGCGGCCAGCCGGCCACGGCGACGATGCCCTGCACGTTGGCCGCGATGGCCTCCATGGCGGTGTCGCAGTCGCGCAGGAACGAAGGCCGCAGCAGCAGGTCTTCCGGCGGATAGCCGCTGAGCGCGAGTTCGGGGAACAGCACGAGGTCGGCGCCGTGCACGTCGCGCGCTTCGACGATCATCCGCGCGATGCGTTCCGCGTTGCCGGCCACGTCGCCGACCGGGAAATCGAACTGCGCCATCGCGATGCGGAGGGTCGGCATGTCAGATGCCATGGGTCAGCATGTCGATGGCGTCGATGATCGCGAGCCGCTCATGCGACAGGTCGGCGACCTGCTTGCCCAGCATGCGCCCCGGGATGCTCATGATCTGCACCGTGTCCATCACCATTGGCTTGCCCTCCACTTCCAGTCGCGGCATCAGCCTTTCGATCACGCCGCCGGCGCGTTCGACCAGGATCAAGGGCACGACGACGCGCGAGCTTGTGGTTTCGATCAAATCGCTTTGCACGACCAGCAAATAGGGGAACTGCTTTTTCGATGCGGCGTCTGCGTTGGCGAAAGCGGCGAACTGGCTCATCCGCCGGTTCTGGCCTTGAAGGCGCGCACGTAGTCGCTGAACAGGCCGTCGCGCGCAATGCGCCGGTTGTACGCGGCGATCGCCTCGCGGTTTTCCTCCAGCCAGCGCTGGCGCTTGCGGGCGCGCACTTCGGCTTCCAGCGCGCGTTCAAGCGTGGCGGAAAGATTGATGTCCAGCGCCTTCGCCTCTTCCAGCAGGCCCTGGTTGATGCTGACGTTGGCGGCGCGCTTGCCGTAGCCGGCGTAGTCCTCGCGGATGCGCATGGCCCTTCTCCTCAGGTATGCGCATTGATCATGCGCACGCAGCTGGCGCATGTCAATCAGACAGAAAAGGCCGCCCGGGGGCGGCCTTCCATTGCGCGACGGGAGCGAGGCGCCGTTCCGTTGCTACTTCGCCAACCGCTTCGCGATCGCCGCGCCGAGGTCGCCCGGCGATTTCACCGTGGTGATGCCGGCCTTTTCCATCGCCGCGAACTTGCCTTCGGCCGTGCCCGAACCGCCGGAGGCGATCGCGCCTGCGTGGCCCATGCGCTTGCCCTTCGGGGCCGACGCGCCGGCGATGAAGCCGACCACCGGCTTGGTCACGTTCCTGGCGATGAACTCGGCCGCTTCTTCCTCGGCGCTGCCGCCGATCTCGCCGACCATGATGATGCCTTCGGTCTGCGGATCGTCCTGGAACCAGCGCAGCGCGTCGATGAAGTTGGTGCCGTTGATCGGATCGCCGCCGATGCCGATGCAGGTCGACTGGCCGAGGCCGACGTCGGTGGTCTGCTTCACCGCCTCGTAGGTCAGCGTGCCCGAACGCGACACGATGCCGACCTTGCCCGGCATGTGGATGTGGCCCGGCATGATGCCGATCTTGCATTCGCCGGGGGTGATCACGCCGGGGCAGTTCGGGCCGACCAGCACGACGTCGGCATAACCCTTCAGCGTGTTCTTGACCCGCAGCATGTCCAGTACCGGGATGCCCTCGGTGATGCAGACGATGACCTTGATGCCGGCATCGGCCGCTTCGAGGATGGCGTCGGCCGCGAACGGCGGCGGCACGTAGATGACGGACGCATCGGCGCCGGTGGCCTTCACCGCTTCGGCCATGGTGTTGAACACCGGCAGGCCGAGGTGTTCGCTTCCGCCCTTGCCGGGGGTCACGCCGCCGACCACCTTGGTGCCGTAGTCGAGCATCTGCTGCGCGTGGAAGCTGCCCTGCGAGCCGGTGAAGCCCTGGACGAGCACCTTCGTATTCTTGTTGATCAAAACGGACATTGGATTCGATCCTGTGTTTGGCTCCTTCCCCCGCGTGCGGGGGAAGGCCGGGATGGGGGCAAATCGTTTGCGACCGCCCCCATCCGCCTTCGGCGCCTTCCCCCGCAAGCGGGGGAAGGGATCAGAAAATCAGGCGGCCTTCGACACTGCCTCGACCGCCTTCTTCGCGCCGTCGTTGATGTCGTCGGCCGCGGTGATGGCGAGGCCGGAGTTCTTGAGCATTTCCTTGCCGGCTTCGACGTTGGTGCCTTCGAGGCGCACGATCACCGGGATCTTGACGCCCACGTCCTTGACCGCGGCGATGATGCCCTCGGCGATCATGTCGCAGCGGACGATGCCGCCGAAGATGTTGACGAAGATCGCCTTCACCTTGTCGCTGGAGAGGATCAGCTTGAACGCCTCGGTCACGCGCTCCTTGGTCGCGCCGCCGCCGACGTCGA
>Ga0209023_10007662_pt1 | contig 11008 bp, 14 predicted proteins | sample LakOneMetagenome_FD_187468 | JGI IMG/M metagenome (GOLD analysis project Ga0209023, IMG submission 187468) | Freshwater and sediment microbial communities from Lake Erie, Canada (SPAdes) (version 2) | ecosystem: Environmental > Aquatic > Freshwater > Lentic | place: Lake Erie, Canada...
AGTAGCTCAGGCTCCCAATCACGGGATCGATGCCCGACCCACGGCAGGCGAGTCCGATCGGTGTTGCGTCCGAGCACCAGGTCGGCCAGCGTCGCTCCGGCCAGATGCGTGGTCGACACGCCGTCGCCGACGTAGCCGCCGGCTTCGCCGACACCGGTGGCACGGTCGAAGCACACTGAGGCCGACCAGTCCCGAGGCACGCCGAGCGGTCCACCCCAGTGGTGGGTGATCGTCGCGTCGGCGAGCTCGGGGAACAGGTGTCGCAGCGTGTTGGTCAGGTCGTCGGCGACCCGGTCGTTGCGGTCGAACCCGTCGGCGATCTTGGACCCGAAGTGGTACGGCGCACCTCGCCCGCCGAACGCCATCCGCCCGTCGGCGGTGCGTTGTCCGTAGATGAGGAGGTGTCGCCCGTCGGTGAACGTCTCTCGCTCGGCCAGGCCGATCTGCTCCCACACGTCGTCGGGTAGCGGCTCAGTCGCGATCATCAGCGAGTAGAGCGGCAGGATGCGACGTCGCTGTCCTGGCACCTGAGCGGTGTAGCCCTCGGTGCAGCGCAGCACGCTCGATGCTCGCACGACACCGTTGGCGGTTCGGACCTGGCCAGGCGCGATCGACGCGGCCCGAGTGGACTCGACGATGGTGGCGCCGGCCGCTTCGACTGCCCGGGCCAGCCCGCGGACGAGCTTGGCCGGCTGCACCGCTGCACAGTGCGGGGTGAAGCCGCCGCCCGCTCCTCCGACGGGACGTATCCGTTCCGCCATGTCGGCAGGGCTGAGCCAGCGGTCGTCGTCGCCGAACCCCCAGCGCACCCGTTCTTCGACGTAGGCCCGCAGCCTGGGCACTTGTGATGGGCTGGTCGCGACCGAGAGCGTCCCGCCGAGCGACCACCCGCAGTCGATGCCGAGCCGAACGACGTCGGCGCCGACCGCTGCGACGGTGTCGATCATCGCCCGGTGCTGGGCGATCGCCGCCTCGCGTCCTGCAAGGATGGCCAGCGAGTCGAGCGAGGTGGGGAACAGCGCCGAGCACCATCCGCCGTTGCGGCCTGACGCTCCGAACCCGCACACCTCAGATTCGATCACCACGACCCGGCAGCTCGGGTCGAGCTCGCGCAGGTGCAACGCGGTCCACAGACCGGTCATGCCGCCACCGACCACGGCGACGTCGCAGTCGACGTCGCCGGCCAGCGCTGCTCGGGGCGTGAGATCTTCGCCGCACGTGTCCAGCCAGAGGCTCCGCGAGCGGACACGTGCTGGATCTGAGCTGAAGGTCGCTTCGCTCACATCGGCAACCTATCCCGTCGAGGTGGTGATCCTGAGGTGATCGATCGACCCGTGCTCACCGGCCGACAGGACCGGTGGTGTTGTCCAGACGGCGGCCGGTACGACGCTCTGTCGCTCGTGTCAGCGGATGGCACCGGCTGAGGCGGTGCATCGGCTGAGGCGGTGCACCGGCGCTGCGGCTCCGCACACTGACCGGCCGTATGCGGTGTGCGGTGCAGTGCGGGGCGGTGCTTCGGTAGTGCTGGCCAGCGTGATGGTCGCCCGAGGCGAATCGGTGGCCCGCGATCGTGCGGTGCGGTGCTTCGGTAGGGCTGGCCGGCATGATGGTCGCCCGAGGCGAATCGGTGGCCTGCGATCGTGCGGTGCGGTGCTTCGGTAGGGCTGGACGGCATGCGCGTCCATCTGATCTCGACGTGACCGGCGCCACGCCGAGCGTGGGTCCGTGCAGACATAGCGTTGACGCATGGCGATCGATGTGCACGTGTACGACGACAGGATCACGATCGACGTCGGTGGCGCTGACCAGCTGTGGTGCCTCAAGCGCCACATCGAGGTGCCGATGGGCGACATCACCGATGCTCGGGTGCTGCCGGTCGACGAGGTGAAGGCTGGGCTCGGGTTCAAGGTTGGAGGCGGGTACTGGCCGGGGCGAATGGCGACTGGTCACTTCACCGTGCGGGGTCGCAAAGGGGCTCGGCAGTTCTGGTGCGTGTACCGGGACCGTGAGGTGCTCGTCGTCGACACGAAGCGCAAGGACCTGGCACGAATCGTGTTGCAGCACCCCGACCGTGACCGCCTCGCCTGGCTGATCGCCGAGCGCGTCCCTCCGGCTCCGTCGGCCTGAGAGCGGATGGCGCGGCGCAACTGCGTGGCTCGCGTGGAAGACGGGCCGGGCGAGTTTGGTGGTCGTGTGATGCGTGGCGAGTGATCCGCCGTCGGTCTTGTGCGGGGCTCCCGGTCGAGGAGGCGGGCGATCTTGTGGCTCGCGTGGAAGGCGGGCCGGGCGAGTGAACGTCGGCGATGTCGGCGCCTTCGTCGTCCGTCTGTGCGATGATGCCCGCATCCACATCACGGTGACCTGTGGCACGTAGGGCCCGTCGACAACGCGATTCGTTGTTGTAGGGTCTCGGGCGTTCGGTATCCGTGGAATGCATGGGAGACCGCTTCGAATGTCTGTGTCAGCAGAACCAACTGCGTCGGCTGTGGCGGGTGATCCGGTCATCCGGATCGAGCACATCACCAAGCACTTCGCGGACTTCGTGGCCGTGCACGAGGCGAACTTCGACATCGCCGAGGGCGAGTTCTTCTCCATGCTCGGTCCGTCCGGCTGCGGCAAGACGACCACGCTGCGGATGATCGCCGGCTTCGAGCAGCCGACAGCCGGTCGAATCCTCCTCGAAGGCAACGACGTCTCTCGCACGCCGCCCTACAAGCGCGACGTCAACACGGTGTTCCAGAACTACGCGTTGTTCCCGCACATGGATGTGTTCGACAACGTCGCCTACGGCCTGCGCAATCGCAAGGTGCCGGGACCCGAGATCGAGCGCCGTGTCGCCGACATCTTGGAGATCGTCCGCCTCGCCGACTTCGCCAAGCGCAAGCCCAACCAGCTCTCGGGCGGCCAGCAGCAGCGCATCGCGCTCGCCCGTGCGCTGGTCAACATGCCCAAGGCGCTGCTGCTCGACGAGCCGCTCGGGGCGCTCGACCTCAAGCTCCGCCAGGCGATGCAGCTCGAGCTCAAGCGCATCCAGCGCGACGTCGGCATCACGTTCATCTTCGTGACCCACGACCAAGAAGAAGCGCTGACCATGTCGGATCGGATCGCGGTCATGACCCAGGGTCGGGTCGACCAGATCGGTTCGCCGACCGAGATCTACAGCAGCCCGGCCACGACGTTCGTCGCGGGCTTCATCGGCACTGCAAACCTGTTGCCGGTCAAGGTCGTCAGTCAGAGCGGGCAGCAGGTCACCGTCGACTCGCGGCTGGGTACCCAGTTCCAGGTGCCGTCGGGCGGACGCAGCTACAGCCCAGGTTCGGACGCAACGATCATGATCCGACCCGAGCGGCTGGTTCCGTCGGGTGCGCCGCTGCACGGTGGGGCACCGGCGGGCACGATGGAGTGCACCATCACCAGCCTGGTGTTCCAGGGGCCGGTGGTGCGATGTCAGGTCAAGACAGGCACCGGGGCCGATCTGGTGGCGAACCTCGGTCCCGAGGACGACCCGGCGAGCTTGTCGGTCGGCTCGTCGATCACCATGACGTGGGCCTACGACGGCGCCTACCTGGTGCCCGAAGCGATCGCAGCGGACGAAGCAGGGGTGACCGAGCCCGAAGCGAGCTCGGCGTGACCTCGTTCGACACCTGCCTCGACGGTGTCGAACCCGCCGTCGTCGCTGCGCGGCCGTCGCCAGAGACGCTGAACCTCACGAGACCCGCGACGCTGACGGCGCCGTTGCTGACGGCGCCGTTGCTGACGGCGCCGTTGCTGACGCCGCCGTTGCTGACGCCGCCGTTGCTGACGCCGCCGTTGCTGACGGCGCCGTTGCTGACGCCGCCGTTGCTCATGGCGCTGAATCCCATGGCGCTGACGAGTGGGGAAGCATCACTGGGAACGGGGGCTGGTGGGACCATGGGCGTCGCTAGCCGCCGCCACGAGAAGCGGAGGTCGGCATGACGAGCCCGCTGAGTCGACGGCAGTTCCTGACCCGTTCCGGGTTGCTCGCCGGCAGCCTCGCCGTTGCGCCGCAGCTCTTGGCGGGCTGTGGCGGAACAGGCGCCGATGTGTGGTTCGAGAACTGGCCGGAGTACATCGACACCGGCGAGGACGGCTCGGTCAACGCTCCGGGCACGACCGTGGCGAACTTCACCAAGGAGACCCACATCTCCATGAAGTACACCGAGGTCTACAACGACAACAACGAGTACTTCGCCAAGATCCAGCCGTTGCTGTCACGCGACCGGGCGATCGGGCCGAACGTGCTCGCCCCGACGTTCTGGATGGCTGCTCGACTGATCCACCTCGGTTGGCTGGATCCGTTGCCGCTCAGCAAGATCCCCAACGCCAAGAACCTCATCCCGAGCCTTCGCAATCCGCCATCGGACCCCACCGGCAAGTACTCCTTGCCGTGGCAGGCAGGCATCGCCGGACTTGCCTACAACGTGAAGGCCACCGGCCGGGAGATCATGAGCGTCGAGGACATGTGGTCGCCCGACCTCAAGGGGCGCATCTCGGTGCTGACCGAGATGCGGGACACGATCGGGCTGATCGCCATGTCCGAGGGTGTGGAGCTCAAGAACGCCACGTTCAAGAGCCTGCAACCGGCGTTCGACAAGCTGAAGGAAGAGGTCGACAACGGCCAGATCCGGCAGTTCCTCGGCAACGAGTACGTGGGTCCGCTCGAAGAGGGCACCCTCGCCGCGTGCTTCGCGTGGTCGGGTGACGTGTTGGGCATGAACAACCCCGACGTGCGGTTCGTGGTGCCCGAAGCGGGTGGGACCTTGTGGTTCGACTCGATGGTGATCCCGGCGAACGCTCCCAACCAGGCCGATGTCGGCGAGTGGATGAACTTCGTCTACGACCCCGTCAACGCTGCGCAGATCACTGCCGCGGTGCAGTACATCTCACCGGTGCAGGGGGTGCAGGACGTGTTGCGCAGCAACGGGGGCGAGGACGCTGCGTTGGCCGACAACCCGTTGTTGTTCCCCGATCAGGCGACGCTCGACCGGTTGCAGACCTTCGGCAACCTCAGCGACGACGACGAACTGCACTCCGACGAGCTGTTCGCCCGGATCTCAGGAGCGTGAGGCCATGACCACGACCGCTGTGCCCTCGCTGGCTGTGGCCTCGACCGCTGCTAAGTCGCTGGCTGTGCCCTCGCTGGCTGTGGCCTCGCTGGCTGTGCCCTCGCTGGATGTGGCCGCGACCGCTGCAACCTCGACGAACGGAGTGCGCTGACATGGCCGCTGGAGACGACAGGGGAGTGCGCCAGGGGCGCTTCGCTCCGTTCGGACTGCTCAGTCCGGGCGTCATCTGGCTCATCTTGTTCTTCATGGTTCCGGTGTTCCTGCTGGTGCAGGTGTCGCTGTCGACCAAGCCGAGCCGGTTCGCCAATCCCAAGTTCGACTGGAACTTCTCGAACTATGCAGATGCGCTGAGCGACTTCCAACCTCAGTTCATCCGGTCGTTCCTGTTCGCCGGCATCGCGACGATCCTGGCGATCCTGATCGGCTATCCGCTCGCCTATTGGATCGCAACCCAGGGCGGTCGGCACAAGAACCTGCTGATCGGATTGGTCGTCGTCCCGTTCTTCACCAGCTACCTGATCCGGACGATCGCATGGACGTCGATCCTGAGCGACAACGGGGTCGTGGTGGACGCGATGCGGATGCTGCCGTGGGTCGGCGACGACGGACGCATCCTGGCCACGCCGTGGGCGGTGATCGGTGGGCTCACCTACAACTTCATCTCGTTCATGATCCTGCCCATCTACGTCAGCTTGGAGAAGATCGACTTCCGCCTGACCGAGGCGGCGGCGGATCTGGGCTCGACGTCATGGCATGCGTTCCGCAAGGTCGTGCTGCCGCTGTCGATGCCGGGCGTGTTCGCTGGCAGCCTGCTCGTGTTCATCCCAGCTGCGGGTGACTACATCAACAACCGGTACCTGGGATCGGCCAAGACGTCGATGATCGGCACCGTGGTGCAGAACCAGTTCCTGGTGCAGTCGGACTTCCCGCAGGCTGCAGCGCTGTCGGTGGTCCTCATGGTGATCATCACCGCACTGGTGCTCGTGTACTCCAAGTTCCTGGGCACGGAGGGGTTGGCGGTATGACGATGTCGGGAGGAGCCGCACCGCCGGTCGTGGTGGAGACACCCGGACTGGACAGCAACCCGTTGATGGGTCCGATGAAGGTGCGCAAGCGGTGGGGTCGGCGAGTGCTCACGGCGTGCGCAGTGCTCATCTACCTCTGGCTGTTCGCTCCGCTGCTGAACATCATCGTGTTCACGTTCAACAAGCCCGCGGGTCGACGCAACCTGAGCTGGAACGAGTTCACGCTCGACAACTGGGCGCAGCCGTTCAAGGACTCGGACCTCACCAACGCGTTCCTGCGCAGCCTGCTCGTGGCGGTCATCGCGGTGTCGGTCGCTCTGGTGTTCGGCTCGCTGATGGCGATCGCGCTCGCCCGCTACCGATTCACCGGGTCGAAGATCACCGAGGTCTTCCTGGTGCTGCCGTTGACGACTCCCGAGATCGTGCTCGGCGCCTCGCTGTACCAGCTGTTCGTCAGCAACGGCGTGGTGATGGGCATCTCGACGGTCGTGATCGCCCACATCATGTTCTGCGTCAGCTTCGTGGCGTTGACGGTCAAGGCCCGAGTGCGCGGCTTCGACTGGACGCTCGAGGACGCGTCGATGGACCTGGGCTGCTCACCGTGGCGCACCTTCCGCAAGGTCACGTTCCCGCTGATCCTTCCGGGGATCCTCGCCGCCGCGTTGCTGAGCTTCGCTCTGTCGCTCGACGACTACATCATCACCGACTTCACCAAAGGCGAGTACGTGACGTTCCCGATCCAGGTGAACAACCAGTTCCGCATCTCGTTCCCGCCGCAGGTGAACGTGCTGGCGACGATCATCCTGGTCGTGAGCGTGCTGCTCCTGGTCGTGACGTCGGTGCGCGAAGAACGCTCGAGCGTCACCGGCCGCTGAGTCCGCCTGAGCCCGGCGCGCTCCGCGTTCTTGCGCGTGCGCTCGTTGCGCTCGTTGCGCTCGTTGCGCTCGTTGCGCTCGTTGCGCTCGTTGCGCTCGTTGCGCTCGTTGTCGTGCTCGTTCTTGTGCGTGTGGGGCCGCTCAGAGGTCTGTGGCGTACAAGTTCGGTGTGTTGCGGCGTGTTGCGCTCGTTCTTGTACGTGTGGGGCCGCTCATAGGTCCGTGGCGTACAAGTTCGGTGTGTTGCGGCGTGTTGTGGGGTTCAGCCGGGCGCCTTCTTCTGAAGTTCGAGTAGCGCTGTCAGACCCCGGTGCTTGGATGAACCCGTGCCCGCTCGTCACCTCGCTTCCGTTCCCGACCAGCCGCCCGCGATCGCGTTCGCGGAGGTCGTCCGCACCGTGACCGCCGTCGCTCGGCGAGGACGGCTTCAGGTGCCGGTGTTCCGTTCCCCGCCACGGGTGCCTGACGCCGATCGAACGCTGCTCCGCCGTCCCAACGGGCAGGCTGTGGTCGCCATACGGCTGGCAGGTCGTCCGTTCGCCGCGGTCCAGTCCGACGTGATCGCCGGAGTGGTCACGATCAACGGGCTCGACGGCCAGGACGCGGGGCGGTTCCGTAGGGCCGCGTGGGCGGCGCTCGACGGCAGTCCGACCGTCGATGACGAGCGCAGCGTCGCCTCAGATCGTTCCGGGCGATCCGGCCGGGGGTCGCTGCCGTCGCCTGCGGCCCCCAACGTCGGTGTGGCGTGACGGCTGGAGGGCGGGTGTCAATCGCCTCCTCGTTCGATGGCGAACGCTGCGTGCAAGGCGTCGCATCTCGGGTGATCGTGGCCGGTGTGGAACGATGCTGCTGTGGCCCGGGTGGCGTAACTGGCAGGCGCAGAGGGCTTAAACCCCTCAGCTCTTCGGAGCGTGCGGGTTCGAATCCCGCCCCGGGCACGGTGACACCAGACCGGACTGGACGTCATGAGCGTCAGAAGGGGTTTACCGCGGAGCGTGGCCGTCCTTTCGGACTGGGTGTCATGGGGTGGCATGGTCCGCAGGGGGTTCTCCTAGGTGTCCTCCGGGTCCGGGGTCGCGCTCGTCGCTGCGAGGGGTGGACTGGGAGTGACGTTGCGACGCGCCGTGGTCGCGTCGGTAGTCGCGGATCCGAGCGAGGTCGGGAAGCCATGCCCGAGCAGTTCGAATCAGCGGGTCTCCACGCCGACACCGTGCAGAGCGTCCCGGCGGCTGACGCCCACTGTTCATCGCTCTTGTGCGATCATCGCTCGAATGCGATACTGGAGAACGTGGCTGAGATCGAGCTGCATGACGAGGTTCGCGACTGGTGGCCGCTCTCGACGAGGCCGAGTGGGCCCGCGTCGCGGTGGTCATCGATCGGCTCGTCGAACTGGGTTCGTCGAACTGGGTTCGTCGGCTCGGATGCCATTGTCACGCGGTCTCGGTGAGGGTCTGTTCGAGATGAGGTTCGCCCTCGGCCCGACTGCTCGTCGGATCACCTACCGGTTCACCAAGGACGGCCGGATCATCTTGTTGACGACCTTCCGCAAGCAACGCAACAACGAACGCTCCGAGATCACCCGAGCTCGCAAAGCCGCCGCGGCATGTGCTGAGCGGTACCCGTGAAGGAGACCACCATGGCCAACTACTCCCGCTGGGACGACATCAAGAAGCAGCGCCCCGGTCCCGACGCCGAGACCCGCGCCGGGATCGAGCAGGACCTGGCGCTGGGTCAGCTCATCTACGACCTGCGAACCGAGGCCGGCATGACCCAGCGCGAGCTCGCTGAGCGGATGGGAACCACCCAGTCGGTGATCTCCCGCCTCGAGGAAGGTGGGGGAGCACGCAACCGCATCGACACTCTCGCCCGAGTGGCCACCGCGCTGGACCGGCACCTCGTGGTCTCGTTCCCCGAGAAGGTCCCGGCGAAGCTGAAAGACGCCGTCCAGGTCGCTTGATCAGCCCGGTCGACAACGAGGCCCGATGGTCAGACGATCCCGTCCGGAGGTGGGCACCTGGTCAACGCACCGGCGTCGCGAACGTCTTCGCCAGCCCCGCCCGCACGTGGCGACCAGAGTTCCGGTCCGCACTGGTACGCGTTACGGCCACGATCGGATCGCCCAGACCCGACTGCACGGCTCGCTGCTTCCACATGCCCGTTGGCGACAATGCCTCGACCACGGAGCGTGGTTGATTCCGCGATCGATGAGTCGCGGAAATAGTCGCGAACTACCTGGACCCCCTCGGCATGGACGGCATCAGACGTCACGAACCCCGCCGTCGACACCCCGAGAACACCGCCTCGACGACACCTGCTCGGCCGTAGCGACACCAGCCGACACCGCAGGCCGAAGGCTTAAACCCCTCAGCTCTTCGGAGCGTGCGGGTTCGAATCCCGCCCCGGGCACAATCGCACCAGACCGCATCGGACGGCATGAGCCGCCGAGGGGTTTGTCACGGGTAGCGGGCGCCGTAGCGCACCAGATGTCATAAGGCGCAGAGGGGCTCTCGGGACGCTCCCTCAGCGGTTCGGTCGTCGTCGCTGCGGCGAATGGCGGACGCCATTGCGGGCGGATTGCGCCGCGCTGCAGTCGCGTCCGTAGTCGCTGCAACGGGACGTGCATCGTCACCGCCAGCTCGAAGCGATCTGCGCCATTCGGTCAGTCCTCCGCGACCTCCCCGCGGGTCGATCTGGAAGGGATCAGAACGACCTTGTCGTTGACGCCGGAGCGGGTGGCGCATCGCTTCGAGTCGGCGTAGCAGCCGTCGGGTGAGGCCCACGGGTCGGCGACTGCATGTGGCGCCTCGAGCGAGAAGCCCATGGGAGCCGAGGACAACGGCAGTAGCCGATTCAATGTCCGTTGCGACGGCGCGGATGCCGTTTTGGTGCCGATCCGATCCGCACCTCGGCTGGCTGGGCTACCTCGCCTTGCCGGCCACTCGCTGGGCCACAGCGGCGCACCGCTGGGCGCGTTCGACCGCCTTGGCTGCCGCCGATGGTGCGATGTCGTCTGGTTCGTACTCGGTCGTGGTCTTGAGTGGGAGAAGTCGGCGTAGGTCGCGCATGATCTCAGCGCCGTCGGGTCCGGCTTTGCTGAGTAGCGCGAGTACCTGGTCGTGGTCCTCGCCAGCTGCGCGCTGGCCGAGCCGGGCGCCGCAAACGGCGTCGGCAGAGTTGATGCCGGCGTGGATGGCGAGGCTTGTGGCTGCGATGTTCCGGCCGGCCTCGAGAGCGCTGGCTGCGGTCTCGGCGAACTCCTTGGCCTTGGCCGCGTACGCTCGGACCTGGGCGGCCGAGACCGGCCTGGTGCGGGTCGGCCTAGCCAAGGCGTGTTCCCCGGAGGGCGTCGATGTCGAGGCCGTGGACGACTTGTCCGTCACGTCGGATGTCGGTCCATACCGGGCTGCGACCGCGAAGTTTCGTGGCTGCATCTGCGGCACTCACCTCGAGGATCTCGACCGGGTTGCCGCTGAGCTGCCGAACGGCGCTGCGCCAGGAATCGAGCGAGGTGATCCACGCGTCGTCGTCCTCATCGATCTCAACGGGGCGAACGATGACGACATCAATGTCGCTGTCGGCGTCGGCCTCTCGTCGGGCGAACGATCCGAAGGCGATCACGCTGACGGGTGGATGGGGGAGGTCTCGCGCCAGTCGGCCCATCTCGTCGACGACGGCCTCGTCGGAGCGGGCGAGTGCGAGCAGCGCTCGTGATGCGATGTGCTCGGGGACCAGCCGGAACAGCGACGACGGCGGCACCTCGCGGCGCTCCACAACGCCGAGGTCGACCAACTCGGGTAGCAGTCGGGACGTCTGGGCCTGACTGACCCCTGACAGCTGGGCGATGGTTCGCAGGTTCAGCTCAGCGGTGGTCTCGACAAGGACGGCGAGCACTCGCCCTTGAGCGCTTGGCACGATCGCCTCGATCGGTCGGACGAAGTCCATGTGGTGATCCTACAGGAATGGCGCGCGAATATGGAACAGTCCTTCCATCGATGAAGGCATACCCGCATGTTGTCTGGCA
>Ga0209023_10007665_pt1 | contig 11002 bp, 9 predicted proteins | sample LakOneMetagenome_FD_187468 | JGI IMG/M metagenome (GOLD analysis project Ga0209023, IMG submission 187468) | Freshwater and sediment microbial communities from Lake Erie, Canada (SPAdes) (version 2) | ecosystem: Environmental > Aquatic > Freshwater > Lentic | place: Lake Erie, Canada | collected...
CCGCCGCGTCCGCGTCGTGTCGCGCAAACCGATGCCGCGGCGACGCCAACCATCAATGGCGCACCGGTTGCGTCCACGCCGGCGCCACAGCCCGAAGCGCCGCCCGCTGCGCCGCCGGCGCAACCGACAGATCAATGAGCGCCTTCACTCTTCGCGCGCCGGATCAGCGCATCTTGCGCGCGTGGGGATTTGCGTTTGCTGTCGCCAGCGTGATCCTGCCATCGCTGCCGCTTGGACCGTTATTCGCGCAGCCGCCGATTCCGCTCGCTGTCTTGTGGGCCGCGTATGGCTGGGCGGCTGAAGATGAGAGCGGCTGGCGCGCCCCGACTGCGCTGGCGCTGTTGGGCCTCGTGCACGATCAACTTGCGGGCGGACCCTACGGCCTTTTCGTCGTGCTTTATCTTTCCGCTTATCTCGCGGGTCGTGTTTTCGCGGTGCTGATGTCGTCGCCGAATTTGTTTTCGCTGTGGGGCGGTTTCGCTGCGACGACGTTGATCACCATCGGCATCGCGTATTTCGTTGCGCCGCTCGGGCTTGGTCAGAACGTGTCGATCGAGCCCTACGTTCAAACCTGCCTCATCACCATCGTGCTGTTTCCGCTGGTGCGTTCACTCTACATGAGCGGATCGCCGGGCGCGCGCGTGCAGGCAGGAGCGCGCCGATGAGCAGACCGAAGAAAGTCGGTTCGACGCTGCCGAAGCGCGACGCGAACGTGATCTTCAGCCGGCGCGCGATGCTGCTGTCAGGTGTTGGCGGCGTTGTCCTGGGCGCCATCGTGTTCCGCATGGGCCAACTGCAGGCCACCAATCTGATCAGCAACGAATACACCAACGCCGCCGACGAAAATCGCTTCGACACGCGCATCTTGGCGCCGCCGCGCGGCATTCTCTACGATCGCTTCGGCGTGCCGCTGGCGATCACTAGCCGCGACTATCAAGTCTCTGTCGTTCAGAACGATGCAGACAACGTCGAAGAAGCCGTCGGCCGCGTTGCGCAAATCCTGGGGCTCGATGCCGAATGGGCGCGCCGCGCCGTAATCCGCGTGCGTGGTGGTTCGCGGTACGAACCGCAGCCGATCCGCGAAGGTCTGAACTGGGAGCAGTTCAACGCCATCAATGTGCGACTTCCGGAGCTACGCGGCATCGTCGCCAATTCGGCGGACGTCCGCTCTTATCCGTTTGATGTCGTGTTCGCGCACCCCATCGGTTACGTGCAGAAGCCCACACAACGCGACATCGACAGCGCGCTCGCCAATCCGGAGGAGGGCGAGAGTCGCGCCATGTATCTGCGCAATCCGCAGGTGCGTGTCGGCAAGTCCGGGGTTGAGGCGGCCATGGAGGATAAGCTCCACGGCCAAGCCGGCTGGCGCAAAGTCATCGTCAACGCGCGCGGCGTGGAGATGGGCGAAGACGAACACGAACGCCGCGAGCCCATCAAAGGCTCGGGCGCCGTTCTCACCATCGACGCTGAATTGCAGCGCATTGCCATGCAGAGCTTCGGCGATCAGGCCGGCGGCTGTGTGGTGATGGACATCTACACCGGCGACATTCTGGTGATGGCGTCCTCGCCCAGCTTCGATCCAAACCTGTTCGTCAACGGCATTGGCACCGCCGATTTCGCCGCGCTGAATGGCGATGAGAAAAAGCCGCTCTTCAACAAAGCGGTCTCAGGGACGTATCCGCCGGGTTCGACGTTCAAAACACTCGTCGGCATCGCCGCCAAGCAGGCCGGGGTCGAAGACGACTGGCACGTCAACTGCCCAGGTTATTTCAACTATGGCGGTCGCGCCTTCCACTGTTGGAAGCCGGGTGGCCACGGCGGCGTCAATCTGCACCGCGCGATCCGCGAAAGCTGCGACGTCTATTTCTACAACGCCGCTTTGCGCGCGGGTCCTGAGCGTATCGCCGCCGTGGCGCGCGAGTTCGGTCTGGGCGTTGCGCACAATGTCTCGGTGCCGCACGTGAATGCCGGGCTCATCCCTGATCCGACGTGGTGGCGCGAGCACCGCCACGAAAACTGGACGGGCGGCCTCACGGTCAACTACGGCATCGGCCAAGGCGCGATGTCGGTCTCGCCGCTGCAGCTGTGCGTGCAAGCGGCGCGCATCGCCAACAACGGCAAAGCCGTGGTGCCGCGTCTGGTGCGCGAAGCGCCGGGCTTCGCCGAACCCGGTCCACCGCCGACCATGACCGGCATTTCGCCTGAGCACCTGGCGCAAATTCGCGGTGGCATGTTCGGCGTTTGTAACGAGCCGGGGGGCACGGCGACGCGCGCGGGCACGGTCATCAATCTTTCGCGGCGGCCGGATGGCGTCATCGTCGATCGCGCCGCGGCCCCGCCGGGCTCAACACCGATCCAGATCGCCGGCAAAACCGGCACCAGCCAAGTTCGCATCATCACCGCCGCCGAACGGTCGCGCGGCGTCATCAGCAACGCCAACCTGCCTTGGGCCTTGCGTGACAACGCGCTCTTCATTTCTTGGGGGCCGTACGACAATCCCCGCTATGCGTGCGCCGTTGTCATTGAACACGGCGGCCACACCAATCCTGAGTTCGACGCGCCGATGGTCACCGCGCGGACGCTGCGTGAGTGCTTTCTGCGCGACCCCGCCAATCGTGCAGCCGCGCGTCTGGCGCAGCTTGAACCGACCAGCACAACGGGGCGGAGCGCATGACATCGCTTTCCGTAGGCGCGCCGCCGAACACCATCTTTGATCGCTTCCGCAAACTCAATTGGGGCATCATCACCATTCTTTGCGCGCTGGCGTTCGTCGGCGTGCTGATGCACTTCTCGGTGTCCTCGGGCGCGTGGACCGAGATGCCGCTGACGCACGGCCTGCGTTTCGCGAGCTTGCTGGCGATCATGATCCTGGCGGCAATGTTCGTGGACACGCGCTTTTGGCTGGCGATCGCCTATCCACTCTACGGCTTGTCGTTCTTGCTGTTGCTGGGCGTCGAGCTGATCGGCGAAACGCGCATGGGCGCGACGCGCTGGCTTTCGCTTGGACCGATTTCGCTTCAGCCATCTGAGCTGATGAAGATCGCGCTCGTGCTGGCGTTGGCGCGTTACTATCACCAGCTCGATCCGCGCCGCACCGGCACCGTCACCTGGATTATTCCGCCGTTCCTCATGGTGGCCGCGCCCGCTGCGCTGATCATGAAACAACCGGACTTGGGCACCGCGATGCTCATCGGCTTTGCCGGCATCTCGGTGATGTTCATGGCAGGTCTGCTGTGGCGGGTGATCGCCGCCGGCGCCATCGTCGCCATCGGCGGCGCGGTGTTTGCCTACAACGCGCTTTTGCACGGGTATCAGCGCGATCGCGTCGACGTGTTCCTCGGCATCACCCAGGATCCGCTCGGCGCCGGCTATCACGTATTGCAATCGAAAATCGCGATTGGCTCTGCGGGCCTATTTGGGCGTGGATATTTGCAGGGCACGCAAAGCCAGCTCGACTTTTTGCCGGAGAAGCACACCGACTTCATCTTCACAATGATCGTCGAAGAGTTTGGCTTGTTCGGCGGCGTGCTGGTCTTGGGCCTCTTCGCCGCACTGATGGCGCTGACAATGCAAGTCGCGTTGCGCGCGCGCTCCTTGTTCGGAAAGCTGGCCGCCGCAGGCGTCGCTGCGACTGTCGCCAGCTACGTCTTCATCAACACGGCCATGGTGATCGGCCTCGTGCCCGTCGTCGGCGTACCCCTGCCGATGATCAGCTTTGGGGGCACCGCCATGTTCACGATGATGGCCGGCTTTGCGATCGTGCTGTCCATCGACCTGCACCGTGATCAACACGGCGCGCGCGGATTGCTCTGGTAGTTACCAGCGCGCTCCGTCGACCATCACGTCCGTAGCGCGGATCAACCCATCGACGATGCCCGGCTCCAGAGAGCTGTGCCCAGCGTCGTGGACGACCTCCAACTCGGCTTCCGGCCACGCCTTCTTCAATGCCCAAGCCGACGTCAGCGGCGTACACATATCGTAGCGGCCGTGCACGATGCGGCAGGGGATGTGACGCAAGCGCGCGGCTTGCTCAAGCAGCCAACCGTCCTTCTCGAAGAAGCCCTTGTTGACGAAGTAGTGGTTCTCAATGCGCGCGAAAGCTTCCACGAAGCGGTCTTCGTTGAAGCGCGCCGGCAACGCGTTCGGCCCGGCGATAGAAATCGTTTCGCCCTCCCAGCGCGCCCACGCGCGCGCAGCCCTGAGCCGCGTATCCCAATCCGGCGATGTCAGCCGTTTGTGAAAGGCCTGCAGCAAGTCGCCGCGTTCGGCCTCGGGGATGGCGCTCAGATAGCGGTCGAACGCATCCGGATAAACGTGGCTCGCGCCATCTTGATAAAACCAATCGATCTCGCTCTTACGCAGCAGAAACACCCCGCGCAGCACCAAGCCTGCAACGCGCTCCGGATGCTTGGCCGCATAGGCAAGCGCCAACGTCGAGCCCCACGAACCGCCGAACACCACCCACTTGTCGACGCCGTACCGTTCGCGCACGCGCTCGATGTCGGCGACCAAATCCCACGTCGTGTTTTCGCGCAGATCCGCGTGCGGTGTCGAACGTCCGCAGCCGCGCTGATCCATGAGAAAAACGCGATAGCGTTTCGGGTCGAAGAAGCGGCGCATCTCCGGCGACATGCCGCCGCCTGGCCCACCATGCAGGGCAATCGCCGGCTTGGCGTCGCGCGCGCCCGCGGTTTCGACATACACAGTGTGGATCGGCGAGACTTTCAGCATTTCGCTGGAGGCGGCGTCGATCGGCGGATAGAGGTCGCGGCGGGGCGGGGGAGACTGTCCGTACATGCCGCTTGGTTACGGTCGCGAGCGCGCCGGAGCAAGGCGCGAGCGCTGGGAGAAAGATGAAAACGACAGAGCCCATCCACGCATCGCCCGCCGCTCGGGTGACGCTGGTGATGTCGGCGCTGTTCGGGACCACCGGGGTGATCCTGGTTTTCCTGCCGCGCTGGCTTGCCGGTGAGCGCGGGTTGAGCGGCGCCGAGATCGGCGCAGTGTTGTCGCTATCGCAGTTCGCGCGCGTGCTGACCGGGCCGGCCATCGCGGCATGGGCCGACGCTGTGCAGGACCGCCGCACACCCTTGCGCCTCGTCTCCATCGCCGCCGCGTGTGCGTACCTGGCGTTCTTCACGCTCGCCCACGACTTCCTGTCGCTTTTGGCGATCGGCTTCGTTGCGCTGTCGCTGACCTCTTCGCTGACACCGTTGATCGAAGCAGCCACGCTGCGCGCTACCGCCGAAGGCCGCATACCCTACGGCCTCGCGCGCGGCATTGGTTCGGTCAGCTTCATCACTGCCAACATTCTTGGCGGCTTCGCCGTTGCGCGCTTTGGGTTGGGTGCGGTGGTTGTGTGGGTGTTGTGCGGGCTGTCGCTGCTCGCGCTGTCGTCATGGACCGCGCTGAAGCTGGACCCGCGTCCGCCTGGCGCACCGCACGCGCATGTGCTTTCAGGCATGCAGACGCTGTTGCGCTCGCGCCGCTTTGTGACTCTCGTGCTCGCTTGCGGTCTCATCCAGAGCGCGCATGCCTTCTATTACAATTTCTCGGTCTTGGTATGGCGCGGGCAGGGCTTCTCACCGGAGATGATCGGGTGGCTCTGGGCCTTCGGCGGCGCCGTTGAAGTTGCGTTTCTTTGGAATCTTGCGCGCTTCGAGCGGCGCGTCAGACCAGAGGCGCTCATTCTGATCGGTGCGGGCGGCGGTGCGCTACGCTGGTTCTGCATGGGCTTCGGCCCCACCAGCGCGGTGCTGTGGCCGCTGCAAGCGTTGCACGTCTGCTCGTTCGCGTCGGCGCATGTCGGGGCGATGCGGTTGTTGCATCGCGAGGCGCCGCCCTCTGCGTCGGCGATGGCGCAGACGCTTTATGCCGTTACCTCAGCGGGCGTGCTGATGGGCGCTTCGACACTGCTTTCCGGGTTCTTGTTCGATCACGTTGGCGCCGGCGGCTATTGGGCAATGAGCGCAATGGCCTTCGCCGGCGGGTGTCTCGCGGTTCCCTTGCTCAAGCCCGCGTCGCACACCGCGCCTGCAACGCCTCGTTAACAAACTCCCCTCGCGCGGGAACTTTCGCGCCAAACGCCCCGGAAGCGCCTTCGGCATATTTGCCTAATGTTTTCTGTTAGCCAGGTATGAGGTGCTGAGCGCCGCGTTTTTGGGAGCTGGGATGGCCGGCGAGGCCGCATTCGATTTCGAGGACGATAGCCGCGCGCCAGTCCTGGCGCTGCGTGGCGATTGGACTGTCGATACGATCGCCGGCCTCGAAACGCGGCTTGATGAGGTTTCACATCGCCTGAAGCCGGGCGCAGTTGTCGATGTTTCTAAGCTCGGCCGTATGGACATGGCCGGGGCGTACATCCTCGATCGCACCTTTCGCGAGAGCGCCGGCGGCGGCGAAGCGCGGGTCGCCATTCGCGGCCAACACGCCACCGCGCTGCAATTGCTGGCCACCGCGCGCAATGCGTACGCGCCACCACAAGCACCCGATCTCGGGACGCCGGGCCTAAGAGGATTCCTCGAGCGTGTTGGTCGCATCATGGGTGCGATCGGCGATGATCTGGTTGAGACGGTTGGCTTCTTCGGCGAGACGCTCGCGGTTCTGGTTCGTCTCATTCGCAATCCGCGACGCATCCGCTGGGTGTCGGTGGTGCGCACGATGGAAATCGCCGGCTTCGACGCGCTTCCGATCGTAGCCCTGATGTCGTTTTCCATCGGGCTCGTCGTGGCCTATCTCGGCGCGCGCATTCTAGGTGACTTCGGCGCATCGGTGTTCACCGTTGAACTGGTGGCGTTCTCGATGATGCGCGAGTTCGGCGTGGTGCTGACCGCCATTCTCCTCGCCGGCCGCACCGGCAGCGCCTTCACCGCCGAAATCGGCGCCATGAAGATGCGTCAAGAAATCGACGCCATGCGCGTGCTCGGGCTCGACCCGATGGAATCGCTGGTGGTGCCGCGCGTCGTCGCCATGGTGGTGATGGCGCCGCTCCTTGCATTCGCGGCGATCATGGCGGGCTTGTTCGGCGGGCTCTTGGTGGCTTGGGGCGACCTTGGCGTCAGCCCGCACATGTACTTCGCGCGCATCTCCGAAAACGTGCCGTCGCAGCATTTCTGGGTCGGCATGCTGAAGTCGCCGTTTTTCGCGCTCGCGATCTCGATCATCGGCTGCAAGCAGGGGCTTTCGGTCGGCGATGACGTCGGCTCGCTCGGCCAACGCGTCACCACATCAGTGGTGCAATCGATCTTCATGGTCATCCTCATGGATGCGTTGTTCGCACTCTGGTTCTTGGAGATGAACTGGTGAGCGACCAGCCAGCCATTCGCGTCCGCGGCCTGGTCACGCGCTTCGGCGATCAGACCGTGCACAACGGTTTGAATCTCGAAGTGCGCGTCGGCGAAGTGATGGGGGTCGTTGGCCCGTCCGGCACCGGCAAATCGGTGCTGTTGCGCGAGATCGTTGGCCTCGAAACGCCGACTGACGGCGAGATCACGTTTCCCGAAGCCGCCGCGCAAAATCGCGAACCCACGATCGGCGTGATGTTTCAAGACGGCGCACTTTTTTCAAATCTCACGCTGCTCGAGAATGTCGAAGCGCCGCTGCGTGAGCACACGCGCATTTCGCCTGCGTTGCGTACTGAGATCGCCGGGTTGAAGCTTGGCATGGCTGGGCTGACGCCGGATTCATTCTACAAAAAGCCAGGGCAAATCTCCGGCGGCATGCGCAAGCGCGCTTCTGTGGCGCGCGCGCTCGCGCTCGATCCGGAGCTCCTCTTTTTGGACGAACCGACGGCGGGGCTCGATCCAATCGCCGCGGAAAACTTCGACCGGATGACGCAGGAGCTGGCGCGTTCGCTCAAGCTAACGGTGTTTCTGGTTACGCACGATTTGGACACGCTCTACGCCATCTGCGACCGGGTGGCGGTGTTGTACGAAGGCAAGGTCGCCGCGATCGGCACGATTGACGAGATTACCGCCGACGCGACGGGTTGGGTGAAAGAGTATTTTTCGGGACCGCGAGGCCGAGCCGCAGGACGCGGCGCGGCGAAAGGTTGAGGGCTATGGAAACCAAAGCCAATTACGTCATGATCGGCGCCGTCACTGTTCTCGGTGTGGTCTTGATCATGCTGTTCGCCGCGTGGATGGCGAGCGGCGACATCCGCCAAGGCTTCAACGGCTACGACGTGGTGTTCGATGATCCCGTGCGTGGCCTCTCCGAAGGCGGCGAAGTGCGCTTCAACGGCATTAAAGTCGGCGAAGTGGATTCGCTGCGCATCGATCCCGACAACACCAACCGCGTGATTGCGCGGATCCGCGTTTCCAATGACGTGCCGGTGAAAACCGATAGCGTGGGCCAACTCGAACCGATCGGCCTCACCGGCGTGACGCTTATTCAGCTGTCGGCCGGCTCCGCCGAAGCACAATTGCTGCGCCCAGGTTTCGGCGGACCGCCGCCGCGGCTTCGGGGTAGGGGCAGTCAGATCGACGCCTTGTTTGCGCGCTCCGAAGACATCGCACTCCGGGCGAGCGAAGCGATGGCCGCGGTGCGCGATCTGTTGACGGACGAAAACATTGCGCGCGTCACCCAGATCCTGAACAACCTCAACACCGTGTCTGCGCAGCTTGCCGATCGCCGCGGCGTCGTAACGCAGTCTGGCGAAGCGGCGACGCAAATCGCGGCGCTTGCGCGTCAGATGCAGCACGATTTGTCGCAACTCGATCAAGTTGTCGCCAACGTCAATCAAGCCACCGCGCGCGCCAACGGCGAAACGCTGCCAGAGCTCACGCAGGCAGCCGAGCAAATCCGTGACGCCGCCGCTTCGATCAATCGCGTCGCCAACAATCTCGACGAAAACCCGTCCATCCTGACGCCGCGCGCGCCGCGGCCCACCGTGGAGCTGCCGCAATGAAGTTTTCCCCACTCCTTCTCGCGGCTTTGATGTTGGGCGGCTGCATCAGCCTGCTGCCAAAACCGCCTCCGCCGCCGACCACGTTCGTTCTCGAAGCGCGCGATGTCGCGCAATTGAGCGGCACGCCGATTGATGCGGTGCTGGGCGTCTCATCGCCCACCGGCGAACGCGCGCTGCTCGGCACGGACATGATCTGGCGCACCGGCGACACCATTGCCTATGTCTCGCAAGCGGCGTGGTCGAGCCGTGCTGAGGTCGGCCTGCAGCAAATGCTCGCTGAAACCGTGATCCGCCAAGGCCGCTTCCGCTCATCCACGCGCAGCGGCGAAGCGCAAGCCGACTATGAGATCCGTTGGGACGTGCTCGATTTCGAAGTGCGTCAGGAAGACATGAAGGCGCATTTCTCCGCCGAGGTGCGCATCGTGGGTCCGGGCCGGCGTATTCTCGCGTCGCAGATCATCTCCACCGACGCGCCGGTCTCCAGCCGTTCACAAACCCAGGCTGCTGATGCGCTTGCGCGCGCAGCCCGGGAAGGCTGCGCGCGCATTGGAGAGTTTGCGGCGAATGCGGCGGCCGAGGCCGAAGCCTCGACCGTCACGGGCGATCACACCAACGCGGCGTCGATCAACAGATAGGCGCGAACCAGGTCGCCGCCTTCGCCCTTGTTTTCGCTCTTGGCGAGATCAGGGCGCGAGCGGAACTGCTTCGCAACGTCTTGAGCGTCGTCATTGCGACGAACGTGACGCACGATGCGGGTGACCGCACCTGGCGCTGCGTCGATCACTGCACGACGGCGGGCAGAAGCGCCGTCGCGTGAGCAGCGCGCGATGCGCTCGAGGTCGGCGGCGTGCAGCACGTCGTCGAGATCGACGCCAGCGTTCGTCACCATGTCGAGCACGACCGACTTGAGGTCCGCATCCGGGTTCGCCTTTTCTTGCGAGCCGAAATCGGCGAGGTCGAACGCGCTTTCATTAGCCGCAACCATCGCCGGCTCTTCGCGCGGCGGCATGAAGTTGCCCCAACTGCCGAAGCCCTTGAACACGCGGCGTGGTTGCTCCGCGGTTTCAATGCGCGGACGCGACGAGCCGCGCGACACAGCAGCATTCGCAGCTGCGTGCAGCGTGGTGATTTCGTCGCGCTCTTCGATCACCGGCTTGCGCTCAGCTTGCTTGACAGCCTTCTTGCTGACGACGCGCTCTTCCGAGCCCGCGCGGGTCACCGAAGACGCGCTTTGCAGGCGAGCCATGGTTTCGTTGGCGGCTTCCTGCATCGCTTGCGCTTCGGCGCGGATCAGTTGCGCAGCGCGCTTGGCTTCGAACACGGCGTTGCGCGTGGTTTCACGCACCGCGCTCGCGGTCTCGTTGGCGGCCAGCACAGCTTGCTCGGTCGACTTGCGCGCGGTCTCGGTCAAGCGCGTGGCTTCCGAGAGACCGGCGAGCATCTCGCCCATTGAGCCGTTGAGCGAAGCGGTCGCAGCCGCGGCGCTGTCGGCGGCGTGATGGAATTGCGCCGTGTGCTCACCCATGACCGAGGCTTGCTCGGCGAACGAGGACAGGTGCGTTTCCAGCGCGTCTTCCGCGGCGGTGATCTCAGTCTTCACCAACTTGGACGCTTCGCGCATCAGGCGGATCTGGCGGCCGATCGAGCTAGCCATCTCTTCGGTTTGGCCCTTCAGCTCGCCGTTGAGATCAGCCATCGCTTCGCGCTCGAACTTCAGCGCGTGCGACATCGACGCAGTGTTTTCGCGCGAAGCGGCGACCGCTTCGTTGAACAACATCGCGTTGCGCTGTGCCGTTTGCTCCAGCTCCGACAGGCGATCGAGCGCCGTCGATACCGCTTCGTTTAGCGTTTCGATTTCGCTCTTCACGGTGTTTGAGATTTGTTGCGCGTGCGCTTCGCCGGCTTGCGTCTGGTAGACGCCGGTTGAGGCGCGCAGCAATTCCATGGTCAGGCGGCGCGACTTGAGCGCTTCGCCCGCGGCCGAAGCCGTGACCCAGAACAGCAGCGCCGGGCCGAACGCCAGTGCGATCAAACCGGCTTGCATCGCCGGATCCATCGCCAACACGGCGTTGACGCCGAAGTACGAGAGCGGCC
>Ga0209023_10007666_pt1 | contig 11002 bp, 8 predicted proteins | sample LakOneMetagenome_FD_187468 | JGI IMG/M metagenome (GOLD analysis project Ga0209023, IMG submission 187468) | Freshwater and sediment microbial communities from Lake Erie, Canada (SPAdes) (version 2) | ecosystem: Environmental > Aquatic > Freshwater > Lentic | place: Lake Erie, Canada | collected...
GTCGCTGTTTTCCTCAAGGACGCGGGACCTGAAACGGCTGGCTACGTTGAGGCGGGCTATGGTTCCTATAACCTTTGGCAGCTGAACGGTTCGTTGAACGTGCCACTGTCTGATACCTTTTTCGCCAAGGTTTCCGGTTATGTCCAGAACAGCGATGGGTATGCAAAGAACACCGTCACCGGCGAACGTCAGAATGCAAACGATGGATGGGGTGTGCGCCTTGGCCTGCGTGGCGAACTGTCGGAAAACGCCACCTGGACAGGTTCCTACATCCACACCTTTGCAGATGGCGCGAATATCGCCAACTTTGATTGCAACCCGGCCAACCCCGCCCAGTGTGACGGACGGTTCGTCTCCACAGGTTTTCGTCGCGACGCTAATTTCGGTGGCCGGATTACCGGCAAGAAGAATGATTTTGGCCACTTCGTGAAGACCAGCATGGATTTCATCTCGTCTAACCTGAAGTTGGGCAATGATGATCTCAGTGTCAGCTTCATCACAGGCTACGTCTATACCACGCAGGATTATGCCCTCGACTTCTCCGATGGCCGTGCCTTGCCGTCGATCAACGTCCCCATCACGCCCGTGCAAAGCTTCGTGCGCGGTGGTTTCACGGTAGCGAACGAGGGCGAGTTTTCCCAGTTCTCGCAGGAAATCAAGGTCAATGCCTCGCTGGGTGATGGCCTGATCGATCTGGTTGGTGGCGCGTATTACTTCGAAGAAGACAACTACAGCGACTTCGCCGATCTGTTCACTGTCAGCAGCGCAGCTTCGCCGCCGCCTCAAGGCAATACCCTTGTTCTTGCTGATCGCACCATGACCAATTCGACGAAGGCCTATGCAGGTTACCTGCAGGGTGACGTCAACATTACCGACAAGCTGAAAGTGACCGCGGGCATCCGCTATACCGATGAGACAAAGCGTTTCTCGATCAGCGATAATCGCGCATCCTGCAACGACGGTACGATCGAGGCTGGATGTCTTGAAGACATCAACCTCGTGGTGCCCAACGGCAAGGTGATCCCACGCCGGCAGAACATCAAGATCTGGACGCCGCGCTTTGCCATCAATTACCAGGCGACCGACGATGTTCTGCTGTTCGCTTCGGCGACCCGCGGGTTCAAGTCTGGGGGCTGGAATGCGCGTGGTACCAGCCCGGCCGAACTCTTGCCCTTCGATGCCGAAAAGGCCTGGAGTTATGAAGTCGGCATCAAGTCGGAGCTGCTTGACCGCCGGTTGCGCGTAAACCTTGCGGCTTACTGGCTTGACGTTGCCGGGCTGCAAACGCCTTCGGGCTTTGTGCGGGCCAACGGTTCGATCGGTTTCGTGACCCGCAATTTCGCGGATTACCAAAACAAGGGCATCGAACTTGAAATCAACGCGGTGCCAGTGCGCGGCCTCAACCTGTTCGCGTCAGTCGGCTACCAGAATGACCGGTACAAAATTGATGCCAATAGCCCGCTGCTGGATGCCTATGGTGTGCAGTCGGTTGGCGTGCAGCAGGCCAAGTGCCTGGCTCAACTGGCTGCGGGCAGGGTGCCTGGCGGTGATGCTACGGATTGCGCCCAGGGCATCGTTGCAGCAAATGGCCAGCTGGCCAGCCCGGTGCGCACACCTAAGTTCAGTCTGGCGATCGGTGGCAGCTATCAGGCAAACCTCGGCGGCGGCTTGACCCTGACGCCAGCCGTTAATGCGAGCTGGCGCGACGATAGCGAAGTTGGCACCAGCAACGTCACCTATTACGACGATCCGGCCACCAGTGCGTTCGGAACTGGCTATGCAAACAACCTGCTGGGCTTTGGTCCGCGCGTTTCGGGTTCGCTTAGCGAGGCCCGGTGGATCGCCAACGGTACGTTGACGCTGAAAAGCGATGCGGGCTGGTCAGTTTCGCTCGAATGCCGCAACTGCCTTGACGAAGAAGCGGTGGAATCGACCCTCGCGAACTTGGAGTACATCAATCCGCCGCGTACCTGGCTGCTGAAGGGCCGGTTCTCGTTCTGATAAACGGGATTTTGATGTGAACCGGAGCGGGTGGGTGGCGATGCCATCCACCCGCTCTGCCTGAACCAAAGAACGGAATTGCGTAAATGACGCCACAAGCTCCGCCAGGGAACGGCCAATCCGACCGCGAATTTGCAAATGGCTGGAAGGTGCTGCTGGCTGGTATGCTGGGTGTGACCTGCGGCGCATCGCCAATACCGTTCAACCTGATCGGGTTTACTGTAGCCCCGCTCACTGCCGAATTCGGCTGGAGCCGCACGGAAATTATTCTTCCGGCCACCATCTATGGCCTGATTGCCTCGCTGATGGCACCTGTCTTTGGCTGGTTGGCTGATCGGCACGGGGTGCGCAAGGTGGCTTTATGGTCGGTGTTTGCATTTGCGCTGGCACTGGCTGCTGTCGCGCTGACGCCCACTGCGAACAAAACCTCGACGCTCTATTTCTACTATGGTCTGTGGACGGTGATCGGCTTGGTAGGCATTGGTTCCACTCCCGTCACGTGGAGCCGCGCCGTCAATCTGTGGTTCTTCCGCCATCGCGGTCTGGCGCTTGGCATCCTGTTGATGGGGACCAGCGTTGCCGCGCTGGTCATCCCTAAGCTGGCGGTATGGGCCATCGCCGAATTTGGCTGGCGCATGATGTTTGCGCTCATGGCGCTGTTGCCGTTGCTGGTTGCGCTGCCGGTGGCCTGGCTTTACTTCCGCGAACCGCGCCCTGAAGAGCGACCACCTGCACTGGTCCTGCGCGACGGGCGTCTTGCTGGCATGACACTGGGCGAAGCGCTGCGCGGCTATCGGTTCTATGTCATGTGGATTTCGATCAGCATCGTCGCCGGATGCTATTCGGGCGCATTCATCAATATGCCCGCCATTCTGATGGATGCCGGCATGAGCGCGCAGACGGCGGCCAGCATCATGGGCGTACTGGGCATCGGGATTTTCGCGGGGCGGGTCATCACCGGCCTCTTGCTGGACCGGTTCTGGCAGGGTTTCGTGGCGTTTCCGTTGCTGTGCCTGCCCGCCATGACCTGCCTGATCCTGCTGGGCGGTGACGTTACCTTCTTGCTCGCTGCTGTTGCCGCATTCTTCCTTGGCTTCGCTGCCGGCGCCGAGGCGGATCTGATCGCCTATCTGGCCGGCCGCTATTACGGCATGGCCCACTACGGCAAGATTTACGGAATGCTTTATATGCCGTTTGGCATTGCCTCGGCGTTTTCGTCGATCATCTATGCCTATGTGCGCGATGCAACCGGATCATACGATGCGGTGCTTCTTGTGGCGATGTTCGGTTTCGTTCTGGGGGGGGCGATGCTGCTTCTGCTCGGCCGCTATCCCGTTTCATTTGAAAAGGACGACTCTGTCGTTCCGGGCGCAGTTGCCCAACCGGTTTCCTGACGTTTTGAGGATAATACATGGCCACGCTTGCTGAATCCGACCTGATCCACGCCCTTGCTTGCGGTGGTGCCCGAGTAGCAGCCGATGCTGTTACGCTGGATCTGTTCGCACATGATATCTTCGCGCGCGGCGCAGATCTGGCGGCGGTTGTCCACCCCGTCGATACTGCGTCCCTGGCCGCTGCTGTTAAAGTGGCGACCGATCGCGGTCTGGCCGTGGTTCCGCGCGGTGGCGGGATGAGCTATACAGGTGGCTATACACCTGATCAGCCGGGTGCGGTGTTGTTCGATACAGCCACCATGAACCGCATTATCGAGATCAATGAAACCGACATGACCGTGACGGTCGAGGCCGGTTGCACGTGGGCTGCGTTGTATGAGGCATTGCGTCCGCGCGGTCTGCGTACGCCGTTCTGGGGCACGCTGTCCGGCCTTCACGCGACCGTTGGTGGCGGTATGAGCCAGAACGGCATCTTCTGGGGCACGGGGCGCTATGGCACGGCTGCGCAAAGCTGCGTGGCGCTTGAAGTCGTGCTGGCAGACGGCACCGTATTGAAAACGGGTAGCAGCCACGCGCGCCCCTACGGTCCTGACCTGACGGGCATCTTTCTGGCGGACACCGGTGCACTGGGTATCAAGGCGACCGTGACCTTGCGGTTGGTCCCGGAAGCTCGCTGCCATGGCTACGCCAGCTTCACCTTCACTGAAGCTGATGGCTTTCTGGCCGCGATGGGAGAAATCGAACGCGCCGGAATCGCCACTGAATGCTTCGGCTTCGACCCCCGCCTCAATGCCATTCGGATGCAGCGTGACAGCCTTGCCACCGATGCCAAGCAACTGGTTGGCATGATGAAACGACAGGGTTCGGTACTGAAGGCGCTCAAGGAAGGCGCCAGAGTCGTGGCTGCAGGCCGCAACTTCATTGATCAGGCCAGCTTTTCGATGCACGTGATGGCGGAGGCCGGCATTCAGCAGGCCGCCGATGCCGACATTGCGCGCGCGCGTGAAATTGTCGCACGCCATCGCGGTGCCGAGGTGGAAAACACCATTCCCAAGATCGTGCGCGCCAATCCCTTCGGCCCGCTCAACTCGATGCTGGGGCCGCAGGGCGAGCGTTGGGCACCGATTCATGGACTGGTTCCACACAGCCGGGCGCAGGCGTGCTATGATGCGCTGGATGGCTTGTTCGCCGCCAATGCTGCCCGGATGGCGCAGTTCGGCGTTCATCAGGGCACGTTGATTGCCGCAGTGGGCGGGGCAGGTGTGGTGATAGAGCCGTGCCTGTACTGGTTCGATGCCCGCAACCCACTGATCGACTGCACGGTCGAGACGGCCCACCTTAAAAAATTGCCCGATCATCCGCACAATCCAGAGATATGGGCCTTCGTTCAGGAATTGAAGGCTGCAATCGTCGATGTGTTCTTTGCCCACAAGGCGGTCCATTTCCAGATCGGTCGCACCTATCGTTATCGCGACAGCCTGGATCCAGCGGCCGGTGCCCTGCTGGTTGCACTGAAGTCGGCGCTTGATCCCCGGGGCCTGATGAACCCCGGCTCGCTGGGCCTGTAGGACAAGGCCGGTGGAGGTCGTGCGCAGACAATTCCTCGCAGGCGCCACCTCCGCGATGATGTTCGACGGGGTTTCGCCAGCACTGGCAGGCACGGAAAGACAGCAGAATATGGCAGACGTGAAAACATATGCGGCGGTTGCGATGCAACTGGCTGCCCGCTCAGTCGAGCGGGCAGCCAGCAAGACTGCTGCCCGGCAGCAGATGATGGAAACCATCGCCTCAATTGAACCCAAAATCAGGTCAGCGGCGATTTTTGTGCAGCAATACGCCGGTTCACCGGTGAAGCTGGCAGTGCTGCCGGAATATGTGCTGACCAGTTATCCGGGGCGGATATCCATCCCCGATTTCGCGGATCTTGCTGCACTGGAAGTGGATGGTCCCGAATATGCGGCAATGGGGGCCATGGCCCAGCGCCTGGGCCTGTTCATTGCCGGCAACGCCTATGAGGCAGACCGGCACTTCCCCGGCCTTTATTTCCAGACCAGCTTCATCATCGCGCCTTCGGGCGACGTGGTCCTGCGCTATCGCCGCCTCAATTCCATGTTCGCACCAACGCCGCACGATGTCTGGTCGAAATATCTCGACATCTACGGGCTGGATGGCGTTTTTCCGGTTGCCCGGACCGAGATCGGCAACCTCGCGGCGATCGCCTCGGAAGAAATCCTGTATCCAGAAATTGCGCGCGCGATGGCGCTGAGGGGCGCGGAGATTTTCGTGCACAGTTCATCGGAGATCGGATCGCCGATCGATACGCCCAAGGCGATTGCCAAGCGTGCACGTGCGCAGGAAAACATGGCCTATGTCGTCTCTGCGAACACAGCGGGGATTGAACTGTCCAGCCTGCCGGTAGCGTCCGGTGACGGCAACAGCATGGTGGTGGATTACAAGGGCAGGGTATTGGCGGAATCCAATTCGCGGGAGACCTTCACGGCCTTTGCGGAAATCGATCTTGGCGCACTGCGCGCAACGCGCCGCAAACCGGCGATGACCAATTTTCTGGCAAGGCAGCGGCTGGAACTTTTTGCGGCTGCCTATGCCGGAAAATCACCTCAGCCGGCCAACAGTTTGATCAAGGACAATGAATTAATAATCCCAGATAGGGATTTCTTTCAAAGAGTTCAAGAGGACTCTTTGGAGTATATGATAAAGGAAGGGGTCATATGACTAAGTCTTCAGGAGGGATGGTTCCTCCATATCGCGCAGTATCTAGGCATGAAGTTTTTCCTGAAGCCAGCCTGGATGAGGCTGCTCGGTTTGATTTCATAACGCACATGAATAAATTTCTTTCGTCTTCACTGGGCGTTGGGAATAAAATGGCATACGAGCGACGGGTTTTGCCTGCTGTCCGAAAGGAAAAGGGGCGCGAGCCCAAGGACCGGTTCGAGATCCGTCATGCGATGAATCGCGATCCATTCCATCAATTGTGGTCTGCATCCAAGCGCAACACGATGGAAATGCGGCAGCAGAACGGGCGCGCCGTGGTGCTGCGTCAGCTGGACACACTGGATGCCCGGGCGAACGCTCTGAACGAAGGCAAGGCGACTCTGCAACTTGACCCTTCGGTCGAAGTGCCGCGGTATCAATCGGCGGTCGACATCCATTGCATGCCGGGCTGCTACCATGGAGAAGAGCGTCCAGGCGACGTTTCGGCCGGTGCGAATTACGACTGCGGCATTTTCGCAACAACGGCGGGGGCGCTGGGCGGTCTGTCGGACGGTGGCGGACAGGCTGTGGTGGAATGGTTGCGTACAAACCGCCCAGACTGGAAACCGCGTCGCGTGCTCGATATTGGCTGCACGATCGGTCACAACGTCGTGCCGCTGGCTCTGGCCTATCCGGAGGCGGAATTCATAGCGATCGACACTGCTGCTGCATCGCTGCGCTATGGACATGCCCGTGCCCAAGCGCTCGGCGCGACAAATATCACCTTCATCCAGCACAATGGCGAAGACTTGTCGCGGTGGGCCGACGGCCATTTCGACTGGGTTCAGACCACCATGTTCCTGCATGAACTGAGTGGCAAGGCGTTGCCGCAGATCATCCGCGAAGGGTTTCGCGTGCTGGCACCGCACGGGCTGATGCTGCACGTCGAACAGCCGCAGTATTCGCCTGAAATGCCGCTGTACGAACAGTTTATCCGTGATTGGGATGCGTTCAACAACAATGAGCCATTCTGGTCAGCCATGCACGGACTGGATCTGAAGCAGCAGATGGTTGACGCTGGTTTCCGGCCCGAAGCCCTTTTTGTGGCAGCTGTAAAGGCAGTGGCGGATCGTTCGATCTTCCCCGAAGCAGCAACCGATGAAGCCGAAGATCACGGCCGCGCAGCGGCATGGCATGCCTATGGTGCATGGAAGGAAGGCGAAGCGAAATGACCGACGCAACACTGGACTGGATGGTCCTTGCCAATCGCAAGCCAAAGGGCAAGCGGCCCGCGTATTTTGCCGATCCGCAGAACGAGGAAATCTATTCGATCCTGCTTTCTCTGATCGGTGAAGTGTCAGTCATGCGCCAGCGGCTTGATACCGTTGAGCGAGTGCTTGAGGCGAAAGGCACAGTTTCGCGCGCCGATATCGAGGCATTTGTTCCGGTTGGCGATGCCGCAGCAGAACGCAGTGACATGATCCGCGAGTATATCCTGCGCGTCATGCGGGGGCCAATGCAAGCTGTTGAGGCACTGTCGGAATATGCGGTGCCGATTGAAGATATCTGCGAAGAGCTGATGGACAGCTGATTGCAAAACCGGTGAGTGAGGGGGGCTAGGACTTGCGGGTTTGCGCTCCCCTGCTGCCGCCGGCAGGTGGAATTCAACAGGGGACCGCTGGGGGGCGTTGATTTCGGCATACTGTGTGCTGGTCTATGTCGCGGCGATCACATCGGTGCCCGATCTTTGCCGAAGCCGCCTCCCGCTTCATGGCAGATAACGTTCCAGTTTCCCGGCTTGCGGCGATCAGCTGCGCCTGTTTCTTATCGTCCAATCCTGCCGCCTAAATATGTCGCGCCGCCAATGACCGGCAAGCTCCGAGAGAAATCATGCAGTTTATCGCTCCTACCGCAGACCAGATTTTGGCCATCAAGGCCAACGCGGGGATGGCCGAGATTGCCGCATATGATCGCTTTGCGGCGGCCAGCGCTGATCTGGTCGAGGCGATTGTCGAGGGCATCGGCGCGTTCGCTGCCGGTGAATGGGCGCCGCTCAATCGTATTGGCGATGTCGAAGGCGCTCGGCTGGCCAATGGCGCCATCGCTTTGCCTGATGGCTTTGACCGAGCTTATCGCAGTTTTGTTGAACAAGGCTGGAGCGCGGTTTCCGGCGATGTCGACTTTGGTGGGCAGGGCTTGCCGTTTACGCTGTCGGCCAATGTGCTTGAAAATCTTGGTACCGCCAACATGGCGTTCGGGCTGCTGCCGATGCTGACGGTTGGCGCCATCGAGGCACTGGCCCATCATGGCAGCCCTGCGCAAAATGCGGTTTATCTGCACAAGCTGGTTAGCGGCGAATGGTCGGGCACGATGAACCTGACAGAGCCGCAGGCCGGTTCGGACGTCGGTGCCCTGCGGACCACTGCGGTCCCTATCACCGCCGGGCCGCATGCAGGCCGCTACAAGATCAACGGCACCAAAATCTATATTACATGGGGTGAGCATGATCTGGCGGCCAATATCATCCACCTTGTGCTAGCGCGCATCCCGGGCGCACCGCAAGGCAGCAGGGGCATCTCGTTGTTCATCGTTCCGAAGTTCCATGTCGCTGCCGATGGCGCGCTTGGCTTGCGCAACGATGTCCGCTGCGTGGCGATTGAACATAAGCTGGGCATAAACGCCTCGCCCACTTGCGTGATGAGTTTTGGTGACAACGATGATTGCATAGGTGAACTGGTAGGCCCCGAAAACGGCGGGCTGCAGGCGATGTTCACGATGATGAACTCCGCGCGGATAAACGTCGGCAGTCAGGGCGTGCAAATTGCCGAACGCGCGCTGCAACAGGCACAATACTATGCCCGCGAGCGTGTTCAGTCGGCCCGTGCCAGTTCGCCCGTCAAGGACCCGGTTGCCATTATCGAACATCCCGATGTCCGGCGCATGATCCTGCGAATGCGCGCGCTGACCGAAGGCGCTCGGGCGCTGCTGTATTATACCGCCGGACAAGTGGATCGCGCGACACTGGGGATTGAAGGCGCGCAGATGCGGGCTGATGTGCTGGTGCCTCTGATCAAGGCCTGGGGCACCGATATTGGCTGCGAAGTGGCGAGTATCGGCGTGCAAATCCATGGTGGCATGGGCTTTGTCGAAGAAACCGGCGCGGCGCAGCATTATCGCGATGCGCGGATTGCCCCAATTTATGAAGGCACGAACGGGATTCAGGCGGCGGACCTCGTCACCCGCAAGCTGGGCTACGCAGGCGGGGATGTGCTGCTTGCATTGCTGGCCGATGTCGTCGCGCGGGCGGACAAAGCGGCGCCCGAGTTGCGAGGGCTGGCCGAGGATTGCATCGCGGTCGCGCGTTGGATGTCACGCGATGCTGCCCTGGATGACAAGCTGGCGGGCAGCGTCCCGTTCTGTACGATGTGTGCAGTGGCGGTGGCCGGGTGGCAACTGCTACGCCAGGTTGATGTGGCGGAAGGCGCACTGGCAGCAACGAAACCAGTGATCGCGCGCTATTTTATGGAGCATATCGTGCCTGAGGCACGGGGGCTGAAGGCTGCGGCAACTGCCGGGGCGGGCCTGCTGTATGCGCTGGATGCCAAGGCACTGGTCGGCTGAGTGAAGCGCGCTGTGGTGCATCAAAAGCTACAGGCACCAGAGAGGTGTCAGTCTGATGCGAAACGTTCTCTGCCGGTCAAAGGCCCCCTTACCAGTGCAGCACCTCAGGCCATGAGGTTTTGCCACTCGGCCAGGGCGGCCGAGCGACTTCGCGGCGGGTCTCATTGCCCAGCTCGCGCATCGCGGCAGGGTAGGATTTTAAACCGTTGGTGACGATCGTCACGGCCCTGCCATGGCGCTTCAAGGCCTTGCGCATGAATCGCAAAGCCGCGGATTTATCTCGGGTTTTTGTGACGTAGCTCTCCAGCACCTCGCCGTTGATCTTCACGTAGACCTCATCAAGATGCCAGCGCCAGTGTCGGAAGCCCCGCATCTGGTGGACCCGTTGCCGCCGGATATCGGCGGCGAACATCGGCCCAAACCGGTTCCACCAAAGCCGCACTGTCTCATGGCACAGGTCGATGCCGCGTTCGAACAGCAGGTCCTCGACGTTCCGCAGGGACAGTGGGAAGCGGACATACATCATCACCACGAGGCGGATCACCTCGGGCGACGAGTGGAAATACCGGAATGGATTGGCGGGTTGGCGAGGGCGGGGCATAGCCTCACTTCACCCGTCGCGCCGCTCCATCGCTAGCGGTGCAATTCCTTTGACACCGCCCGGGTGTTCGACTGATCACTGACCTATTGTTCCAGGTTGGCGAGGATCTCGGCATAGCGTCGTGTCGCCCAAGGGTTCAGGCTACTCTTCCGGCAGAGCGAGAGTGAGTTCAGTTCCCGCTTGCCGTGTTCGACGATCACCTGCCCATACACTAGCTTGTCCCGAAGCGCACCCAGGGCTTCGCCAAATGCCGCATGCCGCCGTGCGGGAGGATAAAAGGACAGCACGTAGACATAGAAGAACAGGTTGTAGCGGAACATCGGGAACTCGACCTGCATGAACCGGCTCCCGATCCCGTAGCGGCAGGGCCCGAGAGGGCGGCGCACCGCCCAGTGCTCCAGCAGTGTGTTCACGGCCCGCTCGGCCTCGGGGGATGAAACCAGCGGTAACCGAACCCGATACCTCGCGATCGGTCACGGCGATGGCGTCGGCGATCCGGTTCTCGTCCAGCAGGATGTCGATCCGCTCGGGTGCGTAGTCAGCGACCATCAGCCGTGCCAGCAAGGACTCGCGCAGGTTCGGCCAGGCCTCGTCCGAACAGAGCTCTCGCGCCGCCTCGTAGTCTTCGCGAGACAGGCCTTTCTCGAAGGCTACGCTCGCCGCGATGATGGCA
>Ga0209023_10007668_pt1 | contig 10998 bp, 12 predicted proteins | sample LakOneMetagenome_FD_187468 | JGI IMG/M metagenome (GOLD analysis project Ga0209023, IMG submission 187468) | Freshwater and sediment microbial communities from Lake Erie, Canada (SPAdes) (version 2) | ecosystem: Environmental > Aquatic > Freshwater > Lentic | place: Lake Erie, Canada...
ATCGGCTACCTGCAGGATTTCCTGTTCACGCCCGAACGCGCGCGCGCGCCGATCACGCGGTTGTCCGGCGGCGAACGCAACCGCCTGCTGCTGGCCAAGCTGTTCGCGCAGCCGTCCAACCTGCTGGTGATGGACGAACCGACCAACGACCTCGATGTCGAGACGCTGGAATTGCTGGAGGAATTGCTGGCCGACTACCCCGGCACGCTGCTGCTGGTCAGCCACGACCGCGACTTCCTCGACAACGTGGTGACCTCGACCATCGTGATGGAAGGGAATGGCCGCATCGGCGAGTACGTTGGCGGATATTCGGATTGGTTGCGGCAAAGAACCCAGGACGCGACGAAGGGCGATCCGCGCCTGCGCGGGGATGACGAGCAAAAGCCAGCCGCGAAACCGGCCGCATCGCCCGCGCCGGTGAAGGCCAAGCTCAGCTACAGGGACGCGCGCGAACTCGAGCAGTTGCCCGCACGCATCGAAACGCTGGAAACCGAACTCGCGCGCATGACCGCGGCGATGAACGAACCCGCGTTCTACCAGCGCGATGCGGCGGCGATCGGCGCCGACAACGCGGCGCTGTCCGAACTGCAGGCCGAACTCGACGCCGCCTACGCACGCTGGGCGGAACTGGAAGGCTGAAGCCTCGTCTCAGCCGCGGATCACGAACCCCGGGTTTTCGTCCAGCGTGCCGTCCTTCAGGATCACGGCATGGCTCTTGCGATCGGGGTCGAACACGACCGGCACGATGTCCTGGAACATCGGGTGGCGGATGAACTTCAGTTCCCAGCCGAAGCGCTCGAGGTCGGACAGCGCGATGCGCTGGTCCTCGTTGAGTTCGGCGCGCAGCCTCGCGCGTTCGATCGGATCTTCCTTGCGCCGCTCGCGATCCATGGCGTCCCCCGCTGCCCCTTGCCGGAGCATAACGCGATCCGCTCCCGGCGCCGGCCGCATGGCGCTAGGATGCGCGGCATCCCGCCCGGAGGCAGGCCATGCCGAGCCAAGACCCCCGCATCGACGCCTACATCGCCGCATCGGCGGAGTTCGCCCGGCCCATCCTCGAGGAAATCCGCAAACGCGTGCACGCGGCCTGTCCGCAGGTCGAGGAAACGATCAAGTGGGGCATGCCCAATTTCGTGCATGCCGGCGGCATCCTCTGCGGCATGGCCGCGTTCAAGCAGCACGCATCGTTCGGCTACTGGAAGCATGCGCTGGTCATGGGCGAGGCCGAACGCGACGGCATGGGCAGTTACGGCAGGCTCGCCTCGATGCGCGACCTGCCGCCCAGACGCGGATGCAGGCCGACCTGAAAAAGGCGATGCGGTTGAACGAGGACGGGGTGAAGCCGGAACGGCGCAAACCGGCGTCGAAACCCGTGCCCGAAATCCCTGGCGACCTCGCCGCCGCGCTGGACAAGGACAAGGCGGCGAAGGCGACCTTCGACGGGTTCCCGCCGAGCTGCAAGCGCGAGTACATCGAATGGATCGTCGAGGCCAAGCGCGAGGAAACGCGCGCGAAGCGCCTGGCGCAGGCGGTCGAATGGATGGCCGAGGGCAAGCGCCGCAACTGGAAGTACGGGAACTGCTGACGCCTCAGTACGCCGCGTCGGTCCTCAGAACCGGATACAGGCCGTAGCCAGCGTCCCACGACGGGCTGCGGCGATAGAAGAAATCCAGGCGCGCGGCCGGGTCCTTCGCGAACGCGGGATCGTCGCGGAGCTTCTGTTCGAATCCGGCCTTCAGCGCCGGATCGGCGGCGAGCAGCTTGCGCGCCACGTCCTCGGCGACGTAGTCCTCCATGTATTCCTTCTGCTCGAAGGCGTTGTTCGTTTCGCCCCATGCGGCGAGCGAATCCGGGGCCTGCGGTTCCAGCAGCATCATCGCCAGCCGCGCTTCTGGCTGCGCGATCGGCACGAACAGCGCGCCGGCGCCGAGGTCGCGCGTTGCCTGCGACCATTTCCCGTCCAGCGTCGCGCGCTGGTGGCCCTCGAACGACGCGGCGTCGAACTTCGGCCCGTCGACGCGGAAACTTTCGACCGCGGCGGCGCGCAACGGCACATCGAGCTTGCGGTATTCGATGCCGTGCAATCGCAGCTTCGGTTCCACCAGCGACGCCCAGGCCGCGGGCACCAGGTAGCCGCCGAGCGGCGCGGTGATGGTCAGTGCGGGCACGACTTCGTCGCGCAGCGGGATCTTCCAGACTTCCGGTTTCGATTCGTCGTAATGCGTCATCGACGCGCCGGAGATCTTGGACGGCGTGCGCGTGTAGGCGTAGCCGAGGAAATCGATGGTGCGCGCCTTGTCGGTGGCCTTGAAGTCGAGCGCGACCGGCTTGCCGCCCAGCTGCGAGGAACGCCGGTCGGCGGCGCGTTCGGCGGCGAGCCATTGCGCGCCGTCGTTGGCGGCCATGTCCATGAGATCGACGATGGCGTTGCGGGTGATGCGCACGCGGGTCGGGTAATCCTTCCACGAATGCGTTTCGACCAGGATGCCGACGCGGTTGCGCAGCTGGAAATAGCCGTTCGAAAAACGCGGCGTGGCGACGCCGTCGGCGAAACCGGACGCCGGGTTGTCGTATTCCACGAACGAGGGATAGAACGCCAGCGGCAGCGAGCCTTGCGTTTTCAGCCGCGACACCAGCCCGTCGCGCACCGCGCGCCCGGTCGCACGCAGCGCTTCGTCGCCGGAATTGATCGGTTCGCCGGTGATCGAGACGTCGTGTTGGAACTTGGCGCCGTCGGTCACGTGCAGGTCCACTTCCACCGCCGGATCCCAGGCATCGACCAGGCGCAGCATCGCCTGCATCTCCGGGCTGTCCGCCTTCACGTAATCGCGGTTGAGGTTGTAGCGCTGCGCGGTGACGCGGAAGCCCATTTCCTCCGGGCCGCGCTGGTTGGGCCGGTTCCATGCGCGGAAATTTTCGTGGCCGTCGACGTTGAACACCGGCACGAACAGCAGTACGACCTTGTCGAGCGCGTCCTTCGCAGCATTGCCGTCCAGCATCTGCCGCAGAGCGAGGAAGCCGGCGTCCTTGCCGTCGATCTCGCCGGCATGGATGCCGCCCTGCACCAGCAGCACCGGCAGGCCCTTGGCCTTCGCCGCTTCGGCGCTGAGCGCGCCGCTGCGCGAAACCACCAGCAGTTTCATCGGCCGGCCTTCGGGCGTGGTGCCGAAGGTTTCGCAGCGCACCGCGTCCGGATAGCGCTGCTGGAACGCCTCGCACAGCGCCGGTACTTCGTCGTAATGGCCGGTGCGCTGGAAGCCGGAGCGTTCCGAGACCGTCGAAAGATCCGGCGATTCCGCGGCTGATGCGGCGAAGGAACAAGCGAGCAGGGCGGCGGCGAGCAGGGAGCGGGTCATGGCGGCGGCAGCGTTCGGTGGAACCGCGATGGTAGCCAAATGCACGCCCCGCGCTTCGTGGCGATGGTCATGGCTGCCGCCACCGCGCTGGCAGCAGGGGCGCTTTATGATGTTCGGTACTTCCCGAGGAGCGATCCATGGACGTCCTGTACTACGCGCCCGGCGCCGCGAGCTTGCTCGTGCACTGGCTGCTGATCGAGGTCGATGCTCCCTACGAATTGCGCCTGGTCGATACCGCGGCCAGGCAGCAGAAGTCGCCCGGATACCTCGCCCTGAACCCGAACGGCGTGGTGCCGACCCTGGTCGTCGATGGTAAGCCACAGTACGAAGCCGCGGCGCTGGCGATGCTGCTGGCGGACCGCCATCCGCAGGCGAAGCTCGCGCCGGCGTTCGATGCGCCGCAGCGCGCCGATTACGTGCAGTGGATGTTCAACCTCGCCAACATGGTGCAGCCGCTGTTCCGGCAGTGGTGGTACCCGGGCGAACCCGCCGGCGAGCAGAACGCCGATGCACTGCGCGTGCACTGCGCGCCGCGAATCGAGGCGCAATGGCAGCGTATCGATGACCATCTCGCCGCGCACGGTCCCTACCTGTTGGGCAAGGACATCAGCGCCGCCGACTTCTACCTGACCATGCTCATGCGCTGGTCGCGCAACATGCCGAAGCCGCCGACCGACTGGCCGCATCTCGCCGCGCTGGCGAAATCGATGAAGGCGCGGCCCTCGTTCGCGCGCCTCTACGCCGAAGAGGGGCTGGAAGAATGGGTATGAGCACGGTGGCGCGGCTGCCGCGGCAAATCCCCTACATCATCGGCAACGAGGCCTGCGAGCGCTTCAGTTTCTACGGGATGCGCAACATCCTGGTGCAGTTCCTGGTGAGCAGCGTGATTCTGGCCTACGTGCCCGAGGCCGAGCGCCAGGGCGTGGCCAAGGACGTGTTCCACAGCTTCGTGATCGGCGTGTATTTCTTCCCGCTGCTGGGCGGCTGGCTGTCCGATCGCTTCTTCGGCAAATACAACACGGTGTTGTGGTTCTCGCTGGTCTATTGTGCGGGCCATGCCTGCCTGGCGGTGTTCGAAGGCAACAGGACCGGCTTCTACACCGGCCTGTTCCTGATCGCGCTGGGCAGCGGCGGAATCAAGCCACTGGTGGTGAGTTTCGTCGGCGACCAGTTCACGACCGCCAACAAGCACCTGGCGAAAATGGTGTTCGACGCGTTCTACTGGACGATCAACTTCGGCAGCTTCTTCGCTTCACTGCTGATGCCGCTGTTCCTGCGCAACTTCGGCCCGGCGGTGGCGTTCGGCATTCCGGGCATCCTGATGTTCATCGCCACCCTGATCTTCTGGCTGGGCCGCAGGCAGTACGTGCGGATTCCGCCGACCCGCGGCGAGGATCCGGATTCGTTCTTCAACGTCGCGCGCGCCGCGTTGACCACGCAGGTCGAGGGGCAGGGCAGGCCGGGGTTGATGGTCGCGGGCTTCGGCGCGCTGATCGCCATCGCGATGCTGCTGTGCTGGGCGCTGCATGCATGGTTCGGCGTGAATCTGCCCTTCTGGCCGGACGACTTCCATTTCGTGATCAGCGCCTGCCTCGCGCTGGGTGCGTTGATCGCCTTCGGCGGGATCGGCGTGTCGATGCAGCTGGAGCGTGCGCGCGGCCGGCATCCGGACGCGGCGGTGGACGGCGTGCGCGCGGTGCTGCGGATCCTGATCGTGTTCGCGCTGACCACGCCGTTCTGGTCGCTGTTCGACCAGAAGGCCAGCACCTGGGTGATCCAGGGCAAGGACATGGCGGTGCCGCACGAAGCCTGGTGGTGGCCGAGCTGGCTGGTCAGGGAAGCCGGGCAGATGCAGGCATTGAATCCGTTGCTGATCATGCTGCTGATCCCGTTCAACAACATCGTGTTGTATCCGGCGCTGCGGCGCATCGGCTGGGAGCCGACCGCGTTGCGGCGGATGGGCTGGGGCATCGCGTTCGCCGGCATCGCCTGGATCGTCGCGGGATTGATCCAGTTGAAGATCGACAGCGGGGCCTCGACCTCGCTGGCATGGCAGGCATGGCCGTACTTGCTGCTCACTTTCGGCGAAGTGCTGGTGTCCGCGACCGCGCTGGAATTCGCCTACAGCCAGGCGACGACCGCGATGAAGGGCGTGATCATGGCGTTCTGGTACCTGACCTCGACCTTCGGCAGCCTGTGGGTATTGCTGACGAACGTGGCCGTGCGCAACGAGGCGGTGACCGCGCGCATCGCCGCCACCGGCTACAGCGAGAACGCGTTCCTGATGTTCTTCTTCGCGGTGTTCGCGTTCGTCGCGGCGCTGGCGTTCGCCGCGTACGCGCGCACCTATCCGATGCAGGACAACTACCGGGCGGCCTGAACCATGCACCTGTCGATCACCATTGCCATCGTCGCCGTCACCGTGCTGGTGTCGTGGCTGGCGTTCAACAACCGGAAGCTGCTCGACCGGTTGATCCTGTGGCCGCCGGCGATCGAGCGCCAGAAGCAATACGACCGGCTGTTGACTCACGGCTTCATCCATGCCGATTGGATGCACCTGCTGTTCAACATGATCACCCTGTGGTCGTTCGGCGCCGTGGTGGAGCGGGTGTTCGTCGCACGCATCGGTGCAGCCGGGTTCCTCGGCTTCTACCTGTCGGCGATCGTGGTCGCGATCCTGCCGTCGTACCTGCGCCACCTGCACGACGCGCGCTATCGCAGCCTCGGCGCATCCGGTGGCGTCGCGGCGGTGCTGTTCGCTTCGATCCTGTTCAATCCATGGTCGAAACTGATCATCTTCCCGATCCCGCTTCCGATCCCCGCGATCCTGTTCGCGGTGCTGTACATCGGATACAGCGTCTGGATGGATCGTCGCGGCGGCGACAACATCAACCACAGCGCGCACCTCGTCGGCGGCGCCTATGGCATCGCCTTCACGCTGATTGCGGTACCAGAATCGCTGGGCCATTTCCTGCGCCAGCTCGGGGTTTCGGCATGAACGACATCACCGTCAGGCACGACATCGCGCGGCATCGTTTCGAAACCGAGGTCGACGGCCACGTCGGTTACGTCGAGTACGCGCTCGGCGGCGGCGTGATGTCCATCAACCACACCATCGTCCCCGGGGCCATCGGCGGGCGCGGCATCGCCGCGAAGCTGGTGCAGGCGGCGGTCGATTTCGCGCAGGCGGAAGGATTGAAGATCGACCCGCAGTGCTCCTACGCCGAGGCCTGGATGCGCCGGCATCCGCAGTACGACGACCTGCGGGCGTGACAGCAGTGGACTAGGACAGCGACGTCGCCCGTCGCTTGAAATCCATGCCGGCGATCGGGGGCGCCTCCTCGGCCTGGTACGCCTGTTCCAGGCTTTTCGCGATCCGCGAGTCGAGCTGTTCGAGTTCGGCAATGCTGCCATTGCCCTCGCAGACGAGGTCGAACAGGCGGGCGATGGCCTCGTACTCGCTCGGGTTTTCGATCATGGACATGGGGCTCCCCTTTTGTTTCCGGTACTGGGGAAGAGCAGGTCGCATGCCAGCGAAAAGCGTGACCGGGTTCCCACGCCGGGGTGACGGCGCGCGTCAGATCCGGGGGCGGATGACGGATGTTGACGGTCTCCGGCACGCCGGGCGCGCCGGTCGGCGGGAGCGTGGGGAATCCGCCGGTTAGAATTCGCGCCCCATGCGCGTCAACCGCTACATCGCCGACACCGGCTTCTGCTCCCGCCGCGAGGCCGACCGCCTGGTCGCCGAGGGCCGGGTGACCGTGAACGGGCTGCGCGCCCGCATCGGCGCGGAAGTGGGCGAGGGCGACGAGGTCCGCATCGATGGCAACAAGCTGTCGGCCCGGACCGCCGCCAAGGGCCAGCGCCGCCACGTCTACATCGCGCTGAACAAGCCGGTGGGGATCACCTGCACCACAGAGGAGTCGGTGAAGGGCAACATCGTCGGCTTCGTCGGCCATCAGGAGCGCATCTTCCCGATCGGCCGGCTGGACAAGGATTCGGAAGGGCTGATCCTGCTGACCAGCAACGGCGACATCGTCAACGAGATCCTGCGCGCCGAGAACAAGCTGGAGAAGGAATACCTGGTCGCGGTGAACCATCCGGTCACCGCGGAATTCCTGCGCGGGATGAGCCGCGGGGTGCCGGTGCACGGTCAGACGACCCTGCCGTGCAGGACCGGCAAGCTCGGCAGCCAAGGCTTCCGGATCGTGCTGACCCAGGGCCTGAACCTGCAGATCCGGCTGATGGCGGCCCATTTCGGCTACCGGGTGAAACAACTGCTGCGGGTGCGGATCGGCAACGTCCAGTTGGGCCACCTCAAGCCCGGCCGCTGGCGCAACCTCACCGACGCCGAACTGCGCGGTCTGCTGCCCGGGCGCCAGGACTGGTAATCCGCCAGCCCCTATTCACATTTACCCCCGGAAGTAGGGTATCTTGCGCCCACTGTTTCAAGCGGGATCACGGTACATCGTGGCTCCGATGCGGTAGATCTGACGATCCGCTCCATCGTTACGCGTTACCCCTTGCTCGACAGTCGCGGCCGGTTGGTTCCGTCCGTGTCCACCATCAAAAACTGTTCAAGGAGTAACACCATGTCCGATCGTCAGAACGGCACCGTCAAGTGGTTCAACGACGCCAAGGGCTACGGCTTCATCACCCCGGAAAGCGGCTCCGACCTGTTCGTGCATTTCCGCTCGATCCAGGGCAGCGGCTTCAAGTCGCTGCAGGAAGGCCAGAAGGTGACCTTCAAGGTCGTCCAGGGCCAGAAGGGCCTGCAGGCGGACGAAGTCCAGGCCGTCTGAGCCACAGCAACCGCAAGGTTCGAAGGAACCCGGCTTCGGCCGGGTTTCTTTTTGCCTCGATTCCGAAATCGATGCCTGCATGCAGGCGTCACGCGCGCGGCGCTAGGATTCGCGCGGTTCCATGGAGGAAAAGACGATGCGCTCGAAACACGCGGCGTGGTTGCTGCTCGTGCTGGCCGCCTGCAACCGTACCCCGCAGCCGCAGTCCGCTTCACCGGCCGCGACGCCGGCAACGACGACCGCGCCGGCCGTCGCCGCAGCCACGGAACTGCACGACATTTCCGAGCGTGGCCCGCGCTACATGATCGGGATCAGCTTTCCGCCGGAATTGAAACGCTATCCGGCGCTGGCCGCCGAAGTGCAGCGGGATGCCGATGCGGTGCGTGCCGACTTCCTGAAGCAGTCCGGGGACAACGCCGCCGCCGGCGCTTCGGGCATGTTCGACCTGTCGCTGGCCTACAGCATGGTCGCGCAGTCGCCGCGCATCGTCGCGGTCGCGGCCGAGGGCACGAGTTACGTCGGCGGCGCGCATGGCGCGCCCCTGCTGGAACGCTACGTCTGGCTGCTGCCGGAGAACCGGCGCCTGACCGCGGCCGAACTGATCCCCGGCGACGCCGGCTGGGAACCGGTTTCCGCCTATGTGCGCGACCAGTTGCTGGCGCGGCAACGGCAACGCCTGTCCGCCGACGACAAGGCCGATGCCGGCGCAGGCGGCGATGACGCGACCGATGCCGCCGACGCGCAGGCCCGCAAGGAACAGTTGAAGAACGCCACGGACATGATCGAGCAGGGCACCGAACCGAAAGCGGAGAACTTCGCCAACTTCGAACCGGTGCTCGGCGCGGACGGGAAGATCGCCGCGCTGCGCTTCGTGTTCCCGCCTTACCAGGTCGGGCCGTATTCGGACGGCAGGCAGAGCGTCGAGGTGCCGGCCGCGGTGCTGCTGCCGCAAATCGCGCCGGCCGAACGCGGACTGTTCGTCGGCGGCTAGCAAACCGGTTTCGGAGCACGGTCGCACTCGGCGAGACGCGCACGCGCCACGCTCGGCGCGTGCACGCGCAGATCCGCCTCGCCTTCAGCCATCCCGTTCATCCGGCCGGGAACACCACGGCGGATAATCCGGCCATGTCCGCGCGGAATTCCACGCAACATCCGGCACTCGCCGCGTTCCATCCCGCCGTCGCGGCGTGGTTCGCGCGCAGCTTTCCGGCACCGACCGAGGCGCAGATCGCGGCCTGGCCGGCGATCGCCAGCGGCCGCGACACCCTCGTCGCCGCGCCCACCGGTTCGGGCAAGACGCTCACCGCCTTCCTCACCGCCATCGACGCATTGGTGCGCGAAGGCCTGGCGTACGGCTTGCCGGACGCGACGCTGGTGCTCTACGTCTCGCCGCTGAAGGCGCTGTCGAACGACATCCACGTCAACCTCGAAGCGCCGCTGGCCGGGATCCGCGAGGAGCTCGCCGCGCAGGGCCTGCCCGACATCGACATCCGCACCGCGGTGCGCACCGGCGACACGCCGCAGTCCGAGCGCGCCGCGCTGCGCAAGCGTCCGCCACACATCCTCGTCACCACCCCGGAATCGCTGTACGTGCTGCTCGGTTCCGAATCCGGGCGGGCGATGCTGTCGGCGGTCCGAACGGTGATCGTCGACGAAATCCACGCGCTGGTGCAGAACAAGCGCGGCAGCCACCTCGCGCTGTCGCTGGAACGCCTCGACGCGCTGACCGGCAAGCGCGCGACCCGCGTCGGCCTGTCGGCGACGCAGAAGCCGATCGAACAGGTAGCCAATTTCCTCGTGGGAAATCTTTCTCCCTCCCCTTCGTTGAAGGGGAGGGTTGGGGTGGGGTTGAACGATCAGGAGCCACCCCCCTCCCAACCTGTCCGGCCCATCGGCGCAGCCGATGGGCGTTCATCGGCGCGCGAACCTGCGGTTCGCAAACGCGCCTCTTCACCCCCTTCCGCGGAAGGGGGAGGAGGGTGTGCCATCGTCGACATCGGCCACGCGCGCGAACGCGACCTCGCGCTGGAACTGCCGCCGGTGCCGCTGGAAGCGGTGATGTCGAACGCGCAGTGGGAGCTGGTCTACGCGCGCATCGCCGAACTGGTCGAACGGCATTCGACCACGCTGGTGTTCGTCAACACCCGGCGCATGGCCGAACGCGCGGCCCGCCACCTCGGCGAACTTCTGGGCAAGGAACACGTCGCCGCGCACCATGGTTCATTGGCGAAGGAATTGCGGCTCGACGCCGAACAGAAGCTCAAGCGCGGGGACTTGAAGGTACTGGTCGCCACCGCCTCGCTGGAACTGGGCATCGACATCGGCGACGTCGACCTGGTTTGCCAGATCGGTTCGCCGCGCAGCATCGCCGCGTTCCTGCAGCGCGTCGGCCGTTCCGGCCACCATGTCGGCGGCGTACCGAAAGGACGGCTGTTCCCGACCTCGCGCGACGAATTGCTGGAAAGCGCGGCGCTGCTGGATTCCGTGCATCGCGGCGAACTCGACACGCTGATCATGCCGCCCGCGCCGCTGGACGTGCTGGCGCAGCAACTCGTGGCCGAGGTCGCCTGCCGCGAATGGGACGAGGACGCGCTGTTCGAGGCCGTGCATCGCGCCTGGCCGTATGCGCAACTGGAACGCAAGGCTTTCGATGAAGTCGTGCGCATGCTGGCCGACGGTTTCAGCACGCGCTACGGCCAACGTGCGGCCTACCTCCATCGCGACGCGGTGCATCGCAAGCTGCGCGGACGCAAGGGCGCGCGCCTCACGGCCACGCTGTCGGGCGGCACGATTCCCGATACCGCCGATTACCAGGTGGTGCTGGAACCGCAGGCCACGAT
>Ga0209023_10007669_pt1 | contig 10997 bp, 12 predicted proteins | sample LakOneMetagenome_FD_187468 | JGI IMG/M metagenome (GOLD analysis project Ga0209023, IMG submission 187468) | Freshwater and sediment microbial communities from Lake Erie, Canada (SPAdes) (version 2) | ecosystem: Environmental > Aquatic > Freshwater > Lentic | place: Lake Erie, Canada...
TTGCGAGCCAAAACCACACTGGAATTATAACTTCCGGTGTCCCTTGAATCCGAAGTTCGCTACGAAGGTGCTGCAAAATAAGGCGAACTTCGGATTCAGGACACTGGCGGTCACCGCCGTCTGCAGAAAAATTTCAAGAGGCGATGCCGGACATATGATGCCCCGGCCGCGTGTAACGATATGGCGGCTGTCGCGTAGGGATACCTATATAGAGCCTCTTATATAGAGACGGCGAAACTGTAAGGAGCAGCCATGTTCTTCTCCCGCAAACCTCTCGATCTGCCGAGCGCTGCCGATGCCTTGCCGGGCCGCGCGTCACCGCTGCCGACTGCGAAAACCCACTACGTCAACGGCCATGCTCTTAAAGGGCCATATCCAGACGGCTTCGAGACCGCGATCTTCGGCCTCGGTTGTTTCTGGGGGGCGGAGCGCAAGTTCTGGGAACTCGGCGATGCTGTGTATGTGACTGCGGTTGGTTACGCGGGCGGATCGACGCCCAATCCGACTTATGAAGAAGCGTGCTCGGGCCGCACCGGTCACACCGAAGCGGTGCTCGTCGTGTTCGACCCGGAGAAGATTTCTTACGACGCGCTGCTCAAGACGTTCTGGGAAAATCACGATCCAACGCAAGGCATGCGTCAGGGCAACGATATGGGGACGCAATATCGCTCGGCGATCTACACCATCAGCGATGCGCAGCTGAAGGCGGCGCTGGCTTCGAAGGATGCTTATAACAAGGCGCTGAAAGACAAGCGTTACGGTGCGATCACCACCGAGATCAAACCTGCCGGTGAGTTCTATTTCGCCGAGGATTATCATCAGCAGTATCTGGCGAAGAATCCCGCCGGTTATTGCGGCCTCGGCGGCACCGGCGTGTCGTGCCCGATCGGTGTGGGTGTGGGCGCATGATCCGGAAAAGTGGGAACCGGTTTTCCGATCAGATCATGCGCAGTTAAACAGACCTGACCTTCCCGCTTACCTTTTGTTAACCATAAATGCCGCAAACCGGGCCTGTCTCTCATCCGAGGGCAGGCCCGGAGCGTTTTGTGCGCGCGTCTCGATTGTCGCTGATCGCTGTCGTTTGTCTCGCAGTCGCTCTTGCGGGCTGCATGCAGACCGCTGTGGGCGTCACGACCGGTTACGCGCCCGTCGATGAGCCTTATCGGCTCGATGCCGGCGATAGATTGCGCATCGTCGTCTTTGGCCAGGAAGGCCTCACCAATACCTATGCCGTCGATGCCGGGGGGTCGATCACCATGCCGCTGATCGGCAGCGTGCGTGCACAGGGTCACACGCCTGCGGAGCTTGCAGCTTCCGTCACCGCGCGATTGAAGAACGGTTATCTGCGCGAGCCTCATGTGGCGGCGGAAGTCGAAACCTATCGGCCCTTCTTTATTCTCGGCGAAGTCGCAGCACCCGGCCAATATCCTTACGTGCCGAATATGACGCTCGAGAGCGCGGTGGCGATTGCGGGTGGTTTCACGCCGCGCGCTCAACGCGGCGCGATCAAGCTCACACGCATGGGAGAAGGCGGCTCCGCACAGGCCGTCGTGCCGCCCGGCACATTCCTCAAGCCCGGCGATACGATTTCGGTTGCCGAGCGCTGGTTCTGAAATCTTTCCGGCGGACGCTTACTGCCACATCCAGTTGCGGCTCCAGTCGGCTTTCCAGCCGGTGAGACGGCCGCTGCGAAACTGCAGATAAAGCGGATCGTTGCGGAACGACCATCCGCTGCCGCCGACATTGCGGATCACCAGAAAAATTTCGTTGCCCGGCGATCCACTCACATAATTCAGCGGCTGGCCCAGTGCGACCGTGGCGTCCTCCGCGCTCATGCCGAACACCAGCGGAGTGTGATTGGACAGTGTGGTGGTGAATGGCGAGCGCGGCAACGGCTGCGCGCGCAATGGCGCGGGCGCGAAGGCGAGTGCGGCGAGCAATATCAAAGCGGGTAACTTCATGCTCGAACTGTTCTTCGATTTGCCGGTCAAGGCAAGCTGAAAGACCGCGGTGGCGATGCAATTTCCGTGCATCGCTAGCGTCGGCGCGGCGGTCCCTTCTTCTTCGGCTGGCTCGCGCGCGCCGTGGATTGTTTGCCAGGCTTCGCCGCCCCGCGAGCCGCCTTCGCGCTTTTGCGAAGAGCATCTTTCAGGTCCGTTGGCACGCCATGCTTCTTTAAGAGAGCCGCAAACGCTTCATCGGAAAGTTCCTGCAATGTCGCCATGCGGTCGCGTCCGAGTTGCACCAGCGCGTGATACATTCCATCTTCGAACTCGATCACCTTGCGCATTATTGTGCACCTTCAATCTCGCCGGTTTCGCTTAAACCGTTTCACGAGTCCGGTTTCGCCGCAATTAGAGTGCTGACGATCCATTTGAGGTCATTGCGTAACGTGAGCGCGTGGCGCTGCTCCAAATTCGCCTGGTTGTATTGCCGGCTTCGAGCAGTTATTGGTTGCAGTAAAACTGCAATAGCACCTGAAGCCGGTGGCGAAAGGTTGTTTCCTTTGTCTCAATCGGTATGAAGTTGCGCGTGTTGATCTGCCCGTGCGAACGAAAGTCGATCTGAATGAAAAAAAAGACCGCGCTGATCACGGGCATCACAGGACAGGACGGGGCCTATCTCGCAGAGTTGCTGCTCGCGAAAGGCTATTCGGTGCACGGCATGAAGCGCCGTACTTCCCTGTTCAATACCGACAGGATTGACCACCTTTATCATGACCCGCATGAAAAAGGTTATGATCTCACGCTGCATCACGGCGACCTGACGGATTCATCCAGTCTTACGCGCATCGTACAAGAAGTGCAGCCGGACGAGATTTATAATCTCGCCGCGCAAAGCCATGTCGGAGTGTCGTTCGAGCAGCCGGAATATACCGCTAATTCCGACGCCATAGGTCCGCTGCGCATTCTTGAAGCCATCCGAATTCTCGGCCTCGAGAAAAAATCCCGCTTCTACCAAGCGTCCACGTCCGAGCTTTACGGACTGGTGCAGGAAGTACCGCAGAAGGAAACGACGCCGTTTTATCCGCGCTCGCCTTATGCGGTCGCTAAACTTTATGCCTACTGGATTACGGTGAATTACCGTGAGGCATATGGCCTTTATGCGTGTAACGGAATTCTCTTCAATCACGAGTCACCGCTGCGCGGCGAAACATTCGTTACGCGCAAGATCACCCGCGCGCTCGCACGCATCAAACTCGGCCTGCAGGAAAAGCTGTATCTCGGCAATCTGAACGCGCTTCGCGATTGGGGTCACGCCCGCGATTATGTCGAGATGCAGTGGCGCATGCTGCAGCAGGACACGCCGGAAGATTACGTCATCGCCACCGGCGAACAGCATTCGGTTCGCGAATTCGTGGAAGCGGCCGCTAAGCAGGCCGGCATCGCGATCCGCTGGGAAGGCAACGGCGTCGATGAAAAAGGATATGACGTCGGAACGGGCGCATGCATCGTCGAAGTCGATCCGCGCTATTTTCGGCCCGCCGAAGTCGAGACACTTGTCGGCGATCCAGGTAAGGCACGCCGCAAGCTAGGCTGGTCGCCGACCACGACATTCGCGCAACTGGTCAAGGAAATGATGGAAGAAGATATCAAGTCCGCTCAGCGCGACGAGCTCGTAAAGCAACATGGTTTCAAGTATTTCAGCTACCATGAATAATCTTGGTGCGCGGCAGGATTGTCGCCTCATTTTTATTTTCTAACTGGGAAATTCCATCGAAGCGGACTTGGTGAAGCTGGAGGCGAAGGTTGGATTGCAAAGTTCTGGTGACCGGCGCTTCCGGGCAAGACGGCTATTATCTCGTCGAATTGCTGCGCAAGCAGGGATGCGAGGTGCATGCACAGGCCCGCAGCCGGCCTTCGCCCGAACACTATCGCAGCGGGGTGCAGTGGCACATCGGCGATCCATCGGATCACATTTTTCTTGAGCGGCTGATCGCGAGCATACGGCCTTCCGAAATCTACAATCTTGCGGCGGTTATTCGGGGATGGTGGTGCGACAACGCAAAACGAAACAACGCCTTGCGCGCCCAATACGCCTTATGGGGTTGCCAAGCTTTACGCGCATCACATCATCGGCGCCTATCGTGCCCAATACGGTCTGCATGCTTGTGTCGGCATCATGTTCAATCACGAAAGTCCGCGACGGCCTCTCTCGTTCGTTTCCCAGAAAATCGCCTACGCGGCGGCGGCCGTTTCGCTCGGCTTGACCGACACTCCGGAACTGGATGAACGCGGCCAGCCGATCCTGTCCGGAGGACAAGTGCAGTTAGGCGACATCAGCGTCCGGCGCGATTTCGGTTTCGCGGGAGATTTCGTCAAAGCAATGCAAATCATTCTTCGGCATCCGACGCCCGACGATTACGTGATTGGGACGGGACAAGATCATTCCATCGAAGAATTCTGCAGCGCAGCCTTCCGGCTGGTCGGGAGAAACTGGCTCGATCATGTCAGCATCGATCCTGGCCTGGTTCGGAAGACTGACAGTCACTTTTGCCGTGCTGACATCTCAAAAGCGCGTTCGGTTTTGGGCTGGGAGCCGACCGTTGGCTTCAAAGAACTCGTGTCTATGATGGTGTTGGCGCAAGTGGAATTCATCAAGGCCGGATCTGCGAAAAGTGAGCGACCGGGCATTGTTCGCGGCGAGGTTCGCGCCGGCAACGCTGGCCTCTGACGCCGTCCTTTCGTCTTTCCCGCTTTGTGCGCATTTATCTGAAATCCCTCGATATTCGTACTGACATGCTTCGGTCCGGCGCGCGGGATACGTGATAAGCGTCGGCGTGAGGCTAGGAGCTGGCGTGGATTGTATCCACCCGGAAATTCTGGCAATTACCAAGTTGCAAATCATCAATCCAATCGCGCTATCGAGAAGCTCGACGCGCCGGGCATGCGGTTTGCGGCGCACCTGCAACCTTGGTGAGTTCTCAGGATGGTCGATCTCATACTGCCCGTAATTCTCGCTGGCGGGCAAGGAACGCGGCTCTGGCCGCTTTCGCGTTCATCGCATCCCAAGCAGTTTCTCGATCTGACCAGCGACATGAGTCTGTTCGAGCAGACGTTGCGGCGTGTGTCGGACGCGACGCGCTATGCCCCGCCGCTTGTCATCACCAATGCCGATTACCGTTTTCTTGTGTCCGAACTGGCGCTGAAAGCCGGCGTCGAGTTGTCCGGCGTGTTGCTTGAGCCCGCGGCCCGGAACACGGCGGCTGCGATCACGGCAGCGGCGGCGTTCGCGGCACCGAAGTTCGGCGACAATGTCGTGATGCACGTGCTGGCGTCCGACCACATGATTGAAGCCGACGCGTCATATTGGAAGGCCGTGGATGTTGCCGCTGCGTCCGCTCGTTCGGGTCGGCTGGTGACGTTCGGCATCGTGCCCAAGCATCCGGAAACCGGCTACGGCTATATCGAAGCTGGAGCCCCGATTGGCGACGGCGTTCTCGAAGTCGCGCGGTTTGTCGAAAAGCCCGATCTGGAGCGCGCCGAGAAAATGGTGGCGTCCGGAAAGTTCGTCTGGAACTCGGGCATGTTCATGATCCGCGCCGACGTGTTCCTCGATGAGTTGGTCACGCTGTGTCCGGATGTTCTGCGTGCGGTCCGCAAGTCAGTGCAACACGCCAAGATCGATCTCGGTTTTGTGCGTCTCGATCCTGCCTCCTTCGCCGAGGCACCGGATATTTCGGTCGATTACGCGGTCTTCGAGAAGACTAGCCGCGCCGCCGTTCTGCCGGTGACATTTTCCTGGTCGGATCTTGGAAGCTGGGACGCCGTCTGGAAGGTCGCCGAAAAAGACGGCGCACAGAACGCCTCTCGCGGTCCCGTTACGTTCAGCCAGACGGGTCATTCGCTGGTCGTGTCTGAGGGTGTGCATGTCGCGGTGCAGGGGCTTGACGATGTGGTGGTCATCGCCAGCAAGGATGCAATTTTTGTCGGAAAACTGTCCGACGCGCAGAAGGTGGGCGCGCTGGTCAAGAGCTTGAAGCAGGATCAGGCTACAGCGCCTCTCACCGAAACCAACAGCACCACCTATCGGCCGTGGGGCGGATATTCGTCGGTGCTGGTCGGCGAACGCTTTCAGGTCAAGCGCCTGTTCGTCAAACCCGGCAAACGTCTTTCGCTGCAGAAGCATCATCATCGCGCGGAGCATTGGGTCGTCGTGCGCGGCACGGCCGAAGTCACGCTTGACGGAACTGTGTCGACATTGAGTGAAAACCAGTCGATCTATCTGCCGCTCGGCTGTACGCATCGCCTTGCCAATCCCGGCAAGATCGATCTCGAATTGATCGAGGTGCAGTCCGGTGCTTATCTGGGCGAAGACGACATTATCCGGATCGAGGACGAATTCGGCCGGACGTAGGGTACGATGATGAAGCGAGTTCTTGTCACCGGCGGAGCGGGATTTATCGGCTCGGCCGTTGCGCGCAAGCTCATCGACGAGACCGATCACCATGTGCTCGTGGTCGACAAGCTGACCTATGCGGGCAATCTAGAATCGCTCCAGACGGTTTTTTCAAATCCGCGTTTCTCTTTCTCGCAAACCGATATTGCAGACCGCGCAGCTATGCGCAGGCTGTTCGGCGAATTCCGCCCCGATGTCATCATGCACCTTGCGGCGGAAAGCCATGTCGACCGCTCCATCGACGGGCCGAGCGAATTCATTCACACCAACATCATCGGTACATTCACTCTGCTCGATGTCGCGCTCGAATACTGGCGCGTGCTCGACAGCGCTGGAAAGAACAGCTTTCGATTCCAGCACATCTCGACCGATGAAGTCTTCGGCTCGCTGGGTCCGGAAGGCCTGTTCTGCGAGGAGACGCCGTATCAGCCGAAGTCGCCTTACTCGGCATCCAAGGCATCATCTGATCATCTCGTTCGCGCCTGGAATCACACATACGGGCTGCCGGTCGTCGTCACCAACTGTTCGAACAATTACGGGCCGTTTCATTTTCCCGAAAAGCTGATTCCGCTCACCATCATCAATGCGCTGGAGGGCAAGCCGCTGCCGGTTTATGGCTCCGGCGAGAATGTCCGGGACTGGCTGCATGTCGAGGATCACGCGGACGCGCTTCTGCTGGTCGCGGAAAAAGGATTGCCCGGCGAAAGCTACAATGTCGGCGGCCGTAACGAACACACCAACATCTCGGTGGTGAGGGCGATCTGCGCGCTGATCGATGAATTGGCACCGGCTGCCGCGATCGGACGCCGCGAGAGTCTGATCGAATTCGTGACGGATCGTCCGGGACACGATGCGCGCTACGCCATCGATGCGACCAAGATTGAGCGCGATCTCGGATGGCAACCACGTCACACGTTTGAGACCGGGTTGCGGGAGACCGTGCAATGGTATCTCGACAACAGAATATGGTGGGAGCGCGTTCGCAGCGGCGTCTATCGCGGAGAACGGCTCGGCGTGGCTATCTAACGGAAGTTTGCGAGACACAGTCGATGCTGGAAGTCGTTTCCACCGCCATAGAAGCCGTCAAGATCGTTGTGCCGAAGGCGTTCTCGGATTCGCGCGGCTATTTCAGCGAAACCTACACCAGGCAGCGGTTTGCCGATCACGGCATTGCGCTCGATTTCGTTCAGGACAATCAGTCTCTGTCCGTCGAGACAGGCACGATCCGCGGCCTTCATTTCCAGACGCCGCCGATGGCGCAGGACAAGCTGGTGCGCGTGCTGCGTGGGCGCATTGTCGATGTGGCGGTCGATTTACGCCGCAGTTCTCCGACCTACGGTCAATGGGTCGCAGAAGAATTATCGGCGGATAACCGCAAGCAGTTGCTGGTGCCGATCGGTTTCGCTCACGGCTTCTGCACGCTGGAGCCGAACACCGAGGTTTTGTACAAGGTCTCGAATTATTATTCGGGCGCGCACGATCTAGGCGTCGCATGGGATGATCCTCAACTCGCCGTCAAATGGCCGGTGAGTTCGTCGCAAGCCGTGTTGTCCGATAAGGATCGCGTGCTGCCTGCATTCAGCGCGCTGCCGCGCTATTTCGAGTAGCTATGCGCATCGCCGTCACAGGACGTCACGGTCAGGTTGCGCGTGCGCTGGTGGAGCAAGCGCCAGTGGCGGGTGCCGAAATCGTCACTCTGGCCCGACCGGAGTTCGACCTGCTGCGGCCCGATAATGCCGTCAGCTTATTGAAGACGGCCTCTGCAGACATCGTGATCGCTGCGGCAGCCTATACCGCTGTCGATCTTGCCGAGAAGGAACTTGATGCGGCACATGCTGCGAATGCCACGGCAGCGGCAGCGGTTGCCGATGCGGCGCGCGCATTGAGCATTCCGGTGATCTACATCTCGACGGATTATGTTTTCGATGGATCGCTTGATCGGTCCTATCGGGAAGACGACCCGCCGAAGCCCATCAATGCTTACGGGCGCAGCAAGTACGACGGCGAACAGGCTGTCGCCAAAGCCAATCCCGATCATGCGAATATTCGCACCGCATGGGTTTACAGCCCCTTCGGCAAGAATTTCCTGCGCACGATGCTGTCGCTCGCCGCCGCACGGGATGAAGTTTCCGTGGTCGCAGATCAGATCGGGTCACCGACCAGCGCATCCGATATTGCGGACGGTCTCCTCAAAGTGTCGCGCAATCTGCTCGCGCGCCCGGCCGATGCGCAATTGCGCGGCGTCTTTCACATGACGGGCTCGGGCGAGGCATCGTGGGCGCAGTTTGCCGAAAGTATTTTTCAGGCTTCGGCGGCGCTGGGCGGAGCATCCGCGCGGGTTATCCCGATTCCGACGTCGGCTTACCCGACACCAGCGCGGCGTCCGGCCAATTCGCGGCTCGATGGCGGCAAGATTGCCCGCATCCATGATGTCGTCTTGCCGGATTGGCGCAATTCCGTTGTATCTGTGGTCAGGCGGCTGATCGCCGACGGCAAGTTGAAAAGCGACGGCACCGCAGGGGCGCAACAATGAAGGGCATTATTCTCGCAGGCGGCAGCGGCACGCGGCTTCATCCGATGACGACGGTGGTCTCCAAGCAATTGCTGCCGGTCTACGACAAGCCGATGATTTTCTATCCGCTGACGACGCTGATGCTCGCGGGGATCCGCGATATTCTGGTGATTTCCACGCCGCAGGATTTGCCGCGGTTTCGCGACCTGATCGGCAGCGGCGCACAATGGGGAATCAAGGTCAGTTACGCCGAGCAGCCGAAGCCGGAAGGATTGGCGCAGGCCTACATCATCGGCAAGGATTTCGTGAACGGCGATTCCTCCGCGCTGATCCTCGGAGACAATCTGTTTTACGGACACGGTTTTACCGATGTCCTGAAAAAGGCTGCGTTGCGGAAAAGCGGAGCAACCCTGTTCGCCTATCATGTGTCCGATCCAACCCAATATGGCGTCGTCGGTTTTGCGGCGGACGGCAAGGCGATCTCCATTGAAGAAAAGCCGGCAAATCCTCGCTCGAACTGGGCGGTGACGGGGCTGTATTTTTATGACGCCAGCGTCGTGGACATCGCAGCAGGCTTAAAAAAATCTGCGCGCGGAGAGCTTGAGATCACAGACGTCAACCGGGTCTATCTAGAGCGCGGCGATGTCAGCATCGAGCGTCTCGGCCGCGGCTATGCCTGGCTCGATACCGGAACGCCTGACAGCCTGATGGAAGCGGGTGAGTTCGTTCGCGCGCTGGAACGGCGGCAAGGTTTCCGGATCGCATGTCCGGAAGAGGTCGCTTACGACTCCGGCTGGATTTCGAAAGACGATCTCGTCGCGTTGGGCAATGCTCTGAGCAAGAGCACCTACGGCCAGTATCTCCTGACAGTCGCGCGCGGGCTTTGATCGCGGTTGACTGACGATCCTCGCGCAACGCCCGAAGCTAAGGGGTTGGTGCGCCTTATTGTGGCGGGGCCAGATGCTTCTTTCACGACGCATCGACAGAAATTCTTCTGCGGAAAAGCATGGGGCAAAACCGTTTCGGTGTTTGCGCAGGCATGGATGCGATGGGAAGGTCGCTTGCGAGAAGGTTGACCAGATAAGAGAATATTTGCACTGCAACAGACCGACCGATAACCGGCTTTCTTTTCGCCGCCGGCCTTTCAAGAGTACCAAATTTCACATGTGTGGCTTCTAGGTTACAGCAGGCCTCCTCATTAAGAACTATGGCTGAGAGGGTAATGACGACGCGGCAGAGACCCGGGGGGTTGCTGTCCGTTTCCGAGAGTTCAAATTTAACGCGGGGGTATTGCAATGAAGAAGTTGATAATTGCAGCGAGTGCGGCTGTAGCGCTTTTGGGTGGGCCGGCATTGGCAGCCGATATGGCGGTTAAGGCACCTGTTTATAAAGCACCGCCGGTCGCTGTCATGAGCTGGACAGGCTGCTTCATCGGTCTGAACGGTGGTTACGCTTGGGGTCGGGACCGGCTGAATTTGGCTGATGGCACCTTGTCGTCCGACTATAAAATGGACGGCGGCGTGATCGGTGGCCAGATCGGTTGCGATTATCAGGTCGGTCAGTTCGTCTTCGGCATCGAGGGCATGTACGATTGGGCGGATATCAAGGGCGGAGCAGCCTTGGTCACCGGCGGTAACAATCTTGCGCGCACACTGGTCGACGGATTGGGACTGGTCACCGCGAGAGCCGGTTTGGCTTTCAACCAGAACATGACGCTCGCCTACGTCCGTGGAGGCTACGCGGCTCAGCACATCAAGAACCGTCCGTTTGAAGCGCCTCCGGGAACTCCGAACCAATTCGAGAACTCCCATTTTGAAGATGGTTGGGTTGTCGGCGGTGGCCTCGAACACCGTTTCATGCCGAATTGGTCGGTCCGTGCCGAATACCTGCATGCCGAGTTCAAGGGTTCGCCGAACGACATCAATGTGAACGGTGGCGCCAGTTTCCCACGTACCACGCGCTCGAGGCTTGACCTCGTGACCGTCGGTCTGAACTACCGCTTCTAAGTAAGTTCGCGATTAAATCCGAATTGAGAGCCCCGGGCGGTGAGCCCGGGGCTTTCGCTTTTTGAGAGCTACAAATTCGA
>Ga0209023_10007670_pt1 | contig 10997 bp, 8 predicted proteins | sample LakOneMetagenome_FD_187468 | JGI IMG/M metagenome (GOLD analysis project Ga0209023, IMG submission 187468) | Freshwater and sediment microbial communities from Lake Erie, Canada (SPAdes) (version 2) | ecosystem: Environmental > Aquatic > Freshwater > Lentic | place: Lake Erie, Canada | collected...
GGTGGGTGCTGCTCGTCGCCGCGGTCGCCGGGGCGCTGATCGGCCTGCTCACGAGCCTCGCCCGCGAGACGAAGTACAGCGCGGCGAGCGTCGTCTACCTCGGTCTCGTGACGACGGCGAAGACCGGCGTGCCGGTGCCGACCCCCCTCACCAACCAGGTTACCGCCCAGAAGATCATCCGCAGCGACGAGTTCGTGCAACGGGCGGCCACGGCAGCGGGAGTCGATCCCCAGCGCGTCCACGACGGCGTGAGCGTCACGGTCGATCGGATCCCGGGCGCGGCCGGCGGTCCGTCGGCCCACCAGAAGAAGGCCAGGCTGGAGCCGCCGCCACAGTCGAAGAAGAAGTGCTGCCCGCCGTCCGGCAGCTGGACGGTCTTGACCAGGGGCATGCCCAGAACCTGGGTGTAGAACCGGGTGGTCTCCGCCATGTCGCTGCAGACCAGGGCCAGGTGATTGACGCCGGCGATGCTCATCCTGAGCCTCCTCCCGCGCGCCGGTCCCATGGCCGGCGCGTCATGGCGTTGAGGTTAGATCAAGTGTGGCGCGGGGGGCAGCTTGCCGTTGGGGCAGGCCTCAGGCCGCCTCGCGGCCCTTACCGTCGCCGATCATCACCTGACCGGCCCAGCTGACCATGCCGACGATGATCGAGCCCAGGATGCCGGCCACCAGACCGTTGACCGTCAGCCCGTCCAGCAGCCAGGCGACCAGGCCCAGCATGGCGGCGTTCACCACCAGCAGGAACAGGCCCAGGCTGACAATGGTGATCGGGAAGGTCAGCAGCACCACCACCGGCTTGACCACCGCATTGACCAGCCCCAGCAGCAGGCCGGCCAGGATCAGGGTCGGCCAGCCGTCGGCCGAGATCCCGCCCAGCAGGCGATCGGCCAGCCACAGGCCCAGGGCGGCGAACAAAACCCGAAAAACGAAACGGAGCATTCCGGCTTACCTTTGCGCAAACTTTCCCCCTGAAGATCGCCGCGAAGGCGCCCTGATTCAAGGTCAGGGTTGAGGCGATGAATACCCCAGTCCGGCGCTCGGACATTACAAATGCGTTACCAGACTTAACTTGGCCGCAACCGCTCCCTATCTCACCTGTTGTCAGGGGATAAGGCGGGCGACCCGCCAGCCCAAGGGGATAGTATTTCGTATGGCCGTTAGCTCTTTGTCGGTGATGTCGCCTGACGGCGGCCTGTCGCGCTACCTCACCGAGATCCGCAAGTTTCCGATGCTTCCCAAGGACGAGGAGTTCATGCTCGCCCAGCGCTGGAAAGAGCATCAGGACTCTGAAGCCGCCCACAAGATGGTCACCTCGCACCTGCGTCTCGTGGCCAAGATCGCCATGGGCTATCGCGGCTATGGCCTGCCGATCGGCGAGGTGATCTCCGAAGGCAACGTCGGCCTGATGCAGGCCGTCAAGAAGTTCGAGCCCGACAAGGGCTTCCGTCTGGCCACCTACGCCATGTGGTGGATCCGCGCCTCGATCCAGGAATACATCCTGCGCTCGTGGTCGCTGGTGAAGATGGGCACGACCGCCGCGCAGAAGAAGCTGTTCTTCAACCTGCGCAAGGCCAAGAGCCAGATCGAGGCCTTCCAGGACGGCGACCTGCGCCCCGACCAGGTCAGCGCCATCGCCACCAAGCTGGGCGTGCTGGACAGCGAGGTCATCTCGATGAACCGCCGCCTGTCGGGCCCCGACGCCTCGCTGAACGCCCCGCTGCGTTCGGACAGCGAGAGCGAGTGGCAGGACTGGCTGGCCGATGACGACCAGGTCTCTCAGGAGACCGTCGTCGCCGAGAACGAAGAGAAGTCCCTGCGCATGGGCCTCCTCCAGGAAGCCATGGTCGAACTGACCGATCGCGAACGTCACATCCTGACCGAGCGCCGGCTGAAGGACGACCCCACCACCCTGGAAGACCTGGCCACCCACTACGGCGTCAGCCGCGAACGGGTCCGCCAGATCGAGGTCCGGGCGTTTGAAAAGCTGCAGAAGAACATGCGCGAGGCCGCTATCGCCAAGAACATGGTCGAGGCGTGAAGCGATAAGTACGCTCAGGTCTCGGAGCGACGATGACGATCAGGGGAGCGCCGCGGCGCTCCCTTTTTTGTTCGCGCTGTTTGCCGGTCCCTAGAAGTCGACGGTCAGGAATACCGCCGCCGTCCGGGGCGCGTTGACCTCGAAGGCGCCGCTGCTGATCACCTTCCAGTCGAAGGTGTCGGCAAGATTGGTCACCTGGGCGCGCAGCAGGGCCGGCTTGTCGCCGATGTCGAAGCGGTAGCGCAGGCCGGCGTCCAGGATCGTCGCCGCCGGCGTATGGGTCCGGTTCGACTGGTCAGCGGCGCGGCGGCCGTGGTTGTTGGCCGCGAAGGTGAACGCCAGCCCCTCGACGGGCAGGGCCCAGGTTCCGCTGAGGGTCAGCACCCGCTGGGTCTGGCCAACCGGCTCACGGCCGATCCGCCCTTCCCGCACCGGCGCGCCGGTGACGCGCGGCCGCATCAGCACCGCCCCGGCCACCACCGACAGGCCTTCGACAGGCGAACCGGTCAGGCTGACCTCGACGCCGCGATGGCGCACCGATCCCATCTCGCGAAAGACGTTGGCGTCGTCGGCCGCGAAGTAGGGCTTACGCACCTGGAAGCCGCCCGCCACCATGCGCAGATTACGCGGCAGCACCCAGCGCACGCCAGCGTCCCACTGGTCGGTGAAAATCGCCGGCAGGGCCTGGGTGCGATTGGCCGCGCTGTCGGGCGCGACGCCGCTCTCTTCCAGGCCTCGAGTCACGCTGCCGTAGAGCGCCAGGCGCGGCGACACCGTCCACGAGGCGGCGGCGTTGTAGAGCCAGGCCGGGTCATGGGCCACGGCGCGGACGCCGTCAGGACGCTGGACGGCCTTGCGATAGTCGGCCCGCTGCAGGCCCAGGCTCAGGGACCCGCGTCTGCGCCAGCGCAGATCATAGGCCAGCCCGCCCGTCCATTGCTCGACCTCGTCCCGCGTCCGCGTGCCCAGGGCAAACACGGGCTCGACGATGTCGACGCGATCTTCGACATGGGTCGCACCCAGGTTCAGACTGGCCCCACCGCCGTAGAGGCTTTCCCGCTGGCGCCCGCGCAGGGACGCGTGAAGGGCGTGCGCCCAATCGCCCCTCACCAGCGCGCGGCTGAGCCGGATCTCCCCGCTGGTCGAGGCCAGCTGCTGGCGCGGATCGCGGCTGATCCGTCGCAGGGCCGACCCGTCGGCCTGAACATTGGTCAGCACCAGGGCATGGTTCTCGCGCGTGTCGTTCACCGACCGGAACAGCCCGGCCGCGAGATCGAAACCGCCCGGCAGCGCCGCGCGGGTCAGAACGCCGGCGTTCGTCGCGATGTTTCGATAGTCGGCCCAGGCCGGTCCCGCATAGCGACGACGGGCGACGGGCTCGGGCAGGACGCCAGGCGCGGCGACATGGAGAGCCGTGGCCTCGCGATCCCAGGTATCAACCCGGCTCCAGAACGGCAGGACCAGCACCTTGTCCATCGGTCGCCAGCGCGCGGCCAGGGCGTAGGAGCCGTAGACCGCGTCCGCCCCGCTGGCGAACTCGTCGTCGAAGCCCGCGACGCCGGCGACCAGGCTGAGGGTGTCGCTCAACGGGATCTGGCTGTCGATCTCGATCCGCCCGCCGCCCATGGGCCCATAGCCCGCCACCAGGCTGACCACACGCCGATCGCCCGCCGGCCGAATGCGGTAGTCGACGATGCCCGTGGGCGCGGGAAACAGATAGTTCTGGGCGGCCAGGCCCACACGCACCACGTTGCTCTCGACCAGCCGGTCGGTGAACGAGGCTGGGCGGTCCATGTACAGCCCCTCCAGCCGGATGTTGCCCGCCGTGATGGGCGAGAAGCCCCGAACCTCGCTGCTGCTGTAGAGGCCCACCCGCTCATTGCCGATGCTGGCGCCGAAGGCGTCCTCGGCGCCGGCCACGGCGTTGTCATTGACCCGCTGGGCCATGGCCTCTCCCGGCGCGCCGAGGGCGCAGGCGGCCAGAACCACCCGCACGGGAGCCAGCTTCAGGAAACGCATCGATCTTTTACTCAGGCTTTTGGGGAGTGACGACGGACCGACCAGGCGTTTCCACCCGCCGGATCGCGATTGGCGGACATCCCGTCGAAGGGGCCGCCAGGAGCCAGCGCGCGCATCCAGACGTCACCGACCGTGACGGGCGAAACGGACAGGCGAGAAGTCGGCGGTCGGGCCATTCCGGGTCAATTCAGTGACGTTACGATATAACATCACTGATGCAAGATCGACAAAGGCTTGGCAAGGCCCAGGCCCCGCTCGCTTTGGGAGAGGCCCGCCCGCTTTGGGAGAGGAAAGACGGCGGGGCATGATGCTATGACCGGTCGATGACCGCCGCCGCCCTCCCCCAGCTCCTCCTCCTGCCCGGCCTGCTGAACGACGCCGAGCTGTGGCGCGACCAGATCAGCGGCCTCGCCGATGTGGCCCGCCCGCGCGCCCCCGACCTGACGCGTGGCGAGACCCTTCGCGAGCTGGCCGAGACGGTGCTGGCCGAGGCCGAGCCGACCTTCGCCCTGGCCGGCTTTTCGATGGGCGGCTATGTGGCCCAGGAGATCGCCCGCATCGCGCCAGAGCGCATCCAGCGCCTGGCGCTGCTGGACACCTCGATCCGCGTCGACACGCCCGAGCGCGCCGCCCGGCGCCTGGCCCTGACCGAGGCCGCCCGCAAGCCGGGCGAGTTTCTGGGCATCAGCCACGCGATCCTGAAGAGCTATATCGACCCCTCCCGACTGTCAGACGCCGACCTGACGGGCCGGATCACGGCCATGACCCTGCGGCTGGGTCGCGAGGTGTTCATCCGCCAGAACAGCCTGCCGCGCGAAGACGGCGAGGCGGCGCTGCGGGCCCTGCGGGTTCCGCTGCTGATCATCTGCGGCGAGACCGATCAGATCACCCCAGCCGCCGGCCACCGCGCGATGGCCGCGGCCATCGGCTGCTCGCATCTGCTGGTGATCCCGCAGGCCGGCCACATGACGCCGATGGAAGCGCCCGGTCCCGTCAATGGCGCCCTGCGCCACTGGCTGGAACGCCCGCCCGGCCACAGATAATCCGTACGCGGATCGATAAAACGCCAAGAGCCGGCTGATCGCTCAGCCGGCTCCCGTCGCGCTGACCGCCGAAGCGATCATCAGCTCTCCAGCTTAGAAATTGAAGCGGACGCCCGCCACATAGCGGCGACCGAAGGTTTCGTATTCGATCGGATAGCGCTTCTGATCGCCATAGCGACGGGCGCCCTGATCGGTCAGGTTGACGCCGTCGAGATAGACTTCGAAGTTCTTGTTGACCTGATAGCGAACCGACAGGTCGAGCTCTTCGTCGGCGTCCCAGAAGACGTCGCCGTTGTCGCCCGGATAGACGCCGCCGTTGATCGTCTGATAGGCGCCGACCGACTCGCCCCACGGGGTGCGGTACTGGTAGGCCAGACGCACGGTCAGGCCGTACTTCTCGTAGATGGCCTGGACGTTATAGACCGCGTCCGAAGTGCCCAGGACGCTGATCTTGCGGGCCGGCTGGGCGCCGCTGGCCGGAAGGCTAACTTCCGACGAGGTCCAGGTGCCCGACAGACGTGTGCCGAAGCCTTCCATCCATTCCGGCAGGTTCAGGTCACTGACCAGTTGCTTGGCGGTGCCCGAGAAGAACACTTCCAGGCCCTGCAGATGGCCGTCGCCGCCGTTGTCGATCCGCGAATAGGTATAGTTCGAGCGGTCAAGGCCGGCGATGTCGAGGTTGTCGCGCCCGTAGATATTGGACGTCTGGACGAGGACATCCGAGATGTCCTTGTAGAACAGGCCCGCCGAGAAGAAGCCCTCGGGGGTCATGTACCACTCGACATAGGTGTCCAGGCCGATCTGCTTCTCGGGCTTGGCGTCGGGGTTGCCGCCCGAGATCGTCTGGGCCGAGTCGTTGATCGTGAAGTTGGGACGCAGATCGTCGAAGTCGGCGCGCGAGGCCGAGGTGGTCACGCCCACCCGCAGCTTGACCTCGCCGGTGACGTTCCAGTTCAGGTGCAGGCTGGGATAGACCAGCGTCTCGTCGCTGGAGGTCGTGACCAGGCGCGTCGCGGCCGGGGTGGCGCCGACGGCCGGGAAGTTCACATAGGCCTGACCGGTGTTCTCGATCATCTCGACCCGGGCGCCATAGACCAGGTTACCCCAGTCGAAGGTGGTCGTGGCCATGCCGTAGGCGGCGCTGATCTTTTCCGACACCTTCCAGAAGTTGCCGCGCGTGTCGCTACGGGTCGCAACACCCGTGGCGACCAGATTGTCCATATAGGCCGTCGTGGCGCCCGCATTGGTGTAGCGGAAGGTGTAGTTGAGGTTCTGGGTGCCCTTGTAGGCGTCGTCGTTGGCGAAGAACGCCCACGGCACGGCGTTGGCGGTCGTGAAGGCGCGGGTGTAGGCCGTCTCGCGCGACTTCTTGGTGCGGTCGGTATAGAGGCCGCCGAACTCGAACTTCGTCGGCAGGCCAAACAGCTGGCCTTCGTGGTCGAGGTCGAACTTGCCCGTCCAGGCGCTGGTGATGTCGCCGCCTTCGACGTTGCCGATCGAGGTCGCCGGGAACTGGAAGGCCTCGATATTGGTGATCTGCGCGCCCTTGGTGCGAGCCGTCGTCGTGCCGCCGGTGCTGAACAGCTTGATGGTGTTCACATCGCCGTTACGGAAATCATACTCGACGGTCGGGCGCAGCAGGAAGCTGGACGGGCTCTGGAAGGCGGCGGTCACCGGGGTGTCGCGACCGTCGTCGGTGAAGGTGTAGTTGGCGCGCCAGGACAGGTTCCAGCCCGGCAGGGTGTGTTCACCGCCCACCGTATTGGTGGTCATGAATTCCTTGGTGTCGCGGTAATCGACACGGCCGTTGATCCGCGCGCCATAGACCGTACCGAAGGTCGGGTTGTTGGCGTTGATGAAGGCTGCGGTATTGTAGCCGTTGCCGGCAGCGTCCGTACCCTGATCAAGCCGGAAGATGAAGTTATCGCGCCATTCGTCATCGTGATAGAAGGTGTTGATGGTGCTGGCGAAGATCGAGTTGTTGTCGTCGAACTGGTAGTCGATGCGGGTCGAGCCCGAGATGTTCGAGCGGTTCAGGCGGTAGTGCTTGTTTTCGTGCTCGCGCGCGAAGTGCTTGGTCGGATCGGTCGTGTTGGTGATGTAGGGATCGGTTTCCCAGTTATTGGTGACCATGTCGCGGCTGTAGAACGAGCCCTGGGCGACGACGCCCAGCTTGCCGTCCATGAAGGTGTTCGAATAGACGAGGCTGGTGTCCAGCTCGGTGCCGCCGCCCAGTTCGACCTTGCCGACCCCGACCTTGCCGGTCAGCTTCTGGCCCTTGTAGTCAAAGGCGCGGCGCGTGCGGATGTCGATATTGCCGGCGACGGTGTCGCCCGGCATCGACGGCACAACGGCCTTCTGCACGGTGATCTGGCTGGCGATGGCCGAGGGGATGTTGTCGAAGCGCGAGTCGCGGCCCTGCGGGCTGACCACGCTCAGGCCGTCAAACGACAGGGTGGTCCAGTAGACCGGCGCGCCGCGCAGGTTGACGTAGCGGGCCTGGCCCTGGTCGCGCTGCACGGCGACGCCCGGCAGGCGGCCCACGGCGAAGGCGATGTTCTGGTCGGGCAGGTCGCCTACGGCGTCGGCCGAGAGGACGCTGACCAGCGAGTCGGAAGCGCGCTGAACCTGAAGGGCCGTGGCTTCGCTTTCCGCGAGCGGGCGACGGGCAGTCACCAGCAGTTCGCTCACGTCAGCGGTTTCACCGCCAGCGACCTGGGCGTTGGCCATGGAGGCCAGGCCAAGCGCCGAGACGGCGCCCATCAGAAGAACCCGGAATTTCATTGTAGTCCCCTCGGTTAGTGGGGGGACCGTTAGTTAGGCTCTGTGAAATATTTTCGGGACTTAGATTGTCGAATTGTGACAGAGCCGCGAAAGCTGGACCATGTCTCGCTGCGGCCACACCCGACTGTGACGGGGATCTAACCTACCGGTGATCGACAGGGGTGAGCGCGAGCCGTTCTAGGCCGCCCCGCGTCCCCCATCGTCATCGGCGGCCATGAAGCCCATCAGGGCGTCGATGCGCGCCAGCAGGGCGGCCCGGGCCTGGGGTCCGGCCAGCTCGCTCTTCATGCAGTCTTCCAGCGCCGCCGCGGCTGCGGTCAGGCGCGGCTCCTTGACGGCGTCGCCGACCTTGCGCAGCTCCACCGCCTGGGCGGCCAGCGCGCGACGGGCCTGCATGGGATCGGTGTCCAGGGCCCCGGCGGCCGAGCGGACAATGCGCAGGGCCTGGGACAGCCTCGCGGCCACCGTGCCGGCGGCGTCGGCCTTGCGCTTGCGCGGGCCCTTGTATTCGGCCGAGTTGAAGCGGCGGCGATCGGGACCGACATATTGCACGGCCTCGACCCAGTCGCGCGGCTTCAGGGTCACCGCTTCCAGGCGGCGCTCCAGGTCCCCGATCGTGAAGGGCTTGCGCATGAATTCGTGAACCCCGGCGTCGCGGGCCCCGAAGATCGCCTCGGCCGTGGCCTCGGCGGTGCACATGATGATCGGCGCATCGCGGCAGATCATTTCGCTGCGACGGATCTTGCGGGTCAGCATCAGGCCGTCGGTCCCGGCGCTGGCGTGCTCGACGAAGATCAGCTGCGGATCGACCGTGCGGGCCATCGCATAGCCCTTCTCGATGGTCGCGGCGGGATAGATCTGCACATTGCCCAGCTGCCTCAGCTGGTCAGCCAGCAGCCGCGCCGTCGCCGGGTTGGCGTCAACGACCAACACCCGCTGAACCTTGGCGGCGACACGCTGAATGGTGCGGATATTGCCGTCAAACACCGGGAAATCGGCTCCTGAGAGAGGTACTCGGCGTCGATCCTAGCGACTGTTCGTAAAAATCAGCTTGATAAGCTTTGCCGTACCCTGGGGTCAGTTTGTCAGGCTAACGCTAAGACCGCCCTCGAAATCCTGAAAGATATCGATGGCTTCATCGACCTGGGCGGTGGGCACGCGCCCCTCGGGGAAGCGATAACGCCAATAGCTGGCAATGTGCGAGATCACCCCGACCCTCTCGCCCAGCGACAGGAACAGGTCGGGCGCCCGCAGCAGGAAGTCGCGGAAGGCCTGCGGCCGGCCGTTCTCGATCAGGTCCTCGAAGGCGTGGTCATAGACCCTGAGCGTGCGCTGCACGGCGTTGCGCTCGATGACCACGCTGGCCTGCAGGCGCTTGCGGGCCTCGTCCAGATAGCGGGCGGTCTCGGTGTCGCGCGCGCCGGCGATGACCATCTGGCCGATCTCGGTGCTCACGGCCGCCAGCTGGGGCCACAGCCGGGTCAGCATCCACTTGTAATAGAGGAAGCCCTTCCAGCTGAAGACGCCTTCCTTGAAGCTCTCGCCCTCCAGCACCAGGGTCTCGCGGAGTGGCTCGAGGCGCTCGTCGACATCGGTCGACAGCAGGGCCTCGACCAGGCGCGCGGCGTGGACGCCCGAGAAGCGGCCGGTGTCGCGATAGGCCAGTTCGATCAGGCGCGAGATCTCGAAGGTGACAAAGCCCTGCATCTGCTCCAGGTCGGCGGCCGAGAGGGCGAAATAGCAGGCGGCGACATTCATGCCATGGCGGCGCAGATGCTCGCGCAGCAGGAACGGGTCCAGCGACGGCAGCATGTCGATCATGCGCAGGGTGGCGATGTCGCGGACCATGTCGGTGGTGTCGTTGCAGGCTTCGTGCAGCAGCTCGACCCAGCCGCGCTGGCCCACGAAGAACGACTGCCCGCCCAGGCCCAGGTCGCTGCGGTCGAACGGGATGATGATCTTGGTGGCCGTCGGCCGCGCGTCATCGAACAGGAAGATGTCGTCGCTGCGCAGGCGGTGCTTGAGGACCAGGGCGTTGTTGAGGACGCGGTTGCGGAACAGCGGATGCTCGGCGTGCTCGGGCCGGTGGCCGCTGTCGGCCTGGATGGCCAGCAGGTTCAGCACGCGGCTGGTCGAGGCCGTCCGCTCCAGCGCCCGCAGGCTGCGGGTCACCCGGTCGTTGCTGCGCACCGGCTTGAGTTTACGACGCGCTGACAAGGAAGATGGCCCTCAGAATGATGGGCTTCTTGTAGCGACGCCATGCTAAACAATCGCTAACCGAACGGCGATCTGCGGCTGCGGCGCAATCAGAGGGCGCGTGCGAGGGGCCGGTCTGCTTCATGCGCGGCCTCGAACGGATCGCGCTTCAGGCGCGCCACGGCGGCCAGCAGCCCGGCCGGCTGGACCGGCTTGGGATGGGCGTCGTCGAAGCCCTTTTCCAGCAGGCGTTCGGCCTCGCCCGACATGGCGTCTGCGGTCAGGGCCAGGATGGGAATGTCGACCCGGCCGCCCTCGCCCGCCCGGATCCGCCGCACCGCCTCGACCCCATCCATCTCGGGCATGTGGACGTCCATCAGCACGACGTCGAAGTCCTCGACCCGCAGTCGGGCCAGGGCCTGGCGTCCATCATTGGCCGTTGCGACCGTCACGCCCGCGGCCTCCAGGATCGCGCGCGCAACGGTCTGGTTGATCAGGTTGTCGTCGACCACCAGGACCCGCGCGCCCTCGAAGTTGGCCACCGGCTCGGCGTGGCTGCTCACGAGCGGCGCCTGGGCCGGGATCAGCGCCAGCTGCACCCTGAAGGTCGAACCTTGTCCCGGTGTGCTGATGACGGTGATCTCGCCGCCCATCATCCGGGCCAGCTGGCGGCTGATCGTCAGCCCCAGACCCGTGCCGCCGAACCGCCGCGCCGTGGAGCGATCGCCCTGGCTGAAGGGGCTGAACAGGCTGACCTGCTGGTCGAGACTGAGGCCGACGCCCGTATCGGTCACCAGCAGCTCGACGCAGGCCGTCTCGCCGTCAGCCGCCACGCCAGGGGCGATGCGGATCTCGACACGTCCGGTCTCGGTGAACTTCAGCGCATTGGAGACCAGGTTCAGCAGGATAGATCGGAAG